>Ga0302325_10028323_pt1 | contig 11595 bp, 12 predicted proteins | sample Palsa_T0_2_FD_201948 | JGI IMG/M metagenome (GOLD analysis project Ga0302325, IMG submission 201948) | Peat permafrost microbial communities from Stordalen Mire near Abisko, Sweden - Palsa_T0_2 | ecosystem: Environmental > Terrestrial > Soil > Palsa > Peat permafrost | place: Sweden: Abisko... | reverse complement strand
CTTCATATGCTGAATGCCGGTCATTTCGCGCTGGAAACTAACGCGTCGGAAATTGCAGGCCGAATTCTCGGTTTTCTGGCATTGCGAGAATAATCGGATCAGCCAATCGGCGGACCCGCCCCTAAATTATGTGAAGCGGCAGGTCAGGGAAAGCAGATCCGGCTGTGTTGCTGGCCGTGTCTCCACATAACTGGGCGCTACACATAACTGCACCCGGTCATACGCGCGACAATATTGTGGTGTGGCTTCCACGCCAGCGGGTTCTGTTCGGCGGATGTTTTCTGAAATCGGTCACCAGCGCCGATCTCGGCTATCTGGCTGATGCCGTCGTCGGAGATTGGGCCGGCAGCGCTCGGCGTGTGAGCGCGCGTTATCCCGCCCGCCAGATTACGATTCCTGGCCACGGCATCGTAACTGGTGATCCGGTCGGGCACACGCTTGCACTGCTGGGCAAAGAGCCAGACAAGCCGTCCGCTTAGCGGCCACCGGCAGGGATGACGGAACCGAGCCTTTCGGGACCCTCTCCCCAGCGTTTTCGAAGCTCGCGATTCATGGGCTCTGAGTAGAATCTCGCAACCAATTCCCCGACTACTATCGCCACAAAAATCACCGCAACAAACAGCGCCGGAACGTTGGATAGATGTTCACCGTGCGTCACAAACAGGTTAAACAGCGCAAAAACCACAAACATATGTACGAGATAGACTTCGTAACTGCGTTGGCCAAGTTTAATAATAGGAAAAAGTAAACGCGGACTTCGCCATCGAGTTTGAGCAGACACCGCAATGAGCATGCAGGTCCCCAATGCAAGGATGGACATGTCGAGGCCGCTCCTGACCAGATTCCAGGCAGCCGCCTGTATGGAGAATCCCAGAATAAAGATCAGCAAGGCCGCCCCGACACCACCCAATAGCCACAGCGAGGCGCCACGGAATTGATTTCGAGAGACCAACACAGCAGTCAGACATCCGAGCGCTATGGCATCCGTGCTCCCAAGGTATGAAACTTCCTGCCAGATCTCATTTCCGTGCGCGAGCACAGTGCGCCCGAATGGCCCGAGAACGACGAATGCCAGCAGCAGAATATACAACAGCTTGCCGCGGCCGAGCAGCCAGCATACCGGGGGGAAAAAGAGGTAGAACATCTCTTCAACGGACAATGACCAGAGCACGTCCCAACTGCCTGGAAGATATCCGCGCTGCGCCTCCAGAAGATTAACTTGAAATGTCACTGCTGCAAACAGCGCCCGGCCAAGACCTCCCGTTGCCGCCGTAACCACGTAGTCGTGCAAGCCAAGAGCATGAAGCACGCTGAGAATGGCAAGCAAGGTCAAGAGCAGCGGGCCAATGCGGGCGAAGCGCAGTAAGTAGAAGTCACGTACGTTGATACTGGACAGCGCACCCCAGCGCCGTATGGTCGTGGACGTGATCAGAAATCCGGAGATGGCGAAGAAAATCTGCACGCCGTATTGCCCGTTCCACACCAACGAAGACACCAATTGCTCGGGAAGTCCGCTGGTATACGGCAAGTCAATGCTGAATAGCCGCATATTGACGTGGTTCATCAGCACGAAAAAGATCGCCACGCCACGCAGCACATCGACCCCATCGAGTCGGTTCCAGCCAGGTATCGCCGTTGTCGGCTTTTCGACGCTCATGCCGAAGTGTAAACGGTGAGCCATGGCATGGAGCGCGAGATGGCAGCTTGACTTGCAATATAGGATATTGGACAGTATGTCCACTATGAGGGATATGGCCTCGCTGCAGGTCGCCGACCACATCAACGCCCGTATCGCCAAGCGCGTGCGCGCGTTGCGAGCGGATCTGGGCATGTCGCTCGATGCGCTCGCCGCGAAATCCGGTGTCAGCCGATCGATGATCTCAGTGATCGAGCGCGGCGAGAGCAGTCCCACCGCGGTGATACTGGAGAGGATGTCCGCGGGACTCGGCGTGCCGCTGGCAACGCTATTCGATGCAGGGGCAACCGGGGCCAGTCCGGTGTCCCGGCGCGAGGATCGCGAGCCTTGGCGCGATCCGCAGTCTGGCTACATTCGCCGCAATATCTCGCCCGCTGGCTTCTCCTCGCCCATACAAATCGTCGAGGTGCTGTTACCGGCGGGCGCGAGAGTGGCTTATGAAAGCGGGGCGCGCGAGGCAAGTATTCATCAGCAAATCTGGGTTCGGCAGGGTACGGTCGAGATTAGCTTTGGCGGCGTCAGCTACCGCCTCATGGAAGACGACTGTCTTGCTATGCGACTCAACCAGCCGACGGCGTTTCGCAACCGCACGCGCAAACCGGCGCGCTATATCGTGGTGGTGTCCACGGAGCATGTGCATGCATCCAGAAGGTGAGGGCGCGGCCGGCATCCGGATTCGACCCGCGCACGGCCTGGGCGAGCGCGAGATCCAGGGACTCAGCGACGTGCTGATCGACTGTGTAGAGGGCGGAGCGTCGGTTAGCTTCATGCTGCCTATGTCGCGCGCCAAGGCGGAGACATTCTGGAGGCATGCGGCGCAGGCACTGGCGCGCGGCGAGCGAGCGGTACTGATCGCGGAGGATGCGGCGCAAAACATCATCGGCACTGTTCAGGTCATCTTACTGCAGCCCGAGAATCAAGCGCATCGCGCCGACATCGCCAAGATGCTGGTGCATCGGCGGGCGCGTCGCCGGGGTGTGGGTGCGGCACTGCTGGCCGCTGCCGAGTATAGTGCCCTGAGGGCTGGTAAGACGACGCTGGTGCTCGACACGGTCACGGACGGTGATGCCGAGCGCCTGTATGCCCGGCAAGGCTGGCAGGTCTGCGGCCAGATTCCAAATTACGCACTGTGGCCCGACGGCAGACCGTGCTCGACCACGGTATTTTTCAAGCTACTGCGCCGCTAAGATTGCCGCGCGTGGTCGCGGCATGTCGGCTCAGGGATTGGACATGGCTCTGCGCGCAGCCCGCTGGCCATTGGCGCTGATGCTTACGGCTTTGGCCGCAGTCGTATTCTGGTTCATTGCCCACAACGTTTTTCACTAACTGCTGCAGATCAGGAAAAAAAGGCCGGCCCTGAAGTCCCTGCGGTCGCGTCACGATGCGAGGGCAGCCTCGGTTGCACCGGCGTTTCAAGCATCGGTGGCCAGGTCGCCCTGCGCGTCCACCAATTGCGCATACCGGCCGGGATCGGTCGCGCCCTCGGTATTGATCAGCATCACCTGTGCGTCGGGCCCCAGATCGAGCGCCGCGCGCGCGCCGGGGTCGCCAGCGACCTTTACCAGACCGGCAAGCCCCGCGCCGCCGCTTTCGCCGGCTACGATCGCCGTATCGCCTGACAATGGGCGCGCCAGGCGACGCATGGCGGCGATCGCATCCGCGTCCTCGACCATCATGAATGCGTAGGCCGTCCTGCACAGGATCCGCCATGCCACGAGCGAGGGCTCGAAGCACTCGAGCATTGCCATGACGGTGGCCGCGGCTGGTGCGATTCGCACGCGTTTTCCGGCCACGGCGCTTTGGTACAAACACGCGGCACGATGAGGCTCGACGATCACCAGTGTTGGGCGATGCGTGCCCAGCACACAGCTTAGGTAGGCCGCGACAGCGCCCGCCAGGCCGCCGACACCGGCTTGGACGAACCAATGGGTGGGGAGGGTGGGTAGTTGATCCAATGCCTCCCGTACCAGCACCGTATAGCCCTGCATCACGAGCATCGGCGTGTGCTCGAACCCCGGCCACGAGGTATCGGCGATCAGCGTCCATCCTTCGGCGGCGCACGCGCGTCTGGCCTCGGCGACGGCATCGTCATAATTGCCCGCCACGTGGATGACGCGTGCGCCACGGGCCGCCAGCGCATCGACTCGCGCCGCACTGACATGGCTGTGTACAAAGATTGCGGCTTGAGCGCCGACCATTTGAGCGCCGGCCGCGACCGCGAGGCCGTGGTTACCGTCGGTGGCGCAGGCCATGGTCATGGTGGCCGCAACGGCGCTGACCTCCGGGTCTCGGACCTGCTGCGCGATGCAGGCGCGCCCAAGTCGCGCGGCGGCCTCAACCAGCATGCATCGGATGACGGCGTGGGTTCCACCCAGGGCCTTGAAGCTGCCTAGACCGAGCCGCTGCCCCTCGTCCTTGATGTACAGGCCGGCGATTCCCAGCTGCGCAGCCAGTGCGGGCAATGGCACCAGCGGGGTGGGAGCATCTGCGCCCTGCGGAAACACACACGATCTGACGAGGTCAGGCACGTGGGCGCCGAATGCGGCGGCATCGGCTTGGTCAAGCCCCAGGCCGAATTCGGGCAGGTGATTTAGCTCGAGCATAGGTCTAATGTAAACCGGCAACGTATTAAGGAGACGCAGCCATGTCAGATGAACTCAAGGCAGAAATCGAGCGCCTGCGGGCGGAAAACGAAGCTCTCAAGCGGCCCGAACGCGGCAGGTTATCTCTGAAGGTCAGCGAGAAAGGCGCGTTGTCGGTGTATGGCATGGGCCGGTTTCCGGTGACGCTGTACAAGGAGCAATGGTTGAAGCTGTTGGGAATCGCCGATGAAATCAAGGCATTCATTGCCTCGAACAACGAGCGTCTTAAGACCAAGGAGTGAGCCGCTAGCGTAATAACAGCGTTCCGGCGTGCAGCACGACACCGACGATGCCACCCACCAATGCGCCATTGATGCGAATGAACTGAAGGTCTGCGCCGATCTCAAACTCAATCTTGCGGCCCACTTCGTTCGCATCCCAGCTCTTCAGCACGTCTGCGATCAGTGTTGAAATCTGGCCACGATGCTGCACAGTAGTGGTGCGGGCGAATCTGAGCCACGCAGCGTTTAATCGATCCAAAACTATCGGGTCGCGCAACACCCCTTGTGCCAGCGCGATGATCAAGGCGACCGAATATTGTCTGAGCACCGAGTCCGGCTGCGCGAGGTCGGCTTCCACGTAGTTCGCCAGGGCATCGCGCAGTCCTCGAAAATCCTCGTCCAGCGCAGCATGTTGCAACAGTTCGCGCATCCAGGCGCGCCCGGTATCGCGGTATTCCGGTGTGTCCAGGTCACGAACAAACGTGCGTATTGCCTCATCGAACTGACTGCGCAGCGGATGAGCGGGATGGGTGACGACATCGTGGACTAGGCTGCGGATTCCCTCCAGGAACTTGCGCACGATGTAGCTGTCGAGCAACGCGGGCGTGTATTTCGAGGCTTCCGAAAACTGTCTTCGGATCAGCGCTTCATTGGCCTCCAGCCATCGGTCGAACACCCTGAGAGCCCGATTCAGCAGCGCGCGATGCAAGCCGGCGTCGTTCAAAAGGCCAATCATCTTGCTCGATATCTTTGCGACATCCAGCTCAAGCAGCATCGGCACGACGTTGCTCTGAAAGAACCGACGAATGTCGGCGTCATCGGGGGATCTCAGGAGGCCCGGAACGAAACTCGTGAGCGAGGCTGCGACGCCGGACGCGTTGGCGGGGGTCGCGAACCATGCCGACAGTTTCGATGCCGTATCGTAGCGCTCGAGTTTGCCGACCACGTTTTCCGGCGTGATCAGATACTGCGCGACGAACTCGCCCAGGCTTTCACCGATGCTGTTCTTATTTTCCGGGATGATTGCCGTGTGCGGAATCGGCAGTCCCAGCGGGCGCCTGAACAGCGCTACTACCGCATACCAGTCGGCAATGGCGCCGATGGCGGAGGCTTCGGCAAACGCCCTGACCCACTGCAGCCATGGCCAGACCGATTCGTAGATGGCGCTGACGAGCAGCAGAACCAGGGCCGTACCAAGCAGGATTGAGGCGAGGCGCCGCGTGCGCTTAAGCTGGCTCTGCTTGCGCAGCACCCGCATGGTAGGCGAGGCAACTTCGGCCGATTCACTGGTCATTGGCGGTGCGAGCGTTGATCGGGGACTACATTATGCGCCGGCGAATGCCGACAGTGATTCAAGCGCCAGGCCCATTTCTGCACGCTGCCGGCTACCGCTAGTGTGCGTGAAACCATGGACATGGTCGCACTGTTTCGCCAGCTGACACTGGGCGTGTATATCGTCGGGGTTGCTCACCATGCGCGCCGCGACGCGTTCACGGCCTCGGCGGTGATGCAGGCATCCTACAATCCTCTCATTCTGGCGCTCGCAATCAACCCAGAACACGCTTCCTACGCGCTGCTATGCGCAGGGCAGACGTTTGCCGTCAGCGTGCTGGAGCAGAGGCAGATGCATCTGGCCCGCCGCTTCGGCACCTCCATGCCGGAGGCTGCGGATAAGATGGATCGTGTGGCATGGCGCTATGGCCGTCGGGGCGCCCCCATCCTGAACGATGGGCTTGCCTTTTTCGAATGCGCGCTACACGCGGATATTCCGGCCGGCGATCATCGTATCGTGCTGGGACAGGTGATCGATGGCGCGCTGCTGTCGCCCGCCGGGGTGCCTCTGTCATATGCAGAGACCCGCAATCTCGATCACAGCGCCGAACTCTACCCAGCATCGTTTTAAAGGCACTCCGCCGGGCTTTGGGCGCGGGAATAAGCGCGCTACGTCACACTCCTGAACTTATTCGGTCAAATCGGCGCTGTATGTTAGCCACAGTACAGAGTCCCGGTCACGGCGCTAGAAGTATGCGTACCGGTCTTGTCGTCGGTCAACGCACGTTGCGTGTGGTATTGGCTGAAATGAAGGGATTTCATGAAGTGCAGCGAACAAGCGAGCGGGCCGGTTGAATTCGGCGCCGGGCGGTCACGCCAGAAGTCGACGCCATGAGCAGAAACGCGATCAAGCGACTGCTTCTGATTGAAGACGATCCTGCCGATGCGCGCTTAATTCGCGAAATGTTCAACGAGCGAGACGGAGGCTCTCGCAGCACCGCTTTGATCCACGTAGGCACCGTGCGTGAGGCCGAGCGACATCTTTCGGAGCAGGAGGTCGACATCGTTCTGCTGGACCTGGGTCTGCCCGACTCGCGCGGACTGTCCGGGCTGCGGCGAGCCCAAGTGGCGGCGCCCCGGGTTCCCCTGGTGGTGCTGACGGGGCTGGACGACGAGGGGCTGGCCGCGCAGGCACTGCAGGAAGGTGCACAGGATTATCTGATCAAGGGCCAGATTGAGGCGCGCGGCCTGCTGCGGGCATTGCGCTATGCCATCGAGCGCAAAATCATGGAAGAGGCGCTGTTTGCAGAAAAGGAACGCGCCCAGGTCACGCTCAGTTCAATTGGCGACGGTGTCGTCTGCGCTGATATCTCGGGAAATATCACCTTTCTGAATCACGTTGCGGAAAAGGCCACCGGCTGGTTATTGCAGGAAGCAGCCGGACGGCCGATGGCCGAAATATTCCAAAGCCGCGACAGCACCAACATTGAAACTGCCGAAACCACGGCCGCGGCCGCGATCCTGCAGATTCGAGCCATGAGTCTGCCGTCAAACTGCGTCCTGATTCGGCGTAACGGCGAAGCGCTTCCCATAGAGCGGTCCATCGCTCCGATCCATAACCGCGAAGGGGAGCCCATCGGCGCGGTCATCGTGTTTCGAGACGTGAGTGCTGCCCGCGCCATGGCGCTGGAGATCGTTCATTCGGCTCAGCACGATTTTCTGACCGGGCTGCCCAATCGAGTGCTGCTGAACGATCGAATTGGCCAGGCGATCATCATGGCCCAGCGCACCAATAAGCAGGTTGCGGTGCTGTTCCTGGATCTGGATGGATTCAAACACATCAACGACTCCCTGGGACATCCGATCGGCGACAAGCTGCTGCAATCGGTCGCGAAGCGCCTGGTGAGGTGTGTGCGCGGCGGCGATACGGTCAGCCGACAGGGAGGCGATGAGTTTGTGGTGCTGCTTTCCGAGGTGCAGCCACCGGAGCTTGCCGCCACCATGGCAACGAAAATCCTCGCGGCCGTTGCCAAAGCGCATTCCATCGACAAGCACGAACTGCACATCACTACCAGCATCGGCTTGAGCGCTTATCCCGACGACGGCCTGGATGCCGAGACGCTGATCAAAAATGCCGACACCGCCATGTATCAGGCCAAGGAGAGCGGACGTCAGGGCTTTCGATTCTTTACGCCGGCCATGAATGCCCGCGCCGTGGAGCGGCAGTCCATTGAGGAGAGTCTGCGGCGTGCGCTGGAGCGGCGTGAATTGACGCTGTGCTACCAACCGAAGATCTGCTTGAAGACGCGAGCGATCGTGGGAGCTGAAGCCCTGGTGCGCTGGGCTCACCCGACGCGCGGAGCGCTGTCACCGGCGCAATTCATTCCCATTGCCGAGGACTGTGGGCTCATTCTTCCCATCGGCAATTGGGTTCTTCGAGAGGCCTGCGCGCAGACGCAGGCGTGGGTCGATGCGGGACACCCTCCAGTGACCATGGCGGTCAACGTCTCGGCGATGGAGTTCGGTGATGACCGGTTTCTGTCGGGCCTGTTCACCATTCTCGGGGAGACCCGTCTGGATCCGGCTTCGCTGGAGTTGGAGCTGACCGAGAGTGTACTGATGAAGCGTGTCGAGTCCACGGCCGTCATCCTGAGCACCCTCAGGACGCGAGGGGTGCAGGTGGCGGTGGATGACTTCGGCACCGGCTACTCCAGCTTGAGCTATCTGCAAAAGCTCCCGATCGATGCCCTTAAAGTCGACCAATCGTTTGTGCGACAGATTTCGAGCAATGGCGACGATGCGGCGATCGTGACCGCGGTGATCAGCATGGCTCGCGTTCTGAAATTGCGGGTAGTTGCAGAGGGTGTGGAAACGCAGGCGGAGTTGGATTTTCTGCAGGCTCACCAATGCGACGAGGCACAGGGCTACTACTTCAGCAGGCCGGTGCCCGCGCAACAGTTCGAGAGCTTATTGAGACGCAGCGTAGTTAGCGCGGCGGCGCGTCGAACCAGTCGCCTATCGGCGGCGAACTAGTGCGATCGCGGTATCGCGCAGGAGTGAATATGTTGCTGCATATTCTGTTGATTGAGGACGGTTCCGGCAAAGTCCAATTGCGGGGTCGCGCGCCTCGGCCGGCGCTCATGCTGCGCGATCCGAATGTCCCCAAAATGATTGCCCGCGAGGGCTATCTGAGCAAACTGGCGCTACCTGACGCGCTGGACTGCATCGTCAGCAACATCAATGACTTTTGGCTCACGCGCGGCAAAACGGCCGCGCGTGCGGCTGGGCCGGCACTGCACCCCGGCTCCGGCAAACATGCCTGAGGCATCGCGCGGCCGATGGCGCGCGGTGGACCCGGACGGGCTTTGGGACGCTCTGCACTAGGTCAGCAGTTTCTGCATCGGGTCCCAATAGTGGGCTTGCCAGCCGGCCGCCAATGAGTCCGCTTCGTCGTTCGGAAATCCGCCGTGGTCGAATATGATTTTCGATCCAGGGTCGTGATCCACGAGTTCGAACCGTACGATGGAATAGAAGCCGTGAGGCCAACTGGCCGCGCGCCAGGCCTGTACGATCAATTCGTTCTGCACCAGCGCCACCTGCCGGCCGGTAATGTAGCCGCCGAATAGGGCAAACGCGCTGCCCACGTGTGGACTGAGTTCGCTCGGTTTCTGATGTAGATTCATAGTCTTCATGACGCCGCTCAATTCGACCACCTGGTCGAACTGCTTGGGATCGGTAAGGGCCTGGTACAGGCGCTCGCGGCTGGCGGTGAACGACGGCTCCTGATGGATGGATGCCGCCGAGTGCGAAATGCCGTCGTTGCCGGCGGCGCGGCCGTCGAGGGGCCGAATCCCGAAGCTCGCCAACACCAGTGCACCCGCAGTGATGATCTGTCGCCGTGCGGGTGCGATCGGACCTGAAGGCTGACCAACATGTGCAATCACCTGAGTTCTCCGTGGTTATTGCGGGTGCAAGTGTCCTTGCAATATGACACCAAATGGTTTCCTATACAAGCCGGTAGTTCGACGCGGAGAGGCCATTGCCCTTAAATGACCGAACAGGTCGCGGCCACGGCGAGGATCGTCTCGATCTGATCCTGCACGCGCTGTCGGACTGTACGCGCCGCAGTTTGCTCAAGCGCTTGTCGGCCGGTCCGGCCATGATCAGTGAACTCGCCGAACCGTTCGACATGACGCGCGTGGCAGTGTCGAAGCACCTGCGTGTGCTCGAGCGGGCTCGCTTGATCTCGCGGACCATCGAGGGCCGTGTGCATCGATGCGAGCTCAGCGCCGAGCCGTTGCGGGAAGTGGAGCGCTGGCTTATGGGATATCGCGCGTTTTGGAATCAGACGCTCGAGTCACTGGCCCGCTATGTCGAGTCGAGCGATCCATGAGCGATCCACCCAAGCCGCAAACCGACGGCTACGTTGCGGCGCTGGTGGTGCGGCGACTCATTCGCGCGACTCCGGAAAAGCTTTTTGCGGCCTGGACTCGGCCCGAGCAGCTGATTCAATGGTGGGGTCCGGAAGGCGTGTCGTGCCCCACGGCCGAAATCGATCTGCGGCCCGGCGGCGGTTACCGGATCGCCAATCGGTTCGCCGATGGCGCGCTGATATGGATCTCGGGCGTGTTCGAGGTGGTGGAGATTCCGCATCGGCTCGTCTACACATGGCAACTGGAGGCGGTATCAGCGAGCATTGAGCGCGTCAGCATCAGCTTCGAACCGCGCGATACCGGCACTGAAGTGGTAGTCACTCATGAGCGCATCGGCAGCGCCGCGGCCCGCATCAGCCATGAGCGCGGGTGGAATGGCTGCCTCGATGGTCTAGTGCGCTATGCGCAGGGCCTTTGAGGTCAGCGCGCCGTGCTGCGGCCATGCGGCTTAGTCGAACGGCCACGGCATGGCCCTGGGCAATTTCACCTCGGCAGCCGCGGCCGGCGAGGTCTCGGGCCGATGCGGCTGTGGTGCGTCGACGGCTCGCCACCAGGGCGTCGGCGTGTGGCCGCGCGCGGGCTCAACAGGCTCGCCGAGCTTCGGCATCAGCAATTGCGCGCCCTTGCCCGGCCCCAGCGCCAGCAGCGTCTCGGGCGGCTGGTCCCAATCATGGATGGCCAGCGAGAAGGTGCCCCAGTGGATGGGCAGGAATGGGCCGCCGCCCAGCAGCGCCAGCGCCTCCAGTGCGTGCTCCGGGCCCAGATGAATATCGCCCCATGACGGGTGAAACGCGCCGACTTCCAGCATGACCAGATCAAATGGCGCCCAGCGCGTTCGAATCGCCTCGTACTCGGTGGTCAAGCCGGTATCGCCGCTGAAGAAAACCGTGTGCCGTGGTGAGCGAATGACCAGAGACGACCACAGCGTCGTATTACGATCGTGCAGCGCGCGGCCCGAAAAATGCTGCGATGGCGCCGCGGTTACCGACACCTCGGTGTTGGCCAGCGAATGCGATTCCCACCAATCGAGTTCGGTAATGCGTTGCGCTGCCACGCCCCACGCCTCCAGATGAGCCCCCACGCCCAAGGAGGTGATGAACGGCACATCGGATTTCACCAGTTCGCGTATGGTCGGATAATCGAGATGATCGTAGTGATCATGCGACAGCAGCACCGCATCGATCGGCGGCAGCGCGCGCAGCGCCACCGGCACGGGCTGAAAGCGCTTGGGGCCGGCCAGGCGCGACGGTGAGGCGCGCGGACCCCACACCGGGTCGGTGAGTACGCGCACGCCGTCGATCTCGATCAGCACCGTGGAATGACCGAGCCAC
>Ga0302325_10028320_pt1 | contig 11595 bp, 18 predicted proteins | sample Palsa_T0_2_FD_201948 | JGI IMG/M metagenome (GOLD analysis project Ga0302325, IMG submission 201948) | Peat permafrost microbial communities from Stordalen Mire near Abisko, Sweden - Palsa_T0_2 | ecosystem: Environmental > Terrestrial > Soil > Palsa > Peat permafrost | place: Sweden: Abisko... | reverse complement strand
GTTGATCGGGTTTTGGAGATCATGGAGAAGGAGGAGAAGGGACGGAAACGGAAGGTGCAGATTCAGTTGACGGATGTTTTGGATGGGATGGCGGACGGGGAGGTGGTTGTTGTTAGGGAGGAGAGGAAGAGGAAACTTCGGTTTGAGGATGCAGAGGATGAGGATGAGATACCCAAGAGGACGAAGACGGTTGTTTTGGAGATTCCCCGAAAACGGACGGCGATGAAGGATCATGCACGGGTGTATTAGGAGGGGCACAGGGAATCGATCTTGTGGCATGCAATATGTACTCACAACAAGTCGCAGCGTATGCACATCAACTCATCAATGTTCACAAATCACAAACCTCAGCGCATCCAAGGATCCTCAGCGCACCAAACAAATCAAGTACATACACCCATACACATATATATGTAGAATACTCAATTCATCTATCTTTGATTCACACATCCATCCCACCACCACCATCGACACAACCTAAAGAGTCTCATACAACAAGTGATTAAGTTTCGACACACGAGACTGGACACTCAAATCGATGGTCCTGTCGCCGATTTCCACAATCAGACCCCCTAGAATACTTTCCGAGACCTAGCTCTTGTTAGAACCTTTTTTGAGGAGGCGGACTTTGTTTTCCATTTTGACTTTTTGGCCTTTTTGGATGAGGGAGGATTTTGAGATGGATTGTTCGAGGCGGCGGAGGATAGAAGTGTCGAGGGGCTACTGTCAGCGAGGGGCTCTCAAACACAATCGGAGCAAGCAATTGAAGAAACAACCACGAAGACAGTTGAGGTATGGATTGTGGTGCACAATTGAAAGCAGTGTGTATGCAAGGGATAGAACAAGGGATAGATAGGAAGTTACCTGGGCAGAAGTAACAGTGACATCGACCTCCCCCTTATGAGCCCTCATAATCCTCTCAAACGCACTAACAACCCCATCCAAATGCCCCAACCTACTATTCTCACTCATAACCTGCAAAAGATTGTGAACAGCCTTGCTAGCCTCCTGACTCCCTCCGCCAACCTGACTCAAAAACTTGATCACATCAAGTTTCTCACTATGACTCAAGGCAGGGTTGGTCACCACGCTGGCCAACTTTGCGTCCCCGTGGAGTTTCCCGCGGATCGCAGAGAGGGACTTTTCGATGTCGCTTAGGACGGCGTTGTTGGAGGCGGAGGAGGAGAACAGGGCGGAGGCGTAGGTGCCTTCCAGGGAGTGGATTGTGATGGGTGGTTTGGCGCCTTTGACGGGGGTGGGTGCTGTTGCGTAGGATCTCCGGATGCCGAGGGCAATTGGCTGGGAGTTAGCGTGCGTGGGGGACGGGGGGAGGGTACCGTGGAGAGGGGACGCAGGGACGGGATGAGGCGGGATGGGACGAGGCGGATTGATGCGTTCATGGCGATGGATGCAGAACAAAGTGTTCGGTCGCTGGTGCTGTCCGAGGGCCAAATTTCGGAGCAAATCGTCAGGGAACCAAACCCGGGATTCCATTTCGCTCTAATCCCAGACGTCCATCACGTTTGTGGGAACTTGTGGGATTTTCATTCGACTCCGACGGTTGCCTCTGTTCTTGTGCTTGACTACATACACAGTTCCTGAGATCCAAGATGGCCGCCACGGCTACAGCACGAGCAAAGTGCACTATCCACGTATCGTCCCTGCCATCAGAAACAACGTACGACCTCCTCCACAGCGCATTCATCCCCTTCGGCGAAATAACAGACATCCAAATCCCCACAAACGAAGATGGTACTATCCCAGCATCCCTGTCCTCCCTTCCCTCCACGTGGCCGTCCCACCTTCTCCCCTTTGCCCCCACCGCCTGCCCTTAAGTATCTTTTATTCACCGGTGTCCATGTTGCCTACTTTTTGAGCCGAGCTTTGTTCTTGGGGGTCGCGGATTTGACAGACTAACCATCGCAGACGGCTCAATCCGCGGCTTCGCATACATAGAATACTCCTCCCCCGACGACGCCACAGAAGCCATCTTCAACATGAACGATTCCGAATTGTATAACCGGGTTATTAAAGTCGATGTCGCGAAACCTCATCGTGGGGCGGGGGGGTTGGATTCGTCGTTACCTGGTACCCTCCCTTCTCTAACCCTCCCTTCTCTATTCCTTTTGTCACTTGTCCTTTTGTCCTTTGCCCCTTGTCCCCTATCTCTTTACCGCACTGCGCCGCCCTCGCCCTTTGCCCCCAGTACGTTCACCCACTGGCATGTGGATATCTGTTTGTGTTGGGACGGACATTTATATGGTGTATGGTGTATTACTGTGATACGTTCCCTGCGTTTCCCTGCGTTCCCTGCGTCCAAGACACAAGCTAACAATCCAGTCTGGCAACAAGAAGAATGGATCAAAGCGAACCTGACAAAAGACCCCGTCGACGGCGAAACACCAGACGATGGTGCCGGTATCGGAGCAAAGGAATTAGCCGCGGAGGCAGTGAGTACGAAGTCCGAGGTAAATAGACGATCGATGAGGGGTTTGGAATTTGCGCAGGAGCATTGATGTACCATCCGTGCGGCATCGTAGGACGGGATGGGTGGGATGGGATGGGATAGGGAAAGTAGGATGACTGAGATGTTGTGATATGAGTTTGGGTGGTAAGTACGAGGAAGGAGATGTGTGTAAGATAGATAGATTAATTTTCGGATTGGGATGGGGTTCGGGCGTAAAATACCAACTTCTTGAAACTTGGATGGTTGAGATTGATTCATCGATTGATTCATTGCTTCAATATCTTCAAAAAAGAATCGAGTCACTAAATACACCCCTCCCTTGCACCCCCTCCACCCGCCCACCGCACCATTCCAACAACACACCCCTCCACACTCCCCAAGGCCCTTCATTTGGTAATGTTCGTTAGAGCCCCTTTTCGTGGTTTAGTGTCCATGACCGTGACTCTCTTCAAAGTCCTCCGGATTCTTCAGGACTGGTTTATACGTCCGTTTAGGACGCGAAAGGCGGAGCTATTAGTTAGACACATACATACATACGATGTGTATACACCAAACCAACGAACTGTGGGGGGAGGATGTGAGTAAGGGGGGTAGGGTTGAGGGATAGGGGGAGGTACAGTTGGATCGGCGAGGAGTTTATAAGTCATTGAAAACCCCGCGGCTGTTGAGGAATATTAGTCAATTGTCCAAATCATGTACGTCAAGAAACCAGACAAAACCCGAAGTTGAATGACAAAATTCACGACAAACAGTAGGGAGGATGCAGAGAGGGCATACGAGCTAAAGAACCCAGGAAAGTATGGGATACAACGGGGATGGGGGGGAGGTACCGCCTAGACCGAGGACCATTACAAGAGCCAAGGGGACTAACTCTGGCGGCATATGTTTGATTTTCTGCCACGTTGGACGGAATCTATCCACAACAAGTTAACCTGTCATCCACAGCACAGCGCAAACACAACACAACGCACACTGCACTTGCGGAAACCGCTCTGCCTGAACGAGGGAGCAATTGCCTTGGACAAGGACGAATTGAGCGAGGGAAGGAGGGGGAGTGCTGCGCAGGGGATAGATGGGGGAGGGTACTTGAATTGCATGATTGAAGAGGTTGATGCTGATGCTGATGTTGTAGGTATGTAGATAGTTCTGTAGGTATGTTCGAATGGATCGGATTTGGTCGGTGGATGGTGATGTGAGTGAGTTCTCGACGGAGGAGGATAGGGTTAGTGATTACATCATTCAAACGAGACCTAAAAAATTACATATTTATCAGAAGACGATATGGCGGCTGTGTCGATCAACAAAAGTTAAAAGCGCCGCGCTAGAGTCTCCAGGGAATTATCTTGACGGAGATAATTAACAATTTCACCACCAAATAAAAATTGGTCGAATTTGAAATAGCCTCTCAAACACTACCAACCATTTACTTCACGGTCTTCTAAGTAAGCTCAGTGGATTCGGCATAAAAAGTAGGCCCAGAGCGGGTTAGGATTGGGGTTAGTGTTAGGGTGGTTAGGGGGATTGGGGTTAGGAAGGATTGGGGTTAGGAAGGATTTGGGTTAGTGTTAGGGTGATTAGGGACAAGAGTAGGATGGTTAGGGTGGGTTAGGGCTAGTAAATTCCGGTGGTTTGGGTTATTTGTGTGTGAAATTGTGTCTGGAGACTCTACGGCGGCGCTTTTAGTCGCGGTTGTGTCGATCACTTTTGAGGGATGTCAACATGCAATGCGGACCGGATGAAACAGACCTATGAATGACATGACGTGTCAGCGATGATTCCAACGGTATCTACAAGATCAACGAACGATTCGATTTACAATTCACGAAAATGATCTTAATACTTGAGGAAGTGAGCACCAACGATTCAATGGTCATCCAACGCAATTAAACTGACACATTGATTCGCTTGCAGCTGTTCAAAATATTCGTTCGATTCAGCGATTCAGGATACCTGTTCTGCCGAATCAACACTCATAACGGAAGAAAACTGAATTTCCTTTATTACTGTACGTCTCAGATAACGGTCATCCTATTCCAACGGGGTGTTTCGAACTCTTTATTATCTCCAGATGGAATGCTCTGATATTCGCGCTGAAGTCATATACCTCCTTCGCCTATATTCCGGGTCTCAGATTTGGCAAGTATCTGCTTGAAAACAATACCTTTATTCCTCAGAAACGAGATATATTCAAATTTTACTACAAATTATTCACCCCATCTACACAAGTACTATATACTTCCCGCGCGCCTTTACACGTCATTAAACATCATCATCAAGTCTTCAGAGATCCAATACTCAGATCCTGAACTCTTGAGTAATTGCAAGATGATGATTTTCCAGAAAAAGATGACGCAAATTCACTGCACAAGTTACTACTATTCTTCGGCATCGTCAAGCAAATAACAAGCCCCTCGCTTCCCGGATATTATCTCCATTTCAGCGAATTTGCAAAAGACGAATATTTCCCTTTCATTCACTAAAAGTTTGGACCGAAAGGTCTATAATCACGGCTCCTGACAGGATACATATTCCCTCCGAACGACGGACCGATTCTGGGAGGGTGATACGAAGTACTATAACGGGTTATGGATGGTGAATTGCAATGGAATGCGAAAACTTGGCGGGATCATACAAACTGCTGAAATAAACACACGATATTCTCTTACAGCAATAATATCTCATATATACGCACGAGGACATGGAGCAAGGGATATTCATTCAGTTTTTCATGGATGGATGGGTCATCTGATGACTTTTTCGAGGACTAACATGAGAGATTGAGGATGATAATGCTTTAGGACCCTCCAACATACTACACCCCGCCTTCGACATGGATCGCATATACATGCCTTGTGCTCTCGAGAGGTATACAAGAGCCCTTAAACACGCCATCGATTTCAGAAATGAGAAGATATTCAAGTTGTCCACTCAATTGGCAGTGTATAGTCAAGGCACCGCGCCTTTGAAAGCGCATTGTCCCGCTGAGTTAGCCTGCACTAATACGGCTAAATTGGGGTGGTCACATATTTCCTTGACAATTAGATATAAAATTGGAGGAATAATCGATTGTATGAAAAATCACGCAAGTCGAAATTGACTTAGGGGGTGCGGGGGTGGAGAAAGGACTTGGAATTGTCCCCGGTATGCATTTGATCGTTGGATTCCTTGCTGATTGATTAGATTTTGCATTGTTCGATCTCATACACACCTTACGCAAATTACCTTCGCGACATTACATTATGGTTGATTTTCAGCATGGGCTTCAAATTATCTCCCTCCAGATTCCCTCTCGCATCGCTTCTTCTGCGAAAAATCTGGGAACTCATTGGTTTACATCTTGGGAATTGCGTTTTGAGTCCTCGCCGGAATGCCAATCCGCCAGACTGGTGTGTTTGCTATCACCGCCGAAAGTTTTCCTATATTACTCTCCAAAAATATCTCCATCCAATTGTATCAAAGGAGTCTCTCTGTCGCAAAGCCTCGAGTATTCATGGCATTGGCGCCGCATTCCTGGAAGTCAACTCAGGTCATACTATTCGTTTGTACTGTTGATCCCACTGGACTATACGAGTGTGCTCCCTTTGACGAATGACGATTCCGGGATTTCTTAGCTGTTTTCAGGGATGATATATTAGGTCTCGATTCAAAGAACACTGCGAATTCAGACCAAGATGGAACCAGTAGCACATTCCTGGGTTTGGAACTACTAAACATCGATAAGAGTCAGATGTGCACCCAAATATGTGATTCAGGGGAGGTAACGCACGTCCGACTTCAGTTCCCATGGGTACAACAATGACTCTTGAAAGACCTGTGGGATAGTCCTTTTCCTCAACAAATAGTCCTTTACGATAACCAAACAACTTTCAAAGCGGTATCATTTTCGCTGACAGAAATTGTCGAGCTAGTCATCTGGAAAGGTACATTTTGCCGGCGCCCTTACGGGCACTGACGATCTGACGATTACCCGATACATTCCGCAATACACGCTATTCCTGATTCGAACGTTCCAGCAGAGATATCGCCCCATCCGAACTCCTCGAACCCTTCCGCTTCAACCCCATATCTTCCAAACAATTCACCTTCAATCATCTTGCCGTCCTCCAACGCCTGACCGGACCAGATGCCCTTCAAACATGGTCGTACATCAAGTCAACCCCATGTCCCAGAGCGAACGCAAGGAAGACAGTTCATCGCCAGACTAAAAGCATTTATTGGAGGGCGTATACCGAGCTGTTACTTAATTGTTTACGGTTGCAGTACTCAATGAAGCAATTATTGGCCGGGGTCAATGAAGTAGTAACTGAGTCCACAACAGCCTGCAGGGAACAACACACTCGTGGTATTGCCAATTGGCTTATGTCGGCAATAATATCATCGGACGCCTGGGCTTTTGAATGTGGATTTATTCTCGTTACGAGAAACAGTCGGCAGGGATACTTCAGATATAACTCTCCAAGGTGCGGATATGTTGAAATTAAAGATGGGTGTACTAGCCGGGATGTCGATATTCGGACACTCTCCTTCCGCTTCAGCCCGGGATGAAGCCATCGATGGACTAAATACTGGAGATCTGCATGGGTTGGTGATGACGGATAGAGTGGGGGGATGCGGACATAATCTCGCTAGTGCAAATGTTATGATTTTCATGGGAAGTTTGTACTCAGCTCCTTATGAACAACAGGCTATTGCGCGGATTTGCCGCCCAGGCCAAACGAGGATCACGAAAATTATATAATTGCGGATCCCGATTACGAAGGGGATAGAATGGCCTTGGAAATTAAAGCTTCGCGGCAGTCAGAGTGGGAACTGATGCAGACGAAATTCGATCAATCAGCGAAAGGGGCACTATTGCTCACTGGACATGGTAGAGGCGCTGTTGGGTGATGAGGACGACTGGAAAATTTGGAAGGAACAGGAAGTTGAATACGAAAAGAAATATATCGGGCAACGTGGGATTAGTCTCAGCGGGTCGTATCAACAAGGATACTCCACCGCTTACAACACCCGGTCACACATCAAAGTCGTCTGCAATGGATATATCCTCACACATGTTTTAAATTGAAATCCACAGGGAGCCCCAGAGACGCTATGAAGTGGAGTTTTCAAATGCGGACATCCATTTCATCTGAATCTGATGACACCCGAAGGCGCTGATCGCAAATTATTCGCTGCCTCAGATATGTGCTGCCAATATCCTTTGGTAGGTGAACTCCGATAAGTGGAGATGGAATCGTAAGGGAAAATTCAATTCTGGTTCGACTCGATTCGAAAATATGGTGTCCAGGTTATGTTTGCCTTTGAAGGTTAGAAGGACATGTAAATACATTGCCCGTCGAGGAACCCAATGACGGAACTGAGACAACCTCGATTTAGGCACTCTGGGACACGGGTATTACCCTGAGTAATTCATGGATGCACGTAAAAGGAAGAGGCAACTTGTTCAACGTCCCATTGTTGACGGTTTTCAGACTGAGAATAACTTGAGCAGCGGGTTCGACTGGTATATGATGACAGATGGATTAAAACTAGTCAAGTCTGAGGGGAACATAACGGGGGAGGTTGGAAAATGTCAAAGGCCAATTCCAGACCTTCATGTATGCAGATTGTCTTTGTCTTCACGCGCATTTAAGCTCGTCCTCAGATATATTTCGGAATCTAAACCAGATTACTAGAATACAAAGATCCAATATTGTATGATGGTAACGGGCATACATAAGATTATGTATACAGAAGGGTATTGTAATGTCCATCCAGTCTATTCCACCAAATCCACCCCCCGTCCCCCAACCACGCTCAAGAATTTTAGTAATTCAAACAAAGTAAAACGCAACGCAATTCTATCCATTTCCATTTCCATTTCCAAACCCCACCACATTTAAAACAAGACCCACAAACTCCCCAGAATCACACCATATACACTTATCCATAACACTTTCCATGATGATGATGCCACGGCCTTCCTTGTCGCCAAACTCTTTTTCGTCCCGCCACTAGTACTCGTACTGCCTCCCTGGACTGTAGTATTCGCACTTGGATTATGTATGCTGCCGCCTAATGGGATACCACCTCGTATTCGATAGCCTATCCCGCCTAGGATGTATCGTAGACCGGGGCCGAAGGGTCCGTATGTGGGGTCTGCGGTGGTTCCGTAGTCGTCTATTAGTTGTTGTAGGGTTTTCCCCTTGGGTGTGGAATATCGCATGAGGAAATCTTGCGTAGATAGGTACAGTGAGCCATCCACATGGTTTAAACTCGATCCCGTAGCATAGGGATTAAATCCTGTTTCCAGCGTTATAGGCGGTCCGACCTTTCCGTTGGTGCTGTTCAATGTTGCGAGGGTGGCTACGGAGATGGGCGGAGCATGTTCGATCGAGCCCTCTGTCGTGGCGTTTCCGTCCATGTATTTTCCGATTGTGCTAGCGGGTGAGGCAAGGAAGGCGGATGCAAGGGCGCTTGCGTCCGTGAAATTTTGTCCCAGATGGCCAAACTCGGTGATCATATCGGCTGTGAGATTGGTTGCGAAGAGACCCGGGTGCTGCGTGAATGACAATAATCGATCGTATGCATACTCCACGAATCCCTCGAACACAACGCCCTCTTGAGAAGTCGGATTACCGAGTGCGATTTGAGGAGTCAAGGTAGTCGGATCAGTAGGTTGAAGGTAATCTGCCCATGCAGACATAAATCCCAATCCATGCATTATTCTATCAGATCAGACGTGTCATACAAGAAACATACTCATGAATAGCAACCGTAAGAAAATCAAACTGGTCAGGTTGGATGGTCGTCGTATTGGGCTTTTGGTAGAAGAAGTTTGCTTTGGAATTGAATTCCATGAGGATATCGCTGGGCCCACATTGTGGAGACTCGCCTGGCGGGAAATCCATCTGACGAATGACCGCTTGGGGATAATATCGTACAACTCCGTCATTGTCTACAAGAGGAAACGTCCGTGCCGGCACTGCACCACCGAGAATGACATCGGTCCCCGCACTCGAATTGCACTGCCCATATGTAGCGCAGAAATCCGTCAACGAGGCATTGACATAGATGGGTGATTTGAAGAATATCACCTGTCATTAGCGGATCCAACAATAATAGCTTTTACCTGCGAGACATACCACCCCGCCAAGTAAAGGGTCTGGTTCATGGCATCGCAAAGACCACCCCCCTGTCGACAATCCAACTGAAACTTGATCTTATTATCCGCATTCCAAGTCGGTGCAGCCAACGCCGGCGCATTGAACGTTTCATACAAAGGCGCCTCGGGAGCAAAATTAAAGAACGGCAGATTAACATTCTGCGACGACGATGTGTGTTCGTTATGGTTGGTCGCACTCGTAGAGTTATTGCCCTGATCAGTCCCGCTGCCACCGTTTCCTGTATGCTTGTACTTCTTGCCTGAATCGTCCAGGGAAGTGTACTTTGTCCTGACTGCAAAATCCGCCCAGCAATCGACCGGGGTCAGGATCTCGGGGTGCATCGGGGAGGTTATATCGTAACATGTCAACGCTGCTAGCGCCGGCGGCAGCAGCGATATGAGGTACAGCACTCGTAAGGCTGTGGATTTTCGCATGATGGTGGTGGTGGTTCAGGGAGGTTCAGGTTGTGGGGCCCTCGATCGAAGGAACACCTGTCGCCAAGAAAAGGATGAGGGAAATAAACTATAGTCTATTGGCCATGTTAGCGGACACACCGGGACTAGGATGGCAGGGCGTGACATCAATCAATCATCACGTCCGTCGCCAGAAGATTGCGGAGAGACAGTACCTTAAACGAACAAATGCCATATCGCTATGGATGCGTGTAATCGTCGATGGGGAGCAGAGTTAAGCTCGTAGATAGGCGTCAAGGGTACTTAAGGCCCTTTTGTGTTGGCAATCTGCTTCGCGAGAGATATCCGCTCGGACCACCAACACGCCAAGCGTTGATATGTAACGAGTGACACGAGACAAAACTCGCCAGGCGATTCGCGACGACGACGTTCTCTCGAGACAATTTTAGTCCGTCACACGTGAAAGAACGGGACTCCAAGACGAGCGAGCGGACCGTCCGTGTTGAGTACCAAACTTTGTCGACAGGAAGGATGTCTGCCCAGCAAAAATATCGGTCCTGAAATGATGAAAGCTTGGTCAGTCTTGGCGCAATTAATGCTGTCCCTCCTCCTTGTTAGAGCTGGCCTCCCGAAATTGCACGGCTTGGCGGTTATGTAACCCCGCCCCCTGCCAGCGCCGCTGCACCAATCAACGCGCCCGAAACACCCAGGGGTGAGCAAAATCCGCCTGTCTCATTGGCTTCATTTTGGTCTGTGCGTGCGGATTTTTTATTGTTTCAGAGCAGCTCTGTGGAAAGACCGAGCCAACCATATTGCAGGCATGTTCACGCACCCTGGTCCTGCCCTGCATCTCGAGCAGCAAGAGCGGCCTCACTTCCTCGATCCCCAAACTCTCGGAGAAAAGAATCCCGGCAATCACATTCGTCGATACCGTTTCCCGCATCACATCCATCCCCAGGGATCGGTAATCTCACTTGTCACCACCGACCCGCTCGGCTCGTCAAGAGCACCGTGCATGCAGACCTGCCAAGACATCGCGTGCACATCCCCGTATGAACGACCCATATACATATATCCGACAGTTAATTGGTTCTCGGCACGCTTAACTTCTCATATTACTTCGGTAATAAATTCCGAAATAAGGTCCGCCAGAGGGGGGGACGGGATAACGCGATGATCTGGACCCCCCTAGGACTCCCGGTACTCGGTCGGTTGGCGGGACCGTGTCGTACGACAATTGTCCGTTGGCGGTGCATGCGGTTGACACGCGATATGTATTCTGTCTGGTCACACGGTAACACACTGAGACGTGTCTGGAGGTGACCTTTCCTGGGAAGGGTTGAGTATGCTTAGGGGAGTGGGACTCTGGGGGAGGGCAACAGGGTATGATATCCCTGGGGGCGGTGGGGTATTCGAGGTCTCTGACGACCGCGCATCATGGCTTTGAACGTATGGACTTTGTGCACATCGAACGCGTCGCTTTATCATTCTCTTATCGACCACTCACATCGAAACAGATTCTTTTTCACTGAGAGTACGGGGATATCTTCCATCGTTCTCCCACTTTATG
>Ga0302325_10028319_pt1 | contig 11596 bp, 9 predicted proteins | sample Palsa_T0_2_FD_201948 | JGI IMG/M metagenome (GOLD analysis project Ga0302325, IMG submission 201948) | Peat permafrost microbial communities from Stordalen Mire near Abisko, Sweden - Palsa_T0_2 | ecosystem: Environmental > Terrestrial > Soil > Palsa > Peat permafrost | place: Sweden: Abisko... | reverse complement strand
TACCTCGCGCTCCAGTACGTGCCCCGCTCCGGGCTCGCGGCGGTCGAGCGGGTGCCGCCCGCCTCGTTCTGCGTGCTCGAGCGGGGGACGCTGCACGGCGAGCGCTACTGGACGCCGCGTCCGGCGCCCGCAAGCGCGCAGGAGGGCGAGTGGATCGAGCGCGTCCGCGAGGAGGTCGGCGCCGCGGTCGCCCGCCGCCTCGTCGCCGACGTCCCGGTGGGGGCACTCCTCTCGGGCGGGGTCGACTCGGCGGTCGTCGTCGCGGCGATGGCCGCCGCCTCCCCGCAGCCCGTGGCGACCTTCACGGTCGGCTTTCCCGACCGCGACTACGACGAACGCCGCTTCGCCCGCCTGGTCTCCGAGCGCTACGCCACCCGGCACGAGGAGCTCGAGGTCCGACCCGGCCCCGAGCTCCTCGAGCGGCTCGTCGAGGCCTTCGACGAGCCCTTCGGCGACGAGGCGGCGCTGCCGACGCTCCTTGTCTGCGAGGCGACGCGGCGCCACGTCAAGGTGGCGCTCGTCGGTGACGGCGGCGACGAGGTCTTCGGGGGCTACGAGCGCTACCGCGCCCACGGCCTCGCCGGCCGGGTGCCGCGCCCCGCTGCCCTCCTCGGGGCGGGTGCGCTCGGGCTCCTTCCCCGCGCGCGGCGCGCGCCCCGCTCGCCCCTCTTTCGCGCCCGGCGCTTCCTCGAGGTCGCCGCGGCGCCGGCCGAGAGCCGCTACGCGCGGCTCGTAGAAGTCTTCCCCTTCGCGCTGCGTCGGGCGCTCTGGAGCGATCCCGCCCAGGCGCGTCCGACGCGGGAGTTCCTGCCGGCGGCCTCCGACCTGCGGCTCCTCGACATCGGCTCCTACCTGCCCGGCGACCTCCTCCCGAAGGCCGACATCGCCTCGATGGCCGTCTCGCTCGAGCTCCGCTCGCCGCTCCTCGACCACCGGGTCGTCGAGCTCGGGCTCGCGCTTCCCGCGCGGCTCGCGGCGGGCAAGACGGCGCTGCGGGAGGCCTTCGCGGCCGAGCTTCCGCCGGAGATCCGCCAGCGCGGGAAGATGGGCTTCGGTGTGCCGCTCGACCGCTGGTTCCGCGGCGAGCTCCGGAGCCTCGCCCCCGAGCTCGTGCTCGGCGGGGCCGGGCGGGGGCTCTTCCGGCGCTCCGAGCTCGAGCGGCTCCTGCGCGAGCACGACGGCGGCCGCGCCGACCACGGCCACCGGCTCTGGTGCCTGTGCATGCTCGAGCTCTGGCAGCGCCGCTACCTCGACGCGCCGCGCACGGTCGGGGGGCCGAGCTAGCGGGCCGCGCGGGAGAGCGTGCCCCCACCCCGCGGAGCGAGGCGCTCCGGGGCGTCGGCGTGGCGGCGCTCGAGCCAGTAGCGGTAGACCTCCTCGGTGCGCTCGGTGCAGCGGGCCTCGGGGAAGCGCTCGATCGCCCGCGCCCGCCCCGCGGCGCCCATCTCCGCCGCCCGCGCGGGCTGCTCGGCGAGTGCGAGCATCGCCGCGGCGAGCGAGGCGGCGTCGCCGGGAGGAACGAGCAGCCCGGTCTCACCGTCGCGGACGAGATCGCCGAGCCCCCCGATCGAGGCCGCGATCACCGGGCGCCCCCGCTCCATCGCCTCGAGGGCGACCATCCCGAAGCCCTCGCCGAGCGAGGGCACGACGACCGCGAAGGCGTCGTCGATCGCGCGACGCACCGGGGTCACGTGCCCGAGGAACGAGACGGCCTCCTCGAGCCCGAGGGAGCGGGTGAGGTCTCGCAGCCCGTGCTCGAGGACGCCGCGCCCGGCGATCTCGAGCCGCGCGTCCGGGCGAGCGTCGAGGACGGTGCGGAACGCCCGCAGGAGCACGACGTGGCCCTTGATCGGAATCAAGCGGCCGATGCAGAGGAAGCGCGGCCCTTCGCCGGCGTAGGGCGCCGGGGCGGGCCCGGCCGCGATCCCGTAGTGGACGATCTCGAACTCGGGCTCGGGGAAGCCCTCGGTCTTCGACAGGTAGCGGGCGAGGCCGCGCGAGATCGCGATCTGGCGGTGGGCGAGCGCCCCGATCGTGCGGTCGCCGAGCGCGAAGAGGCGGCCCTCGCGGAACTCGTTGAAGCCGTGCTTGGTCGAGAGGCGGATCGGGACGCCGGCGACCATCCCGGCGGTCAGGCCGTAGGCGTCGGCGTGGACGAGGTGGGTGTGCAGGATCGTCGGACGGCGCGTTGCGAGGTAGAGGAGGACGCGCGCGAAGGTGCGCGGATCGACGTCGGTCGTCATCTCGATCGCGTCGACCGGCACCCCTCCGGCGCGGAGCTCGCGCGCGAACTCGAACGCCCCCGGCTCGCGCTCGTGGAGCATCAAGAAACGGATGTCCCAGCCGCGCGACCTGAGGTCCGGGAGCAGCTGGAGCAGGTGGGCCTCCGAGCCCGAGATCCCTGCGACCTTCTGGGCGTGGAGGACGCTCACCGCCGGGCGACCTCCAGGACTCCCTCGGCCCAGTGCGCGGCGGAGTGCCCGGCCTCGACCCGCTCCCGGAGCGTCCGTCCCAGAAGGGCGCGATCCACGTCGACAAGCCTACGCAGCTTGCGCGCGAGCTCACCCGCGTCGTCGCGCCGGAAGCGGAGCTCGGGCCCGAGCAGGTCGTCGAAGCCGCTGTTCGAGGCGAGTACGGGCATGCAGGTCGAGGCCGCCTCGTAGACCACCTTGTCGAGGGCACCCTCGCGCATGTTGTTGACGAGCACGTCCTTGCGGGCGAGGAGGTCACGGACCCGGGAGTAGGGCAGCGCCTCCTGCACGCTCACCCCGAGCGAGACGAGCCGTGCCCGCTCGGCCCGCTCCTCGGCGGTCGAGGAGGGCCCGTAGACCTCGAGCTCGACCTCCGCGATCCCGGCGGCGCGGGCGATGGTCTCGAGGCCCTTCGCCGGCGAGGTGCGGCCGAGGGAGACGACCCGCAGCCGCGTCCCCGGCCTGCGCTCGACGCACGCGAAGTGCTCGGTGTCGATGCCGTGCCCGATTGCGACGACCTTGCCCGAGCGGAGCGGGAAGGAGCGCCGATCGACGCTCAGGACCGCCGTCGAGACCCGCTCGGCGAGCACGAGGGTGCGGCTCGGCTTCCAGTGGGTGAACCAGAGCAGGAGCGGCACCCGCCGCGGTCGCACGAGCGGGGCAGCGAGGAGCGCGTAGAGCGGAACGATGTGGGCGAGCACCGCGAGCGGGCGGGGCGAGAGCTCGGCGTTGAGGGCCGCGAGGAAGCGCCGCGCCCGCTGCTCGCGGGAGCCGGTCCCGAAGAGGTGGAGGGTGCAGTTGTCGGGGAGGACACCCGCGACGCCGTCGTCTGCGAGCACGACGAGCTCGTCGAGGCGGGCGGCGAGGGCGCGGAGCTTCGCGACCGTCGCGCCGAGGAACGGATGCTCGGGGTCGACCACCTGGGTCGCGACGACGAGCCGGGAGCTCACAGAAAGTCGAGGTCGCCGAGCTCGAAATGGGGTCGGGAGGGCAGCGCCTGGCCGGCGGCGAGCCCCTTGCCGAGCAGGGCGAAGCTGCGCGGGCTCGGGAGGTAACCCGCGAGCGCGTAGGCCGCGCGCCGCGGCGGCGGCGGCGAGGCGAGCAGCAGCGCTCCCTCCGCGACCGAGGCCGCCTGCGCGAGCAGGTCACCCTCGAGGCAGGCGAGGACGCCGAGCCGGCCCCGCCGGCCCGTCACGGCGTAGCCGTCGCCCTCGAGCAGCCGGTAGTGGGACGGGGAGTCGGCAAAGCGCCAGTTCAGCCAGGCGGGGTCCCGCAGCACCCGGTCGCCCGAGGGGGCGCGGGCCGGGAGCTCGGCGAACCGCTCCACGCGGCGCGCGCCGCGCAGGCGGCCGCGGCGCAGGCGCACCCGCGCCCAGAGGCGCAGCGAGGGGAGGCGGCGCCAGCCGAGGCGGCCGAGGAAGACGGGTGCCGAGGCGGCGTTCGGGACCGTCAGCAGCAGCCGGATCCCGAGCGCGGCCACGCGCTCCTCGTTCTCGGCCTCGAGCCGGCCGAAGATCCCCTGCCCGCGATAGGCCGGATCGGTCGCGACGCGCAGCGGCATTCCCACCTCGAGCGCCTCGCCCGCGATCGACATCCGCGTGAAGTGGATCGCAACGGTGGCGACGGCACGGCCGCCGACCCGGGCGAGCAGCACGGAGGCCGGCCGCAGGGGGTTTTGTTCGTAGAACCAGGCGAGCTCCCCCTCGTCGGGGCGCGTCCCCCAGACGCGCCCCATCAGCTCGGCGACCTCTCCCCGCCGTGAGGGGTCGTACTCGACGACCCTCACCGCGTCGAGGTGCCGAGCGCCTGGTTGAACAGGCGGCGCGCGTGCGTGCCGGCGACGGTGTCCTTGAGGGCGATCAGGTCGCAGGCACCCGAGAGGACGAGGTCGAAGGTTCGCTCGGGGTAGGGCTCGACGTTGTAGCGCCCGAGGCGGAAGGGGTTCGTCTCGGGGGTGTTGCAGCGTGAGATCGAGGTGAACGCGATCTCGTAGCCGGCCTGCTTGAGGATGCTCTCGTGCACCGGGTGGAAGTGGGCCTCGGAGCCCTTGACGTAGGCGTAGGCCCGGACCGGGCGGCCGAGCTTCTCCTCGAGCCTCAGCTTGGAGACGGCGATCTCGCGCACCGCCTCGTCGAGGGAGACCTCGGCGAGGGGCCGATGCGCGATCCCGTGCGACTCGACGCGCACCCCTCCCGCGTCGAGCTCGCGCATCAGGCCCCAGGCGCGTCTCGTGGGGCAGGGGCGTCTCGTCGTCCATGTAGGCAACCGGGATGAAGATCACCGCCGCGTAGCCGTACTTCTCGAGCACCGGCAGCGCGTTGTCGAGCGTGTCGCGGTAGCCGTCGTCGAAGGTGATCAGGACCGCGTTTGCCGGCATGGGCGTCCCGAGGGTGTAGTGGTCGAGGACGGTCTCGAGGTCGACGACCTGGTGGCCGAGCTCGGCCAGGCGCCCGAGTTGCTGGTCGAAGCGCGCCACCGGCACCGTCGTCGGGTTATCGGCGAAGTCGTTGACCTTGTGGTACATCAGAATGCTGAGCGTCCGGTCGCCCTCGGGGTGGAGCCGGAGCGCGTAGGAGGTCTCCCCGATCCCCCGGTAGAGGGCGTTCTTGACCATCTGCTTGGCCTGCTGGGCCGTCACAGCGGCAGTCTAGAAGCTCTCGAACGCCGGCAAGACGCGGCTCGCGGCGGCGCAGATCGGCGCCCCGTTACAGGTGGCGCGCTCAGCTTGCGGGGGCGGGGCCGCTCGCCGCCGGCCCCGGCGGCGGCGGCCCGGGCGGGGTCAGCGGCTCACCGAGGACCGCGCCGATGAGCCGGCGCACGTTCTCTGCGTGCTCGGCGGCGCTCGTCGTCCACGCGGCGGCGGTCTCCTGCGCGGCCGCCCCCAGACGCGCGAGGAGCGCGTCGTCTGTGAGGAGTCGCTCGATCGCGTCGGCGAGCGCGTCGCTATCTCCGACCTCGACGAGCAGTCCGTTGACCCCGTCCTCGATCAGGTCGGGGATCCCGCCGCTGCGGGTGCCGATCGCCGGCCGGCCGCGCATGAAGGCCTCGATGATCACCCGTCCGAGACCCTCGGAGCGCGAGGGGAGAACGAGCGCGCGGGCGCGGTCGAGTGCCGAGACGACGCCGGAGGGATCGGCGGAGCGCCGCCACTCGACGCCCTCGGCGACGAGCGCCTCGGCGACGGCGACCTGGGTCCCCGACCCGATAATCTCGAGCCGCGCCTCCGGCAGGCGGGAGGCGACGGTGCGCCAGGCGCGTGCGAGCCCCTCGAGGTCCTTGTAGCGCTCGAGCACTCCCACAAAGACGATCCTCTGCTCGGCGGGAAGCGGCACGCGCGGCCCGCTGAAGGCGCCGAGGTCGGAGTAGGTCGGGAAGATCGCGAGCGGCTCGCGGCCCTGCCCGCGCAGGAGCGAGGCGGTGAAGGCCGAGAGCGCCCTGTGGGCGTCCGCGCGCTCGAGTGCGAAGGCGGCGAGCCGATCGGCGAGCGGTCCGAGCGCGGCCCTGAGGGGGGTCCCGTAGAGACGGGTCGAGACGCGCCAGTCGCCGTGGACCTCGACGATCAGCTTCGCGGGTGAACGGGCGAGGCGACGCGCGAGCTCGACCGCGACCCCCTCGTAGGGGCTCTCGGCGACGACGGCGTCCGGAGCGAAGGCGCGCAGCTCACGCACCACCCTCGCCGTGAGCCCGGCGTAGAAGCGCGGGCCGTCGAGGCGCCGGGCGGCGACAAGGCTGAAGCGGGGGTCGGCGCCGCTGCCGGCCGCGAGCACCCGCAGCTCGAGCAGCTCCGAGAGCGCGTCCCACTTGCGCGCGAGCCCCTCGCCGAGCGGCAGCTCGTAGCGGGTGCGTCCGACGAAGAGGACCCGCGGCCTCATGCCGCGGCGTCGAGGAGGATCTCCTCCAGGCGCGCGTAGACCCGCTCGGGGCTGTAGCGCGCGACCGACGCGGCGGCCGCCGCGCGCAGCGCGCTCGAGAGGGGCTCGGAGGAGAAGAAGCGCAGGATCGCATCCCTGAGCGCCTCGATGTCTCCCGACTCGACCAGCAGCCCGTTCTCGCCGTCCTGCACGACCTCGGCGACGCCGCCGACGCGGGTCGCGATCACCGGCGTCCCGAGGGCGAGCGCCTCGACGAGCACGTGGGGGAAGTTCTCCCAGGCAGAGCTCAGGAGCACGGCGTCGGCGGCCGCGAAGAGCTCGAGCACCGAGCCGCGGGCGAGCGGACCGAGGAAGCGCCCGTGGCCGAGCCGCTCGAGCTCGGCGCGCTCGGGGCCCTCACCGGCGATCAGGAGCTCGACCCCTGCGCCGCGCGCCGCCTCGATCCCGACCCGGAGCGCCTTCTGCGCCGTCAGCCGCCCGGCGAATGCGAGCGCCGGGCCCTCGATCCCGAAGCGGCGGCGGAGCTCGGCGCGGGCGGGGAGCGTCGGCAGCGGCGGGGTCGGGTTGGGGAGGACGCTCGCCCGCTCCGGCGGGACGCCCCAGCCGAGCGCCAGCTCGTGCAGGTAGCTGGACGGGGTGATGAGGTGGGCGGCGCGGCGCAGATCCGCGTCGCGGGCGAGACGCAGCGGGAGCGAGGCCGCTCCCGGGCGGAGCTGGAACTCCTCGAGCGAGGCGTGGGTGAGGCCCAGACGGCGCGCCCGCTCGTAGGCGGGATCGGCGGTCAGCTTGACGACGAGCGGCCTCCGCGCGAGCAGCGCGCCGAGCGAGGCCCGCCCGAGCATCCCGGTCGCGTAGACGACCTCGGCGGCCCGGGCGCGCGCGGCGAGCAGTGCCACCCCGGCCCCGTGGCGGATCCCGGGCGGCAGCCTGCGCGAGACGTAGCGCACCGGGTAGGCCTGGGCGGCCGGGGGGGCGGCGGCCGTTGTCAGCGCCTCGACCTCGTGGCCGCGTGCGCGCAGGTAGGCGGCCAGCTCGGGTGCGTGCGAGGCAGGCCCGCCGACGTCCGGCGGCCAGATCCCCGACACGATCAGCACCCTCAGCTCGCGACCGCCGGGGCGTGGCGGCCCGCGCGGAGACGCGCGAGCATGACCGACCAGACGGCGCAGAAGACCGCGGTCGAGGCGAGCATCGCCCCCGCCGCACCGGTCGCCCCCCAGCGTGAGGCAAAGAGCAGCAGGAGCGGGACGAAGACCGCGATCTCGATGCCCTGGGCGATCACGCGCAGCCCGGGGCGCCCGATCGAGACCGGGAAGGACTTCGTCCAGCCCCAGATCAGTCGCAGCGCCGCGGCGAGGAGCACGAGGCGCGCGGCCATCGCGGCGTGCGCCCGGTAATCCGAGCCGTAGGCGAGCCCCATCAGGAAGGGCATCAGCCACCAGAAGACCGGCACCGCGACGGCCATCAGCAGGCTCGTCACGATGACGTAGCGGCGCAGCATCGCATAGACGCGATCCTCGCGCCCGGCCTCGAAGTCGCGCGTCTGCTCGGTCAGCATCACCAGGCGGGCAGGACCCGAGAGCGCCGCGAGACCGGTGTCGGGCGCCTGGGCGTTGCTGAAGTAGCCGGCCTGAACGATCGGCGAGACGGTCGGGACGAGCGAGGTGCCGAGCGTGCCCCGGCTCGAGTCGAGCGAGGAGGCGACCGTCGAGGAGAGGAGGAAGCGCCCGATCTCGCGCCGGTCCTCGCCCAGGGGCTCGGGCGCGGCGCGCGGGAAGCGCCGGAAGGCGCTGATCCCGACCGTGGCGATCGCGCCGGTCGCGACGAGCTGGGCGATCGCCATCCCCGCGACCGCGCCGGTGACCCCGTAGCGGCAGCCGATCGCGAGCCCGCTCAGCCGAAGCGCCATCGAGAGCGCCAGGAAGAAGGCGCGCACGTCGTAGCGTCCGCGCAGGATGATCGCCCCGGCCGCGACCCCCTCGGGCGCCTGCGCGATGACGATCCCCGCCGCGACCGTCATCGGCAGCGCCACCCCGCCCGCGCCCCAGAAGCTCTTGGCGTAAGGCGCGAGCGCGACGAGGAGCAGGCCGGCGATGATCCCGCCGAGCAGCTTGAAGGCGATGGCGAGCTGGAAGAGGCGGCGCAGGCGGTCGAAGCGGCGGCTCTCGACGTAGCGGAAGCCGTACTTCACGAGCGCCTCCTCGGCGGTGAGGTCGAACATCTGCTGGAAAAAGAGCGAGGCGGCGATCACGGCCGCGAAGCGGGCGTAGCCGCCGAGGCCGAGCTCATGGGTCGCGACCACCGAGGTTCCGAACCCGAGGCCCGCCGCGACGTAGGCGCTGATCGCGGTCGCCGAGCGTCGCCAGATGACTCGGGAGCGCATCGGAGCGCCCAGTATAGTTCTGGCTCCTTTGTCCTACGGTCCACGTGCGAGCGCTGCGCGGGCACGGCCGCGGACGTCGTCTGAGGGCTCGTTGGCAGGCTCTGCGCGGGCGAGCGGGCCTGCCCCGCTCGGGCGGCTCTGCTCCGGGATGCGGTGCAACCGCACGCTTGCCGGGCTGCCCGCGGACGGACGGTCAGCGCTCCGCGTGCTCGCCGGGCGGGTCGCGGCGTGAGCCGCGTCCTCGTCACCGGCGGTGCGGGCTTCATCGGCTCGAACCTCGTGCGCTCGCTGCTCGAAGCGGGCGAGGAGGTGCGCGTCCTCGACAACTTCTCCACCGGCAGCCGCGCCAATCTCGACGGGCTCGAGGTCGAGATCGTCGAGGGCGAGCTTCGCAGCTACGAGCGCGTCCACAACGCCGTGCGCGGGGTCGAGGTCGTGTTCCACCTCGGGGCGCTCGGATCGGTGCCGCGCTCGGTCCAGGACCCGCTCACCTCGAGCGCGGTGAACATCGAAGGCACGCTCAACGTCCTGCTCGCCGCGCGCGACGAGGAGGTGCGCCGCGTCGTCTTCTCCTCCTCGACCTCGGTCTACGGCTCGAGCAGGACGATGCCGACGAGCGAGGAGTCGCCGCCCGACCCGATCTCGCCCTACGGTGTCGCCAAGCTCGCCGCGGAGCGCTACTGCGTCGCCTTCAGCCGCGTCTACGAGTCCTTCGAGACGGTCGTCCTGCGCTACTTCAACGTGTTCGGGCCGCGGCAGAGCCCGCTCTCCCAGTACGCCGCCGTGATCCCGCTCTTCCTGACGGCGATCGCCGCCGGCGAGCCGATCACGATCCACGGGGACGGCGAGCAGTCGCGCGACTTCACCTACGTCGACAACGTCGTCGCCGCGACGATCGCCGCCGCGCACGCGCCGGGTGCAAGCGGACGGGCCTTCAACGTCGCCGGCGGCTCCCCGGCGAGCGTCAACCGGGTTGCCGACACGATCGGGCAGATCCTCGGCCGCGAGGTCACCAGGCGCTATGCCCCTCCCCGCCCCGGCGACATCCGCGACTCCTGGGCCGATCTCGGCGCCGCCCGCGAGGTGCTCGGCTACGAGCCGTCCGTCTCCCTCGAGGAGGGCCTGCGCCGCACCGCCGCCGCCGTCGTGGGTCCCGGTTGAGCACCCCCGAGCCCGTCCGCGTGCTGCGCCTGATCGCCCGCCTCAACATGGGCGGCCCGGCGCTTCACGTGACCTATCTCACCCGCGGCCTCGCCTCGCGCGGCTACCAGACGACGCTCGTCGCCGGATCGCTCGCCCGCGGCGAGAGCTCGATGTCGTTCGTCGCCGACGAGCTCGGCGTCAAGATCGTTCCCATCCGCCAGCTCCACCGCGAGGTCTCGCCCCTCTACGACGCGCTCGCGGTGCTGAGGCTCGTCCGTCTGATCCGGGAGTTTCGGCCCCAGATCCTCCACACCCACACCGCAAAGGCGGGTGCGGTCGGCCGCATCGCCGCCGTGCTCGCCGGACCGGCGCGGCCGCCGATCCTCGTCCACACCTTCCACGGACACGTCCTTCGGGGCTACTTCAGCCCGGCGAGCGCCGCAGTCTTCCGGGCGCTCGAACGAACGCTCGCGCGGGTGACGACGCGTCTGGTCGCCGTCAGCCCGGAGGTGCGCGACGATCTGGTCGGGCTCGGGATCGCCCCGGCGGAGCGCTTCAGCGTCATCCGGCTCGGGCTCGATCTCGAGAGCCGGGTCGCGAACGCCGGCGAGGAGAGCGGCGAGCTGCGGCGCCTCTTCGGCATCCCCCCCGGGGCCTTCGTCGTCGGCTGGGTCGGGCGCATGACCGCGATCAAGCGCGTTCCCGACGTGCTCGCGGCGTTCGCGCGGCTACGCGACCGCGGCATCGACGCGCGGCTCTGCCTCGTCGGCGACGGGCCAGACCGCGAGCTCGTCGAGCGGCGGGCGCGTGAGGTCGGCGTCACTAGGCACACGCTCTTCCTCGGCTACCAGCGGGAGATCGGGCCCTACTACAGCCTCTTCGACGTCCTGCTGCTGACCTCCGGGAACGAGGGGACACCGGCGGTGGCGATCGAGGCGCTCGCGGCCGGGACGCCGGTGGTGACGACCGACGTCGGAGGGGTCAGCGACGTCGTCGCCGACGGTCTCGACGGCATCCTCGTCGCCGACGGCGACATCGAGGCGGTCGCCGCCGCGCTCGAGCGGCTCGCGCGCGACCCCGAGCTCGCCCGGAGGATGGGCGCCGCCGGGGCGAGGCGGGTCGCCGACCGCTACCGGGTCGAGCGCCTCGTCGACGACGTCGACGCCCTCTACCGGGAGCTGCTCGCCGCGGCGGGCCTGCCTGCGCCATCCTCGGGACCGCCGGGGGCGACTGCGGCTCCGCCCCCCCGCCCCTGAACCGCCCCGACTGGAGGGCGTTCGGGATCGTGGCGTCGCTGCGGTCAGACCGGCATCACGGTTTCCCGGGGGAAGCCGTCTCCCGAGGGAAGCCGGGGGGAAAGCGTCCGGGTCGCGTCGTCCGGATCCGCTCGGGGGCTCAGGCGCGAACGGGCTCGCGTCCGAGCGCCATCAGCCAGCGGCCGATACCCTCGTCGAGGCCGATCTCCGGCTCCCAGCCGAGGATCTGCTGCGCCCGGGTGATGTCGGGTCGCCGCTCGCGCGGGTCGTCGACCGGCAGCGCCGCGTACACGATCTCGCTCCGGGAGCCCGTGAGCCGAATGCAGGCCTCGGCGAGATCGAGCATCGTCACCTCGTGGTCGGGGTTTCCGAGGTTGACGGGCAGATGCTCGCCCGAGCTCGCGAGCAGGAAGAGGCCGCGAATCAGGTCGTCGACGTAGCAGAGCGAGCGCGTCTGGGACCCGTTGCCGAAGA
>Ga0302325_10028318_pt1 | contig 11597 bp, 14 predicted proteins | sample Palsa_T0_2_FD_201948 | JGI IMG/M metagenome (GOLD analysis project Ga0302325, IMG submission 201948) | Peat permafrost microbial communities from Stordalen Mire near Abisko, Sweden - Palsa_T0_2 | ecosystem: Environmental > Terrestrial > Soil > Palsa > Peat permafrost | place: Sweden: Abisko... | reverse complement strand
CACTCGCGAGCGCGGGAGCGGCTTACGTCCGCCTCCTCGCAATGATCCGCGCGTCGCGCGCAGCAAGGCGTTGCGGAACGAACGGTCGTTGGCGGTCGAACCCCACGCCCGCCGGCCCATCCGTGGCCGGAAGATCGGCAAATCGTCGGGATCTCCAGGGCCCGTCAGGATGGGATCCAACTTTTGACCATGTCCTTCAAGAGGTTACGCGCGTGGTGGATCCATGATCGGTATATGAGGATCCAGGTTTTCTCTAATCTCTTCATCGAACTACGCCCTGCGAGGATCCACGTATTTATCTTGCCCTACGTTTCACTCCGGGATTGCACCTATTCCTTTGACGACTCTGAGCTTCGGTGTCAAGTGGGAGTGGAGGGTCGCGAAACGCTCCAAACCTAGCTGCAGACCGAGGTCGAGAGATGCGTCAGTACCGAATACCGAACTCTACCATCGAAGAGCTCAAACAGATGTTCGAAGACGCAAGTGAACATCCCGTAAGGGAGGTCAACAAAGTTCAAGCCATCAAGATGCTGTTACCTCAGATAGAGGTCATGTTGAACAAGGGATACACCGTGTCGGATATTGCTTCGATGCTGTCGGAGAAGGGTATTGTTGTTACGCCGATCACTTTGAGGGCATATTTAGGCAAACTCAAAGAGACACCCGGCAGCAAGCGCATACCGACAGGTAGAAGCACTCGATCCGCTGATCGAGATATTTCGGGAGTCTCCGCGAAAAGCAAGTCGCAGTCTGTCGCGAGTGACCTGCCGGATAGGTCAAGACCGCTCGTCGGCAGCACTGCGTCAAAGACTACAGGAGAGGTTGGCAAAGGCTCGCTACCGCTCAAGACGACCTCTCCGCCAGTCGCTGAGCAGGCGTCTCCTCGAGTCTCTCGCGAACCGGTGCCGAATCGCTTCGGTTTTGTTCCGCGAAAGGACACAGAGAATATCTGAAGAGTGTCACGCAAAGAGTCGTGAAGAGCCTCGCGTAACTCTAGCTGAGTGACTCGCCGAGCGTCTGATTGAGAGTGCATATGAAAGAAGGGAAGTGATCGCCATGAGTGAATCGGACCAAGGTACGAACCGACGCATTTACTGGATCGGAGGAAGCAAGGGAGGTGTGGGCAAATCCATGATGACGATCGCGACGATCGACTACGTGGTGAGTCGCGGTGACAAGGTCCTGCTGGTGGAATGCGACACGTCGAATCCCGATGTGTGGATGGCGTACAAGGACGAGATCGAGACAGATCTCGTCGATCTCGACGACGCGGACGGATGGATTCAACTCGTGAACACCTGCGACGCGCATAAGGACAGCGTCGTCGTCGTGAATACGGCCGCGCGCAATAACCACGCGGTCACGCAGTTCGGCCAAACGCTTGACACCAGCCTTGAGGAGCTCGCAAGTAAGCTGGTTGCGCTCTGGGTAATCAACCGCCAGCGCGACAGTCTGGAGCTCTTGCGACAGTTCATGGACGCAGTGCCGAAGGCGAACGTGCACGTCGTGCGGAACGGCTACTTCGGCGGCGAGGGGAAGTTCGAGCTGTACAACACATCGAGCGTTAGAACGCTCGTGGAGAGCCAGGGCGGTAAATCGGTCACGCTGCCGGATCTGGCCGACCGGGTGGCCGACGACATTTACACGAAGAGGCTGCCACTCAGCGTTGCAGCCAAGACGCTGCCCATTGGCAATCGGGCGGAGCTTGGGCGATGGAGAGGCGAGGTGCGCAAGGTCCTTGCCGAGGTGGTCTCTTGAACGTGGACGACCTCTTCGCGAAGGTCGTAGGCAGAAGCGCGTCGGAGGAAGAACGTGCTCGCCTATATCGGCTCCGCGATGCCCTGGGGCTACGGGATAACGACGCGCTCTGGAGCATCGTCATCGCCCTCGAGCACTACGACTCGTTTTTCCGCGCATATCCGGACAAGCTCGCGCAGAAGACGGCGGAGTCCGTCGACAACGCTCGCGCGGCATTCGCCGCCGCCGCAAGGCACGAGGCGGCGCATGTCGAGCGATTCCTCGCCGAAAGGGTCGCGCAAACCAGCGTGGAGATCGCGCGCAAGCTCGCAGAGGAGCCCTGGAGACCGCATCGGATCACGGCGCTGCTGGCGGCCGTGGTGGCCTTCGGCGCCCTCTGCGTTCACGACGGGTACAGCTTGGCATTGGCCGACAAACCGTTCTGGGTGGCGAGAAGCGAAAGCACTTCGGGGCTTTCGCGCGTGCTCGCGACCGTGCTGGCGGTTCCTGCGGGCTGGATGGTGTTCGCACTTCTCGTGCCGGCAGCGTGGTATGGTGCGAGGGTAGGGTGGGGGATGGCGAGAGACACTCTCGCGGACGGGCGTGAACGTTCTCTGGGATGGTGCCTAGTTCTGCTCTGCATCGCGGCCTGCGTCGCCTGTGCGGTGATGCTGGCCCAACTGACGTGAGACGCGCACGATCCACAATCGCTGAGGTCGCTTGGCGGACTCAGCCGTAGATCGACGCGCGCCGGAGTTGCACCCGACATAGTGCATGGGGAAACATGCGCTGGGTCGGAGAGGTAAGCGTCGACGAGCGCATCAAACCCCGTTCAGGTTCACTTTCCAACCCGTAGGAAGTTGCTCGATGCAGCGGGAGTCAGTTTCAGTCGAGTATCCGTTGGGCGAGCCGATGCCGGGCACCAAATGGGTAGTGCGCGGAAAGCTCGGGCAGGGCGGGATGGGCATCGTGCTCGACGTCGTGAAGGCGCACCTCATCCCCGGCGCGATGAAGGTTCTGCATCCGTCGTTCGCGAAGCTGCCCGAATTCGCCGAGCGCTTCCTGGAGGAGGTACGGGTCACAGCGCGGCTCCAACACCCGAACATCGTGCAAGTGCTCGACTTCGACAGGCTGGCGGACGGGACGCCTTTCATGGTCATGGATCGGCTGCGCGGCCGAACGCTGCGAGCAGCGCTTCGTGAGACGCGTCAGCGGGGCAAGATCTGGAGTCCAGCCAATACGTACGCGGTTGGGGCGCAGGTCTGCGAAGGCCTCTCCCGGGCGCATACGCTTCCCATCGTGCATCGCGACGTAAAGCCCGAGAACATCTACCTGCACCGAGCGGAGGGTAGCCACGAGTCCGTTGTGAAGATCATGGACTTCGGCGTCGCCGCGGTGGTCGGTCAGCGCGATCGGAACCAGATCGGCACCCCGCGTTACATGGCGCCCGAGCAGCTTACCGGCGATCGCGTGTCCCCCCAGACCGACCAGTACGCGCTCGCGCTCGTCATTTACGAGATGCTGACCGGACGGCTGCCTTGGGATGTCGACGTGCGCGACGTCTCGGCGATGGTGAAGGTGCACGTCTCGGTCGCGCCCATGCCACCCTCGACGTTCTCCGCGTGGCTGCCGGAGCGGATCGATGCGGCGATCCTCAAGGCGCTCTCAAAGCAGCCGGGCGCCCGCCACGAGAGCGTGCACCAGCTGCTTTTCGAGCTTCGAGCCCTCCAAAGATCCGAGCGTGCGCCGAGCAGCACCGCGGACGTGCATTCTACCGACCCAATGGTCGGAACGCTGGCCGAGGGCTTCGCAGCCATTAGGGACGACCCCGACACGCTCGGAGAAATGTCGACGCCGCCGCTCGAAGGACAAGTGGCCAGCGTTCCGGAGCTGACGAGCGGCTTCGAGATGGAATCGTCGCAGGGCTCGGAGGATGGACTGCAAGACTGGCGAGCGCATCAAGGGGCGGCGCTCCGGGCAGATTCGCCCTCTGTCGACGCGTCCGAGCACGTCGCTGCCAAGGGGATGGCGGTTCGCGCGCAAGGCCTCAAGGCCGCCCCAGCGTACGAAGACACGCCGATGACGGGTCAATCTTGGGACCCCGCGCAGGGCATGCGAGGCATCGCTCGGCCGTGGCCTCTGCAACGACTGCGAAGAGCGCTTGCCGGAGGACTCATCGCTGCGTGCGGGGTGGCTCTGCTCGTTGCGGCGACGCGAACTCGGTTGGTGCAGCGTGTCGACACACGGCAGCCGCTCGAGGCCCGGCACGGCCCGGATGATGTCGGGACGGACGACGCGAAAGGATCGCCCGCTCCGCGCCCCGCCGGAGGACAAGATCCCGCAAGCCCGCTTGGCCTCTTCCGACCGTCTGGCCCCGCAGGCGATTCGGCCGAATCGGAGCGAAACGCAGCGGGGGTGGCAGGGCGCCTGTCACCAGCACTGGGTTCGGCTGCCGCCCCTCCAAGTGTGCCGGACGTTGCGGCTGCGGCTGGGGGTGTGGAAGCCTCGCCGCCAACGCGCGCGCTCGGTGCCGCTTCGGCGGCTGAGTCTGCATCGCCCATGGGCAAGGTTTCAGGCAGCGGTCGGCCGGTTGGGCTAACGGCGCGGCCAGCCCATCCGGCGGCCTCAGCGTCCAGCCTTCCTCGAGGCGCGAACGTTCACTACGACCAGTGGTGACTGATCCGTGCCGCTGGGATCTGACGTCTGCAAGTATCTGCGCTGAACAACGCCTGCTTTAGCTACTGCGGCGAGTCTTCGACGTAGTTGATGTCGCAATTGCGTGTCGTCCAATACACCCGAGCGCCGTCGAGCGCGAAGGACATTGGGGTCGGCTGGCCGCGAGCGATCACGAGCGCTGGCGAGCTGGCTCCGCCATCGAGGGGCGGAGGCAGGCTCTTTTCGACGTATCCCGCGTCGTCCGAGCCTGGCTCCCCGAAGTACGCGGATTGTGTCCCAATGGCGAACCCCGTAAGTGACGTCTGAGCCGCAGTGACGGCAAAATCGCCGACGGACGGGTTCCCCGCGAGCGCAGCGGTGACGTTGACCTTGCGGATGCTCGAGCCGTTGCCCCAGTAGAGAGAAACGCCTTTATTGACGATCGTGTCGACGACGAGACCCCCTTGGGACATTGCGATCGGCGAGGGGCACAGTTGCTGAACTGCCGCGTCGGGATCGCACATCGCGCCGAGGGTGAGAATCTCCGTATCCCCCGAAACAATGGTCGGATAGGAAAGGTATGTGTTGTCGGCGGCGAGGGCAGTGGCTTCGCCGTGCTCAGGCCCGTTGGCGTAGCCCACGTAGGTTGGGGCTCCCGCACCCGTGCTTGGAATGCTGTAGAAGCGCGTGCCCGCAGCGAAGTAAAGGGTGCTGCCATCCGGTGAGAGGGCGAGGGCTGCGATCGGTGGATTTACCCCGGGAGCTTCGAGGCCATTCGCGACCGACACCGGCGAGGGCCCGGGATCCATGGGCATCGCGAGGAGCGTTTTCGACGTCGTCGGGGAAGTCGCCGACATGATCGTCGTGCCAGGTCCGCCACTCACTTGGGCCCCGATCCAGTAGACCGTGCCGGCGTGAGCGAGGAGCGTGGTCGCGAGGGGGTTACCGTTAGCCCCCATCAGTACCCCGAGCGTGGTGTGCACGGCCGCGATGTGAAGGCCCGTCGCAAACGTCGTTACGGGGCCACCGCCGACGGACATGCTGGAGATGGTCCCATGACCCATGTCGGCCCAGTAAAGGGTGCCACTATCGTAGACCAGTCGGATCGATACGCACCCAGCCGCTGATGGCACGAGGGCGGTAGGCTCCTGGCCGCAAGCACTGCCGTCGCTCGGGCAGATGCCGGTTCCAGAATCGATCCCGCTCATCACACCGCTGGCATTGCCGGTACCGCTCGTGCTCGCCGTGCCGGCAGTTGCTCCGCTTGCCGTGTTTGTGTTGACGCCACTCTCAGTACCGGAGCCGCCTGAGGTCGCTGCACCCGAGCTAACGCGGGTGCTGGCGCCCGCGCTGCCGCCAGAGGTGGCGCCCGTGCCGCTGCCGGCAGTGGCGCCTGTGCTCCCGCCCGTGCTCGCGTCCGGCCCCGAGCTACCCGAACCAAAGCCGCTACCGCTCCCGACGCCCGTGCTACCGGCAACGTTGCTTGAACCGGTTGCTGCTCCGGTCATCGGTCCACCATCGCCGCCGGAGCTGGCACCGCTCGGCGCGGGGAATTCGCGGATGTCCCATATCGCGTCGCAGGCGATTGGTCCAAGGAGCACGACCGCCGCGCACATGAGCAGCTGGGTGCGCATTAGAAGACGCCTCGTAGGACAAGCTCACGACCGTTCGTGCCAAGTTGCGGTCCCGTTCGAGCCGTGAGCCAGATCACCGCGCCGCCTGGGCAATGACAACCCCTCCGACCACGGAGACCACGGTGGCGACGTTCCCTAGGTTGTACGCGCTGACCGAATCGGTGTGTCGCCCAATTCCGGGCTCCGATTCAGCCGCAGAGTCTTGCGACTTGGCGACGATGACCAGAATTCCAGCGACAGCTAGCGCAGCGCCTCCGGCGCCACCGACTAAGAAACCCGCCACACGTTGGCCGTTTCCGCTGGGGCGCGCAAGTGGCCCGATGGCAGCCGTTTTGGCTGAAGGCGGAGTGGCCTCACTGATGCCGGTCGGCGGCAGAGATTGAGTGGGAAGCAACTCCGGTACGTCGATCGTCCTGCTCCCGTCCTGTGCGGACACGCTGACAGACATTGTCCAGGGGAGGCACCCAGGGGCTTGGGCCCGGAGCTCGTGAGCGCCCGGGTCGACGGGTATTGGTTCGTTCCAAGCCTCCGGCGGGACCTCGATATCGTCGCGGGTGAGCGTGAAGCCAGCCACTTCGTGAGAAACCCGGATGGACAAATGAACGAGTCCCGGCTCAAGGAGCGCCTGTCGCCGTTTCGATTCAGCGGCGTCGTCCGGTCGCTGGGCGCGGGTTGCGACAGACGCCGCTTCTCCGAACGTCGTCCAGGCGCTCGCAGTGCGACCAATCTTGTCGTAGCAGTCGGCCAAGTTCAAAAGAACTCCGGCGCTGCCGTAGAGCTTTCGGGCAGCCTCGAACTTCGGGCAGGCGAGGTCGTACTGGCCCGATGCTGCGAATCGCCGGCCCTCGTCAAAGAAAGCGCGGGACGCAGCCTGGTCCTCGGCCTGCGCCGAAGCTCGGGGATCCATAGCAAAGGTCACCAACGAAAGGGCGGCCGCCCCGTGGCCGAATCGGTTCCTGAAAGTCTTCATAAGAGGCCCTCGTCCTCGCGGGAGGCGGCGTGCGGCTGAACCCGGTGTTCGACCGCGCGCGCCGAGCGAGCGTTACGAAAGTTGAGGCGAGTTTTGCTTGGCGATCGGGTCCGCGCAAGCGACCCGGGCCGTGCGTACGACCAAGCGACCTCAAGGGCGCGGAGGAGGACCTACGTCCATGGAGGTTCGCGGTCGCGCTCAAGGGTCAAGGGCATAGTGCGGGCAGACACTGTCGGAGAATCGCGGTGGATGCTGCGAATTCGCAATACCCTCGAGCTTCGCAAGGCCAGTCATCACGCGAATCGACTCGAAAGGTGCTGGTCCGGCTGGAGCGCGATGAACGCGGTGCGGCCTGGCTCGTTGGCCGCTCGGGAGGGCTACGCGCGGTCGTGTCCTGCGCCGCGGATTGGCGGGCCGGTGCTATGGGCCACGATCGACCCCTCGGCGCGATCACGTCCTACCTCGACATCTGCATCGAAGCGCCGCCAAGCGGCTTCGTTGCGAGCCGTCATTTCTTCGCGGCTTCGGCGGCGAGGGGTTGCTCGACGCCGTGCGGTCGTCGATGAACGTCATGGCGTGCCGTTCTCGCATTGGGCAACGCTGCGAACCCGCAGCGCGATGATCGGCGGGCTGCGCCGCTGGGGTGGCTTGCCCAAGCGCTTGGTGCGCGAGCTGCAGGCGCTCGAGGGGGGCGAAGTTGGCGATCCGCGGAGCCTCTAGCCCGCGGAGCCGGGCGCGCCCTCCACTCCCACAATTCCCTCAAGCCAAACGAGGAGCGCAATAGCCGAGCGTCCTTTGGCGAGAATCTCGACGCCGCCGTCGGCTGTGAGCCGCTTCTCGTAGGGCGAATCGACGTTCCACATGAAGCGAGCGAGGTCGGCGACATCCGGCTTGGCCACCGGGAAGACTGAGCCGCGCTCGTCCATGCGGTCGAGCAGGAGCATGGGCTTCCACGAAGTCGCCGCGACGTAGAGCCTCCAAGCGTCGCCATCGCGTCCGATGAAGAGGTCGAGGACGGGGGCTTTGGAGATCATTCCGGCGCTCGGAGGTCGAGGGTAGCATCGGCTCCGTGGCGGACGAGCGGGTGCGCACTGGGTGGCGAGACGTGTATCTCGTCATCAAAGAGAGCGCCGAACGGCGCCTCGGAAAGCCGCTGCTCGTGATGTATCTCGTGCTGGCAGTCGCCGGAGCGGTAATCGTCGCCGTGTCGCTCTTGGCGATGCGTTAATGACTTGGAGCCATAGCGTCCGTCTCGCGGGTGTCGGAATCATCGTCGCCGCGTTCGCGACGTGGCTCATCAGAGCCTACAACGCGGCGCTCGCCGTAACGCTTTCTGCAAGTCGCCATCCGATCTCGGGCGCGTCCACTCCGACGGGAGACGACGGCGTGACACTCCGCTTGGCGCTCCGCAGGCAGCGATCCGTGAGAGTCCACGTCGAACGATGCGAAGCGCAGATCCAATCCCTCGGAAGCCCTCATGGCTTTCTAGATGTGGGGTCGCAGGTGGGCTGGGCGCTGACGCAAGCGCTCACGACGACCGACGACGGAAGCTCCCTCGGATCCGGGGGCGAAGTCTCGTACCAAGTGTCTTTTTGGGCGCCGCACGATCGAGCGATCGATGTCAACGTGATCGTTTCGGGAGCCCCGCCGATCCTTCGATGGCTGGATTGGCCGGCGTGGTCCGCCTCCATGACTATCCCGGCAGCGGGTTCACAGAATCCGCCAGAACGCTGAAGCGGACGACGATCCCATACGGTCGGCTGCGCTCTCGTCCGTTCGGAATGCAAGCGCGGTTAGAGCCCTGACGAGCCTCCGCCGCGCCTGGGGGCCGGCGTCATGCGTCTCGCTTGAGCGCCACGCCATACTCGAGGCGTTTCCTTCGCGTGTCGCCCCACTCGCATTGGGATGCTTCTGATCCCAGAGCGCCGCGCATTGTTTGCGTTCGGAAACACCAACCTCTGCAGGTCGACCCGTCAAGGATGGGCTCGCCTTTTTCCCAGACCCCGATAGTGCACGCGTTTCTGATTGCGGCCGGCGTGGGCCCGCCAGCCGGTGGATGTTGCGCTCCCTCCGCTTGTGCTCCCCGGCGGCCCGCTTCGCCGAAAAAAGAGCCCGACAAAGACGAAAGTACGCAAGTTCGGCGATGCGGCGACCGAGAGAAAGCCAGGGAACCCCTTCTGACGAGGAGCGTGCAGCCATGAAAACGATCGTTCGAGTCTTTCCGCCGAGTACGACAGGTGTTTCGGAACCGAGGACGCGATGGAGTGCAGCCGTGTTTTCGACGCTGCTCATCTCGATCGGGGGCGGCGCGGCGTCGTGCGGGGGTCGGCCACGACCCGGTGGCGAGGGCGACGCTGCGAACGACGCGGCAACCGAAGAGGTCCCACGGCCGGACGATAGTCCCGACGAGGCTGAGGCGGCGAGAAGCGACAGCAACCCAGATACCGGCGCGGCGACCGAACCGGTCCCACAGTCGGACGCTAGTCCCGACGAGGCCGAGGCGGCGAGAAGCGACAACAACCCAGATGCCGACGCCAATGCCGCAAACACGACCCAACGGCTCGGAACCGTGTGCGACGCAGCCGCGGAGTGCGCGGCGGGCTATTGCACCGATGGCGTTTGCTGCAGCACCGCGTCGTGCCCAGGTTGTCAAACGTGCGGAAGCTCCGGAGCTTGCGTGCCCGCTCCAACCGGCACGGCTTGCCTGGCTGCGCATGCCTCCGCCGCGGCGTGCGACGGCACCGGCTCGTGCCTCGAGACCGAGTGCCAGCCTGGTTATCTCGACTGCGATGGGGACCCGAATAACGGCTGCGAGACGGCCTTTAGCCTTCCCAACTGCGGTAGCTGTGGGGTTGAGTGCAGCCCGGACAACGTCGTCGCAGCGGTCTGCTCGACCAGCGGCGATTGCGGCTACAGCGCATGCCGTCCCGGGTATCTCGACTGCGATGGCAACAAAGCCAACGGCTGCGAGACACCGTTCAGCATGTCGAATTGTGGAAGTTGCGGGACAGCCTGCGCGCCCTCCAATGTTGTCGGAGCAGTATGCACGCCCACGAGCGGCGGGTGCACGTACGCGACGTGCGCGGTCGCGAACAGCGCGGGATACCTTTATCTCGACTGCGATGGCAACAAAGCCAACGGCTGCGAAAGCGATCCTTCCGCGGAGGCCACGTGCGGATCCTGCACGAATTCCTGCACCAGCGAGTTCTCATGCGAACTTCGGTCGCCGGGCGGTTACTCATGCCGCAACGACTGACCGTCGTACTCGAGCGACCGCCGACCCTCGTCCGACGTGGGGGTCGCATGCTCGAACGCGAGCCGCGCTGCACGGAGTCGCCTCGGATGTGTTCGGCTTGTTGGAACTACCGGCGATGCGCGTCGCTTGCGCTTTCGTCCACGGAGCGGGACCCCGACGACGGTCGAGCTTGCTCTCTCAAGGCCACCGCGGTTTACGCCGTCGTGGCGATGGTATAGTGCCGCGGCTCTGCGGGAGAAGTTTCCATGGGCGCCCCGAGGCGACAATACCCCGGCGAAATTCGCAAGGTACTGCGTCATGCCGATCGGCTTTCGAAGTTGCTCGTGGAACTCGAGCGGAGCGAGCAAGCGGGTACCTGGGTCGTAGGTCGCTCGGGGGAATTGCGAGCGGTCGTGTCCTGCACAATCTCGGACTGGCGCGCTGGAATTGTGGACGGGAATCTCGCTCTCGATGCGATCACCTCGTACATCGACGGCTTGCACCGAGACGCCGCCAAGCGGCTGCGATGCGACCCGGCGCTTGCGTGTTGCAAGACCGATGACGCGATCACGTTCGTTCCGGATGATGAGGCGGCGACCCATGCCGCAAGCGCGCTCGGCACCGAGCATGGCGAGGCGGGTACTGTGCGAGCGGGATGGAAGGACGACGCAGAGGTTCTCGACCGATTCCACGGCGAACTTGCGCTGGTTGAGATCCACGCGAGCACGTTCGCGCGACGACTCGGCACGCGGTTCGTGACGACGGATGATCTGCGTGGATTTGGTCGCGAGGGGCTTCTCGACGCTGCACGGTCATTCGACGAGCGCCATGCGACGCCCTTTTCTCATTGGGCGACCTTGCGTATCCGCAGGGCCATGATTGATGGCGTCCGACGCTGGGGCGTCCTGCCTCGGCGCGTCTTGCAAGAATTGAAGAACGTCGAGGACGGGGAGGCCGCTTCGGACTTTTTCGATGGCGAGGCGCGCGCTCTGAGCGGCGTCGCCGGCGCCTTCGACGAGGTGGCCCGCCATAGCGACGGATCGGTCGTCGCGGAGATGTCCCTCAGTGAGGCTCACGGAGGGCCTATGGCTTTCAGTGAGTTCTCGGCGTCGCCCGAGGAACTTCTTGCCAATGCGGAGATGCACGCTGCTTTGCGCGCGATCATGGCGCGACTACCCGACCGAGAGCGCAGCGTCGTCGAGGGCTACTTCGCAGGGCGAAAGCTCAAGGAACTCGGAGCGATCGCCGGAGCGACCGAGTCGTGGGCAAGCCGCACCCTGGCGCGCGCGTTGGTTGCCATCCGTCGCGACTTCCGAAGTATGAAGCCGTCATAGTGCGTGAACGAACCGGCGACGCCTATGCGGGG
>Ga0302325_10028317_pt1 | contig 11597 bp, 6 predicted proteins | sample Palsa_T0_2_FD_201948 | JGI IMG/M metagenome (GOLD analysis project Ga0302325, IMG submission 201948) | Peat permafrost microbial communities from Stordalen Mire near Abisko, Sweden - Palsa_T0_2 | ecosystem: Environmental > Terrestrial > Soil > Palsa > Peat permafrost | place: Sweden: Abisko... | reverse complement strand
CGCCGGATCATCCGGCTTGCCCAGGGCGGCCGCGGCCTCGGCGAAGAGAAACGCCGCCTCGATGTCGTGGCCGTATGAATCACTCGCGGGCGCGGGCGTCCAGTCGGCGCTGAAGTATTGATGCAGGTAGCCGGGATCGGCGTAGATGCGGGTGAGGCCGATCTGGTAGACCTCTTCGGTTCGCTTTCGCAGCAGATCATCGGGCCAGACTTCCAGCAGGCCGGTGAGGGCCTCGAGAATGTGAATGTGGGCGTTCATGGTTTTCTGGCCGGGCTTGGCGCCCAGCACATCGCCGCCGCGACGGCCTACGGCATCCGTGGCATCGACATGCGAACCATCGGCGCGCAGCTGCTCGAAATATCCGCCGTGGGCGTCATCGTGGGCGTGGGTTTCGAGCCATTGAAACGCCGACTTGGCCGCATCGAGGTCAGTCTGATCGTGCGTTGCCTGATAGGCCGCGGCCAAGGCGTAGATGGCGAAGGCGTTGCCGTAGATATGCTTATTGGGCTGGACCGGTTGGCCATCGACATTGACCGACCACCAGAACCCGCCGTTGACGGTGTCCCACTGTTTCTCCGCCAGAAATTGCGCCCCGTGCCGGGCGTAGTCGAGATACGCCTTTGCCTGATCTGGGTAGCGCATCGCCGCCTGGGCCGCCAGCCAGGTCAGACGCGATTGATAGACGACGCTTCGTGTGTCGTCGGGGTCCTGGTGGGTCCAGTCCTGGGCATGTTTCTCGAAGAACCCGCCGCGCGGATCGACGGCAGCGGGGAAGAATTTCTTCAGGTCGTCATCCTGCAGGCTCTTCTCAACTTCGCCGGCGATGCGAAGGTAGGTTTCCCGAGTCGGCGGCGCAACATCCTGTGTGGTTGCTTGCGCAAACACCGAAGCGGGAAGCAACAACAGGAACAAGACCGAATGTGCAGGCGATAAATTCACGGCGAATCCTCCTTGCCGTCGGTGATTAGTGAGCCGCGCACGAAGCGTACTCGCGCAGTAAGCGGTCTGCGCGACATTGAGCGGCTACCGCTTACTCCGCGAGCACGCTCCGTGCGCGGCTCAACGGGTTGCCGCGGCGCGATCACGCAAAGCGATTTTAACTGCCAAATGCCCGATACGAATGCGGCGGAATCGTCATCGTGAATCGGCTGACGGGCCTGCGATTTCCCCGGCCGTTGCCGCCACGTCTGCCGCCGCCACCGGCGGCGGCGCGGGAAATCGTCTCGCCGGAAACCAGATCCGTGATCGTCGCCACATTGCCCGCGACGGCGACGGTGATCGTCGTCGCCGTTGGCAGAAATGACTGCACCACAAACGCGTGGTTGTCATACGCGAAAAGGCTCACCTGGGCCGGGGCATCGGCCAGGGAGACGGGGAACAAACCCATGATCTGTTCGCGGATCGCGTTCAAGGCGGGCGTGGGAATGCGATATAGATCGGCGATGTTGTCCGGCAACACCAGCACATTCAAAAAGCCGCGATCGTAGGCGTCGCGAATCACCAGTGGATAAGCGTTGGCCGGCGATGCGCCGCTGTACCCGGTGACCTGCCCCCAGGATTGATTGGTCAGCAGGTGGATGATCGGAAACAAAATCGGCGGATCGGCCTTGGCATTTTCGATGACCTGGGCGTTGCGCACCATGAAATCGGTAACGGCGACTTTTTGATCGGTGTATTGGAGCTCGGTGATGTCTTCGATCCCCTTGCCCTGCAGCGCCCGGAGCAGCCCGGCGGTGATGGTCACATTCTTGCCCGCGGCAAGCTGGGTTTTGATCTTCCTGACGATGTCGGGATCGAACTTGGCGGATTCGGTCAGGAGAATGACAGGAGAATCCGAGTCGTCGGGGAACGTTGGACGCAGGTCGATCGGAAAACCCGCCATACCGAGAAAATCGTGATAGAACTCTTCACCGGTGGCGTGAGCCGGGCGGTACGCGGGAATGCCGATCGGTTTGCCGAGCTTGTCGAGAATGGCGTCCATCTGTTGCAGGGCGTAGCCGGCAACGCGGCCGTTGCGCGGATCGTTGATCGCGCCATTACCCGACACTGGCTGCGTCGTCGGTCCCAGCGGAAATGACGCGAGCATCTTCGTGTAGTTGAAGCTGGTGTCCTGATCCTGCCACGGGCGCGTGCCGACACTGATCGGCCGCAGTGCGTCATTCCATTGCCAGAGCGTGATCTCCCTGGGCTTGGCCAAAGCCATGTCCCAGATTTGCTCGGGATAGCGGTCGATATATTGGGTCAGCAGCGTGTCGACCCATCCGCCGTCGTTGCCGCCGGGCTTGACGTTTTCCAGATAGCGCATGATGTCGTAGCTTTCATACTGCTGGAGGTGCTGCTCCCAGAAGTCCGGATCGCGCGTCTCCACGCCGGTGTAGATGGCGTCAAAAACCTTCGGTTCCACCTCGAGGTCATAGCCGAGGCCCTGATAGTGCTCGTACCAGTTGGGATATTTGATGATGAGGCGCATCCTGGGATTGATCGCCTTGGCCGGCTTGATGAGCAGGTTGATCGCCGCATCGTCCAGCGCCTCCAGGCGATACTGCGTCCAGGATTTGTCCCCCTTGGCGGCGATGTCGGCCGCAGTCTTCGAGGCGGAGAAAAACCAGTCATCGAGAATGATTTCGTCAAAATGCCGGGCCGCCAGTTCCGCCACGCCCTTGAGATAATTCCGGTCGGCCGGATCGCTGAAGACGAGCGACCCGCCCTGTGAGTTGGAACCGTTGTAGCCGTCGTTTCCATTGGGGGCCGTGGCCGCGGAGACCTGGATGCCGTGATCGGTGAAGAATTTCTTGATCGGGTCGATGGTCTCTTCGCGCACCATCGATTTGCCGGAGGCGATTTCCAGATACACCTTGTCGAATCGAACCTGCCGGATCATGTTGTCGTAATCGACGGCAAGTTTCTGCGGATTCGCCCAGCGATTGACCGTGTCCCGGGTAACATAAATCGCAACGCGGAAATTCTTGTACTTGCCCTCGGCGGCTTGCGCGGGAGCAGCCACCGACGCGGCAAGAAAAAGACCGCCCAGCAGGACGAAAATCCGATTCACCATGGATCACCCTCGGTTGAATGGCGTGATGTTAATGCCTCGGCAGCAAGCAATGAGTTTCCGCAACGTCCTCGATGCGCCGTCTGAACGCTCCGGCCGTGGCACGGGCGTCCCGCCCGTGTTAGCTGCATGGAGCGTAGGTAGCATTCGATATCGAAGTGTTTTCCTATACTCCGCACAGCTCGCATGGGCGGGACGCCCATGCCACGGGCGAGTCAGTTCGCCAGCTAAACGGGTTTCCCGCGCAATCAATCTCAAACCCGCTCCAGCCTGGTCATTTGGCGGAGATGACCAATACATTGACGGAGTACGGTGCGAAGGTGTAATCAAATTGCGGACCCAAACCCACGGCTTTGGTGGTCGCCGGAACGATCTTGGTCGGCTCATCAATCGAGTTCGTGTCGGTGAGCTTGGCCGAGCTTAAGGTGACCAACGTACCTTCGGGGGCGACATTGGCGGCACCGGTCAATTCGATCTTCACCGGCTGTTCCTTGTCCGCGGTATTCACCACCTTGAGGTAAATCTCGCCCTTCTCGCTGGACTTGGTCGCGGCGAAGAAGAGCGTGGGAACCTGCTTGGGCGGAGGAGGCGCGCCCGCGGCTTCGCCTCGCCGGGGCTTGGGAGCCGGCCGCTGCCAGGTCTGCGTCGGGATGTCGTTCGGTGTGATCGGTAACACAACGTCGCCGAGATAGGTCTTGAACATCTTCTGCGCGTGATAGGAGGGCGAGCCGTAGCTGATGAGGTCATTGTAACCAATCAGGTCGCTTCTCCACTGCATCGCTTTCGGATTGACGTTAACGAACAGCGGGGCGTAGCTGGCCATGATGATCAGGTCGGAGTTGCGCTCCAGCCCGGCCATCCAGGCCGAGTCGGCCAGGGCCGCGTTGAGATTCGTGGTCGGACTCCCCTCGCGGGTCGCCCACTCGCCGACAAAAACCTTGGGGCCGGGCCGCTTGTAGCCGTCATAGCGAGCGGAGTCGTCCTCCATCTGCAGCGCGCTTTCGTAATAGTGCTCATCCACCGCGTCGGGCTTGCGGCTGACGATCGGCTGTCTCCGCCCCAGGCCGTCCTGCCCTCCCACGGTAGAGATCAACTTCAGGTCCGGATACTTCCCCTTGATCGCGTCGTAAAACTGCGTGAATCGGCCATCGTAGCTCTTGGTGGTGTCGAAGCCGTCCTCGTTGCCAATCTCGACGTACGTCAGCTTGAACGGCTCGGGGTGCCCGTCCTTGACGCGCTGGGCGCCCCACTTGGTATCCGGGCCGCCGGTGACGTACTCGATTTCCTCAAGGGCCTCATCGACGAACGGCTGGAGCCCGGGACCGGCGGGAACGACCTGGTGCTTGAGCGAATACCCGGCGTACACCGCCAGCAGCGGCTCGGCGTGCATGTCCTCACACCACTCCATGTATTCGAGCAGTCCCATCCCATCGGATGACCGGTAGCTCCAGCACCCCATGTGCCCGGGGCGCTGCTCGAGGCCACCCAGCGTCTTTTTCCACGGGAAGCGCGTTTCGATGCTGTCGCCCTCAAGGTAGTTACCGCCGGGGAGACGCAGGAATGACGGGTGCATATCGACCAGCAGCTGCATCAGGTCGATCCGGTTGCCGTTGGGCCGATCGTTGTATGTCGGCGGGAACAGCGAGACGAGATTGAACCAGTAAGTGCCGGGCGTTTGCGTCGAGATCACGAAGTGATTCTCGGCGGAAGTGTTCACATCGTCGCTGGTGGTGAGCGTCGCACTATATTTCTGCCACTGATCGGTGACATGCGGCACCTGTGCCGTGGCGAGAACCTGCCCGCCGTCGTTGCTCAGGATGCTCACCGTCAGCGGGCCGGCCGCCTGTGCGTCCGTCTTGGCGTAAAACGATGCGCGATAAGTCGTCTTTGGCCGCACCGGTATGCCCCAGAACCCATCATTGGTGATTCCTGCCCCCGGTCCCGTTGCCGTTAGCTTCAGGCACGTCGTCAGCGCAGTCCCCTCGATCGGTTGCCCTTCATCCAAAGCGATCGAGCCAAGGTTATCCGCCGCCACCGCCCAGTGGAGCGGCTTCGCAGTATCGTCCTTGAAGATGCGATTGCGGATCAACTCGGCATACAGGCCGCCGTCGTAAGAGTAGTTGATCTCTTCGGTCATCAGCCCATAGAGCATCGGGCTGACATGAGCGGCGATTTTGGTTGTGTCGACGCTCACCGATGGATCGGCCGAGGCAATCGACGCGGCGAGACAAACCAGACAAACGACCGGCAAAGAGCGAAGTGTCATCAAGGAGCACCCGTTGGTTGAGTTCCCGTTACGAATCATTCAGTTCTTAATCCCGGTGCGAGCAGCGCGGTCGCGCAGAAAGCCCAATACGAGCGGCTCGATGCTCCGCCGCAATGTTTGGTTGGCGTAGCCGATCCAGCATAATCCGGTAGTGGTGTCGAGCGGGCCATTCAGTGGTTCGCCCAACTCATTGGTCAGGACCACGCCGGCCTCCTGCGCGATCAGCCAGGTCGCGCAATCGTATGGATGGCAGCAGAGTCCTTCCGGCTGTCCCTGCATCTTGTAAAACGCCGGGCGAAGGTCGGCGTTGAAGCGGTCGTGCCCGACGATCAGCTCGTACCATTGCCCGCCGGTGGAGATGTACTGATCCTCGAAGACGGTGGCCCGGGTGACATCGGCGGGGCCGATCAGCTGGCTCACCAGATGCTCCATCAACTCGCCGGCGAGCACCTTGGTGCCGGGGAAAAAGTCGGACACGGAGGCGAAGCCGTGATCGATCTTCTCCGCGCGCGATGGAGACAGCGGCAATGGGACCGACGGGCCGCCGCTCAAGTTGATCCGCTCGGCATGCGCCCCGTTGCCGCGGATGGCCCAGAGGACATCGGCCCGGTTCATCTTGCTGGTGGGTAGCTCGCTCATCACCGCCACTTCAATATCCGCCAGACAGCTTGCCGGCCCGTTGTTGGGGGCGACGCCTGCCAATGCCCAGGCCGACCGCTTGTCGTACATGATGCCGCGGGTCCCGTCGATCGGATCGAAAATCACCCGCAGCCGCGCTTCCGATTCTTTCGCCCCGTGCGGGAAAACCCGCGACTCCACCTCCCGCCCCTGGCTGTCTTCAAGACCCTCGGCGATGACGACGATCGGGCCGTCCTCCACCCCCCACTTCTCACAAAAGCTCTCGAGCAGCGGATCGACCTGCGTGTCGATTCCGTAAATCGTGTCGGCCGCCGACGACCGCGTCACGGCGTGGAAATCACCCGAAGCATTTCGGGCGCTGATCAGCGCGTCACGCACCGTGGCCTGAAACGACTTCAACCGCTCGACGACCGCCTGGGGATTTTGGATGGATGACATTTCTCGCACCGCCGCATTCGTTGTTAAGCCACGACCGTCCCCAGCTGCCAGGCGCCGGGGCTCGAGCCCATGAAAATTTCGGGTTTGATCCCGGTGGCTTTTTTGTATTCGGTCATGATCTCCGCCAGGGCGTCGTCGGTTCTCCTGGCCTGGTCGCACAGAATGGCCACGGTTCCACCGCTTCCGCCGCCGGTGATTTTCGCGCCGTAGATCCCGGCCTCTTCGTTCCGCCGGGCCAGTTCCACCAGCACATCGCATTCTGTCGCCCCCAGCAGGGCATTGCGACCGTACGACTCGTGCGATTCATACATCAGTTGACCAGCGCGCTCGAGCAACGCTTTTCGCTCGCCCATTCGCGCCGCGGAATTCTCCGCGATCGACGCGGCAGCCTCCAAAGCCGCCGCAAAGCTTCGCACCCGGGCCGACTCGAAAACATGATGATCGGTCGCCAGGCGAACCCGGTACACGCCGTCGGCCTCCACGCGCGTCGCCCGGTCGATTGTCCCGCCGTAGCGGCTCAGGAACAAGCGGCCGTCCATTTCTTCGGGGATCGCCTCCCGAAATTGCCGGCGATAATCATCGGGATCGAGATTGGCGAGGTACCCGCGCATCGGATCGGCCCCGGGCGTTTGCCCATCCGCCAGCCCAAGCCGCTGCATTTCCGCGAGGATGATTCGATGCCCCATGAACGCGGCGCAGCGGGTCTTGCCGTACTGACCGCCGCCGACGCTGTGCTTCACATTGCTGTTGATTCCCACCGCCCGGACGCCCCGCGGCAAAGGCAGCGGCGGCTGCACCTCGTGCGGCTGACACACCATTCGCATCACGCTGTGGTTCTGTCCCAGCAGGCTGGCGACCTGGTCCATGATCCCGCACGGCGCGCCGACGATCTGATTCTCCACCTGCTGGCAAATCGCCGCCAATCGCATTGGATCGGCCCCCCCGCCGCGGTCGGTTCCGATGACTCCGTAATGGCTCGCCAGGTTCATCATCGATGCCACTTCCACGGCGGCGGAGCTGCTCACGCCCGCGCCGGCCGGGACGCTGCTCAGCAGCGCCAGGTTGACGCCGCGCAAACCCGGATCAGCCAGGTTCAACATCCCGTGCTCGTGAACAAGACAGAGGCAGCCGACCAGATACCCCGCCCATCTGCCGCCGCGATCGCTCCGCAGCGTCTGCCGCAGGGCGTCAGCGCTGATCAACTCATCCAGCGTCGTTTCAAAAACGGAGGAGATTCCCGCATCGCGCAGATTGAGGCTTTGCACCCGCACCCGCCGGTCCTCGCGCCCTTGCAGAGCCACCGCCGCGGCGCGATCCAGCGGCATCTCGCAGACCAGGCTCCCGGTGTAATCGGCGATGCCGCCCATCACGTCCAACCGGCCGGGGGCGCGGCTCAGACGAATCGGCCGGCCCGCGGCAAAATCGCCGGGCAACTCCGAGCGCACGCGCCCCAGCAGCGCCGCCACCGGCTCGAACTCCAGCATGTTTGCGCCCGCCGCCGTCATGCCCGCACCTGCGTGGCCAGAATCCGCGCGATCGCTTCGCAGATCTCGGCGCGGTGAACGCCGTTGAGCGCCAGCGCCAGCTGTGTTTCCATCAGCCCGTACGGAATGCCCGTGTCGTAACGTTGCCCCTGCGTCACGACGGCCCAGTATTTGTCCGTGTGCTGTCGCAGATGCTCCTGGGCCGCGGTCAACTGAAACTCACCCTTTTCTCGCAGGTCGTTTTTAATCAGGTATTCCAACGAGTCGAAGATGCGCGGCGAGAAGACCCACATTCCAAAATGAGCCAGATAATTGCCCGCGGGCAGGCCGGGCGTGACGAGATTTTCCCGCGCGAACGCCACGGTCGGCTTTTCGACAATGAGCTTGGCGCGATAAACGCCGTGCGCCGCATCGACCGGCTCGCCCTTGATGGTTCCGAACAGATGCAGCAGCCGCTCGACGGTCGGCTGGACGCCGGTGCTGGCGTCGAGGTCGTGCTGCTCGTGCACGCTCAGCAGTTGCCGCGCGCACCGCTCTTTAATGTCGCTGATATAGACGTGGTCACCCAGCAGCAGCAGGAACGGATCGTCCCCGACAAATTTCTTCGCCTGATACACCGCATGCCCAAACCCCTCCGGACTGGTCTGCTCGGCGAAGTGGAGCCGCTCGCCGAAGGCGGCGAGCTTCTCGCTTTCGAGAATCGCCCAATCCTTGCCGCGGAAGCTTTTGACCATGTTGTCATCCAGCCGCTTGAAATATTCGCGGTACTGACTTTCCTCGCCCGGCTGGGTGATGATGCACAGTTCCTCGATCCCGCTGTCGATCGCCTCCTCGCCGATGATCTGGATGATCGGCTTGGTCAGACCGTCGCGGTCGACCAGGGGGAACATTTCCTTTTGCACCGCGCTGGATGCCGGATACTGGCGGGTGCCGCGCCCCGCTGCGGTGATGACGGCTTTTCGAACCTTAGCCATGAGAGCTCCTGGTCAATGGTGAGTTGGATGATCGAACGGAAGAGACGATTTTCATCGAAGAGGGCGGCTGGCCGTCGTCCAAAAGCTGGCGATCAATCGCCGCCGCCATCAGCCCCGCGGCCCGTCGGCGCGGCGCGGCCGAGCAGAACACCTGCCCGAAACGCCCCCACATCGCCCCGCGAACAACTGCCTGCGAAAGATATTCGATGGCGGCGGGCATTTCCGTCAGGCTGCCGGTGATCACGGCGCGCTGAAGGCCCAGCACGTTGAGCGCCCCGGCGATCGCGCCGGCGGCCGCGTCCAGCGCGCCACGCAGGCCCGCGCCCGCCGAGTTCGACAGACCATGCGCTCGCACTTGTGACGTCAGCGTCTGCCAGTTCTCCACAGCCAGTTGCGGCCCGAGCGATTCGTTGACGCTCTGTAGCAGCCCGTTGCGCGAGACAACCGTCTCCAGGCAACCGATCGCGCCGCACCCGCAGCGCCGCGAGTTGCCGGGGACCGGCGTGTGACCCAATTCCCCGCTGAGCGGCAGCGCCCCCGAGTAAAGCTGGCCGCGGATCACCGCGGCCGCCCCGACTCCCGTGCCGAAATCGACCAGCAGGAAATCGTCGGCCGCGGGTTCAGCCATGCGGTGTCCCAGCGCCAAGGCGCGGATTTCCTGAACCAGCAACGTCGGCAGCCGCCAAACCCCACGGCAGATAGCGCAAATATCAGTCGATTCGGTCCAGTGCAGATTCGGCGAGAAAACCACGCGGGCCGCCGCTTCGTCCACCACACCCGGCACGCTCACCACCGTTCCCCACAAGCCGCGCCGCGGCAGCCGACTCGCCGCCGCGAGCAGGTTTTCCCCCCATGAGGTGGGCGACGAGCCGGTGGGAAATGACTCCGCCCAGGCGCCTTCGCCGCTCACGTCCGGCCGCAACCCGACCGGAGCGACGACCATCCGCGTCTCACGAACGCCAAGATGAATCAACACATATCGCGGCTGACTTTGATCCAGCCGAAGCATCTCCCCCGGCCGACCCATGCGGCGTGGCCCATCCATCGGATTCGCCTCCGCCGGCGCGACTTCCTCAACCACTTTCCGCGCCACCAGATCATCGACGATCTTTCCGGCGGTCGGCTGACTGATGCCCAGCCCCTTGGCACACCTGGCGCGGGTCGTATTCGACGCGGTTTGCAGGAAACGGACCACCGCCCGCTCATTGAGCCGGCGAACGGTCGATTGGGTGGCGGTTCTTCGATACATAATTAACTTTATTAAGTTATATTGCCCCGTCCCTCGTCTGTCAAGCGCGAAGTTCAAGGACCCTCCCCGTCCAGCCGGCGCGCTTGCCCGCCGTATTCAGCACCAAATCCGCCAGCAAGATTGCCGGTTACGCTCGGCGCAGCCGAATCTCATCTGTAAATCGACGCCCCAATCTGGTAAAATCGCTGGACATCGGGGCGCGCGGACGTTCGCAAGGAAGAAACAAGCCATGTCACATCGTCCATCTACGGTCTCGGACCGTCTCGGCCGCGCTTCACGCCGCCGGACTTCGCCCGTTGCTTGGGCCGCTGTCCAGTCTCTTGAATTGCTCGAAACGCGGATCTGTCTCTCGTCGGCCGTCGCCCCGGCGTATCTGCCTCCAGCGCCCGTCTCCGTCGGCGGCGCGCCCACCGCCGTCGTCACCGATGACTTCAATCAGGACGGCAACGAGGATATCGCCATCGCCCAGGGCAGCAGCAACAGCGTTGCGATCCTTCTGGGCAACGGCGACGGCACATTCGCCGCTCCAACCGAAGTCCCCACCGGCGCCGACCCGACCTCCCTCGCCACCGGCGATTTCAACAATGATGGAGTCGACGACATCGTCACCGCCGACGCCGGCACCGGCGATATCAGCATCCTGCTCGGCCAGTCCGACAGCGACGGCAACGCCCTGGGCACCTTCGGCGCTCCGCACAACATCCACGTCGAGTCGGCCGGCGGCGGGCCGCTGTTCGTGGCCGTCGGCGATTTCAACGGGGACGGGAACCTCGACGTCGCCGTCGCCGGCTCCAATGGCCTGTATGTTCTGCTAGGCAATGGCGACGGAACGTTCTCGGCCCCACACTTGGTCGCCCACGGCGACTTCTCCGGCGGCGTCGTCGCCGACACCTTCACCCAATCCGGCAACACCGACCTGGCCGTCCTCGATCCCGCCACGGGCGCCGTCGAGGTCTTCGCCGGCAACGGCGACGGCAACTTCGCCGCCCCGGCCTCCTACTCCGTCGGCGTCGGCGCTTCGTCGATCGCCTCCGGCGATTTTAACAACGACGGCGCCGAGGACATCGCCGTCACACTCCCCGGCCAGAATGCGGTCGAGGTGCTGCTGCAGAACTCGACCACAGTCACCGAGCCCGGAAGCGGCGGCTACACCTACACCGCCGGCGCGGGCACGTTCGCTGCGCCCATCACCGTTCACCTGGATCAATCGCCCTCGTCGCTCTACCTCGACGATGTCAATCAGGACGGCAACCTGGACATCGTCACCGCCAACACCGCCGACAACAGCCTGACTATCATCCCCGGCAACGGGGATGGAACCTTCGGCACGCCGTTGGATATTTCCGTCGGCAGCACCCCCGTTGGCGTAGCCGTGGACGATTTTGTCGGCGATGGCGGCCAGGACCTGGTCAGCGCCAACTCCGGCGACGGCACCGCCAGCGTGGTCCTCCAGCAACCCAGCGATGTCGCCGTCACCCTTGGCGCAAGCGCCCCC
>Ga0302325_10028316_pt1 | contig 11597 bp, 10 predicted proteins | sample Palsa_T0_2_FD_201948 | JGI IMG/M metagenome (GOLD analysis project Ga0302325, IMG submission 201948) | Peat permafrost microbial communities from Stordalen Mire near Abisko, Sweden - Palsa_T0_2 | ecosystem: Environmental > Terrestrial > Soil > Palsa > Peat permafrost | place: Sweden: Abisko... | reverse complement strand
CGAGCTCTCCGTCTTCATCAAGAGAACGGGCCGGCTTGGGCTCGTGGGTCCCAACGGGGCGGGCAAATCCACCCTTTTTCACGTCATTCTGGGCGAAGAGAATCCCTAAGAAAGATTGCTGGGGGGGCATGCCCAGCCCATGTGACGAATCCGCTAACGCCGGACAGATCCCGAGGTGCTGATCCCAACCGCGTTCTGCGTTTGGAACGGTGACATGGTGATTCCCTCGTTCCTAATATACGATCCAACTCCCGGGAAACCCACACTTCCCATCGTACCACCGTTGTAGGGAATATTGATCGCCATGACCGAGTAGACCGCCTGACGGTTTTTGAGTCCCGGCTTGAAAATCCATTGCCTAGCGGATTCGACGGCGGCGGCGCTGAACTTGGCCGCCGCTATTTGAAGCTTGGAAAACACGGCCGAGGTAGGCGCGTATTTGAACGAATCCGGCCCAACCGCATTTCCGGCGGCGTCAAAATCGAGCGTACGACAAAAAAAATCCTCCACGGTGCAGTTGCGCACGCGGGCGTCGATCACGTGCCCGGTGGGCCCAATGACCACCGCCAGGAACACGTCGCCACCGAAATTGCGGTTTGGCATATCAGTGAGAGCGAGAATGTCCGTTGGCTCCTCCCGCACGGGAGCGCGGTCCAGTTCCTCAATTTGGTAGATCCGCGGCTCGACGGAGGAAGAAAATGGTGGGGAAGCCTCCCCTTTGGAGGCCGAGGATCCAGATCCGATCGCCGCGGAGGCGGTCATCAAAGCAAGGGTCACCGCGCAGAGGGCCGTCGATCCCCGGAAGCGATTTCTCAGATTCGGACTCGCCCAGGGCCATGACACGAAAAGCCGGTACAGGGTCGAGTTCATGAGGGACGAAGTGGATCTCTTCCGGGGCGGCGTTCCGTGCACAAACGACACCCAACCCTTTAGTAGAATCAAGAAGAAACTCCTTCTACGTTGGCGGCAGGTCTCCGTGACGGATCTAGGTGTTGCCATCTCAGCCAACACTGAGACTCCTTCGGTAAATTTGGGCCGACTACCGGCCCAACCGTTGACGAGCGCGGCCAAAACCTATTCGCTAAACGGTTTCCATGCTCACGCTCGCCAGTGTTTCCAAGTCCTATGGTACCCGAACTCTCTTCGAGGACGTCTCCGTCTTCATCAAGAGAACGGACCGCCTGGGACTCGTGGGGCCCAATGGGGCGGGCAAATCCACCCTCTTTCACGTCATTCTGGGCGAAGAGAACCCCGAAGGCGGCTCGATTACCTGGGAAAAGGGCGCCGATTTCGGCTACCTTGCCCAGGAGACGGCCCCGGCGGGCGATGAGTCGATCCTTGAAATGGCCACGGCCATCACTCCGGAATTCGCGCGGATCCGCGACCGAGTGAAGGCAATCGAGACCGGAACGGCCGGCGCCGAAACCCCCGATGACCTGGAACTCCACCACCGCTTTGAGGAGCTGGGCGGCTACGGCCTCGAAACCAAGGCCAAGATCGTCCTTTCCGGCCTCGGATTCCGCGAGAGCGACATGGCCAAGCCCGCCAAGACCTTCTCCGGCGGATGGGTGATGCGGGCGCACCTGGGCCGCCTTCTTGTGCGCGAGCCGGCACTCCTCCTTCTCGACGAACCCACCAACCACCTGGATCTGGAGGCCCTTCTCTGGTTTCAGGATTACCTCACCCGGTATCCAGGCGGCCTCCTCGTCATTTCCCACGACCGTGCCTTCCTGAACACGCTCTGCACGGGGATCCTCGAACTTCGCGACCAGACGCTCTATCGCTGGACGGGCAACTACGACGAGTTCCTCGTTCAAAAGGAGGCGCACCGGGAGCAGCAGCAGGCGCTCTTTAAGACCCAGCAGCGTGAGATCGCACACCTCCAGAAGTTCGTCGACCGTTTCGGCGCCAAGGCCTCGCTAGCATCGCGCGCCAAGTCCAAGGAAAAGCAGATCGAGCGTCTCCGCGAAGCCGCCGTCGAGGAACCGGACGACGACATCCGGCGCATTTCATTCCGGTTTCCGCAGCCGCAGCGCTCGGGCCTCAAAGTGGTCACTCTGACCAAAGTCCAGCAGGCCTACGGTGAGCGCGTCGTCTATCGGGATCTCAATTTCCAAGCGGAGCGCGGCGAGCGGCTGGTCCTGGTGGGACCCAATGGCGCGGGCAAATCGACTCTTCTGAAAATTCTGGCCGGAACTCTGTCGATTCAGGGCGGCACACGGGAACTCGGAAGCAACGTGACCGCGGGCTATTTTGCCCAGAACCGCCTCGACAATCTCGACGCGCGGCGGACGGTGATGGAGGAGGCGATGGAGATGCGCAATGTGAACCCGGCTGTCACCGAACAGACGGCCCGCCGGATCCTCGGCGGATTCCTGTTCCGCAAGGACGATGTGTTCAAGAAGGTTTCGGTCCTTTCGGGCGGCGAGAAATCGCGCCTCGCGCTCGCCCGGCTACTGCTGGCTCCCCCCAACCTCCTGCTGATGGACGAGCCGACCACGCATCTGGACATGGCGAGCATCGATGCGCTGGTCAATGCGCTGCGCCAGTACGAGGGGACGCTCATCTTTATCAGCCACGACGTCCATTTCATCCGAAGCGTCGCCAACCGGGTGCTGCATGTCGCCTCGGGCCGGCTCACGCCGTACGCCGGCAACTACGATTACTATTTGGACAAATCGCGCGCGACCAATGCGCGGGCAGCCCTCACCGCGGGCTTCACCGACGCGCGGCCGGTCCAGTCAGCGCCACCCGCTTCCACAGGGGCTTCCAAGTCCGCCGAGTCGCGCCCTCAACAACCGACGGCCGCCGCCCGGAATGGCGCACTGTCGGCTGCGGTTCCGGCCCGGACCGGCCCCAAGACCAAGGAACAGAAGCGAGCCGAGGCAGAAGCCCGCGCCGCTCGGTCCGGACCAGTCCGAGCCTTGCGCGCCAAGGTGGCCGCCCTCGAAAAAGAAGTCTCAGACCTCGAAGCCCGCCAGGCAGAGTTGACCGCCCAGTTGGAGGCACCGGAGACCTACACCCACCCGGGCATGGCCCATACGCTGAACCGCGAGCTCAGCACGACCGTGGACCGCATCCGGTCAGCGACAACCGGGTGGGAGCGTGCGTCCGCCGAACTCGCCGCCATGGATACCACGGACACCTGAGCTCGCCCGGTCTTCGCAGCTCTCAGCCCAAGACGGAGTCAATCAAGGATCTGGCGGGAGGAACTTCACCCCCGATCTTAATCCCGGCTAGCAGCAGCTCCGAGGCTTCGCCCAGCGCCACCTCGTCGTTCGCGTGGATGAAGGCCAGCGGCTCACCGCGACCGATCGCTTGCCCGGATTTTGCCAATCGGCTGATGCCAACCGCTGGGTCGACGCGGTCCTCCGCCTTCGTGCGCCCGGCACCCAGGCGCAGGGCAGCATCGGCGGCGGCAAGTGCATCCACGTCCTGAACGAATCCAGATTCCGGACTTAGCAAGGGAGCGATGAAACGGGCGGAGGAAAGGACCGAGGGCCGGTCTATGACCGTTGCATCTCCACCTTGGGCCTCGATCATCCGCCTAAACTTATCGAGCGCGGCGCCCGAGGAAAGGGCGGCCTCCAGTCGGCGGCGAGCATCCTGGACATCCGTCGCCGCCCGAGTGAGGAGGAGCATCTGCTCCCCAAGCGCAAAGGTCACCTCCATGATGTCCTTGGGCCCCGCCCCCTTGAGGCACTCGATTGCCTCGATGACTTCCAGGGCATTTCCGACGGTGCGCCCGAGCGGCTCCTCCATGGACGTTAACACCGCTCGCGCCGGCTTGCCCATGGCCCCCGCGACCGAGGTGAGGGCGGTCGCCAGCTCCAATGCTTGTCGCCGGTCCTTCATGAAGGCTCCTCGTCCAAACTTCACATCAAGCACCAGGCAATCCGTTCCACCGGCAAGCTTCTTGCTGAGGATGCTTGCGCAGATCAGTGGAATGCACTCCACCGTGCCGGTCACATCCCGGAGCGCGTAGAGTTTGCGGTCCGCGGGCGCCAGGGAGCTGGTTTGCCCGACGAGCGCCAGACCGATCCGGGCTATCTGGGCCTTGTATTCGGCAATGGTGAGCGCCACACGGAATCCCGGGATCGACTCAAGTTTGTCAAGGGTGCCGCCGGTATGACCGAGACCGCGGCCGCTGATCATGGGGACCGCGACCCCACAGGCAGCCACCATGGGCGCCAAATGAAGGGAAATCTTGTCCCCCACCCCGCCGGTCGAATGCTTGTCGACCTTGGGCGCCTTCACTTCCGAAAGCTCGATCACCACTCCCGATCGCATCATCGCGTCGGTGAGCGCGACCGTTTCCGACCGAGACATACCCTTCAGGGTGATCGCCATCAGCAATGCGCTCAGCTGATAGTCGGCCCATGAGCCGTCCGAAGCTCCCCGGACGAATCCGTCGATATCCTCTCTGCTGAGTTCCCCTCCGTCACGCTTGCGGGCAATAACCCGCTGAGGAAGGATGAAGGAGGATCGGGTTCCGGACGAGAACGGACCCGAAAAGGGCCCGGAGGGTTGGCTCATACAGAGCCCTCGATACCGTCCGGCGACCAACGAAGCACGCAAAAAGGGGCCGCCGCCGCCATTGGACGGCACCCCCGGCACCCAACCTCTTTAGCTGCGGACGGTGCCTTCCGTCCGAGGACCGAAGACCATCCGAGCCATCGCGAAGGGCGCGCGCGTCACCCGAGAGAAGGACGACAACTGCGGCTCCGCCGCCGCCTCCGCGGCCTGCTGTTCCAAAAGGCTCAATCCAGCCTCACGTGCGGCCACCGCGGTCTCGCGCCGTTGGAGCGCCTTGCGCTCATCTTGGAGAACCAGGCGGTCGTCGCGCACCTGAGCCTGTTCGGCTTCGAGGAGCGCCCGGGCGCGGTAGAGTTTATTCCATGCGGCCTCGAGCGCCGCATCGCCGCCGGATTTCGCCGCTCCGGCAAAGGGCGTGCTGCTGCGGAGTGCGGCCGCCGAGGTCGGCGACGCGGCCGAGCCCACAAAAGCTCCGGCCGCCTCGAGCTCCGCCTGGAAGGCCCGCAGGCGCGCCTCGTATTGCTTAAGATTCTCCTCGGTTTCGCGCAGGACGCGAAGCTCGTCGGAGACCGAACGTTGACCGAACGCAAAACTGTCGGCCTGGGTGTAAGCGGAGGGCAGCGTGGTCGAGGAATTCATGGGATGTCGCGTTTGCATGGGAGCATTTAACCACATCCCGCGGCCCAGCGCTATAGGGGGACCGGGCTTTTACCCGCCGTTTACAAACAGCTGCCGGTTTTGCCAAAAATTTTACGTTTCCAGAGGACAAACCGCGCAACCTAGCTGCGAAATAGGACGTCTTCGCGGTTGAACATGCGCACCGCGAGGGCCAGCGCCGCGGCCGCATAGACCGCCGTCGAGACGAAGATGATGGCCATGTAGTGCCAATTCCATACGCCTGAGAGCATCTCCTTGCACACAAGCGTGAGGTTGAGAATAGGAACCAGAGCCAGGCGGCCGCTGAGCTCCACGCCCGGCAGCAGGCCGGCAACGGCAGGCATGATCACGATGAATATAAGCGGGGCGACGTAGCTCTGCGCCTCCTTGTAGCTCTTGGCAAAGAGAGCGACCGTGAAGAGGACAGCCGAGAACAGCACGGCCACCGGCAGAACCATCCCAACCACGCCCACAAGCCCGAGCGGATCGATGGTCAGAAACGGAAGCTCGGCATTCGGAGCGCCTGCCATTCCCGCCGAGCGGACCATGCTCCCGGACCCGCCCGCGAGCATCCCGCCGAGGAAGAGGCTAGCGCCCATGGAAATCAGCGAACAGGTCATCGCAGTCAGGGATCCGGTGAGGACAACAAGGAACTTGCCGGCCACCAGTTCCGCCCTCCCGACCGGGCTGCAGAGGAGTGTTTCCAGAGTGCCGCGCTCTTTTTCGCCCGCCGTCAGATCCATGGCGGGATACATGGCGCCCGTGAAGCAGAGCAGAATGATCACGTAAGGAATGACTCCGCCGATGAGATTGCCTCCGACCTTCTCCGGCGGCGCCACGTTGACCGTTCGAGTCTTAAAGGGCTTCACGAGATCGGCGGAGAGCCCCCTCGCTTCCAGGCGCGAGGCGATCGTGCGGTCCCGCAGGTCGTCGAGGAAATGGACGATCTGCTGCGCCGCGAGGCCGGACTTCAGCTCGCCGCGGTACTCGTAAACGGACACCGCCGACGATGCGCCGGAGCCGAGACCCGCCTCGAAGCCCGCGGGAATCTCCACCGCCGCGCGCACCTTCTTGTCGGAAATCAGACGCCGCCAATTAGGCGAAGGCGGGATCACGTGGAAATGCTCGGAGTGGCCGAGGCTCGCGCGGACCCCGGGGGAGTCCTCTCCGCCGAGCACCATGATCGAGGGAATTTCCTCGCGGGCGCGCGCGACCACCCCGGCGGCGATACGTCCGGCTCCAAACATCAGGAGCGGCATGACGATGGTCGGAATAAGAAGGGTCGATAGAATCGTGCGCCGGTCGCGAAGCGTGTCCGTCAACTCCTTCACGTAGACCGTGGCGATCGCCCGGCCGTTCATGACGCGACGCCCTCCGGCCGTGAAACGATTCCAACAAAGATCTCCTCGAGGTCGGTCTCGCGGTACTCGGCTCGCAGGGCGGCGAGCGAGCCATGCGCGCGAAGCCTTCCTCCGTGGATGATGCCGATCACATCGCAGAGCTTCTCCACCTCGGCCATGACGTGCGTCGAATAGATGACCGCCTTGCCGCGAGTCCGGCAGTCGCGCACGAAGGAGAGCACCGCGCGTGCCGCGATCACATCGAGGCCCAGCGTCGGTTCGTCGAGTATCATGACGGCAGGATCGTGGATCAGCGTGCGCGCAATCGAGGTCTTCTGCTTCATTCCGGTCGAGAGCCGGTCGCAGCGCCGGTCGAGGAATTCGCCCATGTCGAGCTCCGCGGCCAAAGAGGCCGTCCTCGCGCGGATGAGGGAGTCTTCCATGCCGTTAAGGCGCCCGAAGTAGGCGATCATTTCACGCGCCGTCAGCCGGCCGTAGAGAGCCGTGCTTGCCGCGAGGAATCCAACAGAGGCGCGGACCAGGCCGGGCTCGCGCACAATATCATGACCGGCCACAAGGGCTGTTCCCGCCGAGGGCCGCAGAAGCGTCGCCAGCATTCGAAGCGTGGTCGTCTTGCCCGCCCCGTTCGCGCCGAGGAGACCGTATACCTGCCCGGCTTCAACCTTGAACGAAACGTCATCCACCGCGCGGATAGGACCGCGCTTCCGGTCGGAGAACTGCTTGACCAGGCCGTGCGCCTCAATCATCGCCGTCGCAGGTTCGTAGGTCACAGGCTCATCCTTTCTCGAAATTCCTGGGCCTGACGGCGGCTGAGCTCGACCTGGCCGCCTCCTCTGAGGTGAACAAGCAGGCCGCCGCTGAACCAAGGCTCGATCCGGTCGATCCACGCCAGGTTGAGAATCTGACGGCGATTCGCCCGGAAGAAGCTTCGCGGATCCAGGCGCTCCTCCATCGCGTTCAGCGAGCGGAAAAGCTGGGGCTGGGCGTCCCCGAAATGCACGCGCGTATAATTGCCTTCGCTTTCCAGGAGTCGGATCTGTCCGAGCTCGACAAACCAGCAGCGCTCACCTTCGCGGACGAACACCTTGTCCTCGGGAGACAGCCGCTGCCGCAATCCCGGGCACTTGCCCTCCATATCTCCGTCGGAGGCAACTCCGTCCGGCCAAGAAGGCTCTCCGCCACTCGCGGCACTCGCGGGAATCTCGGTTCGCGCGACAACCGCCGCGCGCCGGCTTGCCGTTCGCGCCACGGCATCCGCCAAGCGCGCGGGATCGACCGGTTTGAGGAGGTAGTCGAGGGCGTTCAATTCGAACGCCTTTACCGCGTGCTCGTCGTAGGCGGTCGTGAAGATCACCGCGGGAATAGGCGGCTCGATCGACTCAAGCAGTTCGATGCCCGACTCTCCCGGCATCTGGATATCCAGGAAAACCAGATCGGGAGAAAGCGCCGTGAGCTGGCTTCGCGCCTGGGAAGCGTTCGCCGCTTCGCCGACGACGGCGACGGAAGGAAACGCCGCGAGCAGCCGCTTCAGCTCCGAGCGGGCGAGGCGTTCGTCGTCGACGACCAGCGCCTTCATGCGGGTGCCGTTGCCAAGGGTATGAGCGCTTCAGCGATGACCTCAGCCGCCCCGGCGGACCGAAGGCGGATGCTCGCCCCGGATCCAAAAATCAGCCTCAGGCGTTCGCCGGCATTTCGCAGGCCCAGGCCCGTTGAAGCGCCCTCGCCCGTGCCAAGGTCGCCCGGATTGACCACGCACACCCGCAGCATGCCGCCTTCGCGGTGCGCGCTGATCGCGATCTCCCCACCCTGTGGCAACGCCGAGATCCCATACTTGATCGCGTTCTCGACAAGGGTCTGGAGGAGCATCGGCGGAACCGGCAAGGCCAGCGTATCCGGGTCGATGTCCAGCCGCACCCGCAGGCGTTCCTCGTGGCGCACCTGTTCGAGGGCGAGATAGTCCTTCACGATGCGCAGCTCGTCCTCGAACGGCACGGTCTCCTGCTGTCCGCTCTGGAGTGAATAGCGCAGGAGGTTCGCCAGCTGGGTGACGGCATGACGGGCGCGCTGCGGATCCTCTCCGATCAGGGCCCGAAGCGAATTGAGCGAGTTGAAAATGAAGTGCGGATTGACCTGCGACTTAAGCGCCCGCAGCTCGGCCTCCTTCACGCTGCTCATCATGGCGAAGCGCTCGACCTCCGAGCGGCTGAGGCTCTCGGTCAAGTGGTAGAAATAATAGCATCCGAGCCAGGCCCCAAAAAGAAGAGATCCGTTCAGCCAACTGCAGGCCATCAGCAGCATCCAGGGCCATTCCAGCGGCCACGGCTCGCGCAGGATTCCGTGGAGGTAGCCGGAGACCGCCGCGGTCCAAAAGAAGGAGGCCGTCAGCGAAAGAACGGCAATCCTTGGAATCAGCATCCGCCAGCTCATGTGTTTCCAGCCCCAGCGCCGCATCATGGGGCGGAATCCGTGGGTGAGGAGCAGGCCCGTCGTCACGAGAATGACTTGCGCGCAGGCGAGGTCCGCCGCGCTCCGCGCCGATTCCGTCGCGGAAATCACATGCGAATAGGTCAGCTGTACCGTCAGCTGGATCAGCATGAACGATCCCCACCCTCCCAGCTGGCAGAGGACATACAGGCGGCCGCGGGCGCGTTCCCTGCGGGTCGTGTCTCGGACAAGCGAAAGCGAGTTGGCGACGATGTCCATCGGGCCTGGAGCCTATCACGAAACGACCCCACCAAGGCAAACCTTGGACGGACGGTCCAGCGACACGGACAGACGGATCAGGAAGCCGGGAAAGCCGTGCTTAATCCAGAGCGTGAAATCGCGCAATGGCGACAGACCCTGGCCAATGACCGCAAGATCCGGCTGCAATCATCCCAAGAGTCAACGGTTGCTCTCCCTGCGCCGGCTCGCGCACACTCGCCATCCTCTCATGGCCGGCTCCCCGCCCCCTTCCGTCGTGGTCATCGGCAGTTACAACCAGGACCTTACCTGGAGGTGCGAATCATTCCCGGTCCCGGGTGAGACGATCTTCGGCCGATTCGTCACCGGCCCGGGAGGCAAGGGATCCAACCAGGCGGTCGCCGCGGCGCGGGCCGGCGCGGCCACGCGCTTCATCGGGGCCGTCGGCAACGATGTCTTCGGCGCACAGGCGGCGGCGTTCCACCGGACGGAGGGCATAGACTCCCATTTCATCGTCAAGGCCCGGCATCCCACGGGTACCGCCGGAATCCTTGTGAACAGACCCGGGCAGAATGAGATCGTGGTTGCGCCCGGCGCCAACGCAGCGATCCGGCCCGCCGATGTGCCCGAACGGCTCATTCGGGGCGCCCGCGTCGTTGTCTGTCAGAATGAGACGACTCTTGAGATGAACGCCCGTGCCTTCGCCTTGGCGCGCGCTGTCGGAGCGCTCACCGTGCTGAATCCCGCACCGATGAGGGCGGATTTCGACCGCCGGTTACTGGCCACGACCGATGTCCTCATACCCAACGAGACCGAATTTTCGGCGCTCACCCGACTGCTGCCCGCCTGCCGGATCATCGCGCGAGCTGGATCTCCGGTGGCGCACAATCCGGCTGCACGTCAGCCGGCCGCGGAGGAGTGGATGCAGAAGCTGCCCGACCCGGTCCTGCATGCGCTCGCGCGGGCGATGGGTCCGGCGACCGTGATCGTCACGCTGGGCGAGCGCGGTTGCCTAGTGTCCCAGGCAGACGGATACTTCTGTGTTCCCGCCTTCAAGGGAATACGCGTGGTCGACACCACCGGCGCCGGCGACGCCTTTGTCGGCGGCTTTGCGGCCGGCCTCGTGCGCTTCGACGGCGACATGCGCCGCGCGGCCCATTTCGCCAACGCGGTCGCCGCTCTCTCCGTCACCAAGGCCGGCACGGCTCCCTCGATGCCCTCGGCACCCGCCATCGCGCGTTTCCTCAAACGCCACCCGGCAATCTGACCGCCGGGAACTTCCACCGGTCCTCCGCATGCCCGCCTTCGCCGCCCGCATCCGCAAGATCTCGATCCAACGCTGTGTGAGCGTCCCGGCCGCAACGATGAAGGTTCTGGGCGCCTCGATCACGCCCCGATCGGGTGCCAGGTGGTCTTGAATTCGATGAAGTCCCGGACCGCGTATAAACTCTGCGCCTCGTCGCCGAACCAGTCCAACTCAGGCTCGGTGAAATGGGTCCGCTTCACACTTTCCGCGGCGCCGGTCCGGATCGCCTTCCGCTCCTCAGGGGTGGCCGACGCGGAGATCGCGCGCAGATGCGTGTGGGTCGCAAAGGTCGGGAGCATCTCCTTGCGGAAGCCTGTGAGCAGATTGACCACCCCGCCCGGCAGATCGCTGGTGGCCAGCATTTCTCCCAGAAGGATCGACGGGAAAGGCCGCGCCTCTGACACAAGCGCGACGACGGTGTTGCCGCTCACGATCACGGGCGCGATCAGAGTGATCAGTCCCAGCAGTGCGGGCGCCTCCGGAGCGAGGACGCCGATGACGCCCATCGGCTCGGTCACCGTAAAATTGAAATGGGGCGAAGCGACCGGGTTCACATTGCCGAGCACCTGCTCGTATTTGTCGGCCCAGCCCGCATAGTAGATCAGCCGGTCAACGGTGGCCGCGACTTCGCGCGCGGCCGCTTTGGAACCGCCCGCCTTACCCCCCGTGCGCGCTCCGTTCGAGCCGTGGGTGCCGGCAACCGCGGCGCCCGCCTCGAGGCTCTCTGCGAGTTCGGCCGCCCGTGCTTCAATCATTTCACCCATCCGGTAGAGAATCTGCCCCCGATTGTAGGCCGTCCGCCGGGCCCAGCCCGGGCCCGCCTTGGCCGCCGCCTCCACCGCATTGCGCAGGTCCTTGCGTGTGCACTGCGGCACGTTGCCCAGGAGCGCCCCAGCCCCGTCGCGGACCGGAAGGGTGCGCCCGCTTTCCGAGCGGATGAATGCGCCGCCGACATAGACCTTGGGTGTTTTGGTGACGGGAAGGCGTTTCATGGCAGGCATGGATGGAAGTCTGTACTTAAAGTAAAAGGACGCGGTTTGAGCGGAAAGTTCAAA
>Ga0302325_10028312_pt1 | contig 11598 bp, 9 predicted proteins | sample Palsa_T0_2_FD_201948 | JGI IMG/M metagenome (GOLD analysis project Ga0302325, IMG submission 201948) | Peat permafrost microbial communities from Stordalen Mire near Abisko, Sweden - Palsa_T0_2 | ecosystem: Environmental > Terrestrial > Soil > Palsa > Peat permafrost | place: Sweden: Abisko... | reverse complement strand
AACCAGAGCCCTCGCTCTCGAGTTACTCAAGCAGCGTCCGCTCGATGCAGAGCCTCATCTGCCGATCGCCCTAGGTGCGGCCATCGAAGTCCAATCGCAGACGCTGGCGGCTCGCGGTCAACGTACTCAGGCGATCGCCGTTCTGCAAACCGCGCTGCGCACCTATGGCAGCACTTCGATCCGGGCACGATTGCAGAAGAACGTGAACTTGCTCTCCTTCGAAGGCAAGCCGGCGCCCGCAATCCGAGCTGAACAATTTCTGGGTTCGAAGCCGCCCACACTGGCCCAGCTGAAGGGCTCTCCCGTGCTGCTTTTTTTCTGGGCGCACTGGTGTGGAGACTGCAAAGCCGAAGCGCCGATCATTACGCAACTGCGGACGGAATTCGCTTCCAAAGGTTTGACTGTCGTCGGTCCCACCCGGCTCTACGGCTACACCGCGCAGGTCGAGAACGCTGCCCCCAGCGCTGAACTCGCCTACATCGACGCCGTCCGCCACCGCTTCTACGGCGGACTGCTCGACATGCCCGTCCCCATCAGCAAGTACAATTTCGATGTGTACGGAGCTTCCACCACGCCAACGCTGGTGTTGCTCGACCGTGCGGGCAAGGTTGCGATGTACCATCCCGGTGCGCTGCCCTATGACCAACTGAAGGCGGAGATTGAGAAGGTCGTGGCGTCTCCCGCTACAATCGCACGGTGAACCTGGACGATACGATCGTCGCCATCGCGACCCCGCCGGGCCGCGGCGGCATCGGGGTGGTGCGCATCGCCGGACCGAGGTCAGTTCAGATCGCAAGGCCGATGTTGCGGCTGAAACATGAACTGGAACCGGGACGCGCCGTTTTCGGGGAACTTGTTCAGCCAGGTGGAGATGGAGTTTCCGATGCCCAGTTTCCGGTCTCTAGTGACCCAGCTACTGGAAACTCGAGACTAGACACTGGGAACTCAGGCCGAATCGACGAAGTAGTGGTTAGTTACTTCGCGAAGCCGCATTCGTATACCACCGACGACATCGTTGAGATCTCCGCTCATGGCTCTCCGGTCGTGCTCCTGCACATCGTCGAGCTGTGCGTCGCCGCCGGAGCGCGCCTGGCCGAGCCTGGGGAGTTCACCATGCGGGCCTTCCTCAACGACCGCATCGATCTTACGCAAGCCGAAGCCGTTCGCGACCTGATCGACTCCCAGACGCTCTATCAGGCGAGGATTGCCGCGCAGCAACTCGAAGGCGCGCTGTCGAAGCGCTTGCAGCCGATCAAACAGAAGCTGGTCGAGCTGATTGCCGTGCTCGAAGCCGGCATCGACTTTGCCGAGGACGATGTCTCGGTCCTGCCCAACGGCCCCATTCTTGAACGCATCGCCGGCGTCCGCCAGCCACTCGACCAGCTGGCCGCCACTTTCGCTTACGGCAAGATTGTGCACCAGGGATTAACCCTTGCCATTGTCGGACGGCCGAACGTTGGCAAATCAAGCTTGTTCAACCGTCTGGTTGAACGCGAACGCGCCATCGTCACGGCCACGCCTGGCACCACGCGTGATCTGGTGAGCGAAACCGTCGCCATCGGCGGCATTCCCATCCAGCTAGTGGACACCGCCGGAATCCGGCAGGCCCTCGACGAAGCCGAATCCATCGGCATCCGCAAGTCGATGGAAGCGTTGGCCGATGCTGATCTCGTATTGGTGGTGCTTGACCTATCGCAGCCGGCAACGGCGGAGGACGAGGAGCTCATCCGCCAAGCCACCAATCGCCCGGTGATTGTGGTCGAGAACAAGTCGGACCTGCTCGCGACGGACCGGGAAGGGCACGGCCGTGCCAACCTTGCGCAAGAGAGCGGCAGGGCTTCAGCCCTTGAGAAAAGCAACGATGCGCCGCGGGTTCGCGCCTCTGCCCTCACCGGCGCAGGGATCGGCGAACTGCGCATCGAAATCCTTCGCCACATCGGAGGCGAAGCTGGAACACAGCCCGAAGCTGGATTTCTTACGAACGTCCGGCATCGGGGGCTAGTGCTGGAAGCGCTTGCCGCGCTCGATAGCGCCGCTAGGGCCGTGACCAATAAAGTCCCTCATGAAATGCTGCTGCTCGATCTGTACAGCGCTCTACGGCCCCTCGATGCTGTTACCGGGGAAACTACCACCGACGATATCCTCAATCTAATCTTCAGCACGTTCTGCATCGGGAAGTAGAGTGAGGTCGGCAACGTCCGATCTATGCCGTGAGCACGGAGTGGATTTCTTGCCTTTCCAAGATGACGGCTGCCCTATAAGAGGCGGATGATGTGAGGTCGTTCCCGGAAAATCGTCGCACCGGCAGGAGGATAACAGTGCTATGACGTACACAAGACGTACAGTACTCGCGGGCTTAGGACTGGTCGGACTGGATGCGATCATGGCATCGATGGTGGCGAAGGCCGGAGCATCTTCGCGAATGGATGTGCTCGCAGAGGGAGCAGGCTCCTGCCCGTTCCGGCTGGCGGTGATCAATGATGAGATCACGCAGGATTTCGAGAAGGCATGCCAGGTCGTCTCCGGCGATTTCGGGCTCCATTGGATCGAGCTGCGTTCCATGTGGAGCAAGAATGTTACTGAGCTCGACGCCAGGCAACTTGAGGATGCGAGGAAAATTCTCGACGAGCACAAGCTGCGAGTCACGGATATCGCAAGCCCACTGTTCAAGACGGACTGGCCCGGAGCTCCGCGCTCGTCGCAAAGTGAAGGCCGCGACCAGTACCATGCCGACTTCGATGCCAGCGCGCAGGATAAGCTGCTGGAGCGGTGCATCTCACTTGCCAAGACCTTCAACACGGACAGGATTCGCTGTTTTGACTTCTGGCGACTGGACGATCAGAAGCCTTATCGAGCAGCGATTAATGCCAAACTGCAATGGGCCGCTGAACGCTGCGCCAAAGATAACATCGTCCTGCTGCTGGAGAATGAGATGTCCTGCAACACGGCGACGGGAGAAGAAGCGTCCGTCGTGCTGAAGGCGATTCCAAACCGGAATTTCATGCTGAACTGGGATCCCGGCAATGCCGCGGCACTGGGAACAACACCTTATCCCGATGGCTATAACTTGCTTCCAAAGGAACGCATTGGACACTGTCACTGCAAGGATGTGGTGCGCAAGCCGGATCACAAATATGATTGGGCTCCGGTAGGCGGCGGTATTGTGGATTGGGCTGGGCAGGTGCTGGCTCTGCAGCGGGACAGCTTCCACTACGGGCTTAGCCTCGAGACTCACTGGCGCGGGGCCGGTTCGCCCGAAGCGTCCACCCGGATCAGCATGGAGGGACTTCACAAGATGCTGAAGAAGGCGGGAATCTCCTGCTGATCGCAGGTTGCCTTGTCAGCGGGTGACATCAGAGTTGGCAGTGCGACATACCGATCGTCAAGGAGATAACATGGTTACGCGACGCGAGTTTCTCGATGCAATTGCAGTTAGCGCGGCGGGACTTGCCGTGGCAACTACCGCGAAGAGCTATGGCCAGATCCTTGGTTCCAACGATCGTCTCAATTTTGCGGTGATCGGCTTGAATGGGCGCGGCTATGCCCACCTCTCGTCGCTCAAGGCGAACCGTAGTGCTGCACGCATCTCGCATGTGTGCGATGTCGACAGCAATATTCTTCGGAAGTTTGCGGAGAGTGTGAAGCAGGAGATGGGCGAGGTTCCGGCGATGGAAAAGGACTTTCGCCGGATTCTCGAACTGAAGGACGTGGACGCCATCACGATCGCCACCCCCGACCATTGGCACACACCGATGGCGATCGCTGGGTTGCAGGCGGGCAAGCACGTTTATGTGGAGAAGCCGTGCAGCCACAATCCGGCTGAGGGAGAGATGCTGCTGCAGGCGCAGCGGAAATATCAGAAGCTGGTTCAGATGGGCACGCAGCAACGCTCTTCACCGCACACGATTGAGATCGTCGATAAAATTCACGCGGGAGCTATCGGCAGGCCTTACTTCGCGAAGGCATGGTACTGCAATGTGCGCAAATCGATCGGCACGGGCAAGGAAGCTCCGGTACCGGCACAGCTTGATTGGGATTTGTGGCAGGGGCCAGCGCCGCGGCGTGCGTATCGGGATAATGTGCAGCCATATAACTGGCACTGGTTCAGAATCTACGGCACCGGAGAGACGCTGAACAACGGCACGCACGAGGTCGATGTCTGCCGCTGGGCGCTGGGCGTCGACTATCCGAGGCGCGTTACTTCGTCTGGCGGCAGATACCAGTTCAAAGACGACTGGCAGTTTTATGACACGCTGGTGACCAGCTTCGAGTACGACGACAAGATGATTTCGTGGGAGGGCAAGAGCTGCCAGGGAATGAAGTTTTACGGCCGTGATCGTGGTTCAACGATCATGGGGACGACGGGCACGGTGCTGGTGGATCGGGATGGCTACGAGATTTACGACCTCAAAGGAAATAAGACCAGCGAATTCAACGTTGGCAATTCTACTTCATCCGCCGATCTGATCGGCCGCGACTCCATGACGGACGCGCATTTTGCGAATTTCATTGCCGGGATTCGCAAAGGCGAGAAGCTTAATGCTCCGGTTTCCGTGGGCAATGTCGCCGTCACCATGCTGCAGCTTTCTAACATTGCGTGGGAAACGAACCGCGAGCTGCATCTCGATACGAACAACGGGCGGATCGAAAATGATGCGGAGGCGATGAAGATGTGGGCGCGCGAGTACGAGAACGGTTGGGCACCTCATGTCTAGCGACTTGCCGATCAGGAAGAACGGCTTCTCCCGTCGCGATTTCGTTCGCTCCGGTGCTCTGGTCGCGACGGCGCTCGGCGTTCCAGGCGTTTCCTTTGCAGACGTCCCGGAAGCGCCATCCACTGGCGAGGCCTCGCCGATTCGCCTGGGGCTGGCCAGCTACACCTTCCGCAACTTCAGTCGCGCGCAGTTGATTGGCTTCATGAAGCAGCTTAACGTTTTCGATCTGAATGCGAAGGATGTCAAGGATCACCTTCCTATGGATCCGCCGCAGGAGGCGGCTGCGCTGGCAGACTATGCAGCGGTGGGGATCAGGCTACACGCTGCGGGAGCCATTTATTTTGCAAAAGATGAAGATGCCGACATTCGATCTAAGTTCGAATATTGCAAGCGAGCGGGGATTGGCGTGATTGTCGCCGGTGATCCCGCGCCGGAGGCCCTGCCGCGAATTGAGAAGTTCGTAAAGGAATACGACATTCGTATCGCGATTCACAATCACGGGCCGGAGGATAAGTTGTGGCATTCGCCGCTGGATATACTGAAGGCGGTGAAGGGAATGGATTCGCGCATTGGATGCTGCATCGACGTCGGACATACGGTTCGCGCTGGAACCGAGGTGGTTCAGGCAATTCAGGAGGCGGGCCCGAGGTTGTTTAACATTCACATGAAGGACCTCACGAACTTTGAAAGCAAGGAAAGCCAGGTTGCCGTCGGAGACGGCATCATGCCAGTGCGGCGGATGTTTGAGGCTCTGACTGCGATGAAATACCAAGGCTTCGTCGATCTGGAATATGAGGTTCATCCCGACGACCCGATGCCCGGTGTGATCAGCAGTTTTGCTTACATGCGAGGAGTGCTGGCAGGCCTAGGATTTGCGGCCCGGGGGTGAAAATCCTGGTGGGAGAATGTCGAGTCCTTACTGCACGCCAAGCATCTACACAGATCAACTTGCCAAGACCTGGCTATCATCCCTTATGATTCACTCCCAAACTTGGTTTAACCAGGCTTGGTTTGAAAGGAGCATTATGAAAACCTTCGCACTGCTTTTCGTGAGCCTGTTGCTCACTGCGCTCTTCGCGGTTGCCGCCGATCAGCCTCAAACGCCGGCCGCGGGCACTCAAGCCCCCTCTTTCAGTCTGCCCAACCAGGAAGGAGCGCAGGTTTCGCTCGATCAGTTCAAAGGTAAGTGGGTGGTACTTTACTTCTACCCCAAGGACTTCACTTCGGGTTGCACCATCGAGGCGCACAACTTCCAGCGCGACATTGACAAATACAGCGAAAAGAACGCCGTGATCGTGGGCGTGAGTGTAGACAATGTAGATTCTCATAAGAGCTTCTGCGCCAAAGAAGGCTTGAACTTCAAACTGCTCGCCGATTCCACCCACACGGTCGCGCAAGAGTATGGATCGATCATGGATCACAACGGGATGACTCTGGCCGCACGCAACACCTTCCTGATCGACCCCAGCGGCGTGATCAGAAAAGTTTACGTAAAGGTGAGCCCCCAGGGTCACAGCGAAGAAGTGCTGGCCGATCTGCAACAGTTGCAGTCGACGAAGTGAGATCGATCGAAACACCTCAGTCGCCACCGGGAGCGGTATCCGTCCCCGATTTTCTTTACGGCACCGCCTGGAAGGAAGATCGCACCCCGGCTCTGGTGGAACTCGCGTTGCGCATGGGATTCCGGGGCATCGACACGGCCAACCAGCGGCGTCACTATTTCGAGGCTGGAGTCGGCGAGGGATTAGCAGCCGCTTATCGCGCGGGGCTAGTGACGCGCAAAGATCTTTTCCTGCAGACAAAGTTCACCTACCGGCCCGGTCAGGACCATCGACTTCCCTACGACGCAGGAGCTAGCCTTTCTATCCAGGTTGCGCAGTCGATAGCGAGTTCGCTCGAACATCTCGGCACCGACTACATCGATAGCTATGTGCTGCATGGACCGTCTTCGGGCTATGGCTGGGACGATGCAGACGCGGAAGTCTGGGAGGCGATGAGGAAGGAGCGCGATGCCGGGCGCACGCGACTGCTCGGGGTGAGCAACGTTTCGCTGCAGCATCTTGAGCAGATGATGGAGGTTCAATCCGAAGCTCCCGCGTTCGTGCAAAACCGCTGCTACGCTCGCCTCGGCTGGGACCGCGACGTGCGCTTGTTCTGCGAGGAGCGAAAGATTGTCTATCAGGGATTCTCGCTGCTCACGGCGAATGTGGAGGTCCTTCACAATCCAGTGGTCGCTAGACTCGCCGCCAGCGCAAATGTCACTCCGGCTCAGATTATTTTCGCCTTCGCGCGTACGATTGGAATGCTGCCACTAACCGGCACCTCCAATGCCGAGCATATGAAGCAGGACCTGGAAAGCTTTGGCTTGGAGCTTGCGCCCGATGCGGTACGAGCGATTGAGTCCATGGTTGGCTGACGCCGCAGTGAGAGCATGAGTCGTGCTGAGGCCTCTTGCCCGGCTTCATTGACTTGCCCGGTTTGCCAACGTAGGATTTTGCTCTGTGATCGGGCGAACCATCTCGCACTACCACATTGTGGAAAGGCTCGGCGGGGGCGGGATGGGGGTCGTCTATAAAGCTGAAGACACGCGGCTGCATCGTTTTGTCGCGCTCAAATTCCTTCCCGAAGAAGTCGCCCGAAATCCCCGTTCCCTCGCCCGTTTTCAAGTTGAAGCCCAGGCCGCGTCGGCGCTGAATCATCCCAACATTTGCACCATTTACGACATTGGCGGGCAGCAGGGCGAAGCGTTCATTGCCATGGAGTTTCTGGACGGGCTGCCCCTGAAGCATCGCATTGCAGGGCGTCCGCTGGAAGTTGGCGCTTTGTTGTCGCTCGGAATCGAAATTGCAGATGCTCTCGATGTTGCCCACACCCACGGAATCATTCACCGCGATATCAACCCCACAAACATTTTTGTGACCAAGCGTGGCCACGCCAAGATTCTGGACTTCGGGCTGGCGAAGCTCGCCGTAGGGGATGAGGCCAGGATCAGTGGTGACACTTTCGGGGGCGTGACCCATTCGCCTGACGAGCTTACGCGCCCAGGGGCCGCTCTGGGAACAATCCCTTACATGTCGCCGGAGCAGGCGCTCGGCCGGCCGCTGGACTCCCGCACCGATCTTTTTTCTTTCGGGGTGGTTCTCTATGAGATGGCGACGGGAGTTCTGCCCTTCCAGGGACAGACTACGGCCGCGTTTTTCGATTCCCTGATTCACAGCGTGCCGGAGTGGCCTCTACGATTTAATCCGGCTACGCCGCCAGAACTTGAACGCATCGTGAGAAAGGCACTTGAGAAAGATTCCGGGCAAAGGTATCAGAGCGCCGCTGAAATGCGGGTTGATTTGCAGCGCCTGCGCAGGGAGATGCCGGGACAAAGCGTGACCAATGGGCTGGTGACGAGGCCGGCGCCGGACTCGAAGGAGAGGATCCGTGCATTGTTCGCATCGGCTGCCACCGCGGCTCACTCTCAGCCCAAGTCTGGCATGGCAAAACGGCTAGCGGCGGGGGCGGGGGCGGTTGCCGTCGCGGCACTGGTTGCCGTCATACTGCTCTTGAGATCGCCCGAGTCGCCGCCCCTCGTGATTTCGTCGCAGCAGATTACGAATGACGGCGCTTCGAAGCGGTCCTTAGTCACTGACGGCACTCGGGTGTACTTTTCCGAATATTTGAGCGGTCACTCGGTGCTGAGACAGGTTTCAACCTCCGGTGGAGAAACGGCGCCAGTGCCAATTTCGCTTCCGAGCGCTGATATTTATGATTTCTATCCCGGAAGTTCTGAATTGCTGGTGAAGGGCGTGGGCGAGGGTTCGGAGACGGAGTGGCCAATTTGGATCTTGCCGCTGCCCGGCGGTTCGCTGCGGCAGGTCGGAAATATCGTTGCACACTCAGCCGCGTGGGCGCCCGACGGCCAGCACATCGTGTATGCCCGGCAGTCAAGTTTATACACCTGCGACGCGGATGGCGCCGATTCGCGAGAACTCATTACGGTGGCGGGAGTTCCTTTTGCACCTCGATTTTCTCCCGACGGCCGCCGTTTGCTCTTCACCATACGAAACACGGACCAGCGCACTTCTTCATTATGGGAGGTTTCAGCCGAAGGCAAGAATCTGCATCCCGTTTTACCGGACTGGAACAAGCCCGCGGAGGAATTTGGCGGAGCGTGGACCTCGGACGGAGAATATTTTCTGTTCGAGTCGACTCGGGATCACACGCAGAACATCTGGGCGCTTCGCGAGGGCGGATCGTGGGTTAACAACCTGGGGTTTCGCAAGGCCGGTGCTGAACCAACACAGCTCACCGTCGGTCCGCTCATGTTCAGCAATCCAACTCCGAGCCCTGATGGGAAGAAGTTGTTCGTGATCGGCCAGCAACGGCGGTTTGACTTGATCCAGCTGGGAGGCAAGTCGCAGTTCTCCATTTACTTCCCAGGCGTTTCGGCGGGCGAGGCCGACATACAGCCCAGCGGCGAGTGGATTACTTACGTGGCGCATCCGGAACTCACGCTGTGGCGCAGCAAGCCCGACGGCAGTTCGCGAACGCAGCTTACCTTCGCGCCGATGCAGGCGCATATGCCGCGCTGGTCGCCAGATGGAAGCCAGATTGCCTTTATGGCATCGCTTCCTGGAAGGCCGTGGAAGATTTATGTGATGCCCTCCGAGGGCGGCACGCCGCGTGAACTGACTGCGGGACACCACGACCAGGGTGATCGTAATCAGGGCGATCCCTCGTGGACGCAAAAAGGCGATTCCATCGTATTTGCGGGGATGCCTTGGCTGGAATACAAGAACGCGGCCGGATCCAACATTCATATCGCCGACCTGAAGACGTCTCAGATTTCAGACGTACCGGGCTCGGAGGATTTATTCAGTCCACGCTGCTCGCCAAGCGGCCGTTACATGGCAGCCCTCTCCTCGGACTCGACCGAACTGATGCTCTATGACATGCAAAAGAAAAGCTGGTCACCGCTTGCGCGGTCGCTCTTTGCCTTCGAGAACTGGTCACACGATGGGAAGTATTTATATGCGGAAGACTATCCCGACAAAACCGACGACATCGTGCGTGTAAGTTTGGATGGCAAGATGGAACGATTGTTCAGCGTGAAGGACGTTCCGCGCGGATTCGATCCGTGGGAGTTTTGGGTGGGGCTGGCGCCCGATGACTCGCCGCTCCTGATGCGGGATCGAAGCACGCAGGAGATTTACAGCCTGGATGTGCGCTTTCCATAGTGACAGAGATGGGCGTCAGACGGATGATCTGCTATTTCGGAGCATTGAGTAGTGCCAGAGCCTGCTCCGTGCTGATGAATTTTGCCCCCTGCGCTTTCAGTTCGGCCACGGTGCGTTGCCCATCCTCGGCCTTTAGAGTTTCAATCGCGTCCTGAACCACGGAGACGCGGCGGCCACGCTCGAGCAAGCCCTTTGCCGCGAAACGAACACAATATTCCGTCACCACGCCAAAAACAACGAATTCGGCATCGTACCTCAATCGCTTCACAAGTTCTCCGGCGTGCCGGCTTTGGAAGATGTCAAGGGTCTGTTTTTCGAGGAGAATCTGCTGATACTGCGCAAGATCGCGCGGCAGCGTTGCCGAGACCTCATTCGACACGGTGATGACCTTCTCTGTCAGCGCCTCTGGAACATATGCAGAGCCTGCCGTGCCTTTGACGCAGTGCGGCGGGAAAGTCTGAAACTCGGGATCATCCTGGGTGTGATAACAACCATGCGAGACCAGAAAGACGCGGCCCTGGCGGGCGGCGTCGGTGAGCCGGCGAATCTTGGGGAGCAAGCGCTCGGCGCCGGGCACGTAGAGCTTGCCACCGGGCAGCATAAAGTCCGCTTGCGTATCGACTTCCCAGAAAATGAAATCGCGAGTTTGCATTACCTTCCCGTAGGGGTCATAGGAACGAGCTTATAACATTTTCTGCGGGTGAAAGACCCAAACTGGTATATCTGCCGAACAACAAACTCTTGACATCGTCGTACCGGCGAACAACGGCGGCAGGAACCAGCTTTTCTTTACCGTCGGCCCAAATAACAACGTACCGGGAACCTTCGGGGTGATTGTCTACAAGCCGTAAGATTGACGAGATAAGCCCGGCAAAGGCCGCCGACTGGCGGCTTTTGCACACCGGAGATTTCAGGATGCGGGAGATAGGCTGACTCAGACAGTAGGTTCTTGCTGGCGCTGAACGAGCAACCGCAAACTGGCTTCCAGCGCATTCTTGCTTGCCTCAGGCAGTTCGACAAAGCGGAAAGGCTGAAGCCAGCCCTGCGTAGCCCACATGGGGAACAACATCTGTGCGTTTTCGCGGACAGTGGCGTCGCCGAGTTGGAAGATCACCTCGACCGCTAGCTTTTCGTCGAGCGGCTTTTCCAGGTGCATCAAGCCGCCAGTGGTGGAAAGTTGATTCAGTTTGCCGCGCACCTCGCGCCGGTTGGGCAGTCGAATAAGCGTAAGCACCGATCCGCGAAGCTTGACGCGAAACGGCCGCTGCTGCTCTTGAGCAGCGGTCTCCCCGACAGAGGATGCGGCCGCCTCGACCGATTCTGGTGTCTGCGACATAGTGATCCAGAGTATGACATTTCGTCAAACGCGCAGCGAGATTACGAAAGAACGGGAGACCACACAACCCTTCGTATACTCAAACGCGGGCGGCCCGGTTGAAGTGAGGCCTTCGTGACGCCTACCATCAGGGGCTATTTTCTTCTCAGATCGGCTTCGCTATGGCCTGAGAAAAGATTGTAGGGCCATGCGTCCTTGCTTTTGGCTGGCGTCAGGCTTCCGCTGCTAGCGGAGGGAACGGCGGGATTAGGAGCGCCCTTCCAATCCTCCGGAGGGTCGGCAATTCCCCATACATTCCCGTGGTTGTAGAGCGACACGCCAA
>Ga0302325_10028311_pt1 | contig 11598 bp, 5 predicted proteins | sample Palsa_T0_2_FD_201948 | JGI IMG/M metagenome (GOLD analysis project Ga0302325, IMG submission 201948) | Peat permafrost microbial communities from Stordalen Mire near Abisko, Sweden - Palsa_T0_2 | ecosystem: Environmental > Terrestrial > Soil > Palsa > Peat permafrost | place: Sweden: Abisko... | reverse complement strand
TGATGGGCCACGGCGATGGCACATTCAGCGGTGCGCCTCAGGTGACCTATGCCGACTTCAATGGGCTGGAAGACCTGAATGGCGATGGCAAGCTGGACTTCATCGCTATATTGGCGGGCACATCGGATATGTCAGTACCGACGTTTGGTACTTACTACGGTCAAGGGAATGGGATCTTCCAGGCCGCCGGCAGCCCGCTGGCTGCTTCCCCATATACCTACCAGGGCAACCAATATACATTTCAAAGCGTGAACTCCTACGCCACGGCGGACATCAATGGCGATGGACTCGCCGACCTTGTGATCTTGCCATCCGGTTACCCCATAAGTCCCCCGCGGATGGGATTTCTTACGGCGCTGGGGAGCGTGGGTGGTAGCTTCCAGGCGCCGGCATTTACTCCCGCGCCCAGCCTGCTGATCGGTGGCGGCTCGGATCAGGTGATGGCGTTGGGGAACCTGTACGGGTTAACCAATCAGGCAGGCAAGTTCGAGATTCTCTACTCTTACCAGACGCAGGACCTGGGTAACTCGACCAATTATTATCAGGGGTACGCGGTGCAGTTGAGCAACGGGAACGGAACGTTTGCCGCGCCGGCGCTCACCGTGGCCTCGAGTAGTGCCAACCTTCCCACCACAACTCTGCCACCGAACCCGGTGAACGTTGCGGATCTGAATGGCGACAAAATCCCCGATCTGATTGTGTTTGTACCGCCGGTCGCTGCCAGTGGCGGAACCCCCGCTGCGCCGGCGGCTCTTCAAGTGCTGTTGGGTAACAGCGACGGTACGTTTCAGAAGCCACAGGCACTTGCAATTACGGCGCAGCCCGCGAACCTGCCATTAGCAATTGGAGACATTAATGGTGATGGCAAAGTGGACCTGGTCGCGCTCGGCGGTACGGCCAACAACTATGTACAGATAGGGGTTGCCCTGGGAAAGGGCGATGGCACCTTTGGCACTCCAACCACACTGTTGATTGAAGTCTATTCGTTGGGTGGTCCAACAGAAGGACTCGCCCTCGGAGATTTCAATGGAGACGGAAAGACCGACCTGGCGATTACCGGGTATTTCGCGCCGCTTGACAATGGTATCTTCCCAGGCAACGGCGATGGCACTTTTCAGACCGTTCCGACAGGCGATTCCGATGGCAGCGTAATGCCGCCGGAGGCACTCCAGGTGGGAGGAGGAGCCCCGGCGATCGCTGCCGATATTAATGGTGATGGGAAAACGGACCTGGTCACCGCGGACACATTCCTGATTCAACAATCCGTGGTTACGCCACCTGTCCCGCAACCATCGTCGACTGCGTTGACGACGTCCGCTTCAACGATTGTGTCGGGACAGATTGTGACGCTTACCGCAGTAGTCAGCGGTACCAGCGGGAGCACGGTGCCTACAGGCACGGTTACGTTTTTGGACGGCACCACAAGCCTGGGAACCGGAACGTTAAACAGTTCCGGACAGGCCACTTACGCAGCCAGCACTCTCGCAGTGGGTGCGCACTCGATCACCGCAGCCTATGGAGGCGACACGAATTTTGCCGCTTCCACCTCATCTGCCGTCTCCGTCACGGTTACAGCGCCAGTACCGGCGGACTTCAGCATCTCGCTCAGCCCGGCAACCGCGAGCGTGAGCCCAGGCAGCACAGCCACCTCCACCGTCAGCATTGCCCCATCGGGAGGCTTCAACAGTCCGGTCAGTTTTGCCTGCTCCGGTCTGCCGGTTTACAGCACCTGCTCGTTTGCACCAGCAACGGTCACCCCGAGCGGGACTGCTGCGGCGTCCACGACCCTCACCCTGGCGACGAATGTGGCCACTGCTTCGATCCGTGGATCCAATCAACCGAATGGCCGCCGTCCGGTAGGTGGTGAGACATCTCTTGCCTTGGTTCTCCTTGGGCTAAGCGGCCTAGCGAGCCAACGGCGGAAATGGAGTAGTTTCCGTTGGCGTACGCTGCTTTCTGTTCTGTTAGTCGCCGTGGTGGCGGCAGCGGTAGTCGCTTGCGGAGGCGGGGGAAGCTCCTCAGGAGGCAACACCACAAGCACCGCGACTCCCGCGGGAACGAGTACTGTAACTGTGACTGCAACCGCCGGAAGCTTGAGCAAGACCACTACTTTTACCTTCACGGTGCAGTAGAACAGCAGCGAAGGACCAGAGGAGCTGATGTGGATGCTGTGTTTTGGCTTTGTATCAGGGCACGACTTTAGTCGGGCCGTTTAGGCGCAACGAAGATCCGGGCTTTAGAGTCTGCTTGAGAACTCGGATTATCCAGCCCCGAAAGGGGCGACCTGAACTTGCCCAGGACGCAGTCCTGGGTTGTGTTCAGGGAGATATGGCTAGTGCCGCAGGGACGGCTGAATCTATTCTCACCCGTTTCAGCCGTCCCTCCGGGACTAGCCCATTGTTGCGATCTGTTCCTGGGACTAGCGTCCTGGACTAAGTTCAGGCAGACCTGTCCAAGTAGGGTTTTGAACCAAGGGACGAATCGGGATTTACTGCTGACTCAGGCGGTCAATGCTTCGTTTTCCATGGGCACAAAATAGGGAACCTGATTTGATGTTGGCCAAGCTCTCCTAATGTAATCAGCTCACTCATTGCTCCAACAGGCTGGCTTTCTGCCTGAGAACCGCCCTAGTGACTCATATTGCTGAAGCCGGGCAAAGTGATTACGGAGGACGGTGCAAACAGGGCGATCCGGACGGCCACCCGGGCGATCCGGATTCGCCCCCAACCCGGCGCGAGCCTGCTTCCGCATTGCAGGAATCGCCTGTGCAACGCTAGCGACCGCGGAGAACTGAAGCCCGTGTACGATTGCGACGCGAGCGATCAATACCGCCCAGACGGTTAACATGTAACATCGGTTTCGTCCTTCGGAGTGGTTGTTGCTATGCGGGTGCACCTCATTGACGGCACGTACGAGTTGTTTCGGCACTATTATGCGCTTCCCAAGGTGCGTGACCGTACCGGGCTGGAGGTGGCGGCTGTGCGCGGTGTACTGGCCTCGCTGATCGGCATGCTGGGCACTGGCGTCACCCACATCGGCGTTGCCACGGATCATGTCATTGAGTCATTTAGAAATGATCTCTGGCCGGGCTATAAGACAGGAGAGGGTGTCGAGCCCGATCTGTTAGCGCAGTTCCCGCTGCTGGAGGAGGCACTGTCCGCGCTGGGCATCGTGGTCTGGCCCATGGTGGAGTTCGAGGCGGATGATGCCTTGGCGGCGGGGGCAACCGCCGCTGCCAACGAACCGCGCGTAGAACAAGTGATCATCTGCACTCCCGACAAAGATCTCTCCCAATGCGTTCGAGGTACCCGGGTCGTACAACTGGACCGGCGCAAAAACCTGGTTCGGGACGAAGCTGGTGTGATACAAAAATTCGGCGTGATGCCCACCTCCATTCCGGATTATCTTGCCCTGGTGGGCGATTCGGCGGACGGTTTTCCGGGACTGCCGGGCTGGGGCGCCAAATCGGCTGCTGCCGTGCTCGCAAAATTTGGCCATATCGAGTCCATTCCGTCTGACTGGCGGCAATGGGAAGTCAACGTCGCCAGTCCCAAAGCGCTCGCCGGCAAGCTCATAGCCGATCGTGATCATGCTTTTCTTTTTCGCCGGTTGGCGACGCTGCGCACAGATATCCCCCTGTTTGCGTCAGTGGACCAACTGCAATGGGCCGGGCCTACGGCTGCATTTGCTCCGCTCGCCGCCCGGCTTGACTACTCGATACCTAAAGCTGCCCGCTGACCCTAGGCAAAGTGAATGATGAAAAACCCGCGGAAGGGAGGAGAATCAGGATGAAGAGGTTGAAAGACGAACCGCAGCAGGCCCACCTCAACCGACGTGAGTTCATGGCAGCCATCAGCGCGGCGGCCATCGGTTTCTCGGCCGAAGCGCAAACCGCGGGCAGCGGCCCACGCAAAGTTTTTCTGGTTCCGAATTTCCATCCGGCCAGTTGCGGCTGGCTGACCACCTTTTCCAGGGAACGCGTCTATTGCGCCAATAGCTACCTGGATCATCTCGATCGCGTGCGCGATGATCCGCAGTATGCCTTTGTGCTTTCGGAAGTGAACAACATCATCGCCATAATGAATTTCCAACCCGAGCGAATTCCTGAGTTGAAGCAGCGGGTGGCAGAGAAACGCGTGGAACTGGTGAACGCCTATTTTCTGGAATCGACCATCAACCTGTCGGGGGGCGAAGCCCTGGTGAGGCTAGGCGTGGAGGGTCTGCGCTGGTACGAGCAGGTCTTCGGATTACGGCCGAGGTATTCGTGGAACATCGATGTCTGCGGCACCCACGATCAAATGCCGCAGATCGCATCCGGCCTGGGCTTGGAGGCACTCGTGTACACCCGCCGCAACCCCACAGGAAAAACTATCTACTGGTCTGCGTCGCCGGACGGCTCGAGGATTTTGACGCTTTCTCCAGGCGGATACAGCGAGGCCAGTTCCATCTTCTCCAGCAAAACTCCCCTGGCTGTCGAGCAATTGAGCAAGTTGGGGCAGTACTTCGACAGCAAGGAATCGATTACTCCGGAGGGAGCCCCAATTCTGATCCTTGCCGGCGGGGATGACTATGCGCTGGCCCCTATCGTCAAGAGTTATCCCAGCAGCTTTCTAGAACAATGGACCCAGACCGGCTCCGGAAGAGAAATCGCGTTCACGACGCTGAGTCAATATCTGCAGGCCATTCAGCCGGGAATCGCCTCCGGGAAAATACAGGTTCCGACCATGTATGGCGGAACTGCCTATGACTTCGATGCATTCTGGATTGAATGCGCGGAAGTCAAAACCCGGTATCGCCGCAATGAACATGCTCTGCAGGCAGCGGAGATGCTGGCTACCATCGCGAGCCTGGAGGCACACGAGAATACCTTTGAGTATCCGGCGAAAGCGCTTCATGACTCGTGGATTCTGATGTGCCTGAACATGGATCGCAATACCCTCTGGGGCTCGGCCGGCGGCATGGTGTTTGTCAGCGAGCAATCATGGGATGTGCAGGACCGGTTTGAATGGGTAAAGACGACCACCGGTCGGACGCTCACCGCCGCGGGCCAATCGCTTTTGCCCGCCGGCGAAGAGGTCGGCTTGTTCAACCCTCTCAATTGGAGGCGCACGGATCCTGTGGAATTGCAGCTGCCTGTGGGCGCCAGTCCCGACGGCCTGGCGTGCGAATCGCTGCCCAATGGGTCGGTCCTCTGCCAGGTGGAGATGCCTTCCATCAGCGCCTGCGGTTTGAAACTGGCCCGGCGCTCTGCGGCGACGCCTGAAGTTGTGGCGCTCCCCGAAGTGATCGAGACGAGCCATTACCTGGCTCGCTTCGATCGGTTGACGGGTGCCCTGACCAGTCTGAAGATCAAAAAAACCAGGCGGGAGTTACTCGGCGCACCGGCGAATGTCATCGTCGCCGAGCAGCCCAACAAGGTGCAGGACAATGCACCGGCCGACTTTATGCCTCCGCGGCCGGAGCGAACGCGAGTTGCCGGCTCGAGCGATCAGCCCAGCACCTTGCGCGCGTCCAAGGGACCTGTCGCCTGGACGATCGAAGCCACGGGCACGTTCTACGGAGGCGGAGCAATACGCCGGCTTGTTCGGCTCTACCACGAGAGCCCGCGCATCGATTTCGAAACCGAGCTCAACGACATTCCCAACCATACCGTTGTGGTCGCGGAGTTTCCCCTGGCGATGGACATTCTGCAGGTGCGGCGCGGCATTCCATTCGGTTTTTCGCACGGCGCATGGGCCACGCCTGATGCCCAACTACATGGGTGGACCAAGGGCATCGTCCCTGCGGTGCGGTGGGTTGATTACACCTTCTCCGGCGGAGGCTTTGCCATTCTGGATCGCGGCCTGAGCGGCCGTGAGTTGAACGGACGCACGCCGATCCTTTACCTGATCAACGCGCAGGATGAGTACCACGGATATCCCAACGCCTGGCTGAGCGGCAAAGGGCGGCACCTGCTGCCGTATTCCGTCGTGGGCTACGAGGGAGCATGGTTAGAAGCCCGCATCCCCCAAATGGCCTGGGAGTATAACCGCGAGCCGGTGGTGATTCCGGGCCGGGCCGCGATGCGGCCGCGATCGTCTGTCGAGACTTCGGACAATGTGATTGTCGAAGCAATGCGCCGCGAGGGCGATCATGTCGAGCTGCGCCTGGTAGAGTGCATGGGCGTGCCAGGAATTGCAACTATTAAAGTACTTTTTCCGCATCGCAACGCCATTCTTACAGACTTGGTGGGGGGCAAGCGATCGGACCTGCCACAGGCTGCAACCTACAGGCTCCCAGTCAGGGCGCAGGAGATCGTTACCATGCACCTGGAAACATCGTCCAGCGTACCCATTCCACAGGCCACCACCTCCTGGGACTCGTTTGTGCCCGGGAGCAAACTGCCCGCGCTCCACGCCTACGACCCAACTCTCAAGGGCCATCCACCCTTCGGCAACGGGCCGACCTTCTAAGCCGTGCCACGATAGTCAGAGGAGAAGATGGCGAATAGCACGATTCACTCGATTGCAACCGTCGATGCGCGCTTTGCCCTTCCTCCCGGCGCCGGCAGCGATTCGGTTCACACCAACCCGGAGTACTGCATGGCGGTGACCCGGTTGGCGAGCGACCATCAGATCTCGGGAACGGGAATCGCGCTGACCCTGGGTGATGGAAACCGGCTGGTATGCGAGGCAATTGAATTGCTGGCGAAGCCGCTTCTGGCCATGGGTGTGATCGGCGGCATGGGAATCGAAGACGTGATGTCAGACTTCGGGAGCATCTCTCGGCAGCTCGCTGACCATCCATCGCTGCGTTGGCTGGGCCCGCATAAGGGGGTGGTTCACCTCGCGCTTGCGTCCCTCACCAATGCCTTATTCGATCTCTGGGCCAAGAGCCGCGGAGTTCCCTTGTGGAAGCTTCTCCTCGACCTCTCGCCCGAAGAGGTTGTGCGCACCCTCGACCTTAGCTACGTTGAGGACGTACTGAGCGAGAAGGATGCGCTCGCCTTACTCCGCACCAGTGCTGCCACCCGCGGTGCGCGCGAGCCGGTGCTGCAAAAGGGCTACCCGGGATATGACACCTCGGTGGGGTGGATGGCCTACGACGATCAGAAAGTAGGCGAACTCGTCGTGCGTGCGCTCGACCAGGGCTTCCGTGCCTTCAAGCTGAAAGTCGGATCGGCAGTGGAGTCGCGCGACCTGAGGCGTGCCGCCATGCTGCGCCAGGCGATCGGTGATTCCGGCATTCTGATGTTTGACGCGAATCAGCACTGGAACCTGCCGGATGCGATTCGCATGTGCCGTGACCTTGCCCGGTTCGAACCGCTGTGGATTGAAGAGCCGACACACCCCGATGATCTATTCGCCCATGTGGTGCTGGCGCGCGAGGTCGACCCGGTAAGAATCGCCGCCGGAGAACACATCTCCAACCGGGTTCTCTTCAAGAATTTTCTCCATTACCAGGCGGTGCATTTCGTGCAGGCGGACTGCACCAGGCTTGCGGGTGTTAGCGAATTCCTGACGGTCAGCCTGATGGCGAAGAAATTTGGCCTTCCCATCGTGCCCCACGTTGGCGACATGGGCCAACTGCACCAGCACCTCGTCCTTTTCAACCATATCGCGCTCGACCATGAAGTCTACTTTCTCGAGCACATTCCGCATCTCAAGGAACACTTCGTCTTTCCTGCGCAAGTAAGAGGCGGATTCTACGAAACACCCACGGAACCGGGAGCATCTACCGACATGATCCTGGTCGATCACTGAAGCAGGCAGCGTCCACCGAAAGCGAAACAGCGAAAGGAGCTCTTATTATGCGATCCGATATTGTGCCCGGCGCCCTCTTTCCCGACTACGAACTCACTGACCATACCGCCAAACGTCGCAAGCTCTCGGAATTGCAGGGTCACCATCCCATGGTTCTCGTGCTCAGTCGCGGAGGGTATTGCCCCAAGGACCGTCGGCAGGCAGAACTCCTGGTACAGCTGCATCGTGAACTGGAGGTTGGATATTGCCGTCTGGTGACGATAAGCACCGACAACATCACTCTCACCAACGAGTACCGTTCAGGCGTTGGCGCTCACTGGCCGTTTCTTTCCGATGCGGGCCGAATCGTTCAAAAGGATCTCGACATCGCCGAATACACGGATCCAGACCACAATCCAATGATTCCGCATGTCATCGTGCTGGAACCTGGTCTCATCGTATACAAGATCTACAACGGCTATTGGTTCTTCGGCCGCCCCACGCCTGAGGATCTCCGTCACGACCTCCGTGCCGTAACCCAAAAGTGCCGACCAGATTGGGATATCACAGCGCCGGAAATGAAGGCCGCATGGAAAGAAGGCCGCAAAGAGCTCTTTTATCCCTATGGCAAGACCTATGCGCAAACGCTCGGCGAGCAGGATTAGAGCCGATCCAGAAAAGCAGTTCCGCGGCCGAGAGTCCGTATGAGCTAAAGGACAGTGGACTCTCATGTAGATGCCTACAAATCGATGTTTCCGTAGATCCAGTTCTGGTCGCTTGTGTTCAATCGATAGTGGAGCAGCAGGCTGTCGCCGTCGCGCCAGCTTGAGCTACCTGCATCGAAGTATGCCAGCACGATCATGATCCCGGTCCAGCTACTAGCGAAGACGGGGCTTCCGCTTGACACACTCGAGAGAGGAACCACTGCTTCGATCCTTCCGGTCATCGGATCCCATTGCGGCGCAATCACCCCGCCGATGCTGGAATCCTGCGACCATGCGCCACCCGCAGCGGTCCAGTGTTGAAAGAGGTTCGAATCGCTGTCGCGCTCCAGCATGTACACCATGGGTCTCCGGAGTGATTCTCCCGAGAGGCCGATGCTTGTGCCGGAAGCGTTCGGATTGGCGAAATCCTGGCTGTAGACGCGCAACGCGAATAGTGGCTGCTGCTGATATGCGGAGAGTTGATTGCCAGCGCTATCGACACGCAAGTAGAGATTGGAGCCGTCGTTGGCAACATACACCCTCTTGATCTGGTAGGTCGCGGAGGGTGCAGCTGTGGTCTGCGGACCGACAAAGTAGGGGACGTTGCTCCACTGGTCCCAATCATTCGCCGGAGTCATGCTCACGCTGATGCTCTTCCACGCGCCGGCGTTGTAAATGGGGGGAACAATGCCAAGGGCATACTGCCCTTCGTAGATGAGGGCGGCGAGGATGAAAGAAGAGGCTGTCAGCGGCTCACACATCGAGCTGACCAGAGGTTGGAGCGTCACATTGGAGACGGCTTCGCCGGAGGGCATGTAGCCTGCACCCGTGATGCTTGCCAGCCATTGCAGTCGCGATAACGCGGTTGCGAGATCGCCGGTGAGAATCTCGTAGATTGCCACCCACATGCTCATCTGCGGCCACGAGGGCTCAGGGCCAAGCGCCTCGTTTCCTCCTGGGCTCCAATCCCCCGTGTAGTAGAACGTATCTCCCAGGTACCGGCAGAGCCCGTAGGTCTGCTTGTTGAGAGTCTTCACGATGGTCGAGATGTGATCGGATGCCCGGCCGGACTCATGGTCGACCGCGCCCAGGGCAACCACGACGTCCGAGGAGGAGTCGATCAGCGGCTGTACGCTGTTGTCCGCGTTGACGGCGCGATTGTAGTAGGAAAGCGGATTCCACATTCCCGGCGGATACCAGTTGGACGGCCGTTGCATCGCTGTCATGATGGAGGCCGGACCGCCGGCATACCAGTCCGTCAGCGATGTCTCTCCGAGCAGCTCCGCCATGCACTGTGTGGCGTAAAGGCCGATCACATACCAGGTTTGCGTGTACGTATTGTGTTCCAGCCCCATTACCTGTTCTTCCCAGATGCTGAAGTCGGCCTGTCCGAAACCGTTTGTCTGGATATTGCTGAGAACCCAGTCCGACGCATTCTTTACATTCGGCCACAGGTCGGTGAGGAACTGTGTATCAGCCGTGAAGGTGTAGTGCCGGTAGACTCCATAGATGAATGCGCCGATCGAGTCATACTCGGGCTCCACGAAAGACACATAGGCGCTGCTCCACATATCGTAGGTGGTCTTCCACGTCCCGTCGCTGCCTTGCAGGCTGGCCAACCAACGAAAATGGCTCTCCGCCTCCGCATGATGTCCGCTGGCGTCAAGGGCGATCGATGTGATGGCGCTGTCTCGCACCCAATTCTTATAACCGTAGGCGAAAGGATTGGTCGTCGCGCAGAATGCGCCGCTCACCGGATTTTGCACGTTCTTGATCATGATCAGCGCGCGATCGAAGAGCTGGTTCAGTCCGTCGTCGTCGAAATCGACGCGCTTGCCGGAGCTTCCATTGGTTAACCATGCGTTATATGCGGAGGCTGTGGTGCTGAACCACGCATCGCCCGTGGATGCGCGGGCCGCGGCGATGGCCGACTCTGCGTCCGCTTGGGTTTCGCAGACACCAATGTAGAAGTAGATCGTCTGTGAACTCGCCGGGGCCACCGTGACCCGGCAGTTGAACGCCAGGTCGAGATCGGGGACAGTAAGATCGGCGTTGTTCTGCAGGGTCCCGCTTGCATCAAAGCTGTACCAGGCAGCGCCGGTCGGGCTGGTCGCCGAGACGTCGGCTTCATTGCCGACCTGGTAGCCATCGACGGGTTGTAAGGCTCCGAGAAAAAGGAACAATTGTGCAGATGCCGTCATGTCCGCGATCAAAGCATTATTGGCAGAGTCGTACCAGCCGTGAACGGTCTCTGTGCTGACCACGTTGTTGGGGTGTACCTTGTCGAGCACATTGAAGGTGAGCGCTGCGCTGGTTGGATTGGTCAACGTGTAGCCAACCACGAAGAATGGCTGATTGGGCGGCGCAGCATAGGTTCGTGAGAGAGTCATCGCGGGCTGGACGCTCGCGCCGGCGTAGGTGAGGTAATTCGTCGTCAGGATGCCGGCGTTGCCCGCTCCGTTTTCGAACCAGCCTTGGCAATCGAAGTTCGACATCTGGTTGTACTTGATGTTGTTCGTCTCATCGCGAAAAAATCCTTGGTACTCGACGATCTGGTTCACGTCTCTGCGCGCTAAAGAACCGCCCAGATAATGCAGCTCGCCCAGGCATGGGCCCTGGGTCGACGAATCAAGCTGGGTGAGTTTGCCGGCTTTCCAGACGCCCATCATGTTGTTCCAATTGGAGAGGTAGAGTGCGCGTGTCGATGTAGTCGAGGGATTGGTTGTACCCATGGCTCACCTGCTTGAAGTGGATTGAGATTTCCAGTCTGCACAATGGGGCGCGGAAGGGGCTGCCAGCAGCGCAAATCAGGACCAGGGGATGGAGAACGCAAGCAATCCCGGGGAGCGAAGCTTTGCTGAACTGGGCTTCTCTAAGGTGGGCCCCAACCCACTCTAGAACCATGGACAAGAACCTTCCCCCTGTCAAGGAATTTCTTGACTGACAAACAGCTCATTTGCTCCGCCCATTCAGACAAAAAAGGCCTGTTCGCGATAGGCATGCATGCCGCGAGCGCGGCCAGCTAACCTTGATCCAGCACAATCGCTGTTTTCGTGCGAGGGCTGAACCGTGGGTCATCAGCGCCAATGCTTCCATTGCTGGGATTGGTTTCGCAACAGGACCCGAATATCCGCCGTGCCCACCGGGAAAATTGATTCAAGGTCCATTTAAGA
>Ga0302325_10028310_pt1 | contig 11598 bp, 6 predicted proteins | sample Palsa_T0_2_FD_201948 | JGI IMG/M metagenome (GOLD analysis project Ga0302325, IMG submission 201948) | Peat permafrost microbial communities from Stordalen Mire near Abisko, Sweden - Palsa_T0_2 | ecosystem: Environmental > Terrestrial > Soil > Palsa > Peat permafrost | place: Sweden: Abisko... | reverse complement strand
TTCACCCAGACATAGCGCGCCTCGGCATAAAACTTGCCTTTACCGCTTTCATTGGGTTTAAAGGTGACGCCGGTGCCGATGTTCACGCCGCCCTGATTGCTGGAGAAATGGCTGAGCGTCACGTTTTCGTACTGCGGATAACAACCATAGAAATAGGAGCAGTAATCGCCCACATACACCGGCTCGGTGAAGGTGGTGAGCTTACGATAAAATCCTCCGCCGCCAATTACGTAACCGCCAATGTGTCCGCTGGTCTTGTAGTTGATGATCGGTTCCAGCCCCAACGACCACACGTGAACATTGCCATCAGGCTCACCGATATTGGTCAAGGTATTGATTGGAATATTGCTGTGGTTGAAGCTGTACTCGGCCAAAACACCGATTCTGTCGTTAAACATCCACCCGCCGCCGAGATTGATGCTGTAGCCGACCGATTGCCACGTCGTTGTATTGCCAGAAGGCACATTGAAGCCGGCACCCAGTTCGAGCGCCAGGTGGTCGGTCAAGGTGTCGTTATGGTGGCTGCTGTAACTCGGCCTGTTGTAGCCACCCTGGTTGGGATACTGGTCCTGCAACAGAGCTTCAAAGGCCTGATGGTTTTCCGCGCTCGAACTTACCTGGGAGAAACCAGCAGGAGCCAGCAAACAGGAGGAAAGAGCCGACACTATCACTGCGAACCGAGCAAAGGAACCGGGACCCAACAACATCGTTTGTTCACCCTTGGCAATTGAGATTGAGAGCTCCCCCAAACGGGGTCTCTCCCTACTAACCCTTATGTGACTGATTTGACGCGGAGAAGTTTGGAAAGGATGGCAGATTAGCGCTATATGACGCAGGGCCCTGCCCGAATTTCCTGCACGGGGCGCCATAAACACCCGCGTGTGCGGCTTTCTTTAAGGAAAGCCGCATGAGGTGCATCAACGTCAGCAAGCTTAACAGGAAATCCGGGGTGCCCGAAGGCAGGACCCTCTACTTTTAGTGGATATCGAACTGCTCCGGATGGAGGGCCGGATCGCTCTTGACGATGATGGTTTTACCGCTCATCTCCTCCAGCTCATTGAGCCAGCGGGCGTTCCCTACCTTCAGTGTTTTGACCACCTCTGGATGTACCCGAAGCAGGACATCCTGACGCTCCAGATGGTTCTGCATCTTGCGCATCTCGATGTAGATCTCGTTGCAAACCGTGGTCGGGCTCTTGACCATGCCCGTCCCGGCGCAAATTGCGCATTGGGTACTCAACGTACGTTCCAGCGACTGCTTCACCCGTTTCCGGGTAATCGCAACCAGCCCGAAATCGTTGAACTGCAGCACCTTTGAGGGCGCCCGGTCTGACTTGAGCTCCTCCTCAAGCGCCTGCATCACCTTGTTCCGGTTCTTGCGCTCGTCCATGTCGATGAAGTCGATCACGATGATGCCGCCCAGATCGCGCAGGCGAATCTGGCGCACGATCTCCGGGATGGCGTCGAGATTGGTCTTGAGAATGGTGTCTTCCAGGCGCGCCGTCTTGCCGACGTATTTGCCGGTGTTGATATCGATGGCCACCAGGGCCTCGGTCTGATTGATGACAATGGACCCACCAGACTTAAGCCATACCTTGGACTTGAGTGCCTTGCTGATTTCCTCCTGAATGCCGAATTGCTCGAACAGCGGCGTCTCCTTGGTGTACAGCTTGACGCGCCGCACCAACGAGGGCTGAAAACGGTTCAGGAAGCGAACGATGCGCTCGTACTCCGCTTCGGTATCGACCCAGATGGTGGAGAAGTTATCGCTCACCTGGTCGCGCAGGATGCGCTCTACCAGGTTCAGATCGTGATAAATCAGGGCCGGCGCCTTGGCCGTATCGGAACGCTGTTTGATCTCGGTCCACAGGCTGATCAGGAAGCGGATGTCCGCGCGCAAATCGTCTTCGCTCGCCCCATCGGCCGCGGTGCGGACGATAAATCCGCCACTGACCGTGCCTTTTTCGCTGATCAAAATGCGCTTCAGACGCTGGCGCTCCTCGTCAGAGGAGATCTTCCGCGACACCCCGACATGATTCACCGTCGGCATGAACACCAGGAAGCGGCCCGGGAGCGCGATGTGACTGGTGATGCGCGCACCCTTCTTGGCGATCGGCTCCTTGGCAATCTGCACCAGGATTTCCTGCCCCTGCTTCAACAACTCGCTGATGATCGGAAGGTCGCTGGTTTGGGCATTCTGCCGGCGTCCATTGTGGCGGCGGCGTCCATCGTTGCGCGGGCCACGCCCACCGCGACGCTGATCGTCGCGTTGGCGGCGAGCCGGTTGCCCGGCCACAGCGGCGACTTGGCTCTCTTCCGCTTCCGGCTCTTCCCCGCCCTCAGCGGTCTCCAGTTCGTCTTCTGCTTCTTCCTCCTCGATCATGAGGCCGGAAGCATCGCCATCCGTGCGCTGGTCAATATGCGCGTCGCGCACCATTTCGCCGATCGCGCTGCCGACAGAGACTTCCTGATCGAGTGTCTCCTCTTCCAGGTCCTGCAGGTCGTGGTCCTCGGTTTCCACGTAGAGAGGAGTAAAGTCGTACTCCTCCTCGTCCGTGACCTCTTCTTCTTCCACCAGCCCGGTTACAGGAGCTCCGTCTTCCAGTTCGTCCTCTGGATCTTCAAAGTCCGTTTCCGGGTCCACTACGCCGGGGCTGGGAGCAGCAAAAGCGGCAGGCTCCTGGCTGGCTTCTGGACGGAGGTCCACGGGTTCCGGCAACTGGTCTTCCTCTTCAGCGGCAAGCTCCTCTTCATCCACATCCTCGTCCACATCCAGGGTCGAGGCCGGGGTGGCAAAACGGAACTCGCTCGGCGCGGAAGGATCGACCCGATAGGAAGCGGAAGCTTCCTCAGGCTCAAACTCGATGGGCGCCATAGGCTCATCCGCCATGCTGGCCAGGACTTCTTCTTCCTGCATCTCCATTGCCTCTTCGGCTTCGGGTGCCGCGACTACCTCTTCGTACGTCGCCGCCTCATGCAGCAGGGGAGGTTCGTGTGCCGTGGCTGGAGCCACCTCAGGCGCTGACGTCTCTTCATGCACAACAGGCTCGGTCTCTTGCAGAGTGGCGGAAGCAACCAGCTCACTGTGGAGAGGAGCTGGGGCTTCGCTGGCGGGACCTCGATAGCGGGAGATGGACTCTCCGGGCAGCAGACCATCGCCGTTCCATTCGATCGGCGTCTCAATCAGGGTTGAGGGTTTCGTCAGGATGACGTTGGCTTTAGGCGGCGCAGGTACCGCCGGCGCGGTGCGGGCAGCGCTCTGACCGCCATATTTCGAAAGCGACTCGCCCGGCAGAGCGAATGCAATGGCAGGGCTTGGTGCTGAATACGATTCTGTTTCGACAGGAGCGGCCGACTCGGCAGACCAGGCAGCCTCCGGGCGGCCTGCTGGGGCGGCCTGTTCCTGAGCGGACTGCTGTCCCCCTTGGGGTGGCCGAAAGCCCTTGCGGCGGCCACGACGGCCACGCCAACGGCGCGTTCCATCCTCAAACTCTCCCGCCGGCGCTTGCCCCCCGGATGCACCCGCCGGGGCGCCGTTCCGTTTTGGAGTCTGCTCGTCCTCTGATGGCCCATGAGCGGCGCGTTGCGGGCGGTTTTGGGATTCACGGCTTTGGGCCGGGCGACCCGCATCTTCGCCGTTCGCCGGAATGCGTTCAAAATCGGAGGAGTCTTCCTGTTCCTCCATAAAGTCGGTGACATAGAGAAACGCGTCGCGCTCTAGTCCCAGGTCGACGAAGGCCGACTGCATCCCGGGAAGCACCCGGGTGACCCGGCCCTTGTAAATGGAGCCCGCGAGAGTGTATTCGTTCTCCCGCTCGTAATAAACCTCTGTGAGTTGATCGTCCTCGAGGATGGCCAGACGCGTTTCATGGGGCGTACTGGAAACACAAATTTCTTTTGACATGCTGCCTCTCCTATCCGCAGGTCTAACCTGGCGGAAGGCCGGCGCGGCAGATCGGAGCGGGAAGCTGCTATCCCACTCCCGGAATGCTGGGGAGGATTAGGTCAGACGGAGAGAAAGCCTGGGCAAAGGCGCGTGATCCACGGGGTGGAATCCAGCGAAATTCTTTGTGCGGAGATACCGGCGCGCAACCATGACCGGGACCGGTCGCTGTGCTGCCTGGCGTTCCAAGGCTATCCGGGCGCAAAGAGTCGGTGACCACTTCAGCCTTGATCTCAGGCGGGGCCGTTACCCTTCTTTGCGAGCTCATTCCTAAATCCCACCCGGCCCCGGTGATTCACCTGGCCGGCTTATCTAAACTACTGAAAAATCTAAGCCTCGTTGACACTGCTCTAGTTCACAAAACGGCTCATGCGAACGTTCATCGCGATGCCTAGAGCCAGGAAAGTGAACAATACCGAGGATCCCCCGTAACTCATTAATGGTAAAGGGATTCCTGTGACCGGCATCAGACCGATGACCATTCCGACGTTAACCGCAATCTGAAAGATGAGTACTGCGACCACGCCCATGATCAGGAACGTACCGGAAATATCCGCGGCTGTTTGAGCATTTTGAATCAAACGCGTCAATATGAGGAAGTATATCAGGAGTACAAACACGGCGCCGACGAAGCCGTGCTCCTCGCAGAAGGCGGCAAAGATGAAGTCCGTATAGGGAATGGGCAGAAAGTCGCCTTGGGTTTGCGTCCCCTTGGTGGCACCCCGGCCCCACACCCCTCCGTCGCCCACTGCGATCAGCGACTGTTTCACCTGGTAACCGCTGCCCTTGGGATCGGTATCCGGGTTCAGGAAGCTGGTCAGCCTCTGCTTCTGGTAAGGCTTCAGCACCTTGGCCCACACCGGAACCACCAGGACGAGGCCGGCTACGATCAGGATGACTGCCTTCTTCCATTCCAAACCACCTAAGAACAGCCCGATAATCAGCACCGGAATATAGGTGAGTGAGGTTCCCAGGTCTGGCTGTTTCAGAACCAGCAGCATAGGCAGGCCGACCATCAGGAACGACTTGAAGATGTCGCTCCAGGTAAGATCCTTGCCCGCAAGGTTGGAGAAATACCGGGCCATGGCGACAATCAGCACCAGCTTCACCCATTCGGAGGGCTGGAAGTGAATGCCACCCGGAAGTTTGATCCAGCGCCTGCCGCCCATGACCTTGGTTCCGACTGCCAACACAGCCACCAGGGAGATGAGGCAGAAGCCATAGATCCAATGGACTGCCTCGAGCAGCCGATGGTAGTTGATCAACGAGAAGACGAACATCGCGCCCAGGCCGCCAAGCAGCCAGAAGATCTGCTTGGTTTCGAACCCGACAAACTTGGTGTGCAGGGTAGCGCTGTAAATCTCAAAGATGCTGATCACGGAAAGCAGCAGCACCAGGCCCAGGAGCAGCCAGTCGAAATCGCGAAATGAGATAAATCGCCGCATCGTTCTTCGTGTTTCTCCTAGCGTTAAAAGGGGCGAGGCTTCAAACCCATTGCTCTACAGCGAGGAAACACTCTCAACGAAGGGCACGGCTTTAGCTGTGCCGTGCCACATTGAAAGGGCCCACTTCCTAGCTCGCCATCAAATTTTCCCGGCAACTTCTCTTCAGCGAGGAACAACATCCCACGAAGGGCACCGGGTTTAGCCGTGCCATATTCGAACGGCCCACTTCCTGCTCGCCATCAAATTTCCCGGCAACTTCTCTTCAGCGAGGAACAACATCCCACGAAGGGCACGGGGTTAGCCGTGCCATATTCGAAGGGCCCACTGAGGGCTTTAGCCCCTGAGGTACGCTCTTCCACCTGTGAAAAACCGTACCTCAGCGGCTAAAGCCGTCTTCCGTCCAACCCATTTACGGCACGGCTGAACCCGTGCCCTTCGTTCAGAGACTTCCTTCTACTGAAGGACCTCTGTCAGCTCACTGGGCCGGCACCGTGAAGTGTCCACCCTTCATTGCCGGAACAGAATCCTTGACCGACGCAGTCGTAGTCTTCTCCGGAGCGGCGCCGGCCTCCGGCTTTTCCGACCACACCGCGCCCACTTCCACTTTCGAAGGCACTTTGGCTTCCTGCAGATTGTTGTCCAGCCGGCGCTGCTTATCGACAAAGGCTTCAATCACACGGGCAGCCAGCGGTGCGGACGCCTCTGCTCCCCAACCGCCATGTTCCACCAGGACCACCACGGCGATATCCGGATTGCGGCGCGGGGCGATTCCGACAAACCAGGCGTTGGCGCGCTCAGCACCGGTGCCAAGACTCTTCATTCCGGCACTGTGGTTCACCACCTGAGCCGTGCCTGTCTTGCCCGCAAAGTCGATGTTTTCCAAATGAGATCCCGCTCCCGTACAGCCCGCGCACTTAGTGGTCGTGAGGGCCATTCCGTCAGTGATCGTTTCCCATACTGAAGGAGTGATCGGTATCGTCGCGTCGCCACTGCCCGGATACGAGTCATACATCGCCTGGCGAAAATCAGCCGGCAACTGATCGGGCTCGACTACGTGGGGGCGCTTGAGGACGCCGCCGGAAGCAATTCCGGCAATCGCCCGCACCAGCTGGACGGGGCTGACTGCAACCGCTCCTTGTCCGATACCCACGGAGATCGCTTCTCCTGCATACCATTTCTCGTGGAAGGTCTTCATCTTCCATTCTTCCGAGGGCATGGTGCCGCTGACTTCCCCGGGTAGATCGATGCCCGTCTTCTGCCCTATGCCTACTTTGTGAGCCCAATAGGCAATCTTCTCAATGCCCAGCCGTTCGGCGAGCGTGTAGTAGTAGGTATCGCAAGAAAAGGGGATAGCATGCAGAATATCGACTGGCCCGTGGCGCTTATCGCAGGCAAAGAAGCGTCCGTAGAACGTGGCGCCACCGTTGCAGACCACCTTCAGTTCCTGCGCAACATTGTCTTCCAGGCCGGCCAGCGACATGATGATCTTGAATGTGGATCCTGGCGCTAGCTGGGCCTGAATTGCTTTATCCAGCAGGGGGTGGCGAGGATCGGTGATGAGCTTGTTCCATTCGTCGCGGGAGACGCGCACGGAGAAATCATTAGGGTCGAAGGCGGGCCGTGAGACCAGCGCCAACACCGCGCCGGTGTGAGGGTCGATGGCGATAATCGCCCCATTATGATCGCCCATGGCAGCCTCGGCGGCGCGCTGGATATCCAGATCGATGGTCAATTTGAGGCCCTGACCGGGTACCGCCGGCTCGCGGCCCAGTATGCCTACTTCCCTGCCGTGGCTGTCCACGATAATGTCTTGCGAACCATCCGTGCCGCGGAGAAGCTGATCGTAGGACTGCTCGACACCGGACTTGCCGACCACATCGCCAGGCTCGTAGTAGGCGAAGCGCGGGTCGTTCAACATGTCATCGCTCACTTCGCCGACGTAACCGATCAGGTTGGCGGCAAAGCCATTTCGGGGATAGAGCCGCCGCTGTTCGTCGATGGTCTCCAATTCAGGCAGCTCGTCGCGGTGGGACTCGATAAATTCCACCTCGTCCGGAGTGATGTCCTGCTTGAGCGGAATGGGCTCGTACTTGGGCGTGAGGGCGTAATGGGCCAGCGTGCCCTCCAGCTGCTCCATGCTCATGTGCAACCCACGCGAAATCAGGGGAAAGTCCGCACGCAGGTCGCGGCCGGGTTCGCGGATCAGGAAACAGGAGACGGAGGGGTAATTGTCCACCAGCAGGCGGCCTTCGCGGTCGAACAGCTTGCCGCGCGGAGCGAGGATGGGCACCTTGCGGATGCGGTTCTGCTCCGCCAGCGTGCGGTAGTTCTGCGCACCGATCACCTGCAGCCGCCACAGCCCCGAGAGCAATACCAGCAGGATGGCGACGATCCCATACTGCACGATCGTCAGCTTGAAAGCCGGTAGTCTCTCTTCCTTATTGAGCAATTGATCCATTCCCTTACTGTGACGTTTCTGCTATTAATTCGGTGCAAATTTCTTTAGAGCCGTTTCGCAATCGATGTAGACCGAAGCTATAAGTCTTATCGTGGTTTTCTGCCAAGGAAAACCACTCGTCGCGATCTTTATCAGACCACAGTAATTGCGAAACTGCTCTAATCCCGCGGCCGGACGCGGTCCAGGATGTCGAAGAAGAACACGCCGACGATCGAGTTAATCACTGCCTTGATGACTTCATGCAGCCAGTTTGTCCTGACGTTGAACGCCAGCATGCGATGCATGATGAAGAGGTAAATCCCGATGTTCAACAAAGTGAATGCGAAATTGATCAGCAGCCGGGTTCCCGGATTCTCTACGTCGATCTTGACCCCCAGCGAGGCAGCGAAGAACCCGACCACGCATTGCGAGATCCCATTGATGCCCAGAGGACGGCTGGTCAGCGCATCCTGAACCAGGCCGATCACCGCTCCGGTGATGGTGCCCGCAATCGGATTTCGCCAGCCTACGGAGAAATAGATGGTGACCAGCAAGGGCAGGTCAATAATGTCGAACTTGGGTATGAACCGCGGGATCAGGACCTGCAGGAAGATCGCCGCAAGCGGCACCAGCACCACTACGATGAGCGGATAGCGCTGCACATCCAGTTCCCTACGCGCTAGTGATGCCGACATTGCCATGCTGTTCTTTCTCCTCTTTGCCGCAGCCTCAGAACCGCTTAGTGAGGCTGGCTCCCATCCCCGGGACTTGCCGCCGGTGCGATGCCCGGAGCGGTATTAGACCCGTCGCTTGGCTCTGGCGCCGGGACGGTCACCTTCGGGACTTTCGGCTTAACCACCGGCGGATGGGTCGCACCGGGCACGGCCTCCTGGCCCGTCGTTGTCGCGCTGGTCGCAGGGTGCTTAGGCTTTACTGGAGCTCCGGTGTCCGCTTTTGGTGCCTCTGCGTCGCTATCCTGCGCCGGCTTGCTTGCCGTGGTCTTACTTTCAGCCGTCGATTTGGCAGGGGCCGTTTCGCTCACATGAGGTTTGGGCGCCGCCGCGTACTTCGGATCGACTACTGCCTGTCCTGGTGTCAGCGAGTTGGCCGGAGGCGTAGCATCAGGCGTGTAGTGATCGGGATGCAGGGCCGGGGGCGGATGCAACGGCGGGAGAACCGCGGGGGTCGCCGGAGTTGCCGGTTTCTGGCCCGGGCCAGGATCGGCAAGCGCGTTGGGGTCACTCAAGCCGGGAAGGCGCTCGGCGAGGATATCCGAGGCCCGCTGCTTGCTCACAGCGGCCCCTTCGGCTGCACTCTGGGCCATATCCTGCTGCGCCGTCGGCGGCATGCGGTCAGAAGCCTCGGTGATCACCAACAACTCCTCAAGGTGGCCAAGATTGGCTGCCGGCTTGATGACGATATCCATGTAAGGCGGATTTGAAGTATCCGGCACCATCTGGTCCACTACCCCGACCGGAAGGCCACGAGGAAAAATCTGGTCCCCCCCGCTGGTGACAACGCGCTCTCCCGGCTTGACCCGCTCGTCGGGCAGCATGTTGATGATCTGCGGCTGGCCCAGCGCGTTGCCGCGCAGCACGCCGCGCAGCCGGGTCGACTCCAGCAGCACCCCCGCCCCGCTGGTCTGATCGGAAATCACCAGTACTTGTGAGGTATGCCCAAATACGTCTCTCACCTTGCCCACAATGCCGTCGGGAGTGATCACCGCCATGTCCGGCTTCAGGCCGTCTTTGGAGCCCTTATCGATGGTGAGGATCCGTGATTGATCGGTACCTGAGGTGCCGATCACCTGGGCCGGAACGGTATTGTAGATGTAGTGCTCTTTGAAGCCCAGCAGCGCCTGCAGCCGTTGTCCCTGGCGGGCGTCTTCGAGCAATCCTGCCTGCTCCAGTTGCAGACGGCTTACCCGCTCTCTCAGCTCCTGGTTCTGCTGCCGCACGTGGCGAAGATCGAGGTAATTCGACCACATGCCGCGCACACCGGTCCCGGTGCCGTGCACCACTTTCTCTGGTGGCGACATGAGGCTGATGGCCCAGTAGCGGATCAGGCGCACGGTCTTTCCATCCCCACCATTGGGGTTGGGCCTGCGTACCTGGACTGCGAGTCCGATGACCTGGACCAGCAGTACAGCCACCAAAAACAGGATGTTTTTATAGCGGCTCAAAGCAAATCCATCGCTGCTTCCACTTCTTTATAGATCGCTTCGCTGCATGCTTCAGTCGATCTTGATTTTGCGCAGCAAACGGAAGTCACTCAGCATCTTGCCGGTGCCCAGCACCACGCTGGCCAGGGGATCATCCGCAATCGAGACCGGCAGCCCGGTTTCTTCGCGAATACGCTTGTCGAGGTTCTTGATCAGCGCGCCCCCTCCGGTCAGAACGATGCCTCGGTCGCTGATATCGGCGCTGAGTTCCGGCGGGGTGCGTTCCAGAGCCACGCGGATGGCGTTGAGGATGGTCGAAATGCATTCCGTAAGCGCTTCACGAATCTCGCTGTCATCGATGGTGATGGTCTTGGGCACGCCTTCGATCAGGTTGCGCCCTTTAATCTCCATAGTGAGCGGCTTGTCCAGCGGGTAGGCCGATCCGATGTCGATCTTGATCTGCTCCGCTGTCCGCTCGCCGATGAGCAGGTTGTACTTGCGCTTGAGGTAGTTCATGATCGCCTCGTCCATCTGGTTGCCGGCCATACGGACGGAACGGGAATAGACGATGCCGGAGAGCGAAATGACGGCGATGTCTGTGGTGCCGCCCCCGATATCCACGACCATGTTGCCGCTGGGTTCGGTGATGGGCAGACCGGCGCCGATCGCGGCGACCATGGCCTGCTCTACCAGGAACACTTCACTCGCCTTGGCGCGATAGGCGGAGTCTTCGACCGCCCGCTTTTCTACCTGTGTGATCTCGGAAGGCACGCCGATCACGATCCTGGGGTGCACCAGCATTTTGCGGTTGTGCGCCTTCTGGATGAAATAGTTCAACATCTTTTCAGTGATTTTGAAGTCGGCGATGACGCCGTCCTTCATGGGCTTGATGGCAACGATATTGCCTGGCGTACGGCCAAGCATCTCCTTGGCTTCCTTGCCGACTGCCTCGACCTCGCCGGTGTTCTTGTTGATGGCGACGATGGAGGGTTCATTCACCACGATGCCCTTACCGCGCGCATACACCAGGGTATTCGCAGTGCCTAAGTCGATTGCCAGATCGCTCGAGAAGACGCTGAACAACGAACGCACACCGTGCGTGCGCGAAGAACGCGAATGGAATCCGTTTGATGACATGAATGCAGGACTTTCCCTGTCGACCCGGATTCATTGTACGGCCATGGTTGCCTTGTTGCACCGCTACTCTTTTGAGTCTTTACCACCACTTTTAGGGCATACGACCTGTTTTGACGCTGCGCTCGAGGGCGCGGATGCAACAGCGACGGTTCGCCTGAGTTATCCTCTGAGGTTCAACGAAGGGAACGCAATGACGACGAAGATCTATAAGAACCTGATTGGCGGCAAGTGGGTGGGCGCAGAGAGCGGCAAGACTTTTCTCAATCACAATCCAGCCAATGTCGACGATGTAGTGGGAGAGTTTCAGGCCTCTGGCGAAGCGGACGTAGATCGCGCGGTGCAGGCGGCTCGGGCAGCCTATCGGCAGTGGCGGCTGCTGCCGGCACCCAAGCGAGGCGAGATTCTCTACCGCACGGGTGAGTTGCTGCTGAGGCATAAAGAGGACCTGGCACGGCAGATGACGCGGGAGATGGGCA
>Ga0302325_10028309_pt1 | contig 11598 bp, 12 predicted proteins | sample Palsa_T0_2_FD_201948 | JGI IMG/M metagenome (GOLD analysis project Ga0302325, IMG submission 201948) | Peat permafrost microbial communities from Stordalen Mire near Abisko, Sweden - Palsa_T0_2 | ecosystem: Environmental > Terrestrial > Soil > Palsa > Peat permafrost | place: Sweden: Abisko... | reverse complement strand
GCACTGGATAAGAAGGAGCTGCCGCAACTCGCGCCTGGAACAATTGTCTACATGATGTCGAAGCAGCAATATCTAAATGATGGCGGTAAGGCGTGGCATCCGCACGTAATGTTTTATGTGTTGGGTGATTCCGGAAAAAGCTGGGGGGCCAATCTGCCCGGCTCGCCTGTTATGGCGGCCTATGACTCTGAACAACAAGTGACTACCTTCTTTGTCTTAGCCGACGAATGGTCCGATGGTACGCCGGGGCCATCGATGGAGCACTGAACCGCAACTCGAACCGAGTTGCTCACGCAATTCAAAGCGTGGGATGTAAACAGATGCGCAACGCCATGTGCCCGCGGCCGAGGAGTGGTACCAGACCTATCGAACTTGGCCGTGCGGTAAGTCTTGCCGCGGAGTTTTCACTTCGAGATCTGATCGTGGACCTGAAACAGTTGGCGGATAGTGCTGGCGCCGACTGGAGTAAAAAGAATTTCGAAGTCGTCCTTAGCTCGCAGGTCGTCAATGGGATACAAGGCAAGCCGAAAGTGGAAGCCAAGACATTCTGGTGAGTCATCTGTAACACGCAGTTCAAAAGGTGTTCAAACTGATTCGAGCCTTTCCCTGCTCGACTAGCAATCCCGAAGACGGCCAATGAGAATACGCGTGGATGGCATAGATGCCTGATCCGAAGCCGGGATCAAGGTGATAATTGACGCCACCATCTGCGGAGTCTCAGATAGTGTGCCGGGTCCCGGAAGATGCGACGGCATTCTCGCTGCGCAAGCCAGGCGCCGTACAGCTCGACTCCTATGGACATCGCAAAGGAATGATGCTACCTTTTCAAAGTCCATAGGAAGGGGCGAACCATTTGACCGCCGAAAAGTCGGAAGTTCTGCAGGGCACTCTTGACCTGATGATCCTCAAGACTCTCCACGCGCTCGGCCCTCAGCATGGGTTCGGAATCGCGCGACGCATTGAACAGGTGAGCGAAGATGTGCTGACGTTGAATGAAGGCACGGTGTACACCTCGCTTTTGCGGCTGCAGCAGCGGGGCTGGATCGTCGCGAAATGGGGCGCTTCGGAGAATAATCGAAAGGCGAGGTATTACTCGATAACCAAGATCGGCCTCAAGCAACTCGCGGTCGAAACGGAGAATTGGGAGCGTATCTCCGGCGTCATCGCCCGTGTACTCAGCCTGCAAGGGGAGAAATAGGCATGACCATCTGGATTCGCGTGTTAACAGCAAGGCTTCGAGGGCTCTTTGGTCGGGGATGGACTGGCCACGAACTCGAAGACGAAATCGAGCTGCACATCCAGATGTTGACGGACCGCTTCATTATCAAGAGTATGGCGCCCGGCGATGCTGAAGCAGCGGCACGGCGGCAGTTTGGGAACGCAACACTGCTTCGAGAGCGGCATTACGAGCAACGCACTCTCTATATCTTCGCCACGTTATGGCGGGATCTGTGCTTTGGTTTGCGTCAATTGCAGCGGAATCGGATCCTTACATTCGTGGCCATTACTTCGCTGGGCCTCGGCATCGGCGCGAATACAGCAATCTTTGCTGCAGCAAAGCGCGTACTGTTCGACACGCTGCCAGTGGCAAGCCCTCATCAATTAAGAATGCTGACCTGGGTCAGCGGTCAAGAACAACCAGTTCCTCCGGTGTGGGGAGATGTAGGTCCCAACGATGCCGGTGGGCTCACCGGTGACGCGTTCTCTTATCCCGTGCTCGAGGAAATGCGTAAGAGAACAGATGCTGTTCAAGCACTTATCGCTTTCAAGGATGCTCCCATGACAGTGACTATCGATGGGCATCCGGAGATGATCAATGGAGAGCTGATCAGCGGCAATGCGCTTGAGTCTCTCGGTGTAAAGTCGGCACTAGGCCGAATGTTGACGCCGGTCGACGATCTTGCACCAGGCAGCGGCCCCGTGGTTGTAATCAGCGATGGATATTGGACGCAGCGATTTGGTCGCTCTCCCCTGGTTCTCGGGAAAGCAATCTCATTGAATGGCGTTCCCGTGACGATTGCGGGTGTAAGTAGCGGGAGGTTTTCGGGTTTGGAAATGGGAAGCCCTATGCAGATCTTTGTCCCGCTCACGATGCAGCCGCTCATTTTGCCGCGGGCGCAGAGCGGAAGTGTTTCTCTTCTCGATAATTCGCAATCTTGGTGGGTGCAGATTCTGGTCCGCATGCGGCCGGAGATTCCCGACGGGCGGGCGCAGGCCGAGCTTGACGCATCGCTACGGCATGCCGCGCTGCCGGTTCTAAAGCGGACGAGTGACCTTGATCGATTTCACTTGCAATTGCAGCCGGGCGACCGCGGGTTGGACTACTTGCGAGGAGAATACGCGCGGCCATCGTACGTGCTGCTCGCGCTGGCTGGGTTAGTTCTGCTGCTGGCTTGTCTAAATCTGGCCAATCTACTCCTTGCGCGCTCGGCGACTAGGCAGCGTGAACTGAGCACCCGAATGGCGCTTGGAGCCAGCCGTGGAAGCATCATCAGGCAAATGCTGACCGAGAGCCTGTTGCTTTCCAGCTTCGGCGGGGCAGCGGGTTTGCTGCTCGGCTATCTTGGCCGCAACGTTATTCCAAGACTGTTGATGAATTCGTCGGGGCCGGAACTGGTGCACGTACAGTTCGACTGGCGCGTGCTTCTGTTCACTCTGGCAATCTCTTTCGCGACCGGCATCATCTTCGGACTGGCGCCGGCTTGGCAGTCGACGCGAATTGCTGCCCACGCCGGACTCCGGGTTTCGGGAGGTGCCACCGCGAATCGACATAAGCTCTGGTTTGACAAGAGCCTTGTGATAAGTCAAATTGCGCTCTCGGCGATGTTGCTGATGGGCGCAGGGCTTTTCGTGCACACGCTGTTCAATCTCAATCGCATTCCATTGGGCTTTGAATCGAATCACGTCCTGCTCTTCCGCCTTCGCCTTCCCGGCGCCCGCTATACCGACGCGCAAATGACCACCTTCTTCAAACAGCTGGAGGAAAAGCTTGCGTCTCTTCCCGGAGTTCGCTCGATAACCGCCAACAACATCGGCATCATCGGCGATGGACATTCGGGGTCGACTCTCCACGTCCTGGGCCGCCCGCACGAAAAGGATCCCGCCCGCGTTCAGACCAACGCTATCGGCGCGGATTTCTTTGAGACGCTCGGTATCCCGATTCTGCAGGGACGTGCATTCAACAGGCATGACACTGCGACTTCCCCGAAAGTCGCGATCGTGAATCGCACACTGGCACAGAAATTCTTTCTCAACGAGAATCCCATCGGGAAGACATTTGAAACAGACCCAGAAGACGTAGATGGCCCGATTCAGATCGTGGGGATCGCTGCGGACACGCGTTACGCGGATTTGCGCAGCGAAACCCCTCCGACTTTCTATGTCCCGTACGTGCAGAAGGTGGACGGGCCGAGTCGCATGATGGTCGAACTCCGCACTGTCGCGGACCCGAACAGCGTGCTGCCGGAAGTCCGCGGAGCCCTCGAATCCCTCGATCGGGATCTGCCAATGCTTGATGTGCGCACGATGAAGGATCAGGTCCGGTCAACTATGGCGGACGAACGCGCTCTTACGCAGCTTGCCGGAGGTTTCAGTGTGCTGGCGCTAGCGCTGGCGAGCATTGGCATTTACGGCATGATGGCGTATGCGGTGAATACGCGGACCGGAGAAATCGGATTGCGTATCGCTCTGGGGGCCCGAACCAGCCAGGTTCTCGCTCGTGTATTGCGCGAAGCGTTCTGGCTGACGGGCGCGGGAATTGTCCTTGGATTGATCGCGGCCTTGTGGCTTACGCGGTTCATTCGAGTCATGCTGTACGGACTTGGAAATACGGACGCGCTCACGGTCGGAGGTACAGCTGTGCTGTTGGTGTCTGTGTCTCTGATAGCAGCATTCGCTCCAGCTCGGCGAGCATCACGGATTGATCCAATTCGAGCGCTGCGACACGATTGAAATGCGATTCACAGAAGTAAGACCCTCGAAGGCGCTCGGTGATTTCAACCAAACAGACTTATGGCACAGGAGAGAAATGGACGATCAGTTCGCAAATATCTTCGAGGCACACAATCGACATGGGATGTCTTCTCATTTCGAGTGGACAGAGGCGTTGCGCATAGCGATCGCTCTGCCATTGCTTTTCGCTGCCTTTTTCTCTGCATTCGGTCAATCGGCACAACCGGGACATCTCCCCACCAAGAAACAAGTCGCCCACATGACTCCCGAAGTAGAGAAGAACCTCGCCTTCGTTCTCGACTGGTGGAGAGAAGTCGTCGAAGCTCGCCACACGGAACTTGCAGCCAACTACGCAGCGGAGGATTTTATCCAGCACAATCCCAATGTTCCTACTGGTCGAGCTGCTCTTGTGACGTTCTTCAAGACCCTCGGGCCTGCGATCGAGCCGATCCCCGATCGACTTGCAAATCCTCCGGTGGTCGAGGGCGCAAAGGGAAATTTCGTCTGGCTGGTCTTTGAGCACAAATTCAAAGATCCCAAAGACACTTCACAGTCGGTCTATGACTACAGCTTCGACCTGTTTCGCATTCAAAACGGAAAGATACAGGAGCACTGGGATGCTGCCCGGAAGGACCCCGGTTCACCTGCGTTCATTCCGTCCACAGCTCCGCCGCCCTCAACTTGGAACACGGCGAAACCTTCAACGGCGGAACAACAGAACCTGGCGATCGCAACACGCTTCGAGAAGAATGTCGTCGAATATGGACACATCGAGGACATCGAAGAGCTTATTTCGTCATCCTTCATCGAGCACAATCCCGTCATGCCCGCTGACCGTGAAGGCTTGAAACAGTTCATTCATAGCATCCCCGTCCATCAGCCTCAGAACATCAAGCCAGAGTGGAAGAATGCGCCGGTGCTGGAATTCACCAACGATCCTTTTGTCGTAATGATGTGGGAGAAGCGCTACAAAGATCCTTCTGATCCGACGCGAGAATATACGCGCAATCATTTCGAGATTCTGCGGATCGAAGATGGGCGGATTCAGGAAATCTGGAATTAGTTCAGTAACAACACTCGAGACGAGCCGAGGAACTTTACTGGTGTTCGCCTTGACCGCGAATTACTTCCGTATGGGCGGTAACGAGGCGTTTCCGATCTTGGCTGGAGGCGATTCGCCTAGAACCCGGAAGTTTTGGGTTGTAGTTCGGTTTGGTTTTGAGCCTCGCGGTAGCCATCCCGCAAACTTGGGTCGATGCTCGGCAGCTCGATAGCGTCGATCCGACCATGATCAGAATGATACGGATTCGCGGAAGATCGTTCGGTAGGATCCGGAATTGAGGAATTGAGGAATTGAAGGAGTTCCGTGAAAACGAGAGTAAATGCTCTTCAGCCTTTGGTTGTACTTATAGCTTCTCTCTACATTCACTTCGCTGCGTTCGCACAAACGATTCCCGGAGGCCCTGCCGTCGACGACGAAGTGAACAAGATCATGACCGAGACCCACGCCAACGGCATGGCCGTTGCGGTCATCGATCACGGCAAGGTCGGCTATGTCCACGCGTACGGCATTCGGAACGCCAAGGGAGATCCGCTGACTACGGACACCGTCATGTACGGCGCGTCGCTCACCAAGACGGTGTTTGCCTACACCGTGATGCAATTGGTCGATCAGGGCAAGCTCAACCTCGACACACCTCTGAAAGACGATCTAGACAAGCCGCTGCCGAGCTATGGTCCAGATCAGATTTTCCCGGACAAGTACGGGCCATATAGGGATCTAGCCGGCGATCCGCGCTGGGAAAAGATCACGCCGCGTATGTGCTTGACTCATTCCACTGGCTTCAGCAACTTCTGGTTCATCGAACCGGACCAGAAGCTGCACATCCATTTCGAACCCGGCACGCGCTTCAGCTATTCGGGCGAAGGGATGATCCTTTTGCAGTTCGTGATTGAACACGGGAGAACGGCGCAGGGGTTGGGGCTGGACGTCGGCGATCTGGCCAAGGCAGATTTCAACCGTCTGGGGATGCCCCGCACAAGCCTCGTGTGGATGAACGGTTCCGACCCAAACGTGGCGGACGGCTGGAACGATCAGGGCCAACCGCAGCCCCATGAGAAGCGCAGCAAGGTGCGTGTAGCGGGGTCAATGAATACCAGCATCTCCGACCTATCAAAGTTTGCCGCAGCGCTGGTAAGCGGCGATGGCCTGAGCCCGGCCTCGCGCGCCGAAATGACAAAGCCAAGCTTGCATATCACGACTGCCGGTCTGTTCCCGCTTTTCCAGCCCGACTTGCCTCTGAATCAACAGCGCAAGGACCTGGCTTCGGGGCTGGGTGTCACTGTATTTGACGGCCCGCAGGGCCACGGCTTCTTTAAAGGCGGCCACGATGGGCAGACCGCTAATACTCTGATCTGTGTCGAGGCCAGTCAGCGCTGCGTGTTGATCCTTTCGAACGATGTTCGCTCGGAAGCGGGCTTCGTCGACTTGGTGAGGTTTATCCTCGGCGACATTGGCGAGCCCTACGGTTGGGAATATGGCGACCACGCCGGAAAGTCGTGAGCTTGCAGTGCGTATTCCTGGATTTGCTCACGGCCTAAACCGCTCGTCGAGCTTCCCTGAAGTCTCTGATTCCGAGTTCCGGCTGTATGGTGGTCAATCCGGAAGGTGCAGCGAAGCTAGCTGCTAATCCAGCAGGGGAAGAACCTGCCAGTAGAACTTGCCCAGTTGCTACTGTAGTCATACCGGACGGCAGAGAGAGTGATCTCTCTAGCCGATGCTCCGGAGTAAACGCCCCAGCCGGCAAAGCGCAAGCAGCGTCGGGTCCGTCAGGGGGGCTAGCAAGTCAGCAGGCTGTAGCGAAAGGAGCGAACCGTTAGCCGCGAAAAGTCCACCCACTCGTAGCGGACTGTAGTGGATAGATGAGAACGCCGAATCTGTCTTCCGGAGATGAAGGCTGTGCTGCTGGTGAAGGAACTGGGTATACGCTACCGGCGGGTTCTCCGTGGTCATAGAGGGCTGCATGCTGACAAGGATGAGCAGTGAAAGCTCGGACCCACTCGTGTGGCAGCCTAGGCGCTCCAGCACAGCAAAGGCTCTCCGTATAACCAGCGAATGCCGGGAAATCGGAGAGTGCACGCGAGTGGCTCGGATGAGGTCAATAAGTGTTGATGGACAGGGACACTACAACCCTGACCGGAGCGAGGACCTCTGGGGTAAGGCCGTGAGGCCCTAATGACGGTATCGGAAGAGAACACCTGCCCGGCACAGTACGGGATCACAGGTCTCAGTCTTGGACGATACGAAGGATGAAAGCAAACTGCATGTTGCGTTGCGCACGCCGGGAGCAGGCTTTAGCAAATCAACAGACAGGAAGGCATCGTCTGAAATGTCAGCCTTGAAGCCGTACTGGGGAAAACCCGCCGTACGGAATTTTAGAGGGGGTTATGGAAACGGCGGCATCATGCGAAGCCCGCTTAGCGCCATAGCCCTACTCGACTTCAACCGGAACCCAGGAATCCGTACACTTTTCCTTGGCACTGATTCCGAAACACGCTTCGGCGATTTTGCACTCGCCGAGACCAATGTGGCATCAGAGCGACAAGATGCCAGAGAGCGGTTCACTCCCCAATGAGCTTACTGTCTTCTAGATTTTGCCCCAGGCATGCAGCAGGTTCAACAATGCGTCTGCCTTTCCCTCCGCATCTCCGAGCGGCATATTCGAGAGACAAACGACGGTCAGCCCCTGCTCCGGGAAGCGAGCCATGTATGTCGATGTGTCTGTGTCCGCTCCTGAATAATCGAGCATTGGATGACCATAGCGTGTGCGCCACACCAGGCCAAAGGCGTCATTGTCCTTGTCGTGTTGAAACTTCTGCCGGCGGTTCATCAACTCGGTGAACGCTGGGCCTGCAAGAGACGCCGTATACCAGTTTCTGTCCCAAAGCAGAAGATCATCAAGGGTCGTGAATACACCGCTGCCTCCAAAGTGTGGCGAGACGCGGATCAGGCGCACCCATCCATCACCGGGCTTAATGTAAACACCCACAGAAGCCAGTTCTTTGACTACTCTCGGATCGGACCGCGGCGCATACCCTGTCGCGCGATGCAAAATGACCTCCGTCGTATCATCGTCAATCTCCGTGTGCGACATTCCAAGTGGACCAAAGACCCGGTCGTGCATAAACGCAGAGAAGGACTGGTGGCTGACCATCTCTACGATTTTGGTGAGGAGCATGTAATTGATATTCCGATACGCCCACTGCGTTCCTGGAGCAAATTCGAGATGATCGGGCCGGAGCGCGTCGCGAATCGCCTCATCCCTAGTGAAGTAATAGAACGTCGCCCAGGGATCGCCATTCTGCCGGGGCACGTCGGTATATTCATGTAACCCGCTGGTCATGTACAACAGGTGTTCCATTCGCAGCCCATTCCCATATTTGGCGGTCTCGGGGATGTATTTCGCTACTGGATCGGTCAGGGCGAATTTGTGATCGAGAACCAGCAGTGCAACGGCGGCGGCTGTAAACTGCTTCGACACCGATGCCAGATGAAAAGAGGTTTCCGGCGTTATCGGAATGCCATCATCGAGATTCGCAAGCCCATATCCTTTTGCCAGGGCAAATGTCCCACCTTGAATGATCGCAAGGGCATATCCGGGAGAATTCGGCGGACGGACAAAAAGTTGGTCGATTGCGGCTCGCTGCGATCCATCGAGCCACGAATTCTCGCTCTGTGAAGAGCTCGCGACGACTTCTTGCGCAATGCAGGTCCGTCCAGCCAAAAACACCATTGCCGCCAGAAACGTAGCAGATACTATCGCCGTCAACTGATTCGTCATCCTGTTGCAATGGTACGGCTTCAGCTTTCCCTTCGTTCCCTGTGCCCGATGAGATGGTTCATTTCTGGGATAACTGGAGCCGCCAGTATCCCGGAAACTCCAGCGCTTCAGGTGGGCGCTCGGCACGGTAAATCGGAGGAGAATCCCATCAGACTTGCACTGAAATTTACTGCTCTTGTTTTTTCAAGTATCTGTGGCAAAATTGATTCGATTGGTGAAGTGGCTGGATTTTCAGGCGACGTTCGAGTCCTACCTGAGGAGCCAATGATTCTCTTGGACTTACCAGCCCGCATCACCCCCGATGACCCTCAAAACTACAACACTGTAGGGACTTTTGTAGGGACTCTGATCTTGCCCCTTCAAAATGCTGCGTAATCATCGGCGAGTCTGAGCAATGCTGTTCCGTTTTTTTTTGCTCCGGCCGAGTTCTCAGTCCTCGTCGTGATGGAGCTGCTCGTCGACTGCCGCGCCCCATTCTGCAACCTATGTAGGGACTTTTGTGGGGACCCGTCCGTCTGTCCGTTTTGTTGAACGGAAGCGTCCTTATCAGCCGGCTTCTTGACGATGGATTCGAGGGCCGTGCGCTTCGCCTCCATGCGAATGTGGCTGTAGTGTTTGAGCATCTGTTTCGAGACATGCCCTGCGATGTCCATGATGGTCTGGTCGCCTGCCCCACTCTCCGCCAGTTCGGTGATAAGCGTGTGCCGGTTGTCATGCCAGCGCCCGGTCACCTTGGCACTGTCGCGGACGTTGGTCCAGGCCGTCTTCAGGGTCGTCACAGGTCGCGTCGGGTCGCTGGGACGATGCTTGCCCAAGGGAAGACATACCACTCGGGTCGGGCCTCGCCGAACTTGTCCTTGTGCCACTCAACATATTCGAGTAATACGGACAGCAATGCAGAATTGAGTGGAATGGTTCGGCCCTCTCCCTGCACCCGGCAATTCGATAACCCCGTGGCCCACCTTCCCCGGTTCACGACGTAGGCTCCCATCATTCCAACCGGATACCTCAGTGTCAACGCCAGCGGTCCGCGCCGGACAGGACGAATGGGACGCGACATCCGGACGATCGCAGGACCCAATTTGTAGTGTATAATTGCGTGTATGACGCAATTCTGCGTGTAATGGAGGCTCGTATGGAGACACTTCAGAATACCCGGCAGTTGGTTGTCTGGACCGAGCAGCGTACCTTGGAACAGGCAAAGAGCGAGTTCTCTGATTTCCGCGCCTATTTCCATTCGATTTCGGCCCGCCGCTTTCGATGTGACCTCCCCAGAAAAAGTGTCTTGCTGCTTTACTTCGATGAGGATGCTTCCGAGCAGCACTGGGAAAAGATCTTCGAGCTGTGTCAGCGGAAACATCCTGACGCTACTCTTTTCTACTCGCCTCACCATTCCTCTGGGCGGGCATTTCATCTGGGAAGGATTGCCGAGAAGTATCAACTACCGAACGCAGTGTGGGCCTCGAGCTTCCATCACCTCAAGCAGTTGCTCCGTGCCAGCAACATTTCGCAGATTGCCGGTGCCGCCAAGGACAGAATCGATATTGCCGGCGCCCGTAATCGGCTCGGTCTGACGCAGACGGAACTGGCATCGGCGCTTGGTATTGCAACTCGGACTCTGCAAAACTGGGAGAGCGGCGTGGGCTTAAGCCAGATGGCCAAGAAGGTAAAGGATCTCTCCGACCTTCTCGGGATGATGGACGAGTTCGTCATGGCTCCGAAAGAAGCGCTGTGGCTCAAGACTCCGCTCGAGGCTTTCGGCAATCGCGCCCCGATTCACTTGATCAAGGAAGGGAAGTTGCGCGACCTGATCATCGAGTTCCATCGCTTGCGGGAAGGGCAGCCCGTATGAGTTTGACGGCTGCTGAATTGGCAGGGGATCGACGAATGGGCCGGTCGCGCCAAGCCCCTCAGTGGCGTTTGGTTTCGTAGTGTTCCCGCCCGCTGGATGGATCCTGCCCACGTCCTCAACGGCGAGGGAACGTTTGTGCACGGAGGGCGGTTTGCAGCGCCGGGAACCTTGGCGGTCTTCCTCTCGGCCACGGATCAATTAGCAACCGCCGAGGTCACCATGCGAAAGAGTCGCTTGGGTGGTTCGGCTCTTATCACTGTCGACAAATATCCACGCATGGTCTTTGGAGTCGAGGTCTCGCTCGAACGAGTCTTGGCATTCTCGAAACGGTCGATGCCGAAAGCTTTGCATTCGCTTCACGGCCCCTGCCTGGACAAGGACTCACTCGCGCCATCGTTCGGAATCGGAAGCGAACTGTTGCGCCGATCGATCCAGGCACTGAGGTTTCCGAGCGTCACAGGGCGCGGTCCGAACCTCGTCATCTACAACCGCCACTGCGATCCGTCTTCCTTGAAGCTCGTCAACCTTTCCGAGCTCATGGCCAAGATCAGAGCTATCGCTGGAGCCCCGTGAGAATTACTGGTTCTGTTAGAAAACGATGCGGGATTTAGGCACGTCACTCCCGGGCCGCATCCTTATATATAGGTACAGGCCCTAGAATTGACGCCAGCGAAGGATGTAGTGTGGGCGCTCGACTCATGGACTCCTCCGGCAGAACTGGGTCCGGCCACAACCATCCAGTTTCTCGATACGCCTTCAGCTCCTGAAGATGTGCACTTCGGATCGATTCGATAGGAAAGCCAGACAATTGTCATCCGGCACCGAGGATCGCAACCGCGAGTCCAAAATTTACCAAAGAGACGGTTGCCGCGCTCGGGGAATGTTTTGGATCCAGACTTATTCGGCCTTTCCCAGGGAGTGCTCTGCATAGGCTCTCTGAAAGTGAGCAAATGC
>Ga0302325_10028308_pt1 | contig 11598 bp, 8 predicted proteins | sample Palsa_T0_2_FD_201948 | JGI IMG/M metagenome (GOLD analysis project Ga0302325, IMG submission 201948) | Peat permafrost microbial communities from Stordalen Mire near Abisko, Sweden - Palsa_T0_2 | ecosystem: Environmental > Terrestrial > Soil > Palsa > Peat permafrost | place: Sweden: Abisko... | reverse complement strand
TGGCACGCCGGCACGCACGCCATGCATCCCAGGCACCGGTCCAGATGGGTGACGAGCTCGTCGGACATCTCCGCGTCCGGTGCGAGGCCATCCCCGATCAGCACGATTCGGCCGCGCGGCGAGTCCGCCTCCATGCCCCACAGCGCGTAGGTCGGGCAGGCGTCCAGGCAGAAGCCGCAGTGCACGCAGTCGTCGAGCACGTCCTGCTCGGGCGGGCGTCGCAGGTCGAACGCGGGAATCAGATGCCTCCGACGAAGATGCCGGGATTGCACGTCCCGGTCGGATCGAAGCGCATCTTCAGTCGCCGCGTCAGGTCCAGCAGCGCCGGTTGGATCGGCCCCCACGGGTTCTCGCGCGCGCCCTCACCGGGGAGATCCTGCACGATCGCGGTCGCGCCCGCGGGCAGCTCGGCGCGCAGCGGCGCGATCGAGCCGGGGTCAACCTGCACCCAGCTGTGGCCAAGCGCCGCGCGGCCGACAAGCGAGCCGTCGCAGCGGTCGACCGCTGCGATCATCGACGCCAGCTCGCTCGCGCGGGCCGCGACTCTGACGGTCGCCCGGCTCGACGATCGCTGCCCGGCTCGCTGTGCATCCCACAGCTCGCGGCCGCCGTCGACCAGCAGCTCCACCTCCGACAGCCCGGCGTCGGCCATCGCGCGCGCCAGCCGACCGGCGCGCGGCTCGCTGCGCGGCCCGGCGACCTGTGCCAGCAGCGCGCCTGCACCGTCGCGCCAGTTGACGTCGAGCGCCTCGAGCTCCGCCGGAGCGGTCGCCAGCGCGTGCGCCGCCGCATGCAGCGTCCGTGGGTCGTCGGCGAGGCCGACCACGGTCGCGGTCCGCTCGGACCGGGGGTGCAGCCGCACGTTGACCGACAGGACCAGCCCGAGCGTCCCGAACGAGCCGGCCATCAGCTTGGCGATGTCGTAGCCGGCGACGTTCTTGATCACCGTCCCGCCGGACTTCGCGATCGTTCCGTCGGCGAGGGCCACGGTCGCGCCCACGATCAGGTCCCGGGGGCCGCCGTAGCGGTGCGCCAGCGGCCCGCTGTCGCCGGTCGCGACGATCCCGCCGAGCGTCGCACCGTCGATCCCGTCCTCGCCGGCGCGGGGCGGGTCGAGCGACAGCATCTGCCCGGCCTGCGCGAACGCCTCCTGGGCGGCGGCGAGCGGCACCCCGGCCTGCAACGTGGCGGTCATGTCGCCCGCGTTGTGCGCAAGGATCGAGTTCAGGCCGCTCGTGTGCAACTCGACCTCGTAGGGCGCGTGCGACCATCCCCAGCCGCTCTTGGTGGCGCCGCCGACGATCCGCACCCGTTGCCCGCCAGCGCCGGCGGCGCGAAGGGCAGCGCCCGCCTGCTCGAACGTCTCCGGCGCCAGCGTCGTCGCGGCCGACATTCGTCAGAATCGCTCCGCGACGCCGTCGCGCTCGAGCGGGTGCTGGCGATAGGGCCCGGGCACCTCGCCGCACAGCCGGGGGGTCGGCATCACCTTGCCGGGGTTGGCGAGGCCGTCGGGATCGAACGCGCAGCGCAGCCGTTGGAACGTCGCGAGGTCCTCCTCGGCGAACATCGACGGCATGTAGGCCTTCTTGTCGACGCCGACGCCGTGCTCGCCCGTGATCGAGCCGCCGGCGTCCACGCACGCCTTGACGATCAGGCCCGCCAGTTCCTCGGCGCGCGCGGCCTCACCCTCCACGCGATCGTCGTAGCAGACCAGCGGGTGCAGGTTGCCGTCCCCGGCGTGGAAGACGTTGGCGACGCGCAGCCGGTAGTCGGCGGCGAGCCCGTCGATCTGACGCAGCACCTCGGCCAGCCGTGTCCGCGGGATCACGCCGTCCTGCACGTAGTAGGCGGGGGAGATCCGTCCCATCGACGCGAACGCCGCCTTGCGCGTACGCCAGATCAGGTCGCGTTCGGCCTCGTCCTTGGCCGCTCGGACCTCGAACGCGCCCGCTGCCTCGCACATCTCGGTCAGCTGCGAGACGAGCGGCTCGCACTCCTCGGCGGGACCGTCGACCTCGACCAGCAGTGCCGCCCCCGCATCGAGCCGGTAGCCGGCACCGGTCGACTGCTCGGCGGCCTCGATCGAGAGCTGGTCCATCATCTCGATCGCGCCCGGCACGATGCCGGCATCGACGATCGCCGTGACCGCGTCGCCGGCCGCGCCGGTGTCCGAGAAGAATGCCAGCAGCGTTCGGATCGACTCCGGCGCCGGGATCACCCGCAGCGTGATCTCGCAAGCCACCCCGAGCGTCCCCTCCGAGCCGACGAACGCGCCGAGCAGGTCGTAGCCGGGGGCGTCACGGTCAAGCGTCACGAGCGAGCCGTCGGGCAGGACCACCTCGAGCGCCTCGATGTAGTTGGTCGTGAAGCCGTATTTGAAGCAGTGCGCGCCGCCCGAGTTCTCGGCGACGTTGCCGCCGATCGAGCAGACGATCTGGCTGGACGGGTCCGGCGGGTAGAAGTGGGTGGGCGCGACCGCGCGAGACACCGCCAGGTTGGTGACGCCCGGCTGCACCACGACGCGCTGGTTGGGCAGGTCGACCGACAGGATGCGTCGCATCCGCGAGAGCCCGATCACGACCCCGTCCTGCGTGGGCAGCGCGCCTCCCGACAGCCCGGTGCCCGAGCCGCGGGCGACGAACGGCACCCGCGCCTCGTAACAGGCGCGCACGACCTGCGCGACCTCGGCGGTGTTGGCCGGCAGCACCACGGCGATCGGCACCTGGCGGTAGTGCAGCAGTCCGTCTGAGCGATAGGTCGCGAGCTCGTGCGGGTGCGTCAGCACGAACCTTCGACCGCACAACTCGGTCAGTCTCCGGATCAGCTCAGGCGAGCCAGCTGGCATCGCCCTCCAGTATTGCTCAAACGAACGTCATCGCACCGTGATCGCCTGGCTGCGCCCGATGATCTCCTTGCCCGCCAGGCCGACGGGCAGGAGCGTGTCGTTCTTTGGGTACGTGTAGGCAAGCCGGACGTTGCCGCTGGCCGGAAACCTCTGCGTGACCGAGAAGTAGGTCTTGGAGGTGACGGTCCGCAGCGTCTTCCACGAGCCCTTGCCCTTGGCCTGGAACTGGATCGCGACCGCCTGCGTGCCCGTGCCGTATTTCGCCGGCCGCGCCTCACCCCAGACCGTGACCGCCTGGCTACTCGAGAACGAGGTCTTGGGCATGTACAGCGGCATCCGGTAGGCGTCGTACGTCGCCTTCTTCCTGCCGCTGGACGTCTCCAAGCCGCTCGAGAACGGGTAGTGGCCCGGAGGGTCGGCGAGCAGGTACTGGTCATAGCTGGCGACGACCGGGTTGCGCCAGCTCAGGTACTCCGCCCAGTTGATGTAGTAGGCGGCAGTCGCGGGAGACACGTAGCGCTGCTTCGGGTTGCCGTTCGGCGGATTGGTGATCCACCCGAACTCGTCGTTGTAGATCTGGTAGCTGCGCGAGCCGCCCCAGGCGTGGACTCCTGCGTCCGCCGTCTGGGCCAGGTGGTCGAGATCCGGCAACGTCGCGTAGTCGGGACCGCCTCCCTGCGTCGGGTTGCCGTTGCTCGGGTACGGGTGGTCCGAGACGCCGGTCGCTGAGAACAGGCCGGGGTTGTTCTTGCGAAAGGCCGCCTTGGCCGACGCCGTGACCGGGCAGTCGACCTGCTTGGCGGCGTTGCCCGAGAGCTTGGCGCCGGTGCCGGCGCCCAGGCAGTAGAGGGTGCGCACGAACTGGATCGGGTGGGTCTGGCCGGCGTTGCCGGGCAGACCCTGCGGAGCACCCTTGAACGGCCCCACGGGATTTGAGCCAAGTGCCGCGAAACCGCCGATCAGGATCGTGTCCTGAGCGTGGCCGGTCTGGTCCAGCGCCTTCCAGCCCGCGTCGACCAGGTTGCGGTACATCTGCGGCGCGTAGGAGACGCTCGAGCCGTCGATCGCCTGCGGACCGAGGTCCTCGCCGAAGTTCGGCTCGTTGAAGATCGTCCAGAAATGGATCCGCGGCAGCGGCGCGGACTGACCATTGGGCTTGTAGCTGCCGTCGTAGCGAGTGGCGACCGCCTTGAAGAACTGGCCGTAATCCGACGCGTTCGGCTTCCAGGCGAAGAACACGTTGCCGACATAGTTCGACGGGATGCCCGGGCCCTCGGCCCACCGCGGAGCCCCGCCGGTGACGACGAAGTCGACGGTCAGCCCGTACTGCTGCGCGGCGCGGTCGATCGCGTCATACGGCGCCCACTTGGTGGCGCTATAGGCGGACGGATCGGTCGCGTCGAACGTGGGCGTCTTGGTCTGCTTGGGGCTCGGAGCGATCGTCGCCCACGGGATCAGCACCCGCACCGTGGTCGCGCCGAGCGACCGAAATTGCGCCATCGCGGCGGGAGCGTTGACCAGGTCCGAGTTGTCCTGGATGATCGCGATCTGCGTGTGGCTGGCGCTGGCGACGGCGGGCACCGCGGCCCCGGCGCCCAGCGACAAGGCCATCGCGGCGGCGATGTGCGCCGCGCGTCGGCGCTGGCGGGCTCGGATGAGTGTGGTGAAGCGCATGGTCTCGATAACAGCTCCCAGGCAAGAGAAGTTGCGGCCCTTCGGTTCGGAACTGGCGATTGACGACGTCCCGGATCCCCGACGTCCGGGTTCGAACGACGGCGGGCCAGGCTACAGCAGCGCCGCCACGCTCAGTGGAGGTTGACCGAGGCGATCCGGCTGAAGATCGCCTGCCCGCCGGGGTAGGCCCAGCGCAGCCGTACCTGTCCGGTGGACGCGAAGGTCTGATGGACCTCGAAGTAGCCGTGTGGGTTGGTCAACCGGACGCGCTGGACGGTTGTGAACGCGCCGCCCGAGCCGGGCCGGAATTGGATCTGCACGGATTGAGCGCGGTGGGTCTGGGCGGCCGCGTTCGGTGCCGGGCGGACCTCGCCCCACACGATCAGCGGGTGGTCCTTGGCGGTGCTGGAGACCGGCAGGTACAGCGGCATGCGGTATGCCGCCAGCGTCACCTTCGGCTTGCCCGTGTAGGACTTCAGGCCGGTCGTGAATCCATCGGCTGCCGGCGGGTCGTTGATCAGGTACTGGTCATAGGACTTGATCCGCGGGTTCTCCCAGGTCAGGTACTCGGCCCAGTTGAGGTAGCGGGCGGCGGTCGCGACCGGGATTGCCCCGCCGGCCGTGTTCGGCGGGTCTGTGACGTACCCGAACTCGGTCGCCCAGATCGGGAACCGGGTCGACGATCCGTAGAGACGGTTGAGCTGGTCGAGCACCCGCTCCAGCTTCGGGATCTCCGCCAGCTCGGCGTAATCGGGCTCGCCGGGCGACCCCTGGTTGGGCGGCAGCCCCTGTGGATACGGGTGGTCAGCGAACCCTGACGCCTTGAACAGCCCCGGGTTCTGCGCGGCGAACTGCGCCGATTCGGATGCGGTCGCCGGACAGCCGCGCTCCGTCGCGGCGCCCCCGCGCAGCTGCTTGTAATCGGCGTCGACGCAGTAGAGCGCGCGCAGGAACCGCAGCGGCGGCATGTTGCCGAACACCCCGTAGTCGCCCTTGAGGGCACCCGTGAAGCTCGAGCCTGCAGGCGCCATCTCGCCGATCAGGATTGTGTCTGAGCCGTGGCCGGTGGCGTGCAGTGCGCTCCAGGCCGCCTCGACCAGACCGCGATACAGCCGGGGCGCGACCTCCACCGAAGATGTGCTGCTGACCGTCTCGGGCGCAAGAAAGGTGCCGAGGTTCGGCTCGTTCCAGATCGACCAGAAGTTCACGCGCGGCAGCGGCGAGCTCGCGCCCGGCGGCGTGTAGCGGCCGCTGTAGCGCGTCGCGACCGCCCGCACCCATTGGCCGTAGTCGGCGGCGCTGGGTTCGTAGTCGTTCTCCTGGTGGTCGTACTTGGTGCCGCCGGCGCTCTCGGCCCAGATCGGCGGTGGACCGGCAAGCGCCAGGTCGATGCCCATGTGGCGCGCGGCGAGGCCGCGGACGATCGCGTCGAACGGCCCCCAGCCCGCGGCCGGGTAGGCGGCCGGATCGGTCGCGTCGAAGCTCGGGCGCCGCGACGAGGTCGGATCGGGCGCGATGCCCGCCCACGACATGTAGACGTGGACCCGGTCGACGCCGATGCGGTGCAGTTGGTTCAGCGTGCCGACGGGGTCGGTCGTCAGCTGCGAGGCGATCGTGAACATCGACTCCGGGCCGGCTCGTCCGGGGCTGAGAGCCGGCAACTTGGCGACCGTTTTCGAGGAGCCGCCGCAAGCCGTGACGAGCACGCAGACAAGCGCGACCGCGAGGGCCGCAGGCACTGTTTTGGGGTGCCGGCGGGCAGGGGAGATCGACTGACGGGGACTCGGCAAGGGCGTCGACAATAACGGCACGCCGGACGCGGAGTTTCGGTTCTGGCGCCGGGCGACGTCCGTAAGCTGTCGGCGATGAGACGCTGCACGGCACTGCTCGCGACCCTCCTGGCCGGGGGCGTTTTGGCCGTCTCCGGTTCTGCTGTGACGCCCGCGTTTGCGGCGGGAAACCCGGTCATCCAGGACTGCTTCAGCCACGGAAAGCTGACGAAGACGTACTCGAAGGCCGAGCTCCGCCACGCGCTGGCGACGATGTCGACGTACATCAAGCAATACAGCGACTGCCAGTCGGTCGTCGAGAACGCCCTCGCCACCGGGTCCGTGAAGCCGACCGGTACCGGGAAGGGCGGCGGTTCGTCGATCTCGACGCCGGTGATCATCGTGATCGTCGTCGTGCTGCTTGCGATCGTGGCGTTCGGCGGCCTGCTGGTCCGTCGCCGGCGTGGGCTCGCGCACGGCGGCGCGACCGGGGATCAGCCGACGCAGGTGATGAACCCCGATTCGCCGCGCGACGACGACGAGCCCAGTCGCGGTCGCTCCGAGCCGTAACGCCCTCCGGCGACGGCGGACCGGCCCCTAGACTGGCCGGCATGTCTTCACAGCGTCAGATCCACGTCGGCCCGGTGCCGATCGGCGGCGGTGCCCCCGTCGCCGTGCAGACGATGACCAAGACCGAGACCGCCGATCTGCGGGCGACGATGGACCAGATCGCCCGGGTCGCGGAGGCCGGCGCCGACATCGTGCGCGTCGCGGTGCCGCGTGACAAGGACGTCGAGGCGCTGAAGACGATCGTCCGCGAGTCGCCGATCCCCGTGATCGCCGACATCCATTTCAACCACACGCTCGCGATCAAGGCGCTCGAGGCCGGCGCGCACTGCGTGCGCCTGAACCCCGGGAACATCGGTGGTCCGGAGAAGGTCGCCGAGGTGACGGCGGTCGCCAAGCGGCTGGGGACGCCGCTGCGCGTGGGGGTCAACTCGGGCTCGCTGCCCGCACATCTGCGTCAGCTCGAGTACGACAACCCGGTCGAGGCGCTGGTGAGGGCGGCGGTCGAGACCGTCGAGTTGATGGAGCGCCTGGAGTTCGACAACTTCAAGGTGTCGATGAAATCGACGTCGGTGCCGAACACGATCGCGTCGAATCGGCTGCTGGCCGAGCGGATCCCGTATCCGCTGCACCTCGGCGTGACCGAGGCGGGCACCAAGTGGTCGGGCTCGCTGAAGTCGGCGGTCGGGCTCGGGACGCTGCTGGCCGACGGGATCGGCGACACGATCCGCATCTCGCTGTCGACGTTCCACGCCGAGGAGGAGGTCAAGGTCGCGTGGGAGATCCTCAAGGCGCTGAAGCTCCGTGAGCGTGGGCCGGTCCTGATCGCGTGTCCGACCTGCGGACGGTTGCAGTTCGACATGGACTCGGTCGTGGCCGAGGTGGAGCGGCGGCTGGAGCAGTACGCCGACCCGATCGAGGTGTCGGTGCTCGGCTGCGCGGTCAACGGGATCGGCGAGGCCCGGCACGCCGACTTCGGGATCACCGGCGCGAAGGACAGCGCGATGATCTACTCCAAGGGCGAGCCACTGCGCAAGGTCCGCACCGAGGAGCTCGTCGACGAGCTGTTCAAGGAGATCGACCGCTACTACGAGGCCGGCAAGATCGTCGAGGTCGACGAGCGCCAGGCCGCTGAGGCCCGTGCGTGGCTCGCAGCCAACGAGGACGAGACCGCGATGACGCCTGAGCGGCTGGCCGCGATGGAGAAGGCCGCCGCGCGCGAACAGGATGACCTGGACCCGGCGGGCGCCGCCGGCACGGTCGTGCCGGTGCGGCTCGACGAGGATCAGTCGCCGGTCGCCGGTCGACGGTTCACGCGCGCCTGATCGTAGATCCGGATCAGCCGGTCGTGGTAGATCTCCTCTGAGAGCAGCTCGCGCGTGGTCTGCAGCGCGCGCTCGCCCAATTCGGCCCGAGCAGCCGGATCGCGCCACAGCCGGTTCATCTGAGACGTCCATCCGTCGACGTCGTCGGAGTCGAGCGTGAGCTGGCGCCCGAGCAGCTCGGGAAGCCCGCCGCGAGTGCTCCCGATCACGGGCACGCCGTCCGCCAGCGCCTCGGTGGCTGAGTAGGGGCATGCGTCGTCGCACCGCGAAGGGACGACGACGAACGCGGCCGCCCGGCGCAGCTCGGCCAGCCTCTCAGGTGCGACGCGTCCGATCAGACGCACGTCGCCGCCGGACGCCAGCGCTCGCAGACGCGGGGCATCGGGGCCGTCGCCGGCGATCACGAGCGGCACCCGCGCTGCGCGCGCCGCCGCGATCGCCGTGTCGAAGCCCTTTTCCGGCACGAGCCGGCCGCTGGCCAGTCCGTAGGCGCCGCTCGCCGCTGCCGACCGCCGTCTGACGGCGCGGCTGGGAATGAAGTTCGGGAGCACATCGGCCCGTCGTCCGGGCATCCCGTTGGCCATCAGCTGTCCGGCCGTGAACTCGCTGACGGCGATGAACCGGTCGGCATTTGCCAGCAGCCGCGGGTGCTGGAGGCTGAGGCCGGCCGCGTACGTGACCGATTCGCCCACGGAGCCGCGGCAACGGTGGACCACCCCGGGCAGCGTGTTGCGCCGATGGCACTCGAAGCACGGATGCCCGTCCCGGAAGGCGATCCCGATCGCGCAGAACAGCCGCAGGTTGTGCAGGTGCAGGACGACCCCGGCGCCGGCGCCGCCGGCCGCCGCCAGCGCCCGCCACCCGAACCTGGGATGCACGTTGTGTGCGTGGACCACATCGGCGCCGAGCTCCCGCACGGCCGTGGCCACCTCGTCCGGACCGACGCCTCCACCGATCAGCGCTCGGGCCGCTTGCGCCCGGGCAAGCCCAACGCTGGAACGCTCCAGCAGCCTGACCGCATGGCCGCGCCGTCTGAGCATCTCGACGAGGTTGGAGACGGCGCGTTCCTCGCCGCCGACCGCGCGATAGCGGTTGTGGAGCACCAGGATTCGCACCGGCGCGTAACGCTAACCGACGATGCGAGACCTCCCCGCGACGACCTGGCCGGGCCGACCACCGAGGATGACGCCGGGGGACATGAGCCCGGGCAAATCGATCGCTGCGCCGGGGGCATCCGGCCGGGGATCGCCGTAACGTGTCGGGCCAGTGCGCGTCTCAGGCCCGATGGCTCGCAGGCTGATCATCGCCATGGTGGCGACCGCGGCGGCGCTGCTGGCGATCGCCGCATCCGCGGCGGCACGTCCGCTGGCAGATTGCCAGCCGTTTCAGGCGCGACCGTGCGCGTTCCCGTTTCCCAGCGATCTGTTCACGGTGTCGGATGACCACGCGGTGACGGGCCTACGGGTGAGCCTGCCGGGCGCTGCGCTTCCCGTCTCGAACCGAGGAATACATCTGCGTGTCGGACCCTACGACGCCAACGACGGCTTCAGCCCTGGCAGCACCCTGATCGTCCACGTGCCAGGACTCGATGACCAGGCGGCGCTGCTACGGACGCATGCCGCCGGTCTACTGGACATCGGCGCATCGCTTGACCGTAGCCAGCCGATCGTCGTGATCGACGAGCAGACCGGCCGGCGGGTGCCGATCTGGTCTGAGCTCGATCCAGTCGGCGCGCCGCCGGCGAGCACGGATCTGGTGATCCACCCGGCGGGCAGCTTCGTCGAGGGCCATACGTATGCGGTCGCGTTGCGTCGGTTGTACACGGCGAACGGCACGCCGATCCGGGCTCCGCGCTGGTTCGATCGGATGCGCAATGGCCGCGGGCTGTCCCGCGCCGAGTCCGCTGAGCTTCCGCGCTATCAGTCGATCTTCGATGTGCTGACGAGCGCCGGGATCGGCCGGCAGAGCCTCTACGAGGCGTGGGATTTCACGGTCGCTTCGACGAGGAGCCTCACCGAACGGTTGCTGGCGATGCGTGACCGCGCGTTCGCCGCGCTCGGGGACCGCGATCTCGGCAGCGCCGGTGTGACCGGCCGCGCGCCCACGTTTCAGGTGCTGTCCACGGCTGCGCTGTCACCGAGCGTCGAGGAGGTGTCCGGGACGCTGCAGGTCCCGTGCTACCTGAAGACGTGCGGGCTGAGCTCCACGACCGGCTTTCACTACGACACGTACGGTCTGTATGCGGCGCCGACGCAGATCCGCGGTCAGTTCGTGACCGCGCCGTTCGAGTGCATCGTTCCGTCCAGCGCCGGCGCGCCGTCGCCGGCGCGGATCAGCCTCTACGGTCACGGCTTCCTCAGCACCGGGATCGATGTCACCGAGCCGTCGCAGCAGACGCTCGCCAGCAATTACAACATCGTCCTGTGCTCGACCGACTGGCTCGGGCTGGCGGCGGGGGACAAGTCAAGCGACGTCCGCGCGATGCTCGATCCCAACAGGCTGCCGGCACAGGTCGCCCGGATGCAGCAGGGCGTGTTGGACATGCTCTATCTCGGGCGGCTGATGATCAGCCCGCGCGGCCTGTCGAGCGACCCGGCGTTCCAGCGCGACGGTGTGTCGGTGCTCGACACCTCGCAGCTCTACTACGACGGCAACAGCACCGGCGGGATCCAGGGCGGGATCGTGACCGCCGTCTCGCCCGACGTGACCCGTGCCGTGCTCGGCGTCTCGAGCATCGACTGGGCCAACTGGCTGATCCCGCGCACGCAGGGGATCGGCGACTTTGCCATCGAGCAGGACTCCAGGTATCCGGATCTGTCGGCGCGCCCGCTGCTGCTCGACCTGATGCAGCAGATCTGGGACCGAGGCGATCCCGACGGCTATGTCCAGCATCTGATCTCACACCGGTTCCCCGGGACGCTGCCGCACGAGGTGCTGATGCAGAGCGCCTACGGCGACCAGTACGTCTCGATGTACTCGGCCGCGGCCGAGGCGCGGACGATCGGTGTCGACGCCTATGAGCCGGCGCTCGACCCGGATCGGGCCCCGGACGCGAACCTGCTCTACGGGCTGGCGCCGGTGCCGAGTTCGCCGTACGCAGGCTCGGCGATCGATATCTGGGATCTCGGCCCCGGGCTCGTGCTCGAGCCGCCGGTACTCGACATCCAGCCGCCGGTCGACGTGCCGCCGTACGTCAACCCGCACGAGTCGGTTCAGTACACGCCCGCCGCCCAGCAGCAGGTCTCCGATTTCCTCTCGCCGGACGGAGCGTTCGTTGACGTCTGCGGCGGAGCGCCGTGCCACGCCGTGGGCTACACGCCCTAGTGTCGTGATTCGTTAATTCGGTTGCAGTACGTGGCGATCGATTCGAGGATTTGGTCGGCGGTCTTGGTCCAGACGTAGGGACGGGGGTTCTCGT
>Ga0302325_10028307_pt1 | contig 11598 bp, 12 predicted proteins | sample Palsa_T0_2_FD_201948 | JGI IMG/M metagenome (GOLD analysis project Ga0302325, IMG submission 201948) | Peat permafrost microbial communities from Stordalen Mire near Abisko, Sweden - Palsa_T0_2 | ecosystem: Environmental > Terrestrial > Soil > Palsa > Peat permafrost | place: Sweden: Abisko... | reverse complement strand
GGCATTCAAGTAAAGGTATAGAAACAAAAGAACAAAAGTAATCGGTTCTAATGGATCTATACACCGGGACCACCCTTGAGGAGCGTTCGACCGAGCTTAAAGACCCATGACTATCTAGTTCGCCTCAAAATTACAAACGCAGCACCCGAGGGCACTGCTTTTATTTTTAATTGGCAAACTAGCCGTTTGACTTTTATTGACTGACCGAATTGTTAAGCTACTCCCCAGCCGTCTCAGGTCTCAGCTGCTACTTATCTAGCCACCGAGAGGTTCTCCACCCTGACGCCTTAGAGGCGAGGATGTAACTACTTTACCACGCCGCGTCCAATTTGTCAATATGCTAATGCCTATCTTCCCCTGTTAGGCTTTTTTGCCTGTCTCGGTATCCGCCGGCTGGAGCTCTTTAGCCGGTACGGCGTGTTTAGCCTTGCTGAAGATGAAGCCGAAGGTGCTGCCTTTGCCCTCCTTGCTTTCGAAGATGACCGAACCGCCTTGGGCAACAATAACCTTTTTGGCCATGAAGAGGCCCAGGCCGGTGCCATCTGGGCGAGCCTTGCGGGCATTAGCCGCCCGGTAGAACTTGGTGAACAGATGTGGTTGGTCACGCTTAGGCACACCTATACCGTTGTCTTCGACGCGCATTTCCACCGTTGACGGCTTCTCCAGCAACCTGACGGTAATCTTGCCGCCAGATGGCGTGTAGTGTAAGGCGTTGTCAACGAAGTTCATGATCACCTGGCGTATCTTGACGTCATCTAGCATCAGCTCGGGGAATTTCTTGGGTGCTTCGTAGCTGAGGGTTTGGGACTGGGATTTGGCGATTTCGACCAGCTGCTCAGTCTCTTCGGAGATCATCTGAGCCAGATTGACCGGTGTTGCCTCTATAACAAATTTGCCGGTCCGGAGCCGCGACACGTTTAACAGATCAGCGATCAGATAGACCATGCGCTGGGAGCTAAAGAAGGCCTGCGCCAGCATTTGGTCCTGTGTCGGTGTAATCTTACCGGCATCCCCCTCCTTGATCATACTGATGTACCCCTTGACGCTAGTCAGCGGTGTGCGCAGCTGGTGACTGGCCATGCTGATAAAGTCGTCCTTGGCCTCATCTAAGGCCTTCAGCTTGGCGTTTGAGTCGCGAAGCTGTCTTAGGACGTGTTGGTTCTCTTCGAACAGCAGCTTGTTGTCTAGAGCCACACCGACGCTTTCGCTCAGGCGGTCCATAAGCGTGGTATCGGCCTGGTTAACTTCGTTAGCCGGGCTTAAGAAGCCGACTACCAGGAGGCCGACCAGATGGCGGCGGGCTAGCAACTTTACAGCGTACAGCGATTTTAGCGGTACGCGTTGCCTGATCCTGGCGATGTCGGCCTCTGGGCAGCCCAAGAAAGCAGCCATAGCCTGATCTGATAGCCCATCTAGGGAGACTAGCGCCGTACTTTCAGGTTGGATGAACCATTCATGCGCCAGTTTAAGGTGTAAAGGCTGGCTCAGCCCGAGTGGCGAGTCTTGGCCCAGCCAGGCACTGCCGCTCCAACTGTTCAACACCAGTTCATCTCTGGTAGACGAAGATCGGGTCAGCAGGCCGACGAAGGCGTAGTCGGCAGCCTGGGTTATGGCTTCGGTGATGTGCTCGCAAACCATCTTGAGCGAAGCGTGCGACTCCAGCACCAAGGCGTCAATGGTCCTTAGCAGAGACAAGGTTTTGTTGGTTTCAGCCAGCTCCCGGTTGCGGGCGTACATCTCCTGCGACACGTGGTCCAGCATGCTCTGCAGGCGCTTTTTGCGTCCGAGAGTCGGATTGGCTGGTTTTTTGGTCGCTTCTTCCACCCCCGTACTCCAATCTGTCTAGGGTTTTAACGCAGGGACTTCGGTTGTTGGTCGGCCGGCAACTGGACGAGCAGCTTGGAAGCCGCCTCTTTACAGGTTTCCACGGCAATCTGGCCGAAGAGCTCCTTGTAGCGTTCCACCAGTTCATCGATGGTAGTCTGCTCATTACCCTTGATGGTAACGTCATGCTTTGCCCAGTTAATCTCCAACTCTTTGACAAGTTGGGCCCGCTCAATGGCAATCGGGCCCATAATAGCTTCCTGCTGTTCTATAATCTTCTCTACCATCTGGGCGAAAACGTCCATGTTAGTCCGTCTCCTTGGCTAACGCTTTGAACGCCGGTTTGCTCGCAAATGCGAGGATGCCAAATGTCATCAGGAACTGGCCGAGAGTCAGGAGCAGGTCGCCCCAATCGGCATTGTAGTAGCTGCCTTTGGTGGTAGTGTACGAAAATATGGAGTCGGCGCAGTACATAACGAAAAGTCCGGCTAGCAGACAAACCACCGCCCTCCGGTACAACCCACCGAAGTACCGATAGGATAGGCCGAATACGACAGCCGCGAAAGTCAGGGCCAGGAAGTCACCGAACGGGTAAGCTATGTCTAGTACTGCCTTCAGGGCGGTGTCACCCTGCGGTATCAGCATGCCGCCACGCGCTACTGTGACTTGCAAATAATAAGATGGTATCAGTAGTAACACCGGTACGAGAATGGCGAAGACTTTGGCCTTGCGAGCCTTCCGCAGGGCAAACAGTGCGCCGGTGGCTTTGGACAGGAAAGCCGTTCCCAAAATCCAGAAGAAAATGCTCGGCGCAAAACCGATGTCGGCTAGTGAGGGATAAGGGGCGGGAACGTGTTTGAAGAAATTGTAGTATGACCAGATGTTCTCGCCAAAGCCCCACAGAAATAGGCCGAGTGACACGAAAAAGACGGCTTTGCCTAAAGCGCTCTTCAAGCCGCCCCATATATGCGCCCGCAACATGCCGACCAGACCTCCAAAGAAAGGGATCAAGCCGAAGAGGAATGAATACCAATAGTTAAGATTGCCGCCCTTGTGGTGCGTGACGAACAGCCAAAACCAGAAGACCACCATAGCCAGGAAGTAGATAAGCGTAAGCTTTTGGTATATGTTGCTTTTGCTTGGCATTGATAATTTTCCTGCTGCTTTTAACGTAAGCTTTTTTAGATAGGTTGTCAATTAATGTAAAGGGGTGGGGCTGGGAAGCCATTGAACCGGCTGGCCATGGCAATAGTGTAGGCACCAGCGTGCTCAAACACCACTTTGTCCCCCACGTTCATATAAGCCGGCAGCAGCACGTCGCGGGCTATTATATCCAAGCTGTCACCGGTGGGACCGGCGAGAGTGAATAACAGGCCCTCGGTCGGTTCAGTCGGGGGATTAAGCGGATAAACCGGATATCTGGTGGCGCCTTGATGGATCAGGGCTTCGTAGAGGGCATTATAGATGCCGGCGTCCAGACATAGCCAGGGCTTGTTAGCCCGGTCATTTCTAGCTATGACCTCTGCTACCAGGACGGTTGAGGTAGCTACCAGGCCGCGGCCGGGCTCCAAGAGGATTTTGGGCATATAGGGCAAAGTATGCAGGGCGTTGTGGACCTTAATGGCTATCTCTCTCAGTTCGGGCACATCCTGGTGGTTGTCATAGTGAACCGGGAAGCCGCCGCCAATGTTAAGTATTTCCAGGGTGATACCCTCTTGAAACAGCTCGTCAATAATCGGCCGTACAGCGTTAACGCCTCTGGCCCACATGTCGCTGTGGGCTGCCTGGGAACCGACGTAGAAGCTTATCCCATAAGTCTTAAGCCCCAGATGACGTGCATAAAGGAGCAGGTCTTTGACGGTACTAATCGGCGTACCGAACCTCTCCGACATCATGAAGACGCTGCCGGCGTCATCCACGATTGCCCGTACGAACACCTTGGCTTCTGGCGCATTGTCAGCTATTTTCTTGATTTCTTCCATCGAGTCAGCCGCAAAGCGCTTTACGCCGGCCTGGTGGGCTAGTCTGATGTGCTCGGCAGGCTTGACCGAAGTGCCGTATATGATATTCCGGGCATCAACCCCTACGTTGAGCAAGATTTCTATCTCATAAGCGGAGGCCGCCTCAAAGCCGCACCCCAAGCTATCAAGATAGGTCAACACCTTAGGGTCGGAATTCGCCTTTAGGGCGTAATATACTTCAGCATTGTCTAACAGATGGGTAAAAGTATGGTAATTTCGCTTCAGGACTTCCCGGCTTGTAAAGAAGTAAGGCGTTGCGAAATTGAGCAACCGGGCCTGTTCTAGAAGAGCATCGGATTGGGTTGTCTTGAATGGCATTTTTGTTTTTGAATGAAACTTTTTTTACTTTAGCAAAGCTTGGCGCAAATGCCAAATTTAGATTAAAACTCTAGTTGAGTGCAATGAGTACGATACCGCAGAGGATGGTAAAGGCGGCGGCTATCTGGGTACGGTTAATCCTCTCGCCCAGGAAGAAGTAGGCCAACAGTATGGTCGGTAACGAAAAAGTGGCGCTTAGTACTGCAATAATGCTCGGGTATTGGCTATGGCTGAAACCATATGATACGAAACTAAAAGCCGCCACATCAAAGACACCGATGCAAACCAAGAATTTCCACAAAGTCCGATCTACAATCCGGAGCGAAACGCGCTTCGTGGCGGCGTATACAAGCAGAGTAAGGGCTACCACGATACGAATAATTAACAGATAAGGCAGCCATGGTTTGCCATCAAGGAACTTGTCCAGAAACAGCAGCCAAAATGAAAAGCCTAACAGAGCAGTTACTACCTGGGGTAGACCGGCCAACCGGAGAGCTCGCTTACGGAATGAACTTTCGAGATCGTTGACATCGGTACTGATCAGCAATATGCCTATAAACGTAATCAGGATAGCCAGGCTACGCTTAAAATAAAGCGGCTCACCGAGAATCAATATGGACAAGATGACCACCACTACCGAGTAAGAAGCAAAGATCGGACTTAGCAGGCTAACCTGCCCTTCGCTGAAACCGGCATACAAAGCAAGATACGTCAGAGCCTCGACAATCCCAAAAATCAGCAAGAATAGCGGGTCAAAGTGGTGCAATTTCGGTACTTCGGGGTGCACCAGGAAAACCCCTAGCAGTGGCAGTACGCCGAATAGTTGTTGCCAAAACAGGGTGCGTAGGTCGCCGATTTTATCAATCGTTTTTTTGGCGAAAAAGTCGGCAAAGCCCCAGCCCAGCATCCCCCCTAGACCAGCGGTTATAGCTATCAGAATATTATTTCCCACTGCGGTTTCCTTTATTCATATTTCACGTCTATAATAGCGCCTGGAGAGCAGTATGGCTAAAATCGTGATAGTCGAGGACGAGGTGGCAATTGCCGAGATGTACCGTTTCAAGTTGGAGCACGCTGGCCACCAGGTTCGGTCTGCCCACAACGGCCAAGACGGCCTAGCGTTGGCTCAAGCCTTTCGCCCGGACCTCATTCTGCTCGATCTGATGATGCCCAAGATGAGTGGCGAGGAGATGCTCAAGCAACTGCGCGCCACCGATTGGGGCAAAGACATTAAGGTCGTAATACTGACGAATATAACCGAAGACACCAATACTGCCCGGCTCAGTGATTTAAAAATTGAGCGCTACATCGTCAAAGCCAATTACACGCCCTCCCAAGTTGCCGAGATTATTCCCCAAGTGCTGACTGAGAAAGCCAAGTAGGGTTGCCGGCGTTTGGGCTGCCATAGGATAAAGTATTTATGACAAAAATCGCCATCATAGAAGATGACCAAGCCATTTCCCAGATGTACCGCTTCAAGTTTGAAGCGGAGGGTTACAGCGTCGAAACTGCCGATAACGGCAAGTTGGGGTTAGAATTGGCCGAGAAGATGGTGCCGGATATTATTTTGCTCGACCTGATGATGCCGGAAATGACCGGTGATGAGATGCTCAGACGCCTGCGCGCCACAGATTGGGGCAAAGATATTAAGGTCATCATCCTGACGAATATGGGCGAACAGGAGATTCCGGAAGAACTCAAGTCTCTCGGCGTCAGTGGCATAGTCCTCAAGTCCGACATGACCCCGCGCCAAGTGGCCGAACTAGTCAAAAAACATCTCTAGCATGAAAGTAGCGATACTCGGTTACGGAGCCCAGGGCCGGGCGGCTTACGAATATTGGGGCGCTGGCCATGAGATCACCATTTGCGACAAGGACCAAAAGCTGGTCGTGCCAGGCAATGCCCATAATCAGCTGGGAGACGCCTACCTGCATGGGCTGGACAAGTTTGACCTGATTGTACGCAGTCCGAGTGTACATCCGCAGGATATTGTCGCCGCCAATTCGCCGGACATATTGGCAAAAGTAACCACCGTAACCAACGAATTCTTCAAGGTGTGTCCGACCAAGAATATCATCGGCGTGACCGGTACTAAGGGCAAAGGCACGACTTCTACCTTGATCGCTAAGATGCTTGAGGCGGACGGGCGCCGGGTGCACTTGGGCGGCAACATCGGCACGCCGCCGCTGGAGCTGCTGTCTGGCGGTATCGAGCCCGACGATTGGGTAGTTTTGGAACTGGCAAATTTCCAGCTGATTGACTTGCGCTATTCGCCGCATATTGCCATTTGCTTGATGGTGGTACCTGAACACCTGGACTGGCATGCTGATAGCGAAGAGTATTATAACGCCAAAAGCCAGCTCTTCCGGCACCAAACAAGCGATGACATTGCTGTTTATTACGCTGATAATGAGGCGTCCGGACGCATTGCCAGCACCAGCCCCGGCTTGAAGATCCCCTATATGGATTTCCCCGGCAGCACCGTCAAAGATAACGTGGTTATGATTGATAACCAAAAGGTCTGCAATACCAGCGAACTCAAGTTGTTAGGGCGGCACAACTGGCAAAACGTCTGCGCTGCCATTACGGCTGTCTGGAAAGTCACCCAAAATATCGAAGCCATGCGGGCGGTGCTGACCTCTTTCAGCGGCCTGGAGCACCGGCTGGAATTCGTCCGCGAACTGAATGGTGTCCGGTATTACAATGATTCTTTCGGCACGACGCCAGAGACAGCCATAGTTGCTATTCAAGCTTTCGACGAACCGAAAGTCGTTATATTGGGCGGCAGCGACAAAGGCGCCAGCTACGACAAATTAGCCCGGACGGTAGCGACCAGCAACATCCGCAAAGTCTTACTGATCGGTGAGCAGGCCGCCCGCATCAAAACCGCTCTGGACGGCGTGGGTTTCACTAACACCACAGATGGCGGTAAGACTATCCAAGAAATCGTCGCAACGGCCCGTTCGGAAGCCCGGCCCGGTGATGTCGTGCTCTTGTCGACAGCTTGCGCGAGTTTCGATATGTTCGACAATTACAAACAACGCGGCGAACTTTTCAAGCAAGCTGTGCAAGCACTCGCTTGAGCTGCTCAATAATGGCCTGCTCCGGCTGGAGCACGGTCGCCCGGCCGGCTGCAAGCGCTACGATCTCGTCTTCAATCCAGTGGTAATGGGTGCATGCCAGAACGATAACGTCGGTGCCAGCCCTCAGGCTCTCATTAATATGGTAGACGATCTTTTGATGGTCAACCGTCTGGTGCTCGATCATGGCTGGCCAATCGCCGCAATCCGGCTCCAGCACTTTGATGTTCTTGGCATAGTTTTTTTTAAGCCATTTATAGCGTGAGCTGGCCAAGGTGGTCGGTGTGGCGCAAACGGCTATGACCTTGCTCTTGGTGAGGGCGGCAGCCGGTTTGATCATAGGCTCGACAGCAACTAAAGGGATAGTGAATCTTTCGCGTAATTCGCTAATAAGGGTCGTGGAGACCGTATTGCAGGCAACGACGATTAGCTGGCAGCCATCGGCGATCATGGCCTGGAAGACCGGTATGACAAAACCTAGGATTTCGGCCGGCTGGCGCAGGCCGTATGGTACGTGCTCTTTGTCCTCGCGCAGCAGGATTTCGTTATTGGGAAAAGCCCGGCGAAGGGCGTTGGCAACCGCGAGGCCGCCGACGCCGGAATCAAAGACGCCGATCTTGACACTCACGACTTTGCCCGTTGGGCGGCACGGATAACGTTTTCGAATAGGGCACAGACCGTCAGCGGGCCGACGCCGCCCTTGGTCGGCGTTATGGTCAGGTCGTTGCGTTCGTAGACTTCCGATGCGACGTCGCCGACCGTTTTGCCGCCCTCGCTAGCCACACCGGCGTCTACCACAACTGCACTCTGCTTAAGCATGTCCGGCTTAATCAAGCCCGGCACGCCGGTGGCGCTAATCACCACGTCGGCTTTGCGGATTTCGCCCGGCACGTCCGGCGTTTCCTTAACCACTATCCGCGGTGTGATTCCGGAGGCGATCAGCATTTTCTCCAGCGGCGCACCGACTAGCTTGCCCCGGCCAACCAATACGACATCCTTGCCGGCCAAGTCAATATTGTAACCGGCTAGCAACCAAAGAATGGCCAGGGGCGTGGCTGGATCAAAAGCCGGTTTATCACCTAGGCCGTCAACATCCTTATCGGACGGCACCAGCCTAACTATCTCATCGGTTTCCGATGGGTCCTGCAGCGGTAATTGCACAATTACGGCATGAATGCTTCGATCATTACTTAACTTGTTAAGTAACTCCCGGGCCTCATTTTGCCGGATATGATGGACATCCACATCAATGCCGATGTCAGCGCCATAACGCCGCTTGAGCCGCACGTAAACGTTGATGACGGGATTATCGACCGTCACCACAATGGCCAGCTTGGGATTGACGCCCTGAGCCTGCTTGAGCGCACGAACTTGCGTGGCCTGCCGCTCCTTAATATAAACGGCTAGATCTGAACCATTGAGTAGTCGCATTAGGTATATTCTAACAGAGCTGTTCGGGTTTGAGTAAGTTCCGAGGGTTTGCAATTTTTTGATTTGTTGTATATGCTCATGCTTAACAAAGCATGGGAGTTGAATATGGATCCTAACGTAGCCCAGCCTACCAACCCTAACCCCCCGAGTCAGCAAAGTCCGCCAACGGCTGCTGCTCCGGCGGCTGCCAGTCCGTTGCCGTCTGTACCCGATACTTGGCCAGGTGCTTTCGGAGCTTATAAATACTCCAAGCAAGCTGTAAAGCCGAATGTGTGGCCACTGGTGTCGCTTTGGCTCATCAACTTAGTTATTAGCTTTGTCGTGGAGTTGGCCCTCAAGCGAATCGGTGAAATAATCGCTCTTATCGTTGGTAGCCTGTTGACAGCCGCGATTTTGCTTGTGCTCATCACGGGTGTGCGGGGCCGGCACATGTCAATCGGCGAAGCCCTGAGCGAGGCACTACCTCTGTGGCTTAAGATGATCGGTTTGCTAATCTTGGTCACTGTTTCTATATTCGTTAGTACCTTACTGCTCATCGTTCCGTTATTCTTTGTATTGCCACGGCTTGTACTGTCCTACTACTTCTTGGTCGACAAACGTATGGGCGTAATCGAGGCCTACAAGGCGAGTTGGGCGACAACCAAAGGCAATGCTGTCAAAGTCTGGGGCATTGTTGGTGCATGGATTGCAATGGCTCTACTAATGATTACCATCATCGGCATTCCATTCGCGATCTACTTCCTGCTGATGTACAGTGCCGTCCTTGCCGTGCTTTACGAGTTTCTCACTAAGTCAGGTGCTGCCCCTGCTCCGGCAGCACCGCCTCAAGCGGTGGCTTCCCCGCCCCCGGCCGCACCGCCGGTGTCGCCTGCACCGCCGACACCAGTACAGTAAACTATATGTCTTGCCAAAACAGGGGTAATTTGTTAAAGTTTTGTGAGCAAACCCGCAACCGCGGGCCATTAGCTCAGCTGGTTAGAGCACCTGCCTCTTAAGCAGGGTGTCCAGGGTTCGAGTCCCTGATGGCCCTCCAATACGCTTAAGCTTATTTATCAACTTAGCCTGATATCTTTGCCGTGATACTATTCCTAATATGAGCGTATCAGTCATCATTCCTTGCTATAACGAAGAGCATTATGTTGGAAAACTGTTTGAAGATTTAACTAAGCAAATCAAGCAACCGGATTCTGTCTTTGTTGTTGATTGTCACTCTAAAGACAAGACAATTAAAGTGGCAAAGAGCTTTTCAAATCAACTACCCCTTAATGTCTTGACGGCGCCTTACCGTAGCGCGGCTTCAGCTAGAAACACGGGTGCGGATGCAGCAAAAAGTAACTACTTGTTATTTCTAGACGCCGACATGAGAATCAGACCTGACTTTGTAGGTAGACTCGAAAATAGTGCTATATCTAAACGAGTTGATGTCGTTACGCCAAGGCTCAAAATTGAAGGCCATCATCCAGCAGATGTTTTGTCTGCTTGGAATCTTAACTTGTGGGTATATTTTTATCGCTTATTGCTAAGGCGTCAAGCTTCTGTAACAGCCGGAGGAGCGATGCTTATTAGCAATAAAGCTCATCATACTATTGGAGGATATAATCCAAAGCTACGAGAATTTGATGACATAGATTATATCCATAGAATGTGGAAGCACAATATATCCTGTGCCTTTGACTGGGGAGCAGTTGCTACAACCTCAAACAGACGTGCAGTTGAACAAGGAAGGTTTGCCACTTTTTTGCAAAGCATTCCAGAGGACTATTTCATCACACGACATTTTATTCGTCCAGCCATGAAAAAACTGGGTATAAAACCTAAGTGGCATGATTTAGAGTAGCTGCCATAACTCCAGTAAATACACCCGTCACCGTGGCTCTCCATTGTATCTATTAGGAAGTTCAAACCCGTGGTGATCTTAGGGGTATAATGAACTTATGAGAAAGTTAATCGATATAGTCCTAATCTTAGGTTTCTTGTTTGTAGATTTTATATTCTTTCATGACGTTTTCAAAGCGGGAGAAACTACAAGCCTAGGTCAATATCTGACTGGTATTTTAAGCATTTTAGTTTTTGCTGTTTCAATTCAGTCATTACTGAAAGACCATGACTAAGCGATTCCATACATATTAAAGCATAGGCTTTTTAACGCTTCTAGAGGGTGTTATGATACCTGCATGTATAGTCATCATGCATGGCACTTGGGTGCTTGGCTCCCAATCATTATTGTAGTCGCATTATTGATTGCCGCTTTCGAAATATGGATGATTGTTGATGCAGCCATCAATAAAAAGCTTAGCGATAAAGCAAAAGCTTGGTGGATAGTCGGTATGCTTATCATCCATCCATTTGTCGCAATTGCTTACTTCTTCACTGACCATCGTAAGCGCTAGTCAGTATTGTTATGATGGCCCTACATGTCGCTTATGTTTATTGACAACTCTTTAAGCTTTATTTAACATTAGGCTATGGATAACCCCCCAGAGGGCGAAAATAAACAAATTCCCCCAAGCTGGCCGAACCATCAAGTAAGTACGCCCGCTCCGTTTGTTAGTGATACTCCGCAAACTCCTGCGGTAGCAAGCTCTCCAAGTAGTGCGGTCCCTAGCAGCATTGTTGACCAACCGCACACCAGCCGTGCAAGTACCCTAATCATACAGTGGTTAACATATGCTTTTTGGGGATGGACCGTTTTAACCCTTTCGGCTTTAACTACATCAGTTTTCCAGCGCTTGGTAGCCGGCCAAGCCATAGGAAACTTTAACTACTATGTCATAGCGGCCCTCTTTGTCTTGTTACCTATATCATTTATCTGCGACACGGTTTATTCCAAAAATGAACCCGATAAAAAAGTCGGGCCTTCTTCGCTAGTAATGGTTATCCATGCTATTATATTCGCTCTTTTCACCATAGGCGCCTTGCTTTTT
>Ga0302325_10028306_pt1 | contig 11599 bp, 10 predicted proteins | sample Palsa_T0_2_FD_201948 | JGI IMG/M metagenome (GOLD analysis project Ga0302325, IMG submission 201948) | Peat permafrost microbial communities from Stordalen Mire near Abisko, Sweden - Palsa_T0_2 | ecosystem: Environmental > Terrestrial > Soil > Palsa > Peat permafrost | place: Sweden: Abisko... | reverse complement strand
AATCGTTGCTTCCTCATTGTGAGCCGCGCTCATAAGGACGTAGGCATGGATCGAATCACAGCTCGGTGTCGCGATGGAGTTAGCGATCGGATTGCTCATGGGAGTCCGGAGTTGACCTTACGAGGTCGTTCAATTCGAGGTTCGTGAAGAAAGATATTCGGTCAGACCCTCTTGCCAGGGTTTGAACACGTTGAGCCCGTTGCTCTTGAGTTCGTGATTCTCGAGCACGGAATATTCCGGGCGGGTCACCTTGGCCGGAAATTCGCCTGGTTTTGCAATTTGCAGATTTACTTTTGTGTTCGTCAAGGAGAAAATCTCACGGGCAAATGCGTACCAGGAGCAACTTCCCTCCGCGGTCGCATGATACAGACCGTACTTGTCGGACCGGCTAAGGACCACGATCTGCCGCGCGATCTCCACGGTTGAAGTCGGGCTCACCACCTCACTGTCTACCACGCGCAATTCATCTCTTTCTTTCGCCAGTTTCAACATCAGCTCGACGAAATTAAGGCCACCCTTCGCGCGACATGGGTTCTTGCCGTAGATCGCCGAAACTCGCAGCACGAAGTGTTTTGGCGTAATGGAGCGCACGAAATACTCTCCGGAAAGTTTCGTATTGCCGTAGACATTCAGGGGACGGGGAGCATCCGACTCTTCATAGGGACTGCTTTTGCCTCCGTCGAAGACATAGTCCGTGCTTACGTGCATGAGAATCGACCCCATATCGCGCGCAACCAAAGCCAGGTTCTTGGCGCCGATTCCGTTTACGGCGAACGCTTTCTGCGGTTCGCGTTCGCAGTTTTCTACGTGGTGCATGGCCGCCGTATTCACGATGAATTGCGGCTCCAGTTTCTTCAGGCCATTCGATATCGAGTCGAGGTCCGATAACTCGATCTCTGAATGCGAGACGGGAAAGACTTCATCGCCGTTGCTCTGGAACGCATGGACGATGTCATTGCCGAGCTGTCCGCTCGCCCCGATGACGGCGACCTTCATTACGCGCGCACTCCTTCCAGGGAATGGACGTCGATATTGGCTTCGATCTTCTTAAGAGACTGGATGTTCGAATACAATGGGTTGTCCCAGTCCTGAAACTTGTCCATGTTGTCCACCAAGCCTCCGACGATCGACTTCACATCCCCGGATGGATGGAAACTCAATACGTTCTTAGCCTTCTCAATGCTGACCTTGTAGTTTCGAAAATCCTGAATATGCTTGATATGCAGATCCACTTTTCGCTGCAGCCGCTCTTCCACCGATGACCTCACCAGGTCCGCAACTTCGCCCACCGTGTAATTCCCGGACGCCACGTTGAAGATGCCCGAGAGCTTGTAGTTGGCTTCGATGGCCCGCGTGTAGGCGGTGGCTGCGTCGTCGATGCTAAGGATCGGCCTCCAGATCGACGGATTATTCACGGTAATAACGTGCTCCCGAACGGCGTTCCTGAACATGGTGTTGATAATGAGATCGAAGCGCATCCGGGGGCTGTACCCCGAAACCGTACCTTTGCGCAAGGCGATGACCGAGAAGTCGTCGTCGGCCAGTTGCATCGCTGCTTGCTCTCCCTGAAGTTTCGATATGCCGTAGGGATAGTTCGAGCTCACGGGACGGGTTTCGTCGAACAGCTCATTTTCCGTGTATCCGTAGACCGAACAGGAGGAAGCGTAGATATACCTCTTCACCTTTGCTTTTTTGGCCATGTACGCCAGGTAGGCAGGCGCTGCGGCGTTAAAAATGAAATTCTTGCTGGGCGAGAATTCGGCCATTGGATCATTCGATAGCCCCGCAAGAAAAATGACCTGGTCGTAGGGCTCGAGGTCTTCGATGGACAGATGAAAGATGTCCTTGTTCAGAATGCCTACCTGACGCGGCAGGTAGTTTCCGAACCAGAAGAGGTCGACGACATCAACCTTGTAACCCCGATCGAGGAGCTTGGGAATAAGAACATTGCCGATGTAGCCTGCTCCGCCTGCGCATAGAATTTTCATCTTCTCTCCCTTCGCAATCTCTGTTTTGCGTCAAAACTTGAAATTGTCTGATTCCGGCGTGGCCAGCCATTGCGCCAGAGTCTGAGCCTTCTTATCCTTTTCGGACAACTCGGGCTGACCACCAGCTAAGGGCCATTCGATGCCGATGGCGGGATCGTTCCACAGAATTCCCGATTCGGCCTTATTGCTGTAAAGCCCCGTGCACTTGTATTGAATCTCTGCCGATTCGGAGAGAACGCAAAATCCTCTCGCAAATCCTGCCGGCGCCCACACCTGCCGCCGATTTTCTGTCGAAGCCTCGACGCCCACCCATTTCCCGAGCGTGGGGGAACCCTTGCGGATGTCCACGGCGACCAGGAACGCGCTGCCGCTGGTCACGCGCATCAGTTTGCCCATGGGCGGCCCCCACTGAAAATGCAGTCCACGCACGACGCCGCGAGCCGAACGGGAATGATTGTCTTGCACAAAATTGCAAGGCAGGCCCAATTTCTTGAACTGATCCTCCCGATAGGTTTCCATGAAAAATCCGCGACTATCCTGAAAGATGTCGGGTACGATCACCGCGACATCTCCCAACGACCGTGATTCAATTTTTATTTCCATTAGTCTCTAGAGAACCTGTCCTCCCGCAATTTGTGGATCCAATTCCAAGGAGACTGCTATCCGGGTACCTGTCGTTTTGGCCGTCGATTTCGAGGGGTTCGAGTTTTAGCGCTCCAATACGCGGCTTGCCGGCTTGATGTCTAGTTCGGGCTCTTCCCCCTGTTCGACGAGACGGATCGGATCCAGGCGGACGTTCCACTGAAATAATTGGCGGAATAGTTCCCGCTGTTTCTTCCCTGCCTCGCTCGGTTTCACAGTTTGGACGACGTCGAGGACCAATCTTCGGATGAATAAGCCCACCAAAGTGGATCTTCGGCAGCTACGCAGTCCTCGCAGTCCGTAATACTTGTAGAAGTAAAGATACCGGGTGACTTCACTGTCGATGGCGAACCCAATCGGTGGAAACCGCTTTTGCGTCGACTGCCCGCCCAGGTGGGTAATCGTCACCGTTGGCGTGTACAGGATCGGATATCCGGCGTCCCAAATCCTTTTACATAGATCGGTGTCTTCGAAACAATAAAAGAATTGTTCGTCGAAGCCACCTAAGCGCTTAAGCAATTCTCCACGGACCAGAGTAAAGCATCCAGCCGGCCATCCGACGGTGCGTTCCGTGTCGCCCTTCCATCCGACATATCGGCCGGGATGGAACCAGTCAGAAAAATGCGCCAATCCTTGAAGCTGAAGAGCCCAACACCATTGCGATCGAGGTGTGGGAAAGGGCCAAATGCAGCCTTGATACGTTCCATCGGTATTCAGCACACGGCACCCAAATCCGCCCGCCTCAGGGTGTTTATCCGCAAAGGCCACGATTTTATCCAGGGCGCCGTCCGGAATGATCGTATCGGGGTTCAGGATGAGCACGTACTCACCATGGCTGGCCCGAATTCCAACGTTGTTCCCCTTCGAGAACCGCAGATTCACTCCGTTTTCAATCAAAACAACCTGCGGAAAATGCTCGCGGATAAACTCGATGGACCCGTCTGTGGACCCATTGTCCGAGACGATGACTTCCAGTGTCGTCGAATGCGTCCCTGCGAAAATGGAAGTCAGGCAGTCGGTAATAACCTTAAGGTCGTTCCAACACAGTATGACAATTGATAGTTTCATTGTGGGCTTCTTTAGCGGAGAATCACATATCTCCAGCGATTTGGTCTAACCTGTTTCGGAGCCTACGACGCGAATACGTTACCTCAGGGTTTCTGGATCAGCGGTTGTTCTGCTCGTGAAAAGGCCGTTTTTGGATGAGAAGTAGGCTTCGGACTCTCGACGGATCGCCGGCTCGCGACCGGGCTGGGCGACAAGGCTGGGCTGAACCCAAAGCCTGGCTCGCCTCCCAGCGCTAACGCCTCCGCCGATTCGGCGGTTCTCGACGGCAGGGTAACCGCGGCAATCATGGCCAGCAAGGCGTACCAGGCCACAATCGTCTGATCGAAATAGCCAATTCCAAAGAAAGCAACCACGTTCGCAAATAATGACGCACCAAACGCCCAAATAAAAAATTCATGCTTCTTGTCGTCTTTGTTTTCGACAGCGCGACGCATCCTTCCCAGATACTTAAAACCAATCACGATCCCCGCCAGGAAAAGTATCAATGGGATCAGTCCTGCCGTGTCGGCAGTTCCGACGTACTGATCGCTGAGGTCGAAACTGTCGAGGCCCCAATTCCCATAGTCCTTCGTTCCGACGAATACCCAGGACGTGAAATGCCGGATGCATTGGTCCACAAGCATGTACCGGTGCCAGGAAGACGAGCCGCCAGCGAGATCGATGTCCGAGATGATGTGCCAGATGGGTGAGGTCATATAGAGCTGCAGGCAGATCATCCCTGCAACGATGCCCCACCTCACCGTACGCATTCTGGTCCGCATGGGCCAGAAGCAGAAGCCACAAACTCCACCCAGGAATCCCATCATCGCCGTACTGGAGTTAGCAGTCATCGCCATGACGATCGCGCCAATGGCTCCCCCTGCCGCGAAAATTCGGCCCTTTTTCTCCTTGGCCCAGAGTCCTACAAACAGCGGTAGCATGAATCCGCCGAACGTCCCCGCCAGTATGGGGTGCGCGAAGACGCCCGCCGCGCGGACTTTATCGTCCCTCTCGCCCGCCACTTGCAGCATTTTGGCGTGTTGTCCGCCGAGCATGGAGTAAACCAGGTTCTTCCCGCTGTACACTTCGTAGCTCATGAACCCGGCAACCACGATCGTCACGTACGCCAGCGCTCGGATCGCTCGTTTCACGTCTTCTTCGTCCCGGACCAGGAAACGAAACATGATGTAGCTTCCCACACTCGTATAGAGCTGTCCGAGTTGGTAGACCGCCTCTGCCGGCTCCAGGAACAGCAGGATGCCGTCCACGGTGGTGAATACGCCCAGGAGAATCACGACCTTGTCGAGCGAATTCAAACCCCCGCTGAAGATCTCCTCCTTGCCGGAAAACTTCGCCCAACCGAGCCGTACAAACCCAAAGAGCAGCAGGATCCGCACCATCGGAAAGTGGACCCCCGCGAAGACTACAATCTGGTCGCTCGGGATCAGTAGGCCCGCGAGCAGCAGCGGAAAAATCGCCTTGGTTCGCGGCAGCAGCAAGAGGAGAATCCCCGCGAACAACACCAGCCCCAGCGCCACCGGACTGAAGATGCTCTCATTAGGGCCGCCGTTGAAGTTCGCCCAGGGTTGTGTAGGATCCAAAGATTGTGCCTCGCTCTGCTCTACTGCGCGAATGACGCAAGATTACTCGCAGAATTATCTATAGCCCCAACACCGATTCTAAACGTTTCCGGGTGCCTCCGAAAAGGATCGCATACGCGACGCCATACGCCATCACGCACCCAATGACGCCAATAAACACGCTCGAAACGGGCTGTTTAAAGCTGATGATCGCTCGTGCCGCCAGGCAGGCCCCAAACACGCTTACCGATATGGCTGCAGCGACCAGAATGCTCTTCTTGTATCTCGACAGCTCCAAACCCGTCAGATTGTGGATGCGCTCAATTTGGGTTAAATAACCACCCGCCATCGCCACGACGCATGCCAATTGGCCGCCGACTGGTCCGAACCATTTTGCGAACGGGTAGATCAGAACGATCATCAAAACCGCCATGGTCGCGACGCACCGCCGGTGCAACTGCGGTCGCCCCCGGGCATAAATGACGCTCGTGATCGGACCGTTCGCCACATTCAATAGTGCCGCGCAACCGGCCAAAAACAAAGAGCCCGCGGCTGCGCCATAGCGGTATCCGTAGGCCACGGTCAGCAGGAAATGCCCGCAGAAAAACAAAAAGACCAAAATCGGCAGGCCCAAGAAAAAAACTGCGGCTGTGGACTGCAGCAAGATCCGGTTGATGCGCGGCTTATCATCCTGGATTTGCGCGAACGAGGGGAACATGGTCTGCCCCATCACGTTGATGATGAAGCCAGCCGGCGTCTGAATGGAAGAAACAGCCATCACGTACAATCCCAGCGCCGCGGGAGAAAACAGCTTGGCCAGCACGAAAATATCGGTGCGCTGGAAGATCAGGGTCAACGGCGACATGCCATACACGCCGCGCGAAAACTTGAGCAGCTCCTTCATCGCTGTTCGATCCCACCGCCACGGAGGGAGGAATGGACACAGGATATAGGAGAAAAGACAGCGCGCTGCATTCTCCGCAACGAAACCGATCACCAGAGCCCACACATCGCGGATGAAAAAACTCAGAATCACGGTGAGCAAGACACCGGCAATACCCCCTCCGTGATTGACCGCCGCCCACTTCCGCAGGTTCATCTCCTTGATCGCCGCGTAGGCCCGGGCGCTGATCGTACCTTCGAAGAGGATCCCTATTCCAGCCACGCGGAAAAGGATGGTTAGTTCTGGATTGCCATACATTCGGGCGGCCAGGGGCGCCAGCAAAAACAAAATGAGATAGAGAGAAGATGACCGTCCGAAGGTAATCCACCACGCGGCTCCCACGTGACTGTCTTCATGGCCTCTGGGATTTTGGATCAGTGCTTCCCGCGCTCCAACGTCCAGCAGCGAACCAAGAACACTCGTGGCCGACGTAACCAGCACCATGGTCCCGAACGCCTCGGGAGCAAGCATGCGCGTCAGCAGCATGTTGCGGCCGAATCGCGAGGCTTGTTCGAGGACGCTCCCCGACCCAAGCCAGGCTCCGCCACGAAACGTCCTGGCTTTCAATGAATCGCCGGAAAACAGGCGCCCCGCGGCTTGCTTTATTTTCTCGTACATCGCAAGGGCCATTAGGTTTGAATCCCTCTTAAAAGCTCTTCCATAAAGAATGGTTGGTTGAACTTAATATCGCCGGTGGGTTGCGCCGGCCACAGCCTGCCGTTCTCTGAACATGGCTGCCCGGCAAGTCTCGACGCGGCGCAGTCCAGTATGTGTCTACTGATTTGGCCTGCACTCCTCACGATCGAGTTTCTTGGGTGGCGTGAGGGTGGTCCTTCAAAACGCTGCCTGGCACGACGCGATCGAGCAGCCCTTCCATCAGGTCTGTGCTGTGCTCCCAGTCGAGACTGCGGATGGCCCGATTTGCCGCTGTCGCTAGCTTCACGCGCAGGTTTTCATTGTCCAGCAGCCGGCACAGGTTGGCGCCAAGCGCCTCCGGATCCTGCGGTGGAGACAGCAGCCCGGTGACCCCATCGTCGATAAAATCGCGAATGCCCCCACAATCCGTGGATACCACCGCGCAGCCGCATGCCGCGGCCTCAGCGGGCGGCAGAGCGAATCCCTCCGACACGCTGGGGCAAAGAAAAATCGACGAATGATTGTAAATGTCGTTCACGATGAAATCTTGCGGTGGATTATTACGATATTCGATCCACGAAGGGATGCCGCGCCGAAAGACCGAGCTGCCAAACAGGATGGCCTTGAGGTTCGGATGCTTGGCCCGGGCGATCTCGAGAGCCCTAAGTCCATCGGCCCCGCCCTTAAAAGGAACCTTCGAGTACATCATGGCCACTCTTGGCTGCCGCGCCATTGGCTCGATGAGGCGATAATGGTTCAGGTCGATTCCATTCGAGATGTGCGTCAAATCGTCTGCGCCAAGATCCCGCCCGACGCTGTAGAGCCATTTTGACACCACGACCTTGTGTAGGTCCGATCGCCAGGTGGCATCAATCTTTTCCTTCTGCCCCATCCAAGTCTCGTAATGTTGGATGAGATAGCATTTCTCGCCCTTACTCTGAGGATATCCGAGCACGGAGTCGACGGTTTGCCAAGCCGTCGCGAAAATGATGTCCCCGTCGGGAATATCCGTTTCCTCCGGCAGGGGCACGAATCGCAGGTCCACTCGCTTATCAATTTTGTGCCAGTCGGTCTTCGGTGCGATCAATCGTTCCCGCAACCAGCCGCGAGCGCTGTTGGCACGATTCCAAAGGCTCCGGTACCCGGCGTGGGGCGCGGTGGTGCTCAGCTGGCGCGCATGAATAATCGTTACGCGGTGTCCCCTGGACACCAGACGATTCGAGTATTCATAAACGACCCGGTAGCCTCCGCTGGGTTTATACGGATAGTGCGGCATTAGAAAGGTTATCTTCAATTGGAGTGCCTCACCCATTTCCCTGCAGGTTCTTCCTAGTTGAATCCTGTCGGCGTTCCCGTGTTGAGTCGATCAAAGATCTGTTCGGCCCGCCTGGCCCACGAATGGTTCTGTCTCACCGAGAGGCGCGCCCTTTCGACTGCCGAGCGACCGCTCGCGTTGTCCCGGTCAGCTTCCAATTTGGCGGCGAGATCGGATCCGTCTGGCGCCACTTGCAGGATCACCTCAGGCGGCAGAAGCATCTCGTATTCGCCGCTGCGTGGCAGCACACCCAATAATCTGGCCCCCGCGGCCAGCCCTTCGAAATAACGCATCACAAACGGACTATATCCTCCGGTCCGCGCGGGATGATCCACATCGGGCGGCGTCACAAGAAAGTACCGGCAGCTTCCGACCATCTGCCCCAGCTCCGAGGGACTAAATTCTCCCGACCGCTGCGTGTATCGGTAGTCCAGTCCGCGATCCGCGCAATAACGAAGCATAGCTTGATGCAAGGGTTCGTGGCGACGCCCCATCCAGTAAGCGAATATCGGCCGCTCGCCGGGCACGGAATCAAAAACGTTGGTATCAATGCCGAACGGCAGCCATTCAAACCGGCCCGAGGGAAAGCGCTTTTTCAATTCCACGCAGCTCTCGCGAAACGCGACGAAACACGGATCGAGACGCTGCAGAGTGGCCAGCGCGCCAACCTTGGTGATGAGGTACTTCCAGGCGTCCAGGACGTAGGCGGAACGCCGCACGGCTCCCCGCGCCAAGGAAGCGGCGAAAATGGGCCATTCCGGCCGCGACGGCCCTTGGACCCAAAATAACGTGTCAGAGGACCAGACGTCCCGCAAAACCCTTCGCCAATCTTGCCAATTGCCGCGAGCAAACTGAGGGGGCGCGATCAAGCGACCGTCGTTACGCGACGCTAACGGCCTGAGCAGCGGAGGGCCGAGCGTCGTCCAATTTACCCAGGGATTCAGGTTCTCGTTAGAAAGCACGCCGAGACGCATCGCTCGCCTATCTTCCACTTCGCGGGTGCGATGGACCGGCTGGCACGGACCGACACCACCGCTCGCGGAATCTCCAACCGCTTCTTTTATTTTCGACCCGTTCAGGGAACCACGGCTTCGTCACCAGAGCGCACCCCGGCGAGTCCAGCGGTCATAACAAGAGGCGCGCTCGGCGGAGGCAATTCCAAGTCTGGGATTTCTCCGCCGGCGCCTGAAAACGGTACTGCCTGGAACGATCTTTAGTTCACCGTTGCAGTGAGTCCACTAGGGGGCTGCGGTCCGGTGGTGGTGCTGGCGCCGCCAAACTGAAAGGCGCCCGCATCATTTTTAGTGCTCCCGGAGATCAGCCGAGCCACCGGGGTTACCGTCGAACCACCGATTGAATAATACGGTGACGTGACCAGAGTGACTCCAGCGGTTGTCGAGGATTGGCACGCCGTCCCCGCCCCTGCATTGACGGCTCCCACGGCGGCGCACTGCGCGAGCAGGGCCGTAGGGGTGAATCCCGCCTGGATCGTCGCACCGCTGCCGTTTTGCGGAGCGAAATAGCTTCCCAGGCTATAGCCTTGATTGTTCGCCGCCGAGAGTGGCTGCGCCAAATTTGGATTGGGCAGTTGAAGGACCGTGCCACAAGCGTTCTGGTAGCATTGAATCGCCGACGAACTGGACGTGATGTAGTGGTTGTAGAACGAGTCCATCGTCAGCGGGGCCGCCCCGGCGACCGCGCAGGCCAACGATGGCGGTGAGTTAGGTCCAGAATCCGGCCCGCACTCCATGGTGTTGTTGAAAAGGACGCACAATCCTCCACCACCGCCGGACGGCGTGGAGCAGGAAAATGCCAGTTGGCCGCCGGTCTGTCCGCCCAAATAATTCTCCGTGACGTTGTTGAAGAAATAACTCGTCACTCCGCTGTTGGGCGCGAGCTGCGAGACCGTGGCATAGCCTAAAGCCCCGGCATTCGATGACAGGTTGTTGTACATAAGCGTCCCTTGGGGTGGGTCCGCGTTGTTCTCAAACACATTGTTGTGGACAGAATTTGCCGCCGCCGAAAAAGGGCCGCAGCTGTACATCGTATTATCGTGGAACATGTAGAAGGTGCCCACGATGCAATCGCCGTAACCCATCCAGTTGTGGTCGATCTCCACGTTGTGAAAGCTGCCCGTGAGCCACAGTCCTAAATCCTGAGAGGTAGACCAGCAACCGTTGCACTTTCCAGTCGTATCTTGCCCGGAAAACACGTTATGGTCGATCTCTCCGCTGGCGGCGGGGGTGCTGGACATGTTCAGCCCAAAAGGCTCTGTACAAGGGTAGCTGTTCCCCGACACCGTGCAGCTGTTCGGAAAGTAGAACGTAAAGCCATGCAGGTAGTTATGATCGAACTCAAAACTCGCGACGCCTACTCCTGCCGACATGTACCCGAGTGAGCTGTTGCAGCCGGTCGAGCAATCTGTAAACAGCCCTGTAAATTCGATCCAAGCCACGCGCCAGTAATTGTCCTCATCAAAATCGAGGAAGTAGCTTCCATTGGTGCCCGGCCAGGTTCCCTCGCCGCTGAAAATGGGACGATTCCATCCGTTGGGACAGGCGGACGAGTTGTACCAGCTTTGGTCAAATCCGCCAAAATAGATCGGATTTCCCGCCGACCCGCTCACACCGGGGGTCCACTCTCCGATCTTTGCGAAGTTCCAGGTGTCACAGCCCTTAAAAATATAGGCTGTGCCGCCGGTAGGATTGTTGGCCGCGCAGTTCGCCGTGCAGGTGGACATCTTCGGCGCATTCGCCCAGGGCGCGCTCTCGCTCGTACCGCTGTTCGAGTCGCTTCCGCTCGCCGAGGAAATAAAATAGCAGTGGTTCCCAGAAACAGGCGCGCCACTTGGACAAGCGCCTTGCGCGTGCGCGCGCGGCGCACACATGAAAAATGCAAGCAAAAACCCGTACAAAACCAGCCGTTTCATAGATTTGTGCCTCCGCATTGCCCCAATTACGGTGCACAGCTTATATGTCTCGCTTTGCGGCCTACAACTGGCCCTTAGGACAGTCTCGGGACAGGTGACACCCGTCCCTCTGATCTGTCGGCCGTGGCGACGTAGGTTTGCGACGTGGTCCAATGGAAACGATCGATGTAAGGAAATAATCGCGCCCTCAGGCCACCCGGGAATTCGCAACGCCACGATCCACCGAAACTCTGCGGTAGATCTCTTCGATCCGTTCAATCTTCATGTCCCAAAGGAACTGTGACCCGACCTTTTCCCGCGCCGCTATGCCCATCGCAGTGACTAGCTCGGGCGCGGCGGCCAGTTTTCGGATCGCGTCCGCGATGTGAGCCGCAAATGTTTCCGGATTGGTAACCGGTACGCGGATTCCGCAAGAATCGTCGATGACAAATCCAGGGCCGCCCCGGTCGGCGACGATCAGCGCCAGTCCATGGCTCATGGCTTCAATCACAGCAATGCCTCCGGGTTCGCGAAAGCTGG
>Ga0302325_10028304_pt1 | contig 11599 bp, 7 predicted proteins | sample Palsa_T0_2_FD_201948 | JGI IMG/M metagenome (GOLD analysis project Ga0302325, IMG submission 201948) | Peat permafrost microbial communities from Stordalen Mire near Abisko, Sweden - Palsa_T0_2 | ecosystem: Environmental > Terrestrial > Soil > Palsa > Peat permafrost | place: Sweden: Abisko... | reverse complement strand
GCCTGGCCCCGACACATACATGCCCCACTGAGTAATTTTCCCGTTGGCATCCGTGTGAACGGAGAACCCGGAAGATGTGGCGTCTAACTGGGTGATGGTGGTGACGCCGTCGGTAAAGGTGAACGAGAGTGGCTTGAAGGCTCCAGAACCACCGACGTCTTGCATCAGATTCGGGGCGAGCGGCTGCGCGACGGTAAATGAACCAGTGATATGGCAGATAGGCGGGCAGCTGGTTCCCACGAACTGATCGAAATTATCCGACACGAAAACGTAGGTAGTCGCCCCATTGGCCGCGCGAGCGGGAAAGAGCGAAACGAAGACTACAGCCAAGAGTTGGATTCCCAGCAAAATGGCGCCGGGAACCCGCGAGCTACGGGACTTCATCGAACCCTCCGAGTTCTAATAAATCCTTCGGAGTTTATCACAAGATGAATTGAGGGCGATTCAGGGGAGCTTAAGACGGCGCGCCGTTTTCGAGGAAATTTCGCAGCCGATGGCTGCGGCTGGGGTGACGTAATTTGCGCAACGCTTTCGCCTCAATCTGGCGAATGCGTTCGCGCGTTACCGCAAAATTCTGACCCACTTCTTCCAGCGTATGTTCGCTGCCATCCTGCAAACCAAAACGCATCTTGACGATCTTTTCTTCACGCGGGCTCAGAGTTTTCAACACTTCGGCCGTTTGCTCGCGCAGATTCAGATTGATCACCGCTTCCGACGGCGACACCATGCGGCTATCGACAAGAAAATCTCCGAGATTCGATTCCTCCTCCTCGCCGACGGGAGTTTGCAGGGAGATAGGTTCCTGCGCAATGCGCATCACGCGGCGAATCTTGCTGGGAGAAAGATCCATCCGCAAAGCCAGTTCGTCCGTCGTGGGCTCGCGTCCGAGTTCCTGCTGCATGACGCGCTGCAAGCGCACTAGCTTGTTGATGGTTTCGATCATATGCACCGGAATGCGAATGGTGCGAGCCTGATCGGCAATCGCGCGCGTAACCGCCTGGCGCACCCACCAAGTGGCGTAAGTAGAGAATTTATAGCCGCGTTTGTAATCGAATTTGTCCACCGCGCGCATCAGGCCAATATTGCCTTCCTGGATCAAATCCAGGAACTGCATGCCACGGTTGGTGTAGCGTTTGGCAACAGACACGACTAGACGAAGATTGGCTTCAATGAGGCGCTTCTTGGCGGCTTCGGTGTCCTGCTCGCCGCGTTCTACAATGCGCAGGGTCTCCTTTAATTCGGTGGATGGCGCGCCGCTCTTAGCCTCCAGCGTTCTCAACTGGCTCTTCAGCGCATTCATTTCTCTATTCAAGGCCGCCCCGGCGCCGGCCTTTTCGGGCGGTTGCTCCATCTTACGCTGCACACGTGCGATTTCCTGCTCGAGCGATTTCACCTGAGCGACCACCTTTCTGAGCCCGTCGCTCAGCGAACGCTTGAAGCGCGACGAAAACGCAATGCGCCGCACGGCCTTCGAAAGGAGGATAACTTGACGCGCATAGTCGGAACGCAGTTTGCGCCCTTGCTTGCGCTTCAACGTGACCGGACCCGCGTCCAGCTTTTGTTTGGTTTGCTGGCTTCGCTTGTACAGCTTCTCGAGTTCCGCGATGGCGGAAAAGAACTGTTCGCGAAGCTCGCCGGCCGCTTCCTCTTCCTCCTGGCCCAACTGTGTGTCGGGTGCTTGCATCACATCCAGAATGGAGATCTGATTTCTTTCCACGGCGTGCTTGGTATCAAACAAGAGTTGGATGATCAGCCGGGAGCGGGACAGCGCTTTGCGCGCCTTGCCTTCGCCACGCTCGATGCGCTTGGCCAATTCGATCTCGCCTTCGCGCGTCAACAGCGGCACCATGCCCATTTCGCGCAGGTAAACGCGTACGGAATCGTTGCTTTTGTCGAGCGCACCGGCGGAAAGATCCAGTTCCGAGAGGTCTTCCAGGTCGTCGTCTTTTTTCTCGAAGTCTTTGGGTTCTTCAAGTTCGACAACAGCGCCGTCAAGGTCGCCGAAAATTTCGTTGAGGTCCTGGTCTGGCGCCAGATCCTCACGCACTACGCCGTTGACGTCGTAGAGTGCGAAGCCCTTGTCATTGCTGTCTTGCATTCACTGCCTTTTCCCACGCGATGCCGCCAGCGGTGGCGCCACAGGGATCGAAGCCCCCCGATTAGTACCTCGACTCCTCATAGTACAACACGAAATGGGCTCTCGGGCGTACGTATCCGGCAAAATTATCAAGCACCCGCGGGCTTTCGCGAAGCCCCGCTCCCACCCCGCTGCAGGGCGTTAAGTTCCCCGGCGGCTTGCATGGCGCCGGTAATGTCTCCAGCCTTCTCCATCTCCTGCACTTTTCTGCGCAAAACTTCGTATTGAGCCGCCACGGCCTTCGATTCCAGCGCTCGCAAGCAGTTCAGCGCTTGCTCGGCCGCGGCTTCTTCATTCACCCCCAAATCGGCAAATCCGATCTCGGTGAGGACACGCTGGAAGTGCGGCTCGAGTTGATTCACCACGTCCTCCAAAGAAAAATTACGGGCCTGTTCATCAAAGTTAACAATCGCGGAAAAAATGGCGCGCAGTTCCAAAAGTTTTAAAGAATCGTTACTACTCAGATAGTGGCGAATGGCGGTGCGGGCATCCGCACTGGCCAGTAAACAAGTGAGCAGTAATTTTTCATTTGGCGGCACTGCGGAAGAGATCGTCCGCGGCTGGGAGGGTTCCGCGCGTGGCGTTTTCTTGAATTGCTGGCGCACTGTCTCACGGTCGAGATTGAGATAGCCCGCTACTTCGTCGGCGATGGCGGAACGCTCGAGCCGGTCGGAAACCTGCTGGATCGTGGGCCACAGAAATTTGAACGCGTCAACACGGCCTTCCACCGTCCCCATATCGAATTTATTGCGCGTGCGGTCCGCCAGCCAGTGAAAATACGACGCCGCGCCGGCCAGCAGCGTGCGATATGCATCGGCGCCGTTCTGTTGGATATATTCATCGGGATCGAGGCCACCTGGAATCTCCAGTACTCGCACGCGCATGCCTTCCGCCAGGAACGAACCAATGCGTTTTTCGGTAGAGTCGGCGCCCGCTCGATCCGAATCGAAATTGAGGATGACTTGCCCGGCGTTTCCCGATTGCGCCACCTGGCGCTTGATCATGCGAACCTGATCCGCATGAAAAGCGGTGCCGCTGGCAGCCACCACTTCCTTGATACCGGCGGCGTAGACGCCAATGACATCCATATATCCTTCCACCAGGATCATGCGGCTATTCTTGCGTGCTTCGATCTTCGCGCGATGCAGATTATAGAGAACGGCCGACTTGTTATATAGCCCCTTGGTGGGCGAGTTGAGGTACTTCGCTTTCTCGTCGGGCCGCAACGCACGGCCTCCAAAGCCAATCACCTTTCCGGCTTCGTTGTGAATAGGAAACATGAGGCGAGCCCGAAAATAATCGTAAGAGCTGCCGTCGTCGCGCTTGCCGACCAAACCCGATTCGTCCATCAACGATGGGCCGAATTTTTGGAGTTTTTTCGCAAGCTGCTGGCCGGACGCGTCCGCCAGGCCGAGGCGGAATTCGTCCATCGATTCTTTGGAAACGTTGCGCGATTCAACATACTGGCGCGCATCCACTCCTCCGGCAGAGCGCAAGTTGTCTTGAAATGTGCTGGCGGCAATTTCCTGCATTTCATAAAGTGCCGCCCGCTTCTGCGATTCGGCGTCGTCGGGACGCTGCTGCCGCTCCGGCATCGGGATGCCATAACGCTCCGCCAAAAGCTTCAGGGTTTCCGGAAACGTCAGGTTTTCGCGCTCCTGGATGAATTTGAAAACATCGCCCTTGGCATCGCAGCCAAAGCATTTGTAGAAGCCAAGCGTGCCATTGACGTTGAAAGAAGGAGTGTTTTCGGAATGAAACGGGCACAAGCCCACATAGCGCGCGCCGGAGCCTTGCCTCTTGAGAGGCACGTATTGGCCAATCACCTCAACAATGTTGAGTTGTGCCTTTAGTTGTTCTGCGAAATCCATGGTGGCTCAGGGCGGGGAAGGTTCTTTCCAGGTTACCCCACCTTTGTGGATTCCGCTCGGAGGTTATTTGGCCGCTGCGCGATCGGCAGCTCTTTTGGCCGCCCAACGCTTCTTTACAGCCTCTCGGATGGCTTTGAGACCAGCCGGGCTGATGCGCCGCTTGGTAGGTGAGGCGCTGCCATTTTTCTGGGCGACCGATGCGACGCCGCCCGCATAGTACCGGCCATCGCGCCGCTGCAGCTTTTTCTCTTTAGCCAGAGCGCTCAGCGTCGTGTAGATGAGATTCTCGCTTAGAGGTATTTTCCGCGACGTGAAAACTTCTCTAATCTCTTTGGGAGCGGCCCCCGCAGCGCCATGGGCTCGCACGATGGCCACCACAAACGCCGTTTTGTTGCCGGTAAATTCGATGGCCGCCAGATCATGGGATGGTGCGCCGTTCGTGGGAAGTGGAACTGAATGAGCGGAAGTCTCGCTCGGACTCTTCCCGGTTGGCGCCGTCTCTTTGGCAAGCTCTATTTCCAGAACTCGCTGAAATGCAGCAAGCTCAGTTGTCTGAGTCTCAATGGAAGCGGTGAGCTCTTCGATGCGACTCTTGAGGGATTTTGCTAGTTGTGACATATCTTACATATCATAGCGCTCCGACTTTGAGGTTGGCTCCAAGTGTCGGTTTCTAAGTGGGAGAAGAAAGGCCAAACTAGGTCGCTGACGCTTCCGGCTCTGAGTCGGCACGCGGTCGATTTTCATGAAATTGACCTGTAGTGTACCGCTCCTTGACAGTCGCGGCTCCTTAATGAGCGATTGAGTAAACACGCACCGGTCCGATCAGGCCAGAGGGCTGCAACGGCGAGGTCGCCTTGTAGGGCTTCACATCGGCAAAGGTATATTTCGTCTTGGCGTTTGGCTGTTCATCTCCAATTAATCGATTGACCCACGCATTCGTCACTTTGACGGTGACTTCGTTCGCACCTTTCTTCAGGGCGCCCGTGACATCTACCCGATAGGGAGCATGCCACACAATGCCGAGCGACTTGCCGTTTACGATCACCTCCGCCAGGTTCTTCACGTCACCCAGATCGATCCATTGCTGCGCGTCTTTGTGGAACCAATCGGCTGGAGCTTTGATTGTTTTTGCATAGGTGCCGGTTCCGGAGAAGTATTTCACCCCGGCATCCTGGTTATCGCTCCAGGAGGACAGCTTGTCTATGGTGACGGACGGGGGCGCGCCGCGGCCGGGTTGAAAGCTCACATCCCAGGGGCCATCCAGTGTTGAGAGCTCCGTTTCGACTAATTTAGGGAGTGTGCGGGAGGTTTCCGTGGTGTTTTTGCGGAAGACAACGAAGACTGAACCCCAGGGTTCCAGATGCAGCGGGATGGTTGTGCGGCCACCGGCGATTTGGTAGGAAGTTGGCTCCGACTTGCCGGTCTCAGCGTGCCAGAGTTCGGGGTCTTTACCTGTTACCCGGAAGCTTGCGTCCACCGACTCAGCACGATCGTTGCGATTGTCAACGAAGTATAGATCGCCGTCGGCCAGCTTGCGATGAACGAAGAGAATGCGCGTGTCGTTCGCGGGTTTGGTGTAGTCGAAATCGGGTGAGACATCCAGAGTTTTGAAAACATCGCCGATGTCCTGTCCCGCATACACTGTTCCTGAGCCGACTTTGTGCACGCCAGTTCCATCGCCGAACAGCTCGAGCGACAGCTTTTGGAACTCTGTCTGATCATCGGCAAGGCTAGGATCGTCCTCTGGCTTCGGGCCGGCCACTACTGCGCCCGCTGCCACGAGTTTGTGAATGGCACGGAGTACTGGCAGGGACATGTGCCGGCTGTAGGGATCGAGTCCCAGTACACGGTAGCTCATGCCGCTTTTGGTGGTGATGCGACCTCCCTCGACTGTGAGTTCATGAATCAAGCCATCGGCGTTGATGTAATCGAAACCGTAACCGGCGGGAACAGCGGGCGCTTTAGCCGAAAAGATCGCGGTGAGGTTCGAGTCTTCGCCGTAGAAATAAACGAGGTCGGCGCCGAAGTGGCCCTGTTGCAGCAAGTAGCTGCTGCGAGCGAGATAGTTCACCCAAGGGCCAGCTTGTTCGGCCCAGGTTTCGTTGCGGTTGAACCACTGGCCGAAGGGTCCCAGCGTTAGTCCAGGAGCTTTACCCACGAGCGGTTGATGAGCGGACTCGTGGATGACAAATCGGTTGATTCCGTTCAGCAGCTCCTGATCGGCCGTGGGTTTTAACGTTGCGGGCGACCACGCCCAGGCGGCAGCACCGGCGGTCATGGACTCCGCGGCCACTAAGTTTTGACCATAGATGTGAGCTACCGATGCCGACTCGCGATCGTCTGCGTTATAACCGTATTGTTCCGCGTTTACTCCGGGAACCTGGGTCCACATGGCGCTCATGGGAATGTCGGCGAGCTTCTTCACTTCCATACCATCGCCCACAAAGGCGCGGCCACTTTCGTGAGACTCGCCATAATGGCCCATGCCACGATCCTTGAGAGATGCCTCGACTTGGCCGTAATGCTCGTCGGCGATGAGGTCGGCGATGGTCTTGCGAAAATCCCAGAGGAAGCGGTCGCTCGCTTCAGCGCTCTCGACGATCTGGCCGGTAAGAACGGGCATCCAAGGGACGGGATCGTAGCCACGACGCTTGCGGAATTGCGCAAGCATGTCATCCGTCCAATTTTGCGATCCGGCTTCCCAGCTATCGGTGACTACATAGCGAATGCCGCGCTTGCCCATCCAATCGGCGCCGACGGTTTTCTCATAACTATCCAGATAACCGTTCATGTAGTTCTTGACGAAACGGCTATTCAGCTTGTCCACCTCAAGACCAGTTGCTTCCTTGGTGGCCGGGTGATTGGTAATGCCGAGGAGCGAGTAGCCGAAGCGGAGGACGACCCAATTTCCCGGCGGAGGGGTCCAATCGAGGGTACCATCGGGATGCATTCTGGAGGTTAAATCCACGACGTCGGATTTCAGAACGACGGCTGGGGAATCGGCGCCCGGCGTGGCGAAATCGTAGAGGTCGGGCATGGGACTGAACGCCGCCTTCTCTTCAAAACGATTGACGCGTCCGCCACTGTGTAAGACAAGCTCGGCGATTTCATAGTCGGTGAGAGGCTCTACTTTGATGCCCAAGGAAGAAAGGTCGAGTCCGCTCGCCCAAGCAGGGGGCGGCGGCGGGGGTGTGCGCTTGAATAGAACGCGGAAAAACTTTGCCTTCACTGCCGGAAAAGAAACGGTATGCTGCGGGGCGCCTCCGTCGGCGAGTTTGACGATTTGGCGGAAGCTTTGTCCGTCGTCGCTTGCTTCCACGGATTTTTCGGGATTGCTTATGCCGGCGATCATGCCGGTAATCGCATCGACGTCTTTCGTGACGACGGTGACGGAGCGAATGGTCTGCGGTTCGGCAAATTCGTATTGGATCCAGGCGCTTTCCCCGGCCTTTGGAATCGGGACCTTGGTGGTCTTCTCAAGATCGCCATCGGCGAGCAATGCGACATCGGGCGCGCCACCGCTGGCGGTCACTTTTGGATGCAGAGATTCGACGGGCACATCCTCGGGGGCGCGACGGTAGGCGATCACTGCGGCATCGGCATAGAACTGCGGCGCGGGCGCAGCGCCTTCGGGTGCTGCAATCATGTCATGAATACCGACGTTCTGAAATGCGCCAGTTCTGGTGGGAGGATGGGGCAGAGTGCCGGTAAATGGCTGGCCGCCTTCGACAAACGTTTCACTCCAAACATACTTCTTCATGCCCTGCGACGGAGGCACCCAAGGACCACCGGTTTCGCTCCAACCGGGCGAGCCGGCAATAGCCTCTTCCATGCCCAACTGATCGGCCAGGGTGGTGGCATAGCGAAAGGCATCTTTCCATTCCGGCGTCATATAGACGAGGCGCTTTTCGACGACGAGTGGAGTGGCGAGTGCGGCATCGAAGGTTTGAAAGCCGGCAAGACCGATGCGGTGCATCCACTCGAGGTCGAGCTTGATTCCTTCCTGCGTGATGTTTCCGTTCATCCAGTGCCACCAGACCAGGGGGCGCGCGCTTTCGGGAGGGTTTGCAAAACCGGTTTTGAGCGAGTCTGAGGCGCTCTGGGCTAGGGACCAGCCGGTTCCGAGTGATAACGCGATACTTACGAAGATCAGCTTACTTGAACGGCGATTTATCATAATTTCTTTCTCATTCGAGAGGCCACCTGAAAGGTGGCCAGCAGGCAAGAATGCCCGCCCTACGCTCCGGCGGCAACGAAGGCCGCAGATGTTTAGTGTTTACCTTCATGACAGGAAAGGCAGCCTGTGGGACCTCCGCTTTGTTGATGACAGCTTACACAGCCGCCCATGGTGGTGACGTGCATGGCGGCAACGGGGCCATGACAGGATTCGCATTTTACATTTGCGTCAAGATGAGTGCGATGGCTCCAGAACACCCAATCGGAAACTCTATTCAGCGGCACCCAGGCGATCTCTTGCTTTAGTTTGGCGAAATTGCGGAGCTTTTGCAGGTCCGGGCTCTCTTTCGTGATTGCGATGTGGCAGACCATGCACTTACTGACAGTGGGAAACGACATTGCCTCGCCGGGATCGGGATTGTTATGGCAATCGGCGCATTTCAACTTGAGGGGTAAATGCTTTTTATGGCTGAAAGCTACGGGTTGCTCGGGAGTTTTCGTGCCATCGTAAGGGAAAAACGCAAAAAACAGGAAGGCGATCACGTCAACCCCTGGTGGACTAAAATCTCCTGGACAGCCCGGTTCGCTTCGTCAATTGCCTGGTTGGTGAAGGCGGCCGCGCCCGCATCGGAGTTCGCAATGGAGATGCGGCCAAAACGTTTTCGGCCGATTACGTGGGGACGCTCTTCCGGCGGAACGTCCGGGTCAGCCAGCGTGTCATAAGTGTAGGCATAACCGTAGGGCCAGCGATTGACGGTAATGGCCAGAATATCCTCAGCGGGGTCAAATCCGCCCGCACTTAGGACGCGCGTAAGTTGGTCGCGGATTTTGAACTCATGCTGCTCGAATGTCATGCTGAGGAGTTCCTGCTGACCGGCGCGATTCTGTTCTTTTCTGGGAAGGCCGGGTTTATTGGGATTTCTCACCATGTGAACCAGGATGGGCTCCTCAGGCGTGGTTACGCCGTCATAGCCTCCCACAGTGGTTCCGGGATCGAGCGCCATGTGATGGTAATACAGGCAGGGACCACTGACACTCGAAATAGCGAGTTTCTGCCAGGCGCTCCAACGGCGTAAGAGCACATTGGTATACATCATGGGAACCTTGACCGGATAGGCGAGAGCTTCCTTCTGTTTGTCCGGTATTTCGGGCGTGAGCGCGGGAATCAAGGCGTTGTAGCAAGCGAGAATACAGTAGCGGGCGCGTACTGCGCACAACTGGTCTGCGCGGCGATAAGCGATTTTGACGAATTCGGAGTTCTCCGGATCGGCGCTGTGTTGAACGCGCAATACGCAACTGCCCAGGCGAATGCGCACGTTCGAGCCTGGCGTGTCCAGATTGCTGTAAAGAGCGCGCGTCTGGATTATGGAATCCATGTTCGGGTTGCCGGGCATGGCTTGCGGAACCAGTTTTGAAACGAGCAAGCGAGCAATGGAGGCGTTGCCGTCGGGAAAGTGCAGGAAGTACGAACCTTCGTTGAATTCCTCGGGCAACTTCAGGCCCAAACCATTGAAGCCGGCAGCGCCGTTCCTGGCAGCCTCTAAAGCGGGCATGGTGTCTACGCGCTTGTTGTTACGGCCGCCATTTCCGTAGAAGAACGGCAGAGCCTCTGGACTGACTTTGGCCACGTCCCGGAGATATTCAAGATGACTCATGGAGCGCAGCTTGGCCACCTTTTCGGCGGGAGTTAGGCCTGGGAGATAGTCGGGATTCTTGCCGTGCACGCGGATTAGGTCGCGGCGCGCGGTTTCGGAGAGAGGCGCTTTAGAGAAGTAGGAAGCTTGGTGGGCGTTGCCGGTGACGAGACGGTCTTCGCCAAAATGTTCTTTATCGAAGAAGGTGGCTTGGTGCAGGCCATATTTATCGAGATCGCGATTCCGGATGGAGCTATTGCGGCTCACATCGATGCCTAGCTCGTTGACAAGGGACTTAGCGGCGTAGCTATAGGGATAGGGCGTGGCAATGGCCATGGTGCCGCCGTAACCGATATAGGTGCGGCCGGCATGCTGGAATTCGTTGCGTTTGGCATGGCCGCCGAAATCGTCGTGATTATCGAGGATGAGGATGCGCTGTTCGGGGCCGAGGGCCGTTCGGTAGAAATGAGCGGCGGCCAGGCCGGAGATGCCGCCTCCGACGATGACCAGATCGTAGTCTTCGTCGATAGCGGAATCCGGGACGGGGAAGTGAGCGTATTTGCCGGCGCGAATGTTATCGAATTCGGCGATGGCGGAGGGGATGTTGCCGCGCAAGTGGGTTTGTAACGGAGGATAGGCGGACGATTTGGGATCGGCTTCGGTGGTGAAAGCGAGAGGAGCGGAGACAATGCCGACGGCAACGCCGTTTAGAAAGTCGCGGCGAGGAATGGGCCGGTTCATGCCCAATTGGTTGAAGTTGTCTGGCATAGTGGGGCGAAACGCAATTATACTCGCGGGACGCTTGCTTACGCGCGCGGTTCTGAAGGGGCGCTTGCTGACGGAACAAGTAGATGGCCACCTGAAAGGTGGCCTGCAGGCAAGAAGGCCCGCCCTACGGGCACACGACGGGTTTGAACTTGATTTACCCGGCTGCCTTTGAGGTCGATCTACGCGGCTTTGGGCTCCTTTTGGGCGGCGCGATAGGCGGCGACGACGGTATCGAAGTCGAGGTCGCGCTCGGTGAGCTCGTAATGCTCTTGATTTTGCTGGCAGAAGTGCATGTATTCGGCAAACGTAAAATCGAAGCCAAGGGCGGGGGGATCGAATTCGCGCTTGAGGAAGGCGCATCTGTTGCCGGTGACTCGGGCGTGCTCGACATAGTCGTGGCGCTGCTGGATGCGGTCGTGTTGGAGTTGCTGGAGTTCGGCGATATCGGCTTTGCGCTGATTGCGGAGACGGCGTTCCTGGAGGGCGAGGTTGCTGAAGTCTTTGCGATAGGTGAGGAAGATCTCGGCGTTGATGAGGTCTTCGCGGTTGAAGACATCGGGTTCGGCGGCAAATCGCTCGGCGAGTTTGCGGCGGCCGACGGCGTAGATGCCGGCTTCAAGCGGGGCGATGCGGTGCAGACGCCATTCGGTGTCGGCAATAATTTGCACGAGGGATTTTTCTCCGTCGGTGGCGGGTGAGAAGTCGGCGAAGCGGCGGTCGAGGTGGTCGTAGTAGGCGTGGATGTCTTCGTTGGGAAGGACGACGTTACGGCCGGGGAGGCCGGTTTTGACGGCGTTCATGGAAGATTTGGCTTTCCCCTCGGCAGTTTTGGGGCCGGTACTGTGCTGGGCGTTGGCGCGCTCAGCAGCGCGGCGTTGTGCACGATTTGGCATATATCGAGATTTCCTTTCCGAAAATACAAATGGCCCGCGACGAGGGAAAACCCGCCCGAGCCGACTTAAAGTTAGCAAGGGAAACTGGGTGGGCTGAACCGGACGGAGGGTTTTCATTTT
>Ga0302325_10028303_pt1 | contig 11599 bp, 9 predicted proteins | sample Palsa_T0_2_FD_201948 | JGI IMG/M metagenome (GOLD analysis project Ga0302325, IMG submission 201948) | Peat permafrost microbial communities from Stordalen Mire near Abisko, Sweden - Palsa_T0_2 | ecosystem: Environmental > Terrestrial > Soil > Palsa > Peat permafrost | place: Sweden: Abisko... | reverse complement strand
GGGCCAGCGGCCCGGTCGCCGCACGGGCTTGGAGCATCAGCTCCTGCACCGAGCGCTTGACATGGATCTGCCAGCGCTTGTCGCGGAAGTGCCGCTTGATCTCGCCGCTGATGCACGGCTGCGCGTAGGTGGCCAGGTTGCGGCAGATGGCCGGATCGAAGTTGTTGATCGCCTTCAGCAAGCCGACGTACCCTACCTGCACGAGGTCTTCCACCAGCTCAGGACTGCGTGCGTACCGTCGCACGCAGGACCAGACGAGGCCCTGATAGCGGGTGACCAGCAGCTCGCACGCCGCCACCCGCCGCTCGCTGGCCCGCGGCAGCAACCGGATGATACCCAGCAGCGCCTCGTCGTCCAGCCCGGCCAGGTCCTTGTCAAACATCGCCGCCGGCGAGGCGGGCGAACCTGGCACGGATTCCGCGACCGTTCCCGGGGCGGCATATGCCGTTGCTGAAGAAAGTGCTGTCATGCCAACCTCGGTTCACAGAAGGCCAGAAAGAACCGCCGAGGTCCAGGGCAGATAAATACGTAATCGTACCGGTTGCGAGCATAATGAAGTTTTTCCTCGTAATGGCCAGGTTAGCGCACCGTAACGGCAGCGGCAAATGGCCGACCGCCGCGCTAAAAACCTGATCAGCCACTATCGGCCAGGTCGCGTTATCGCTAACGGCGAGCGCCACCTGGCGCAGGTGTCGCGGACCAGGCGCCGCGACCGGCACATTCGGCTCCTGCGCAGCGGCCGGACCGGCACGTGACGGGCAGTGCGGTGGACCGGCCGCCCGGCACCGCACCGGGGCACCATGGCGGGACGGGGCCGTACCGGCGCCGCCCGTGCCCGCGGCAGGCCCGGCCTTGCCGTGGCCCGCGGCAGGCCCTGCCTCGCACTGCTCGCGGCCTCTTCCACGCTGCGATACACCGAGAATACATCGATCAGGCCAGTGGCTTCCAGAATCCGGCGCACCGGCGGCTGCGGGGCCGCCAGGGGCAGGTCGCCGGCGTTTCGCCGGGTCCATTTCCTGACCCGAAGCAGCACCGCCAGACCGCTGTAGCCGATTCCCTCCAGGCCCGCCAGGTCCACGATCACCGAGGGCCCGCAGACCGCCACGGCCGTGATCAGATGGGAGGCGACCGCCGGGGCGTCGGCGGGGTTAAGCTCTCCGCGCAGGGCGACCACGCCTAGGCCGTCGCCGTCACGGATGCTGAGATCCACGTTAAACATGGGCTGCCACATGGTACGGAAGCCGCGCGGAGTCCCGGCGGATAACGGGCTCAGGCCGGCTCTCGGACGGGCCTCGCCGCACTCGGCGGGGGCGGCCCGGGCAGGCGGGAGGGCGGGAGGCCTGCCACCGCAATCCAGCCACGGAACGATCGTGGCCGTCCGCGTCCGGGTTGCCACCCTCGCTGGCCATGGCGGAAGCACGAGCGTGGGGCTGTTCGCTGAATTCCAGCATCAATTGCTCCCGGGCATCTCGCGACATTCGCGGAAAGCGAATAGATCTGCCGCCAAGGTCCAGGGCAACAATCAGAAGTTATCACGAGTAAGATCACGAACGCCATTGCCAGGCGGTCCGTGCGCGGCGGTGAATCTGGGCCGGCCCGCTACCTCGGACACGCCAAGGTGCGGCTGCCGCCGACGGCGATCGCCGTCGGCGGCAGCGGAGCCTTGACGTATAGATCTTCAGTGTAGATCTACATCTATTGACTTTCGGCTGTAGCGGGCGTTGACTGGGAGCCCTCACGCAACTGCAACCACGTCGAGACCCCGCGTGCTCATTGGGAATCCCTCCCCTCATGACAACGGAGTCACGACCATGGTCGTCGTCATAGGCCTGTTCACACGGATCACCGCTGTCGTCCTCGCGGTGACGAGCGGCGGCACTGGCAACAACAGCGGCACTCAGCCGCTGAGCGGCAACTTCGTGACCTTCGGTCAGCACCTGACAGAATCCCGGCGCGCCACGGCTCTGCGCGTGCGCCGGGAACCCCGGCAAGAAGGAAAATCATGAAGTCACGAGTTTTCGCTGCCGCAGCCATCCCGCTGATCTTGGGTCTGGCCGCCTGCGGTGGCGGAGGGGCGGTCTCGGCGAGCAGCGCGGCTGACGCTCAGGGCCCGATCAGCATCTGGTATTCCAACAACACCCAGGAGGTCGCCTGGGGCGAGCAGATGGTCGCGTCGTGGAACAAACTCCACCCGAGCGAGAAGGTCACCGGGCAGCAGATCCCCGCGGCCTCGTCGTCGGAAGAGGTCATCGGCGCGGCGATCACGGCCGGCAGCGAACCCTGCCTGATCTACAACACCGCACCCGCGGCGGTGCCGACATTCGAGCAGCAAGGCGGCCTGGTGTCGCTCAGCAGCTTCCCCGGCGGCGCCAGCTACATCGAGGCGCGCACCGGACCCGGCGCCAGCGTGTACAAGTCGCCGGACGGCCAGTACTACCAGATGCCGTGGAAGTCGAACCCGGTCATGATCTTCTACAACAAGAAGATCTTCGCCAAGGCCGGCATCAGCACCACCGACCCGCCGCTGAGCACCTACACCCAGTTCCTGGCCACCTCCAAGAAGCTGGTGGCTTCTGGCGCGGCGAAGTACGCCATCTACCCGGACCCGTCCAGTGACTTCTTCCAGGCCTGGTACGACTTCTACCCGATGTACGCGGCCGAGACCGGCGGAACGGAACTGGTCGAGAACGGGAAGGCGACGTTTAACTCCACGGCCGGCGACGCGGTCGCCGCGTTCTGGCAGCAGATGTACGCCGAGAACCTGGCCGGCAAGGGAAGCTACACCAACGACCCATTCGCCGCCGGGACCGCGGCGATGGCCATCGTCGGGCCGTGGGCCATCGCCAGTTATCAGGGCAAGGTCGACTGGGGCGTGGTGCCCGTACCGACTACGGCCGGCAGCCACGGGGACCAGGTCCCGACCTTCAGCGACGCCAAGAACATCGCCATGTACGCCTCGTGCAAGAACCGCGGGACCGCCTGGGACTTCCTGAAGTTCTCGACCAGCACCGCCGAGGACGGCAAGTTGCTGAGCATGACCGGACAGATGCCGATGCGGCAGGGGATCCAGCAGCTGTACGCGTCCTACTTCACGGCCAACCCGTCCTACCAGGAGTTCGCGGCCGAGGCGGCGCACACGATCGAGGTGCCCAACGTGCCGAACTCGATCGAGGACTGGCAGGTCTTCCGCGACGCCTGGTCCAAGTCGGTCATCTTCGGCCAGCAGAGCCCCGACGCGGCGCTGGCCGGCGCGGCCACACAGATCAACAAGCTCGTCGCGTCCGGCGGAACTCCGTGACCGGCGCGCCATGACCAGCATCGCCTCCCGCCGCCCGAAGCTCCCCCCGCTGGAGGGGGAGCTTCGGCCCGGCGCGCGCCAGGCCAGGGCGCAGCGGCTGGTACGCGCCGCGTTGGGCCGCCATCCGATCGGCATGCTCTTCAGCGCGCCGTACGCGTTCTTCATCGCGGTGCTGTTCGCCTACCCCCTGGGCCTGGCGGTGTGGATCTCGTTCCACCGTTATTTCTTCGCCGCGCCCGGCGTGAGCGTGCCCCGGCCTTACGTCGGACTCGCCAATTACCAAGCCGTGCTCGACGACCCCGCGGTTCGCCAGGCGTTCCTCAACATCGCGATCTTCATGGTCATCAACGTGCCGCTCACGGTGATGCTGTCGCTGCTGCTGGCCACCGCGCTCAACGCGGTGATCCCGTTCCGCGCCTTCTTCCGCACCAGCTTCTTCGTGCCGTACGTGACGGCCAGCGTGGCCACGGTCGGGGTATGGCTGTTCATGTTCAGCTCGGGCGGGATTGTCAGCAACGTGCTCGGGCCGCTGGCACCGCATCCGTCCTGGCTGATTAACGAGCAATGGGCGATGCCGTCCATCGCGATATACGTCACCTGGAAAGGGCTCGGCATCTTCATCCTGCTGTACCTGGCCGCGCTGCAGACCGTGCCGAAGGAGCTTTACGAGGCCGCGGAGGTGGACGGCGCGTCCTGGTGGCACAGATTCCGGTCCGTCACTGTCCCCGGCGTCCGGCAGGTGACCACGCTGGTCACGCTGCTGGCCGTCATTACCGGCGCGAATCTGTTCACCGAGCCTTACCTGCTGACCGGCGGCGGCGGCCCGAACGGCAAGTCCACCTCGCCGGTGCTGCAGATCTACGAAACCGGCATCGAGCAGAACCACCCCGACTTCGCCTCGGCCCTCGGCGTCATCCTCGTCGTCGGGGTGCTTGCGATCGTCGGCATCCAGCAGCTAGTGCAAAGGAGACAGGCGTGACCCAGACCGTTCCCGGTGCGCCCGAGGTTTCCACGGCACCTGCCGCTGGATCCGACGATGTCCCGGAGATCGAACCGCGCGTCCCGCGTTCGTGGTGGCGCCTGATCGTGCTGGCGGTTGGGGCGCTGGTCTTCCTGTTCCCCTTCTACTACATGATCGTCGGATCGTTGCAGCGGACCACGAACACCGCACTGAGCGGCGTTATCCCCTGGCCGGGCAACCTCACCCTGCACAATTACGGCCAGATCAACGCCGCCCTGAGCCTGGGCAAGGCACTTCTCAATTCCGCCATCTTCACCGGCGGCGTGCTGCTCGGCACCCTCGTGTTCGGTGTACTGGCCGGATACGCCCTGGCGCAACTGCACTTTCGCGGCCGCGGCCTGGTGTTCGCCTTCATGCTGCTGCTGCTTATGGTCCCATTCCAGCTGCTTATCATCCCGCTGTACGTCCTCATCGTGAGAGACTACGGACTCGGCGACTCCTACCTCGGGATGATCGCGCCGTTCGCGATCAACTCCACCGCCGTCTTCATCTTCCGGCAATTCTTCCTGCACTTGCCGAAGGAGCTGTTCGATGCCGCCCGGATCGACGGCGCGAGTGAGCTGCGTGTCCTGACCCGCGTCGCGCTCCCGCTTGTCCGCCCCGCGCTGCTGACCGCGATGCTGCTGACCTTCATCGGGCCGTGGAACGAGTTCCTGTGGCCGCTCCTGATCACCAAGCAGCAGAGCATGCAGCCACTCACGGTCGCCCTGGCCAACTACATCAGCACCGTATCGGGGGTCGCTACGAATCCGTACGGCGCGATCATGGCCGGAGCGGTCGTGCTGGCCGTGCCGGTGGTCGTATTGGTGATCGTATTCCAGCGGCACTTCGTGTCCGTCAATATCGGCTCCGCCGTGAAGGGTTGATTGTGATGCACGCTGCCACGACGACGATTGCGGGCCGGCTGGCCGCCGCCGCGGCCGGCCTGCTGCTCACCGCGGGCATCGCCTGCGCCCCGGGCGCCGCGGCCTCGGCCGCCACGGCCTCTCCCGCCGCCTTGCTCGCCGCGCCCGCGCCGCTGACCAACCTGGCGCACCTGGATTTCCTCACCACCACGGTCACGCCGCCGACCCAACCCGGGCACACCACCTACCAGCTCGGCAGCGAGCCCTCGGTCGGAGTGCTGTGGGTCTACGCCAACTACCTGTCGCCCGGCAGCTACCAGGTCACAGGCGGCGGCAACTACGACTCCGCGACCAACACCTACGGGCAGGGCGCCTACGACGCCGACGACATCTCCCGCGCCGCCGTCGTCTACCTGCGGCACTGGGTGCAATTCGGCGATCAGCACAGCCGTGATGAGGCTTACCAGCTGCTGCGCGGGCTGACCTACCTGCAGACCGCGTCCGGGCCTGACGCCGGCAACGTCGTGCTCTGGATGCAGCCCGACGGGAGCCTCAACCCCACGCCCACCCCCGCCGACTCACCGAATCCCTCCGATTCGGGGGCCTCGTACTGGCTGGCCCGCACCATCTGGGCGCTCGGCGAGGGTTACGCCGACTTCCGCGGCACCGACCCCGCCTTCGCCGCCTTCCTCGGGCAACGGATGGATCTGGCCATCGCAGCGCTCGACCGGGAGGTGCTGACCAGCTACGGGCAGTACCAGCTCTCCAACGGCCTGCGGGTGCCGGCCTGGCTGATCACCGGCGATGCCGATGCCAGTTCTGAGGCCGTGCTCGGCCTGGCCGCCTACGTGCAGGCCGGCGGGGGCACCGTCGCCCGCAGGGCACTCGCCGAGCTGGCCGGCGGCATCGCCGCCATGGGTTCGGGTACCGCGAGCAGCTGGCCCTACGAGGCGATCCTGCCCTCGGCGACGTCACGCTCGGAATGGCATCCCTGGGCCGCGCAGATGCCCGCCGCCCTGGCGGGCGCGGCCACCGCGCTGGGCCAGCCGGGGCTGCTGAGCGCCGCCGTGGCCGACGCGGCCGTCTTCACCCCGCACCTGCTGACCGCGACCGGGCCAGACAACCTCCTGGGACCCGCGCCGGTCGACACCTCGCAGATCGCCTACGGCGCCGGCGCCAACGTCCTGGACCTGCTGGCCGTCGCGACGGCCACCCACTCGGCCGGCCTGCGGCAGCTGGCCGGCATCGCGGCCGGCTGGTTCTTCGGCCAGAACCCGGCCGGCGTGGCCACCTACAACCCGGCCACCGGAGCCACCGACGACGGGATCAACGCGGACGGCACGGTGAACCTCAACTCCGGGGCCGAATCCACCATCTTCGGGCTGCTCACCATGGAGGCACTCGACGCCGATCCCGACGTCGCGGCGATCGCCCAGGCCAGCGCCCACGTGCAGGTCCGGGACGGCCAGCAGACCATCGAGGCCGAGGCGGCTAGCCTGACCGGGCCCGCCGCCGTCGTGACCGCCAACCCGGTCAGTACCGGCGAATCGCAATGGAGCGGCGGCGCCTACGTCCAGCTGGCGACGGGCAGCACGCTGTCCTGGACCATCCCGGCCGATGACCAGCCCCGCCTCGTTCAGGCCATCGTCAACCGCGTTCCGGGACCCGGCGCGGTCAGCGACTTCGCGTCGGGCACTCAGGACCTGGGCGCCGCCCCGTACGGGGGCGGCGGCGCCCAGGGCGTCTCGCCCGCCGCGGACGCGCTGCTCCCGGTCACCCTGCCGGGAATCCTGCCCGCGAACGCGACCAAGCTGACCGCCAGCACGCTGGGCGGCACCGGACAGCTCGACGCGATCCAGCTCACCCCGCTGATCGCGGTCCTGATCACCACCGGCGGCGGACGCAGCGTCGCCCTGCTCAATAGCGAGGCCAGCATCCTGGCGGCCCGCACGATCAGCCTGCCAGGCACCGGCCAGGCCGTCGCCACGAGCTACGACAGTCAGGGACGCCCCTGGCGCGTCACCACCAGCAATGGCCCGGCCATCACGGTGCCCGTGCCCCCCGGCGGATTCGCCATCGTGCAGCGCTAGACCCACGACCCAGTCTGGCGCAGCTGAGCCGGGCCAGCCGGACCTACGGAGCAATGACATGACCAAGATCGTGCTCGATCACGTCGACAAGACTTACGCCGGGGGCGTCAAGGCGGTGAGTGACCTGAGCCTGGACATCCGGGACGGCGAGTTCATGGTCCTGGTCGGTCCATCGGGGTGCGGCAAGTCGACCGCCCTGCGGATGATCGCCGGACTCGAGCACATCACCCGGGGCACGGTCCAGATCGGCGACCGGGTGGTGAACAATCTGCCCGCCAAGGACCGCGACATCGCGATGGTCTTCCAGAACTACGCCCTTTACCCGCAAATGACCGTGGCCCAGAACATGGCGTTCGGCCTGCGGATGCGCAAGCTGCCGAAGGACGAGATCGCGCGCCGCGTGCAGGATGCGGCCACGATCCTCGGCCTGGAGCCGTACCTCAAGCGCAAGCCCACCAAGCTGTCCGGCGGCCAGCGCCAGCGGGTGGCGATGGGCCGGGCCATGGTGCGGGAGCCGCAGGCCTTCCTCATGGACGAACCGCTGTCGAACCTCGACGCCAAGCTCCGGGTGAGCATGAGGGCATCGCTGGCGCAGCTGCACGAGCGGCTCCATGTCACCACCGTGTTCGTGACGCATGATCAAGTCGAGGCGATGACGCTCGGGGACCGCGTCTGCGTGCTCCGCGACGGGATGCTGCAACAGGTCGATACGCCGCAGCACCTGTTCCGTCACCCGGCCAACCTGTTCGTGGCCGGCTTCATCGGCTCCCCCTCGATGAATCTGGTCACCGCCCGGCTGGTCAGCGACGACGGCGCGGCAGCGGTCACGTTCGCCGGATACCGGCTGCCTATCCCGCAGAGCGTGCTGCAGGCCACCCCGGGGATCGGAGCGTACCTCGGCCGCGAGGTGATCCTCGGCATCCGGCCGTCCGACTTCGAGGATGCCAGCCTGACCGGAGAATCGTGGCCGGTGATGGCCGTCGAAACCCACCTGACCGAGGCGCTCGGCAGCGAGATCCACGCGATCTTCGCCATCGACGCGCCGCCCGTTGAGCACAAGGACGTCGCCGACCTGGCCCCGCAGGAGGAGGATGACGAATCGGCGGTCCCGCTTTACGAAGGCAAGTCGCTGTGGACGGCACGAGTCAGCGCGCGCAGCAAGATCCGGGCCGGCGACCGTGCCGAGCTCGGGGTGGATACCCGTAACCTGCACTTCTTCGACCCCGGCAGCGGACTCGCGATCGGCGGGCTGGTCGCCGGCGAGCAAGCAGCGTAGCTGAGCGGCCAAGGGCGCCCTCCCCTGTCGGCTCACGACACGGTAATCAGGCTAATAGCCGGGTTGCCATCTGGTGCGGTCGATGGCCTGATCGATCTGGTCGTCGGTGAGCGCGGGCGCGACGGCATCGGCCACCGCGGCCCTGGCGACGGCTCTCGCCACGGCGGTCGCGGTGCCGGCCAGCTGAGCACGGTCCGGCAGCAAGGTCCCGTGCGGGTCGTGCCTGATGGTGGCGGCGGCACTGACGGCCGCCGCCGCCGCGGTCATCATGGCGTCGGTGATGCGGGTCGCGCTCACGGCGGTTACCCCCAGGCCGACTCCGGGGAAGATGTAGATGTTGTTGCACTGGGCGACCGGGATGCTGACCTCGCCGACCCGCACCGGCGGGAACGGGGAACCGGTGGCGACGAGCGCACGGCCACCGGTCCAGCCGGCCAGATCCTGGGGAAGGGCCTCGCTGCAGCTGGTCGGGTTGGACAGCGGCATGATGATCGGCCGTTCGGCGTAGGCGGCGATGCGGCGCACTACCTGTTCGGTGAAGGCCCCGCCCGCGGTCGACAGTCCGATGAGCGCGGTCGGGTGCACGGCGTCGATCACGTCGGTGAGGCCGGCTGGCCGGCCGGGTTCGGCGCCGGGCACGGCGGCCGGCGGCTGGGCGAGACGGCGCTGCGCCGGGCTGAGGTCCGGGCGGTCGGTGGTGAGCAGGCCGTTGATGTCGACCACGCAGATCCTGGCGCGGGCGCCCTGCTCGGACAGGCCATCGGCCGTCATCGCCCGGACGACCTGCTCGCAGACTCCGATACCGGCCGACCCGGCGCCCAGCATCATCACGGTCTGGTCGCGCAGCCGCGACCCGGTGGCCGCTGCCCCCGCGGACAGCGCGGCCAGGACGACGGCCGCCGTGCCCTGGATGTCGTCGTTGAAACTGAGCAGCTGGTCGCGGTAGCGCTCCAGGATCGGCAGCGCGTGCGGGGTGGCGAAGTCCTCCCATTGCAGCAGCACACCGGGCAGTTCGGCGCGCACGGCCTGGACGAACCTGTCGACGAAATCCTCGAACCCGGCGCCGGCCAGCCGACGGTGCCGCCAGCCGAGGTACATGGGGTCGGCCAGGAGCTCCGCGTTGTCGGTGCCGACGTCTAGGAGGACCGGCAGGGTGCGCGCCGGGTCGATGCCGCCCAGCGCCGCGTACAGCGTCAGCTTGCCGATCGGGATGGCCATGCCGCCGATGCCCTGGTCACCCAGGCCCAGAACCCGCTGCCCGTCGGTGACGACGATGACGTCGACCTCGCGCCGGGGCCGGTTACGCAGGATCTCCCCGATGCGGTCGCGGTCGGGATAGGCGATGAAGAGGCCACGCGGGCGGCGGTAGATCTCGCTGAAGCGCTGGCAGGCCAGCCCGACCGTCGGGGTGTAAAGGACCGGCAGCATCTCCTCGATGTGGTCCGACACCAGCCGGTAGAACAGCGTCTCGTTGGTGTCCTGCAGCGCCCGCAGGTTAATATGCCTGGCGAGGTCGGTGGGCTGCTCCTGGTAGGCCTGGTACCTGCGGCGGGTCTGCTGCTCCAGCGTCTCCACCACGGCCGGAAGCAGGCCGCGCAAGCCAAGCCCGGAGCGTTCCTCCTCCGAGAACGCGGTGCCCTTGTTCGTCAGCGGATCCTCCAGCACCCGCACCCCGGAACCATGATCGACGCCCATGACCTCTCCCGTTCCTTGCGATTCGCGCCGACGGCGCGCGATAGAGCCTGGGCGGGATCATTTCGCCGGCAGATACCGAACGTCTTCCTCCATATCGTTACACATCGCAGGCAGAAGAGCGCGCGGCGAACCCGCAGGTTCGCCGCGCGCTTAGAGGGCTACTTCGCCGTCGGGCTGTTCTTCCCGGCGGGGGCGTCAGCTGCGCCGGGAAGTATCGCCGCGGTCGCCTTGAGGACGTCGTCGGCAAACTTCCGCTGGCTGGCCAGCAGCTGCTCGGCGAAGTCGTAGGCGCTCGCGATGAGCTCCTCCGGCTTGGGCAGCTTGTCGGTAAAGGGCACGTTCACATCCGGCAGCGCCGGCGTGATGGACTGGACCGTGCGGGCCCAGGTCTGAATGGCTTCGACCACTGCTGACTGGCTGTTGCGAACCGTCTTCAGGATCTCTTCCTGAACCTGCTGGCTCGCACCGTGGGTGTCGGTCATGGCTCCTCCTCAGGGATTCTGTTGCTGACTATATGTTGCTAACTATATCTAGCATCCGATTGGTTCGTCAAGCGTGCAGGCCATGACCCACATCCGGGTGCTCGGGCTGGCCAGCATCGCCGCCGATGTCTCCCTAGCTAACCCTGACCACGATTGCCTCCGCTGATGAGAAACTCCAGCCTCTCGGTGCTTCATAGGACACAATTTTCCGGAAAAGTATTGCTAGTTTTATAGTTCAAACATAGCTTAGGGACAACAGACACCGGCGGTCAGCTGTCAGTCCGGCCTCGTAGCCCTTGCTTGCCTTGCTGGTCGTCACTGATTCCCCTGAAGGAGCCATGACATGAAATACGTCCCGCCAGGCCTGCCCGGCAGCATCGTCTCCGTCGAGCCGAGGTATGAGAATTTCATCGGCGGCAAGTGGCTGGCGCCAACGCACGGCAAGTACCGCGTGGACTTGGCCCCTGCTACCGCCGGTCCGATCACCGAGGTGGCCCACTCCACGCCGGAGGACGTCGAGCTCGCGCTGGACGCTGCCCACGCGGCGAAGGACGCCTGGGGCGAGGCGTCAGCCACCGAGCGAGCGAAGGTGCTCAACGCGATCGCTGATGCGATCGAGAAGAACCAGGACATGCTGGCGGTCGCGGAGACCTGGGAGAACGGCAAGCCGGTCCGCGAGACGCTGGCGGCCGACATTCCCCTGGCGGTCGATCACTTCCGCTACTTCGCCGCCGCGGCGCGGGCCGAGGAGGGGCGCTCGACTGAGATCGAGAAGGACCTGGTCGCCTACCACTACCGGGAGCCGCTGGGCGTGGTCGGTCAGATCATCCCGTTCAACTTCCCGCTGCTGATGGCGGCGTGGAAGCTCGCGCCGGCGCTGGCTGCGGGCAAC
>Ga0302325_10028302_pt1 | contig 11599 bp, 10 predicted proteins | sample Palsa_T0_2_FD_201948 | JGI IMG/M metagenome (GOLD analysis project Ga0302325, IMG submission 201948) | Peat permafrost microbial communities from Stordalen Mire near Abisko, Sweden - Palsa_T0_2 | ecosystem: Environmental > Terrestrial > Soil > Palsa > Peat permafrost | place: Sweden: Abisko... | reverse complement strand
GGCTTTTCCGTTGGTGCTGGCCGAGCTCGGCTGGATGAGCATGGCTATCGTGGACACTGTCATGGTCGGCCATCTCCCAGACAGCGCCAACGCCATGGGCGCCGTCAGTCTCGGCTCCAACCTTTTCATGGTCCTCGCGCTCTTCGGCGGCGGCCTTCTCATGGGGCTGGACACCCTGGTCTCCCAAGCTTTCGGCGCAGGTCAGCGCGAAGATTGTCACCGCTCGCTCATCAACGGCGTCTACATGAGCATCGCTCTGACGCCAATCTTGGCCGCTCCCGTTTGGCTTTTACCGCGCCTCTTAGCCGGCATGCACATCGATGCGGGCGTCTTGTCGCTTACGATTCCTTACACCCGCGCGTTAACCGTCGGCCTATTCCCTTTGCTCCTCTACTTCGCCGTCCGCCGCTGCCTTCAGGCCATGGACATGGTCAAGCCCGTGGCCTTCGCCCTGGTAACCGCCAACATCGTCAACGCTGTAGGGAACTACGCCCTCGTCTACGGCAAGCTAGGCTTCCCCATGATGGGAGCAGTAGGCTCTGGCTGGTCCACCGCCATCGCCCGCCTCTATATGGCTGCAGTCCTCGTCGGCTACTTGCTCTGGTACGACCGTCGCCACCGCACCGAACTCCTCAAAACTCCCGTCGACATAGACCTTCGCCGCATCCGCCGCCTCATCACCCTGGGCTATCCCGCCGCGATGCAGTTCACCCTCGAAAGCGGCGTCTTCGCGCTGGCCACGGCGCTCATCGCGCGTCTGGGAGCCGTGCCCCTGGCCTGTCACCAGATCGCGCTGAACACTGTGGCCTTCACCTACATGGTCCCGCTCGGTATTTCGAGCGCCGCCGCCGTCCGCGTCGGCCAGGCCCTCGGCCGCAAAGATCCCGTCGGCGCGGGCAACGCCGGCGGCACCGCCATCTTCCTCGGCGCCGTGTTCATGGCCGTCGCCAGCGCCGCTCTCCTAATCTTCCCGCGCTGGATCGCCCTGATGTATACGCCCGACGAACTCATCATCCGCCGCACTGCCGCGCTTCTTGCTGCCGGCGCCGCCTTCCAACTCTTCGACGGTATTCAGACTGTCGCCACCGGTGCGTTGCGCGGCGCAGGCGACACCCGCACTCCCATGCTCTGCCATTTCTTCGCCTACTGGACCATGGGCCTGCCCCTCGGCGCATGGCTCTGCTTCCGCCGCCATTGGGGCGCCTTCGGCCTCTGGTCCGGCCTTAGCCTCGCGTTAATTGTGATCGGAATTGTCTTGCTGTTCGTATGGAACCGGAAGGTACATTCCCTGCTACACGCTTCCGTCGAAAATTTCTCAAAGCTTGCTGTCCAAAGCAGCCCCGCCGCGGACCCGCTCGCCTAAACCACCCCAGCGAATCCTGCCCTACATCTTATATCGGCCAAGGTCGTCATCCGACAGGCCCTCAAGGTAATTCCGCAACTGCTCGTTGGAATTCCGCTCCGTCAGCGCGCTGGAAACCTTGGCATTCTTCAACACCCGTTCATCCACAAAAATCGGGCAATCCATCCGCAACGCCAGCGCCAGCGCATCGCTCGGCCGCGAGTCGATGGTCATCATCTGCCCCTCGCGTTCCACCCAGATAATCGCGTAAAACGTATCGTCTTTCAGATCGTTCACCACGATCTTCTGCACCCGCACGTCCAGCCCCAGAAACACATTCTTCAACAAATCGTGCGTCATCGGCCGCGGGGTCTCCACCTTCTCAATCTCCAGCGCTATGGCGTTCGCCTCATACACGCCCACCCAAATCGGCAGTATCGCCTGCCCCTGCACATCCTTCAGCACCACGATCGGCATGTTCGTCACCGGATCCATCATCAGCCCGCGTATCTTCATCTCCACTTCCATGGGGCCTCCCGTAAAGCTGCCGACCTGCTGCAACCAAAGTGCCGTGGCCAATCCCGGTAACTCCGTCCTACAAAACGTGCTCCCCAATCAAACTCGCCGGGCCCGCGTCCGTCACCCGCACATTCGCATACGTCCCCAGCAAATCCGCCGCGCTCGACGTGAAATTCAGCACTCGGTTCGACGACGCGTGCCCCGACCAGCGATTTTCCCGCCGCGACTTCCCGCTCACCAGCACTTCCATGGTTGACCCCACCATGGTCTGATGCCGTGCCGACTGTATTTGTCGCTGCACGGCCTGTAAATCCGCCAACCGCCGGCTCTTCTCCTCCTCCGGTATCGGGTCATGCAACGCCAGAGACGGCGTATTCGGCCGCGGCGAATACTTGAACGCAAAAAGCGCGTCATACCGCACTTCGCGCAGCAGGCTCAGCGTCTCCTGAAACTCCTTCTCCGTCTCGCCCGGAAATCCCACAATAACGTCCGTCGTAATACTGATCTCCCGCCGCGCCCCGCGAATCATGGCAATCTTTTCCAAATACTCTTCCCGCGAATACGTGCGCGCCATCGCCCGCAATATCTCGTTCGACCCGGATTGCACCGGCAAATGCACGTGCTCGCACAGCTTTGGCTCCGCATCCATCGCCGCCACAATGTCCGCCGAAAAATCCCGCGGGTGCGACGTCGTATACCTCACCCGCCGAATTCCCGGCACCGCCGCCACCGCCAGTAGCAACTCCGAAAACTTCATCTTCCGGTGCGTTGGGTCGGCATACGAATTCACCGTCTGCCCCAGCAACTGCACTTCCGAGTAACCCCGCTCCGCAAGCTCCCGCACTTCCCGCAATACCGAATCACTGCCGCGGCTCCGCTCCGGCCCCCGCGTGAACGGCACCACGCAATACGCACACGCTTTGTCGCATCCCTCGATAATCGTCAGGAACGCGCGAAACGGATTGTCCCTCCGCGTTACCTCCGTCTCGAACGTCTCGTCCGTGTCGTTGTCCAGTCCCGTCACACGCCGGTCGCCCGCTTCCAGACGCTCCAGCATCTCCGGCAGCTTCCGGTAACTCGCCGACCCGCACACTAAACTCACCCACGGCGCGCGCTTGAAGATATCCTCGCCCTCTTGCTGCGCCACGCACCCTAGCACGCCAATGATCTTCCGCTCGTCCGGGCTCCCGCGAAACTCACCCAACCGCGAGAACACTTTCTGCGCCGCCTTCTCCCGAATGCTGCAGGTGTTATACAAAATCACCGACGCGTCCGCGGGCTTCTCCACCTGCTGGTACCCGCGCGAAATCAGCACTCCGGCCACTTTCTCCGAATCGTGGTCGTTCATCTGGCAGCCAAAGGTCTCCAGAAAGAACGTCCCCGCTGCGCCATCGCGCGTCACCGGCCGCAAAGCGGTCGCCCTGGCCGCAACTTCGCCGCCGGTCTCGACAGGCCTAACGGCGCTCGTCAGCGTCTCCACCGCCACATGAAAAGTTTCCGCCATCTCCAGCGCAGTTTATCACAGCCCGCTGGCACCTACTTGACGCACTTCCGGCATCACATTCACATGCCCGCGGCCGCGTACCAGGCGAACTTGTGGTCTTCTAATCCGCATCCTCCATTATTTTCGTGCACATTTAATTTTTTACGGGCGTCGTTGCGTCCCCGGCAAACCGTGTGTTACGTTTCTGAAGGCTCATAAAATTTGCGCGTAATGCTCGTCTTCGGCCTCGCACTTGCCGAAGCCCTGCTTTAGTCACTTGTTTCACCTGTTTCGCGGACCCGAATCTCATCTCATCGCTTTCACTGTGGGGTACATCATTCACCTGTTCGCTGCGCTTCTCGTCTCCAATCTCGGCGCTCTCCTTAGCAACACGGGCTGGGTCGCCCGCGCGGTTCTGGCCCTTCTCCTGGTCTTTTCCGTCGTTTCCTGGGCCATGATCTTCCAGAAGCTTGGCCTCTTCTCCAAAATCCGTCGCGACAGCGATCAGTTCCTGCGTATCTTCCGCGCCACCCGCGGCGTCGCCAACCCACAAGCTCTCGCCTCCGCCGGCTCGCCCTTCGCTTCCGTCTACGCCAGCGGCTTCCGCGAACTCCAGAACCAGCTCAACGCCTCCCAGCAAACCTCCTCCGGTGCCAACGGCCACCTCAAAAGCCTCTCCGCCGTCACCGTAAGCATGCAGATCGCCTCTTCCGAAGAAGTTCGTCGCGCAGAGAAAGGCATGGCTTGGCTGGCCACCACCGCTTCCGTCTCCCCCTTCATCGGCCTCTTCGGCACCGTCTGGGGCATCATCGACGCCTTCTCCGGTCTCGGCGACGCCGGTTCCGCCACCCTCCGCGCCGTCGCCCCCGGCATCTCCGAAGCCCTGTTCACCACTGCCGCCGGCCTTTTCACCGCCATTCCCGCCGTCATCTTCTATAATCAGTTTTTGCAGAACATTCGCGACCTGGCCCAGCGCCTTGACACCTTCGCTCTCGAAGTCGCTGCCCAGATTGAGAAAACCTTCGGTTAGCTTAAAGAATTCGCGCGGCGATCTGCTGTAAAGCGCCGCCACACACAATATGCCGCAACTCAAACAAACTCAATCGTCGCTCGCCGAGATCAACATGGTCCCGTTCATCGACGTCGTCCTCGTCCTCCTCATCATCTTCATGATCACCGCGCCCATCCTGCAGTCCGGCATCGAAGTCGACGTCCCCAAAACCAAAACCGTCCACCAGATCACCGAGCAGCACCTCGTCATCACCGTTGACAAAGCCCAGCGCATCTATCTCGGCGACGAGCCCGTCAACATCCACGAACTCGGCGACAAAATCCACGCCGCCCTCAAAAAGCCGCAGGACACCATCTATCTCCGCTGCGACGAAACCGTCCCCTTCGGCGCCTTTGCCACCGTCGTCGATTCCCTGCGCCAATCCGGCATCAACAACATCAGCATCGTCACCCAGCCCATCAACGATCGCGCCAAAACTCGCTGACCCTCGCGAAATGACTAGCGCCGCCAATTCGTACGCCGTCCCCGACGAGGAGTTTAGTTTCGCCAAATTCCTCGTCTATAGCGGCGCCGTACATGCCCTTGCCGCCGTCGCCATCGCCGCCTCTATCTATTTCCAATTTCACGGCAACCAATGGGCTGGCGAAGGCGGCGACCTCGGCGGCACCAAAGTAAGTCTCGTCAGCAACGCTGGTATTCCTATGCCCCGCCCCGTCCTTCCTACGGAAAGCCAAGCCGTCGATCCCACTCAGGGAATGCACCAGGTCGAACCTCCGCAGATCGACCAGACTCCGACCGACGCCACCAAGCTCCCCGACTTCAAAAAAGAAAAGCCGCTCCCGCCGTCGCACAAATCTAAAGTCGACAAGGCCCCACCCCCGCCTCCCAACGCCGTCCCCTACGGCCAAGGCGGCAACCCAAACCTTCCCACCGGCTACTCACAAAATCCCGGAGGCTCTACCGGCGTCGCCATCCAGGGCCAAGGTGGCGGCGATTTTGCCACCCGCTACGGCTGGTACGTCGCTGCCGTGCGCCGTCGCATTCAGCCCAATTGGGACCCGCTAACGATCGACCCGAATGTCCGAGCCTCGCAAGCCCTGCACTGCGCCGTATCTTTCACCGTCTCCCGCGATGGCTCCATTCGTAACGCGCGCGTCACTGAGTCCAGCGGCAATCGTTCTTGGGACAACGCCGGTCTCCGCGCCATCCAGGCGTCCAATCCGCTCCCCGCATTGCCCAACGATTATTCCGGCAGCAGCGTCGATGTCACCTGGGATTTCCCGGAGCGCAGCCGATGAGTTCACCAACACCGCTGCTGCTCGTCGCGGCACAATCTTCCAGCCCCAAGTTTTTACGGAGGTTCGTCTTGAACGTATCGCAGCAGATTAAAGCGTTCGCAATTCTACTAGTGCTGGCCCTCTCGTGTTCGCAAGCGGTTCGCGCGCAGGATTGGTTCCGCGCCGGTATCGGCTTAGGCGATGCCACCAAACCCCGCGTCGCCGTCGCCGATTTCGGCCCCCGCTCCGACGCCGCGAAATCTCACTCCGCCCTCTTCTCCCAAGTCGTGCGCGACGACCTCGCCTTCAGCGGCATCCTCGAACTCGTCAGCCCCAGCATGTATCCCACCTCGCAACCGACTCTGCCCAACGAGCTGCGCAACCTCGATTGGACCAACGCCCCTGCAAACGCCAACATGGTCGCCTTCGGCAATCTCGTCGAATCCCCCACCGAAGTCGCTATTCAAGCATGGCTTTACGATGTCCACAATCCCAGCTCACAAGCCGTAGTCGGCAAAATTTATCGCGGCACTCCCTCCGACGCCCAAGTCCGCAAATTCGCCCACCAGTTCGCCGACGAAATAATCAATAAACTCTCCGGCGGCCTCCCCAGCGTAGCTGGCACACAAATCGCCTTCGTCAGCTCCCGCAGTGGCTCCAAGGAAATCTGGGTCATGGACTACGACGGTGCCAATCAGCATCCACTCACCAACCTCCATTCCATCTCCCTCACCCCGCGCTGGTCTCCGGACGCTTCCCGCATCGCCTTCACCTGCTTCGCCCAATACCTCAAAGTCACCGGCCCGCAAATCTGCATGTACAGCGTCGACGCCGGCAAACTCCTCTCCTTCCCGCGCTTCAAGGGCACCAACAGCGCCCCTGCCTGGTCCCCGGACGGCGCGCAACTCGTCTTCTCCTCCTCCATGGCCGGCAATCCCGAACTCTGGGTCACCGACGCCAACGGCATCCACCCCAAGCGACTCACCTTCTCCAACGCCACCTGCACCAGCCCCGCATGGAATCCCAAAACCGGCCAAACCATCGTCTACGTCGGCGACCGTGGCGGCATCCCCAAGCTCTACTCCATGAGCGCCGACGGCACCGACAACACCGAACTCGACGTTCCGGATAAGGGCTATCTCATCGATCCCGCCTGGGCCCCCAACGGCCAACTCCTGGCCTTCAGTTGGCGCCGTCCTTCCGGCAACTACGACATCTACGTTATGGACGCTGCCACCCGCCAGATCGTCGAAATCACCCGCGACTCCGGCCGCAACGAGCGCCCCAGTTGGGCTCCCGACGGCCGCCACATCGTCTTCGAGTCCACCCGCGGCGGCAACCGCCAGATCTGGAGCATGCTGGCGGACGGCTCGCAAGCCCGCCAGCTAACCTCTGCCGGCCATAACGAATCGCCCAACTGGTCGCCCCGTTAATTCTTCGTGCACCGCGCCGATCCAAATTTAAACTTTTTACCACCCGTGTTCGCACACGATGTATAATATATCGTGATACGAGATATTGCCCAGACCGAACCAGCCGGTGGCAGCATCTAACCAGCAGCAAAACCACCCTAAGGGATCCTAATGTCGAGGAGAATAGCAATGAAGGTCACGCGAACGCACCACCGGGCCCTGTTTTGCCTGACACTCGCCGCCGCACTCTTTACCTTTGGTTGCTCCAAAAAGCCCGTCACGCAGTCCGCGCCGCCGCCTCCTTACACTCCGCCTCCCGCGACGCCCACCGTCACGCTGCAGGCTGACCCCGGCTCCATCAACAAAGGCGAGTCCTCCACCCTAACCTGGTCCTCCACCAACGCCACCCAGCTCACCGTCACCCCAGACGTTGGCCAGGTCACCGCCCAGGGCAACACCAAAGTTTCGCCCTCCGATTCCGTCACCTACACCATCACCGCCACCGGCCCCGGCGGCTCCGCCAACGCAAGCGCCCGCATCACCGTCGCCACGCCTCCTCCCCCTCCCGATAACGGCACCAGCTCCGACCTCACCGACGCCCTCTTCCTCAAGGAAGTTCGCGACGCCTATTTCGATCTCGATAAAGCCGACATTCGCCCCGACGCCCGCGAAGCCCTCTCGCACACCGCCGAGTTCCTGCGCAACTATCCACAGCTCAAAGTCACCATCGAAGGCCATTGCGACGAACGCGGCTCCACCGAATACAACCTCGGCCTCGGCGACCGTCGTGCCGCCGCCGTCAAACAATATCTAATCTCCCAAGGCATCTCCGCCGACCGCCTCAACACCGTCAGCTTCGGCAAAGAAAAGCCCTTCTGCACCGAAAGCACCGAAGAGTGCTGGCAGAAAAATCGTCGCGGCCATTTCGTTAAAGCCAACTAACCCGATCTTTTGTGCGGGCACGCTTTACCGTGCCCGCACGACGCCTTTGTAGCGGCCGCCTTCTGCCCGCCCGGTGAAACCGGGGAGGCGGGCGTATGCCCGGCTTCGTATTTGCTTTCGGAGGCCATCCCCAAAACCCCAATCTCCCTTGCCCCACCCAACCGTTCCCTTTAAAGTAGTAATAGCTGCCAGCCCGGCAAATTTGCATCACCGCGGCAAAAAAAACGCCGCGCAAGAAGCCGCACCAGGCTCCTCAGGAGGTTTTCCAGAAAATGCGTCTCCGCAACGTCGCAATCTTCACCGCCGCCGCCATCTCCGGCCTACTCGTAGGCAGCGCTCTCGGCCCCCATCCCGCCTCCGCCGTCTCGCGCGAAATCATCGACCTCCAACACGACGTCACCGCCATACTCCAGGCGCAAAAAGATCTCGCCACGCAAATGACCCAGGACCACACCGTCATGAAAACGTTAGTCGAGCAATCCAACGACAACGTCGGCAAGCTCAACGCCACCATCAGCTCGGTGCAAAAATCCGTCCAAGACGTCCAAGCCAACTCCGGCGCCCGCCTCGACACCATGTCCACCCAAGTCCAGGGCCTCTCCGACAATCTAGAAGAAATCAAATCCCGCCTGGGCAAACTCAATCAACAATTAGTCGACCTGCAAAACACCGCCCAAGGCATCGACGCTAAGCTCCCCGGCGGCAGCTCCCCCGCGGGCGTCCCCTCCAACACCCAGCCCGGCGCCTCCAACCTCGGCCCAGCTGGTCCCGGCGGCCCCGCTCCCAGCGCCGACACCCTCTACTCCAACGGCCTCCGCGACATCACCAGTGGCAAATACGACCTCGCCCGCTCCGAATTCCAGGACTATCTCAAGTACTACGGCGACACCGACCTGGCCTCCAACGCCCAGTTCTACCTCGGCGAAATCGCCTACTCCCAAAAGCAATTCGATCAATCCGTAGTCGAGTACGACAAAGTCCTGACCAACTACCCCAAAAGTTTCAAGCTAGGCCCCGCGCACCTGAAAAAAGGTTTAGCTCTCCTCGAACTAGGCCAAAAACAAGCCGCCGTGAAAGAACTCCGCGAGGTAGTAAAGCGTTTCCCCGGCAGCGACGAAGACCGCCGCGCCCGCGCCAAACTTAAAGAAATAGGTGCCCCCATCACCGCCTCCCGCTAATCCACTTTGTTCGACGCGCTTCAGGAGCCGCTACTCGACACCTCCCTGGATGCGCATTAGACTCATCACTCGCCACTTCTTCTATCAGAATCATCTCTTCTGTACCTTCGCCACTTCGACGAGATATTTGTTTTTGCAGACGACCAACACCCGAGTTTTTCCGTTCTCGTTTCCTCCTCTGTGTCCTCTCCGCCTCTCGGTGTTTCTCTAGTCACAGACAATTCCGCCGCCCGCCCTCCAACCTCCCCGCACCCGCATCCAATTCCCAACACAGAAAATGCCCCCCGCCAAACACGCCAAAACCAACACCTCGGCCGCCGCCCTCGACTCCCCCATTACCACCCCCGCCGAGAAAAAACAGGTCGAAGAACGCGTCGCCATCGGCGCCAACGTCGTCTACGAAACCATCCGCCGCGAAGGGGAAGACGAACTCCGTCGCCCGGCCGCCGCTCTAGCCTGGTCCGGATTCGCCGCCGGCCTCTCCATGGGTTTCTGTCTGGTCGCCGAAGCCGTCCTCGCCGCTCACCTGCCGGATGCTCCCTGGCGCCCGCTAATCTCCCGCTTTGGCTATTGCGTTGGGTTTCTGATCGTCATCCTCGGCCGTCAGCAACTCTTCACGGAAAATACCCTTACGGTCGTCCTCCCCGTCCTCCTTCACAAAGACCGTAAAACCCTCTTCAACGTCTCCCGTCTCTGGGCCGTAGTCCTCGCCTCCAACATCTTCGGCACCGCCATCTTCGCCTTCGTCATCGCCAAAATCCCGCTCTTCGATCCACAGGTTCAGCAAGCCTTCCAGGACATCGGCGTCGCCCACTTGGGCGCCTCCTTTGGCATCGCTTTCACCCGTGCCATCTTCGCCGGCTGGCTCATCGCTCTAATGGTCTGGCTTCTACCCGGCGCCGAAGCCTCCCGCGTGGTCATCGTGATCATCATCACCTACCTGGTCGGCCTCGCTAATCTCAACCACATCATCGCCGGCTCTACCACCATGTTCTACCTGGTATCCACGCACACCATCTCCTGGACGCAATACTTCACTTCCTTCTTCCTCCCCACCCTGCTTGGCAACATCCTCGGCGGCGTCTCCATGGTCGCCGCCCTCGGCCACGCTCAAGTCGTCGGTGGCAAATCCTAACTTCTTAACCCTGGGTTTTACGGGGAACGAGGCGTTATGCCCGTTCCGCTTCGATCCCGTTTCTCGCCTTCTCCCACTCAGCCATCTCTATCAACGCGTGCCAATATTTAACAAGCTTTAATTTGACACTCAGTAACGTCCTATAGACACTGTCACGCATCCGGTCTCGTCCTTGACCGTAAACCCAAGTCCCCGTGCTCTCACCGGCCTCTCTCCCAAACCGGTATCGAGGACCCTTTACCGGAGGCACCATGCGCCTTGCTCATGTGCTGGTGTGCTCGTTGTTCGCCGTCGCACTATTAACGTGTGTCACTTCCCTCTGCTCGGCGCAAGGAAGCACGCTGACTCGGGGTATCGATCCGACCGCGATGGCGCTGCTCAATCTGACCTGACCGGCTTGATTTAGTCCAGCGGGAGTGAGAGAAAATCACTCTAAAGGAGAGCTGGGCATGCCGATGAAGAAACACAAGCCGGAGCAAATCGTGGCGCTGCTGCGGCAGATTGAAGTGGAAATAGCGAATGGGAAAAGCACACCACAAGCCTGCAAGGAAGCAGAGATCACGGTGCAGACGTACTACCGCTGGAGAAAAGAATTCGGCGGCCTGAAGCTAGATCAAGCGAAACGGCTGAAGGAGTTAGAGCGAGAGAACGCGAAGCTGAAGCGTTTAGTCGCGGAGCTGTCTTTGGAGAAGCAAATTCTGAAGGATGTGGCAGCGGGAAACTTCTAAGCCCTGAGCGGCGGCGTGGCGCGGTCCGGCATGCTCGCGAGAGCTATCAAGTATCGGAGCGGCATGCCTGCCGGCTGCTGGGGCAATGGCGAGGGACACAACGCTACGAAGTGTTGTACCGCACCGACGAAGCTCGGTTGACGCGAGAGATCGTGGCGCTGGCCAGCGAATATGGGCGCTACGGCTATCGGCGGATCACCGCTCTGCTGCGGGAGCGCGGTTGGCATGTCGGCAAGGATCGCGTGCAACGGATCTGGCGACGGGAAGGGTTGAAAGTGCCGCAGAAACAAAGGCCGCGCGGCAGGTTATGGTTGAACGATGGATCGTGCGTGCGGCTGCGACCGGAACGAGCGAATCATGTGTGGAGTTATGATTTCGTGCGCGCGATGACGCACGACGGCAGGACGCTGCGCATGCTGACGCTGATCGACGAATACACGCGGGAATGTTTGGCGATCCACGTGGCGAGAAGGCTGGGGAGGTACGAAGTGATCGAAGCGCTGGCGGAGGTGATGCTGCACCGAGGAATCCCGGAAAACATTCGTTCGGACAACGGGCCGGAGTTCGTAGC
>Ga0302325_10028298_pt1 | contig 11600 bp, 10 predicted proteins | sample Palsa_T0_2_FD_201948 | JGI IMG/M metagenome (GOLD analysis project Ga0302325, IMG submission 201948) | Peat permafrost microbial communities from Stordalen Mire near Abisko, Sweden - Palsa_T0_2 | ecosystem: Environmental > Terrestrial > Soil > Palsa > Peat permafrost | place: Sweden: Abisko... | reverse complement strand
TCGGAGATATAGAGGATTTTCTGCATCCCAGTCAAGACAGCGCTTTCAAAAGAACCGAAATATGCTGGTATTCTTGTTAGATCACGCTTTTCAGGTGATCTTCTCCAATCTTCCAACACCTTGATGTTTTCGGCATCTCTGTTCCATACTGCACAAATGGCACTAACACATCGCTCCCGCGCCCCACCCACGAGAGACTTAAGTCGCTCCATTGCAGCACCATCCCCTTTATTCATAGGCGACACTGCAGCCATCTCGCTCGCGCCTGTACCAACTAATACCAAAAACTTCGCCAGATAGTTGACTCCACTCAAGGAATTCGACCAAGGGGGCCAGAATGCAAATTTCTCCCACGATTCTCCTCGTTTCGGTGAAGGTGGAGGCAAGTTATTCACATCAAAGCTGAATCTCGGGTCTCGAAGGGCTGACGGGGTCAACTGTGCACCACCAGGCGTCTTCGGAGTTGGTGGTAATGGCGAAAACAAGGAAGAAATATCTTCAATAGGAGGGTCAGTGAAAAATTCGAAGACACTTTCTCTGATCATGTCTATGAGCTCGACTGTGCCTTTCTGCAAATCGAGAGTTCCCTGATCCGAAAGTCTATGGTGTTGTCGAGATTCCCCATTGATTCCGGTTGGGAGGCTTTTCTGTGCGCTGCCATCAATGAAGCTTTGCACGGTCTGCCAAAATTCGACAACCTCTCCGAGAATGCCCTGAGATGAGAGCATGTTGCTCAAATATGTGAGCATCTTCTCCCAAAGCTCAACGATTTCGGACGAGTCTACCGACGTTGGTTTGTCTTCGGCAGTTTGCCGACCAAGTGACCTCAGATGAGAGGCTATTATTTGAGTTGTAGGCCTCTCGCCATTAGCCAATCTTCGTCTGAGAATCTCAATCTCGATCTTGGAGCGGTCCGAGGTTGTTTGAATCTTATTTTTCAAATGGTCGTAGCGACTCAGTAACCAAACCCAAATAGGGTTATCTGTCACACCTAGTTCGAGAAGAATCCCTATCAATTCAATATGGTGGTTCTGTGGTCCGCTAATTGGTCCTTCTAGCTTCGACGAGACGTCTTGCATAGCTATGAGCCGTCTCCAAACATCACGCTTGAAATCCTCGATTTGTTCCTCAACATCGCGCCAGACACGGGCAGCTAGCAATATTTGAAATATTTGAGAGTCGGTGGGCGGCGATGACCGAAGGCTTTCAGTAAGTCTTTTGGCATCGTCTGCGAATCGTTTCGCTTTTGCATACTCTTCGACTATACTTTCGTAGTCTTTTCGCTTTATGCTATCCGTGATCGCAGCGTTGACTTCATACAATTCTTTGTACTTTTCAAACGTTCCAGTCATAATCTTTAGGCTGTCCTCTTTCTCTCTCCCTCCCAGAGCTGGACCCCAAACCTCTTCCGCCTTCGCGGATACATCCAGTAGAGGTTTCTTGATGCCCATAACTCCATACTCACTCTCTTTTGTCAGAGCGTTCTTCTTTTTTGCATCAGCGGCCATCATCATAGAAGCCTGGTTTCCGCTGCCTGTTCGAAAGCTATTCCGACTGGCATGCCGTGAATGTGGACGACGTGGAGCAGGAGGCTCCGCACCCCGATACTTCATCTCGGTATAAACATTGTCGATGGTGGCCTTTGCCCGCACGAAACGTTCGAAATTGGATTCCACGAGGACTTTCAAGGACGCGGACTTCTGGTCAATGGATCGAGAGAGGGTATCGAGACCTTCGAGGAGAGACTGAGTCGACGCGGTCGAGTGGACCTGGGATAGGAACAGTGCTGGAGAAAAAGTCGTGGAGGAGAGAAGGAATCGGTTTCCTGGGTTTGTTAGTTGCAGTCATCATTTAAGAGGGGGTACAAACTTAATTTGGTGTCTTCTTGGACCGGCAGACCCAGCTGCCTCAGTATTCTCACAACACTATCTGTACTGCCCAAGGGATCCGGTTCATCTCTCTGTACCAGATTCTCCACCCCATCACCAGTCCTCTGGGAGCCTGGGAGGAGACTCCTCCGGTCACTGGCTGCTCTTTCTAAAGCGGAGTATCTTGATTTGGACCTTCGAATCATGCCATTGCGGTTCGATTTCTTGTCATCTTCATCCGACGAATCGCTCATGTCCTTCTCCGCCGGCCATTCCACGGGATATGCAGTCGAGAGCTGATAATGGTCCAGCACAGTTCGCTCGTAGTCCGCCATTTAATACGAAGTCGCCAGCTGTCCCTTTCTGCAAATGCTAATCATAAATCATAAGGTCTTGTTTACACCCTTCCAGGTCCAGCAAATAGCAAAGCGATCTCAGAATCTCATCGTTTTGTAGCAAGTGTACCGAGTCCAAGCTGTAAGGTTAGTTCTTCGAGGCCAGAACATGGACATGGACAAGTTCCAAATTGTCGGCAAATGCCGATTTGTTGTTCCGTTCCGGCGCCAAAGCTGGGCTGGCTCGGCGGAAAAGCAAGTGCGAACCGTAGCTATCGCAAACCCTTCTTCCTCCGCCTTTACCTACATCTCTTCCAAATACTCCTGCACTTACCGCAAAAGCATTTTGGATTCTCGGTTGTCTAAAATGCTTGCAGCTCGTTCATTCGCTTTTCCGGCACGGCAACATTGCCTGCATGCTGCTCGTTCTTGGGCGCCAACTTCCGTCCAGGTCAGTACCCTGCTCCAGCACAGTCCAAGATTGGGCTCAGAGATAGCGTGCTGACTTCTTATGACTTACAGGCTCGGCGCCAGTATGCGACTAACTCTTCAGAAAAGGAGAAGGTTGCCAAGTTCCACGGCAAGAAAGGTTCGGATGTAAGGCTTCCCGGATGCGATAAGGGGATTGCTGGTTGAGAAAGCTATCTGTGGTTTAGCAATGGGCTCAATTGAGCTTATGGAGGTTGCCCGGAGTGAGAACAATAGCTGACAGTGTTGTAGGGGTTATATACAGTCAGTTTGATTGAAGGTGACGGTATCGGACCTGAGATCTCGCAATCTGTGAAGGACATCTTTGCTGCTGCTAAGGTGCGGAACAACAATCAATCGCAGGAGAAAGCGTGCTAATAGACAGTAAAGGCGCCGGTCAAGTGGGAACCAGTCGATGTGACCCCTCAGCTGAAAGACGGCAAGACAACGATCCCAGCTGAGACAATCAAAAGTATCGAGCGGAACAAAGTAGCTCTCAAGGGACCGCTTGCTGTAAAGCAATACTTTCAATTGAATATACCAGTCACTAATCATATTATAGACGCCAATTGGTAAGGGACATGTATCCCTGAACTTGACCCTCCGACGAACATTCAACCTCTTTGCAAATGTTCGACCCTGCCGCTCTATCGCTGGATACAAGACCCCATACGACAATGTCGACACAGTCCTTATTCGCGAGAACACCGAGGGAGAATACTCTGGTATTGAGCATGTTGTGGTCGACGGTGTTGTGCAAAGCATCAAGCTTATCACAAGAGAGGCCAGTGAGCGGGTCCTTCGGTTTGCATTCCAATATGCAGAGGATGTTGGACGACTGAAGGTCCGTGCTGTCCACAAGGCTACAATCATGAAGATGAGTGATGGTCTCTTCTTGAGCACGGCCGACCGAGTTGCCAAGGACTTTCCCAGTGTCGAGTTCGACGCCGAGCTCCTGGACAACACATGCCTGAAGATCGTTACCGACCCCACACCCTATAATGACAAGGTCCTGGTTATGCCCAATCTCTACGGTGATATTCTTTCGGATATGTGCGCTGGTCTTATTGGTGGTCTTGGTCTTACACCTTCGGGTAACATTGGAGACAAATGCTCCATTTTCGAAGCAGTTCACGGATCTGCACCAGATATCGCTGGTAAGGGTCTTGCAAACCCAACTGCTCTTCTTCTCAGCTCTATCATGATGTTGAGGCATATGGAGTTGAACGATCATGCGTCAAGAATCGAGACTGCCATCTTCGATACCCTTGCGGAGGGAAAGACATTGACAGGTGACCTGGGTGGAAAGGCGAAGACACATGAGTATGCTGGAGCGATCATCAAGCGTCTGTAGTTTGTAGATATACCCTGGGCGGGTTGTAGACTGTACCACAAATCAACAGCATAAGTGCATTTCGAGGGTGCAGATAGTCTTGACTTTCGGTGACGCTCGACTTTCTGGTTGTGCTAGCGGTCCGACCCGAATCTTTCTATGATAATTGACAGGTTAGAAAACCACGTAGGTATTTGTTTACTGCATTCAAACTGCCCCCCCTACTTATTCACCAACCACTCAGCCTTCCTTGATGGTGGGGGTTAGTGAAACATCACGTGGCTCGCCACGTTCTCGAGATCTTCGAGATTTCTTAGTGCAATCTCGTCGACTCCACCTCTCCACACGCCTCCACACACGTGGGAAACACATTTGACAAAACACATTCGTTCCCTGCCACCTAAGAAAATAGCAAGAGATTGCTCCTTTTCTTTTTGCACTTGTCGCGGCCTACCTGCCTGTCTCGATGATGCGCGAATTGAAACTATATCAAACCACTCTTAACCACCCATAAATAACCAATCACAAGGAACGCTCCCCACTCAACTGTACAGAATGTTATAGAGCCCCATTCTTGAGACTCGGCAGTCGCAAGCATGATCCGGGATTATGCTGTCCCAGGAAGAGCAAAGGATGGCCATAAATATGAGCCTGTCTCTTCTTCAGAGCACCAGGCTCAAGAACATCAGCGTCACCTCAGCATAGAAGACCCGGCCGCTTTGGACTTGGACCGCCACTTGAAACCTTTCAAACAGCATGACGTAAAAAGAGTTGCTATAAAAGTCATGGGCGTCGTTGGGATCCTTTTATTCCTGTACTGGGCTATTGCGTAGGTTCTCGCCCCCCCCCTTTCCCGTGAAATATATTTGCTTGACCCTCCGTACCCCTACCCCATCTCCCAAATTGTCACGAAAAAATGCTGAAATCATAATAGGGGCTTAACCCAAGCATCACCATCATGCGACTCTGTTGACCTTGGGTTTCAATGTCAACCAGAGATCTCACATTTCCTGGGTCAATACTCCCCCTATTTTAGTACACCATCAAAAATTTCTACAGAGGTCCCTGATCAGTGCACAATCACTTTCGCTCAAATCCTCTCTCGCCATGGTGCTAGAGATCCCACGGCTTCAAAGACCACAGCCTATGCGGACCTTGTTCATCGAATCCACTCAAACGTGACTTCTTACGGGAGCGATTATGCTTTCATCAAAGACTACACTTATACCCTGGGAGCGGACCAGCTCACTACATTCGGCCAGCAACAGATGGTCAACTCGGGAATCAAATACTATAACCGGTACCAAGATCTCGCCAGAAACATTACCCCTTTCGTTCGCACCTCAGGCGAAGCCCGAGTTGTAGAATCTGCCCAGAACTGGACACAAGGTTTCCACGACACTCGAATTCAAGATCTAGGCTCAGACCCTGAGGCTTATCCCTATTTCATGGTTGTGATCTCAGAAGACGCTGGGTCAAACAACACGCTCGACCACGGCCTGTGCACCGAATTCGAAGACGGATATGACTCAACGATCAGTGACAGCGCCCAAGCAACCTGGGCCGCCATCTTCACACCTGAAATCACAGACAGACTTAATGAGGGTCTTCCAGGGGCAAATATTACTATGAAGGAAACAATCTACATCATGGATCTGTGTCCTTTCAATACCGTAGCCAATATTTTAGGCTACCTCTCCCCTTTCTGCGACCTATTTACAGAAGCAGAGTGGAAAGCATACGATTACTACCAATCCCTTGGAAAGTACTATGGTTACTCCTGGGGTAACCCATTAGGAGCAACTCAAGGCGTGGGATTCACAAACGAACTGATTACTCGTCTCACCAATACGCTTGTTCACGACCATACATCTACCAACCACACCTTAGATGATTCTACGAGCACATTCCCGGTGGGGAACCAGACAGTTCTGTATGCAGACTTCAGTCATGACAATGATCTCACGGGTATTTTCAGCGCAATGGGTCTTTACAATGAGACAAGCCCGCTGCTGAATACGACGGTGCAGAGCGTGCGCGACTTGAAGGGGTATTCGGCTTCTTGGACCGTACCGTTTGCGGCAAGAGCGTACTTTGAGAAGATGAGTTGCGTGGGTGCTTCTGAAGAGTTTGTGAGGATTATTGTTAATGATCGAGTGTTGCCCTTGAAGACTTGTGGTGGTGATAAGTTGGGGAGGTGTACGCTGAGTGCATTTGTGGAGAGCTTGAGCTTTGCTATGGAGGGCGGGCATTGGGCTTCGTGCTTTCTATAGAGAGGATGTCTAGAAATTGATAAAAGTTATTCAAGTTTGTAATCATGAGTTTTGCATTGTGGTGTCAACCGAGTGTATGCATACATTATTAACAAGAATGAAAGCCTATTCCTGATCCTGATTCTCAACCCGAACTCCTAAACAGCAAAAAGCCGCCGAATGCGGTACATGGTATACGCCAATAACAGAAAGTAGTCTAATCCCAACCGTCTAGTCAATGTACAATCCTCTCCATCCCTATTCCAGAGTCTCAGCAACTCATAACAGATACGCAGCTCCGCCAAAAATGGTCATTCCCACACCTGCCCACCAGAGCATATTTAAATCGATACGATGGAGAAGTGGTTTCTCGATATGTCGCTTGATATGCGCAGCGTTCACATTCAGGGGGACATCCATCTCTTCCCCCGCTCCCGCCGTTCGCTTCGCCTTCTTTGCTGATGATGCTGTTGCGGTTGGAGTTGGATTCATGGTTACAGTTGGGAGCATTTGCGGTGGGCTGAAGGCGAGGAACATTGGGTTCATGGGCGAGCCGTTGAATTGGTAGAGGTCTAGGCGAGTCAACGTTGTGTAAGGGTCTGTATAGACTTGGTATTTCTGGGCGCTGTTAGGAAGAGGGACACGGGACTTTCGGGAGGGAAACATGCCTGCATTGTTTCGGATTGGTTGTATCGTGTATATGTAGATGTCGAGGCGGCACATGGATTTGATTGTAGTTGTCTGCCATCTACCGCGAAGGGTGTCAGGCTCAGTGACCCATCTGAATTCTCAACAAAGGTGCCGTGCTGGAATTGCATAATTGCTTGAGGACATGATGGGTTCGTCGCTGCAGGTTCGTCAGTATTCCCACTTGATTCTGGTCCTCAAAGGCCAACGCACCGTCCGAAACAGCTCTGTAGTATGCTTCCTCATAAAACCCATCCGCCGTGAACGAATACGAGATCCCCGTATGACTTGGTTCGATAAAACTATCATTAACAGGATTGTAAAAGCCCTATTACCCAAAATCAGTCCTTCTGCCCTTCAAATGCCTTCATTTCCAACTTCTTCTCTCCTTGTTCCAAGAATAGAAACGTACCGGACCCGTTAACACTTTCGCGGATTTCGTGGACCAGGTCCCAACTAGTTCGGTGTTTATGGCGAAGGTGACGGTGATGAGGTATGCGCCTGCGATAAGTAACGACTGTAGGGAGAGCGAGGCCATTAGGGTGGTGGTAAACAAGAGTGCTGAATGTTGTCAAGAGATGGGACCGAGATTTAGGGATGTCAATCGTAAACCCGCTTCACCATCAGCCACACTTTTGACGCCACCTCGCCCTGGAAGCCACCTCGGAAAATTATCCCCAGTCGATCCACGAGAGAACGGGCTGCCTTTGAAGACACTGCTCGAGGTACTTCTGCTTGCTGGCAAGGGTCGAGCCTCGATTCAAGCCTTTCAATATTGAGATCGTTCTATCCAGGAAATCCGATGAGAATGGTATAGCATTTACCTGGGTCTCATCATCTCGTCCCGTGACAAGGACTTTCAGGACGACCTGTATGTCTGGAAACGTCCCCGAGGAAGGCCACAGTCCGGCAGATATGGTTTCATCTACAGCTCTGAAGGCTGCTAAGAAGGAGCTCAGGGCTTTGATGAAGCAGAAGTTTTCAAATATCTCCACCGAATCTGTCAATGCTCAAAGTAAACTCAACTACTCGACACTTAGATTCATCTTGCTAAAAGAAGCCCAGGTAATGCTGTCTTCAAGAGCGTTATAAGCTTCAGGCCATATCAAGAAGCAAAGAGGGTTGGCATCTACCTTTCCATGCCGACCGGCGAGATCCAGACAAACGACCTTGTCCGCAATGCACTAGAATCTGGGAAGAAAGTTTTCGTACCTTACCTTCACATGGCGAAATCCGCGTCACCTGATACACCACGATCTGTGATGGATATGGTGGACCTTCGCTCTCTTTCTGATTATGATTTATTGAAGAGAGATAGTTGGGGAATACCCACTATTAGTGCAGATACAGTTGATCATCGGGAACACATACTTGAGGGCTCGACAAGTGAAAGCGAGGGGCTAGACATGATCCTCATGCCAGGAGTAGCTTTTGATATTGACCCTAAAACTGGTTTTGTGAAACGGCTTGGGCATGGAAAAGGGTTTTACGACTACTTCCTGCACAGATACCGGGAAAGTCGAGGGTCACATGTGGAAGAACCACCAAGGAGTCCAGGAACTGATGTATTGTTGTACGGCCTGGCTCTTGAGGAGCAATATCTCAAAGCCAACTCTGATCCTTCAATACCTGTTGGAGAGCATGACAGTCTTCTTCATGGTCTGGTCGTTGGCGATGGAGAACTGGTGGATGGCCCGCTCAAATGAGAATAGAATTTCGACGGCGCTGAACCAAATAAACAGTCGAACCACCCCCAGAATCTCTGCGTAAATCCTATGCTGCTTTTCGTTCTCCGTGAAACCCAACTCGAATGCAATTAACGCCTTTTAATATCTTCTATCCGTTCAAGCTCTGAATCAACGACACATTGTCTCCCTTCAACAGTATTTGACCTGGGCCTAAGTTAGCTTGTGTACACAACATTTTGATACACCTAAGTCCTCACCTAATGATCTCCGGCTCTCCTCAGTTGTTTTCGTAGCTTGCTTGACCTCTACGGCGTCGTCGATAACCAGGTTCATGAATTCATCAAAGCCCTAGAAGCAGCTATTAGCACAGCACCATAATTTCTGACGCTGAGGTTGCTAACTCTAATTCTGCCCTCAATTCGGATCGCCAGCTGCTCGTAAAGCCATATCTGAACCGTTGAGTGTTGCTGCAGGAGCTTGAAGATGAAATTGATCGGTGGCAGAAGGACTTTGCGTCCACCGCCTCCGCCTCCTCTGTTCATGATGGGTTCGTGTGGGTTTGGGAACGCCCGAGAAACAAAGCGACAGATCTAGCTTAAAGGGTCTCTCTTTCCTGTTCCGTGTTCTTCTGTTCTGGTCGTGTGTCTGAGATTCTGCAAAATATTTAGTCCCGTCGCGGTTCCAGCTTCTTCACAAGGCTGCAGGATTTCGCGCTAGTGGTGCATTTGGTTGCCAGCCCGCTCTCGGATCAACTCGATATTCAATTTCTCCCTCTAAAAACAAACTCATACCCCTCAACCTGTTTCTTCCACTCTCTTTTGCACAATCAAACCTCAGATAAAACACCACAGGCCCGCTGGCAACAATCTTGCAGCGTTACATGCCTTTCTTGAGCTCTTGAGGTCTTTTTAATCTCGCCTTCTGCCCCTCCATCACAAATGGTCACCATGGCTTCAAATGGCAACAGTGCCACAGTGGCTTTCACGCCTGTACTGACGGCTATGTCTACTATGCGCGATGGCCAAAGGGAGCAGAAAAAGGCCGCGCACCAGTATCTAGAGAACTTTCAGAAATCGGTAGGTTAATGAAACAACAACCTTACGCCAGTAACGTGGGGATCACAAGGCTCACAGACTCCACAGGCTGAAGCATGGCAAATTACTATCGGACTGCTACAATCTCAAGCAGATGCGGAAGCCAAGTTGTTCGCAGCTACAACTTTGAGGGGAAAGGTAGGAAAAGCTCTGGTTGCTTGGACGACTTCAAGTTGGGCTGACATTTCTAGATCACCTACGATGTTAACCAAATACCTCCCGATGCCCTGCCAGCACTTCGAAATCAAGTCCTGGAGCTTTTAAAAGCCTTTGCAACAGGCCCACGACCAATTCGAATCCAGCTATGCGTGTGTTTGGCTATTTTGGCAATACAAATGACGGAATGGAAGGATGTTGTGCCAATGGTTGTTTCAACAATGGGCAATGACGCTGAGAGCCACGCCTGCATTCTAGATTTCCTAAAAGTTCTTCCCGAAGAAGTCACCGAAGGACGCAAGATCAATTTGACTGTATGTGGGCCGAAACACACCATCCTCCGAGCATCTACAACGACGTTGGATGGGTATCAGAATCTAATGCGTCAAATTAGGAAGATGAGCTGCAACAAAGAACACAGGAACTATTGGGAGACAACGCTTCTCTAGTTGTTCAACTCTTGATCAGTTATTCTCAGTCATCAGGTATGTTCCCTAACCCTCACATGATGTTCTTGGCTAAGATCTCAGCCTCTGCGGCGACAAATCCTCAACTTCTCGAAGTTATAACGTCCTGGCTACGGGAAGTACCAGTTCCCGATGTCGTCAACTCCCCACTCTTGAATGTCATAATCCTTGCCTTGGATACTGACCGATCGTTTGAGGCGGCAACCGATTGTCTCTGCGCCATTTTCAAAGAAACCAGAGACGTGGATGATTACGTCTCTACAATCCAGATTCTATTGCCTCGTGTAATCGCCTTACGACCTCGAATTGCGCAAGCCGCCGAACAGGAAGATGAAGAGCTTTTCAAGGGTGTCACTCGGATATTTGCCGAAGCAGGTGAGGCTTGGGTCGTTCTTATCGCCCGAGAGCCAACCGTTTTCCGGCCACTCGTGGAGGCTGTCCTGGAGTGCGCCGCCAGGGACATGGACCGAGACGCAATTGCACTGACTTTCGTCTTCTGGTATGAGCTGAAGTTATATCTCATCCTTGAGATATATATCCAAGCTCGTATGCAGTATGTGGACGTCTATTCGAAACTAGTGGACGTGATGCTGAAGCAGCTCGAATTCCCAACTCCTGATGGCCCCAACGAGACCGATCTATTCGATGGAGACCGAGAGGCAGAAGAAAAGTTTCGAGAGTTCCGACATCATATGGGTGATGTACTCAAGGACTGCTGCGAAATCATGGGCGTCACCGAGTGCTTATCAAAAGTGTTGGAGCGGATCAAGCTGTGGACTCGTAATTATGCGAGTCAAGCAACAACGACATCAGTTCCACACTGGCAACAACTTGAGGCACCCCTCTTCAGTATGCGGGCAATGGGACGAATGGTCGACAAAGATGAAGATATTATTCTACCACAGATCATTCCGCTGATTGTTCAGATTCCTCATCATGAGAAACTACGCTTCGCCACTATTATGGTATTGGGCCGGTACACGGAGTGGACTTCGAATCACCCTGAGCTCCTAGAGGCACAATTTACTTACATTGTGTCATCTTTCCAGACAGATTCCAAAGAGATTGTTCGTGCTGCTGCAATGGCCATGAAATTCTTCTGTACCGATTGTAAACACCTACTTAGTGGTCAAGTGGTCCAGCTCCAACAGTTTTACGATCAGACTCTCGACAAGCTTCCGGGTATCAGTCAGGAGGAATTGACCGAAGGCGTTGCGTCAGTCGTTGCCGTGCAGCCCCCAGCACAGATATT
>Ga0302325_10028297_pt1 | contig 11600 bp, 7 predicted proteins | sample Palsa_T0_2_FD_201948 | JGI IMG/M metagenome (GOLD analysis project Ga0302325, IMG submission 201948) | Peat permafrost microbial communities from Stordalen Mire near Abisko, Sweden - Palsa_T0_2 | ecosystem: Environmental > Terrestrial > Soil > Palsa > Peat permafrost | place: Sweden: Abisko... | reverse complement strand
CGGGAGAAGCGTGAGGAGAGTAAAGAGAAGGGAGCCGAAAAGGAGCGAAATAAGAGCCCGCCAGCTTCAACAGAACGCCTTGGCTCGTTCATTCCAAACCGAGGCAAGAGCATCGATGTGAAGAGAGAGGAGAACCCTGAAGGAAACGTCGAGGAGAAGGCTATATCGCAAGCTCAGCAACCACATCGATAACATTTGAGAACAACCCCCAGCAATGGAGTTGTAAGAAATTAGCCACGATCTTCGAGAGCCTTGCTGCTCTCGACGCGGCTTTGAAGATTGAAGTACAGCAAGGGTTACGTGACGGATAATGTGTTTTCTTTTTGCCTTTCGAATTTTCACTCAGCGACATGATGATTGTTTTCCAAAGATCAGATACCCCGGAACCCGTTTCCTTTATTGTGGTCTTACTAAAGCCTTTTCCTACAACGATTTGAACGAGTACAGCGAGAAATGAGTTGGAGTACAAAGCAATTGATTTATAGGAGTGGATTGGTCATCGAAAGGTGGACGAAAAGCCCGATCGACCGTTGCATATGTGTTTGAGTATCGCATTGTTCTGTTTTCTCTTCCCTGGAAAGCCGAACATTCGAGAGCCCGTGGCTCGATGCTTATAGAAGGGATGGCTGGGTGTTTATGAGATCCCATGAGTGGTGGATTTCTGGCTTGAAGTCGTCGAACGAAGTCTGGAGATCTCTCTGGTGTTGGCTGCTAGGCTAATGACATGCGGTTAAAGTCCGTTGGTGAGGTGTTGGTAGCAAGAGCTGGTTGAACAGACATTTTCAAATGCATGGACAGACAGCGATGTTTTGTTACAACCTTTCTTGTATGTATGTTTGTGTAAAAGTGGTTGCTATAACCGATAAATAAAAGTCACTGTAATGAATCATTGGTGTCAAGTGCGGGGTTTTATTCAATTTTCGAGAGAGAACTTAAAAAGGCAAAGACTGTATTGATGCTGGAAGCGTGAAAGATTTTCTCCCATCAAGCTCTGCAAGTGCATACCTTTTTCTTTTTGCCTCCTGAGTTGGTAGATACGTTCTGAACCACCTGTTTTAACACATCAACACCGAGTCCCGAATCCTTTTTCTCAGGCATCTCATACTGGTCAGCTTGCAAATTCTTCCTGCCGCGGATATAGCTATATCAAAATGTAGCTCTAGTAGGCCAGACACCATTTGAAAGATGGCAAATCATCATTCGCTCATTCTTGGCTGCAACTAGTTCTCTTCCTCTAGCTTCTATCTTTCCAGTACGGACCAGGCAATCCATCTCTGACTTCCTAGCATGGACATAGTTTCCCAATGTCGACGTGAAAGTTCTTTCGTGCACCGATCCCGATTTATCCATTTCTCCTTCCCACCTTACAAAACATTATTATTCCAGTCCTCCACAGCCTATCCATCAACCTTTTTGCGATCTTAAATCTTTCCGATTCGGGAACAAATCCGTTCTTATCCATCCCTTCTTCTGCGCTGAGCATCTGAACATCACCAACACTCGTGTGAAGCAAGGCATCCCAAAATAACTCCTTAGCCGCCACTCTCTTCATAGCAACAGCATCTCGGCGTGTCACCGATTCCCTACAGCGATGAAGTACCATCCACAGGGGCATGGTGAGTCCGCGGTCGAATGAGAAGCCATGCCATCCTCGGAGAAAATCATCGTCAAAACCCTCTTTTGCGGACCTTATTCATGCATTAAATGTCTAGGATAAAACGATCCCAGTCACATTCACACCGCTTCAGAGAGCCGTGAAGTCCATTTCGGGTCGTTTCCGCCTGTATCTGCAGCAGTCCCACTTTCCAATACTTCGATGAATCAAGCAGAGCTTGAAATGCTGCTTGTCACTGCAGTATCTCGCCAAAATGCATCAGATATCCATCTGACATTCCGTGTACCTCACTCCAGTCCATTAGCGTGACACATCCGACAGTCCTGACGCTTGGAAGACTAACTTTCACCATTCCGACTTTCTGGTATTTTTCGTCTTCAAACATTGAAACGAAGTACAAGGCACGTCGCTGACCCAATTCCAAATAGATCCTCGCCTCTCCTAAGCTCAAGAAAGAAAGGGGCATATCCTGGATCGTTACAGCGCACTCCCAGTGGAGTTCCTTATGAATTTGTATAGTGCGCGGATCAATGGTGTATTATTTTCTCTGAAAAGTTGCTGTGCGAGCCGAAAAGTGACGTTGACGTTGAAGTGGTGAGATTGTCAGCATTCTCAATAGCGTCGCCTAATCAGGTAACTCCCAACGTGTTTTTGAGCAAGGTATATACAGTACAGTTCCAGGAAAGATTCCGGGAGCCTTACTGGCACCATGGGTGTATGATCAATCCCTCTATTTCCGTGTTGTATAAATAAAAATATTTGAAAAGACATTGAATAGGGAGATGTGATTTGCATTTACTTGTACAGGGTATGAGCAGAGTGGGGACATAAACAAGAACGCTAGAATCATCTCTCATCAACGCCAATCCGCTCTGGTCCCATAAATCTGCCAGGCCTAAGAATTCGAAGCTTCTTCCCTTTCTTCGTCAAGTTAATTCAGGATCTCATTCCTCTTTGCCCTTGCAAGCCTCCTCCTCATTTCCAGCTATACTTTCACGTTCAACATCCACATCTCCCCGACTTTCTCTTCCAGTCATTTCCTGTACCTTCTCTTTAGGGGCATCAAGCGCAACAGCCTGAGCGCCACCCTCCAACTCCCCTTTCACCAAATACTTGACTCTGGCGCGCTCAAGCTGGATGCTATAAAGTAGTCCGTTTGGATGCGATGCCTTTTTGGTTATTTGGCGGAGGAGGGGAGTTAATTGGGACATTGTTGTCTTTCATCCCAATATTGAAGCCTTTCTGGGAAAGGATAGTTCGCAGAGAAGGTTATTCAGCCATACTGGAAGAGGGCCACGTGTGGGGAGAGACAAGTGACTCGTGAGAAGGATAGAGACATAAAGCGGCTGCCAAGGCCCCTGTACGAATGGGGTTTAGCTGATGTTCGGAAAGTTGTGTCAGCCGACTTTGCCGAAAGTTTACTTGAGGCTTCGGGGCTGCGCGCATCTGGGACGTTGTAAATTATTTATCTTTCGTAACAGATTACCATGAACGTCCACCCTGTTAGACGGTAAAAAGGAGTCATGAGTGATGAGTATAAAGGATGGTTGTATTGTACTGTAGCCAGCTTATATACAGGTAAATTAGGAGGCTGGTAGCCAAGGACGCTAGGTTGTTGAAAGTCCTAATAGGCCAACATGAACGTGGAGAGACTTTCCCTAACACGAGCACTGAATCCGCTTCAAACCAGGACCTGAAGCAGTCCCAAGAGTCTGATTCATCGGCTCAACTACCAATTTTACCATGATGAATACTAAGATAATAGATGTAACCAGAAAAAAAAAGAAGGCTTTCACAAATTGCGATGTACAACAATTAGGGCTTCGTGCGGAGGGAAGGCGACACATGGATTGTAGTTCTTGCAATCATTTTCAATTCATGGTATCTACTAGCTTATCATTTCCTCTTCCTCAAAGCAATATAGTCAAACCCCAATATTTTCTCTCAATCCAGTCCTCCATTCTCTTCGCCCCAAACGCCAAGAAATGCAGATACAGAACCAGGAAGGATCAAGAACCGTTCTCACCCCCACCGAGGACCTCTTTGATGCCTTCCAACTCCTTGACAACTTTATTTTCCAAATCGCCCTTTCGCCGCATTTCCATTTCCCGCTCTCCCATTGGCAGTAGCCTGTCTTTTAAGAGCGGCCTACTACTTAACCAGAACTCAACATTCTCCAAGACGCTGCTAGCATCCCACTGCACCTCCGGAATATCTGTAACTCCCTTCAGGTTGTTGCGGAAATTGTTCAATATAAAGGTGAGAAGGGCCATTGAATGAGTTTCTGAGCAGATTGTGAGCGTGATATACCGGACTGCCCCCTTTTGAATGATGCGGTTTGTTTCTGGGGCATCGAGAGCCTGTTCGGATTGTTTGACCAGAGTTGGAAATTGCGCAAGGAAGAGAGAAACTTCGCCTGCGATAGAGGCTTGTACTGCGTCTAGGAGATTGAGCAGGAATGGGAGGATGCCTCGCGCCCAGAGACTGTAGCAGCGTTGAAGGCCAGCTGACTCGGCAAAAGGTCCTACTTTCCCTCCACGAAGGTAGGTGGTGATGCTCGCGGATGCAAGGTGACCTAAAACGCCATCGATCGCCATTTGCTCGGCCATTAAAGGCATTGAGGAAAGCTCGAGCAAGAAGAGCATGCTGAGTTCACCGTATATTGGATCGCCGTCGACGGCAAGGCTGTCAGACCAAGAAAAGAGTGTCAGAACTAGGCGGGGTATGCCGGCTTGTGTAAGCATGTTGACAATTTGGGATTGATACAGCTCCATGCCAGGGACCCGAAGACAGGATTGCATGATGCCGGTGATGAGAGCAAAGTCTTCAGGCGACGAGTCGGCGGGAGAATCGTGGATTACAGATGCGATTTCGCGGATGCCTATCGCGACGACATTGTTTATGATATCTATGATGACGGGCGCCACGGTTGATGCTTGAGCCATTCTTTGAGAGGCACCCAGGTTTTGCTGTGGTGTGGCTTCGGCATGAATTCGGATTGCCAGAAACAATAGCTTAAGAAGCGATCTATAGTAGAGTATATTGGCATCTGGTACAGCTCTTTCAAATGAGCCCCTGAGAGCCCGAATCGTGTCCCAAGCAGTATTGAGGAGCCCTTGCATTTCTGGGACATTCGAATTTGCCTTGATCAATCGTTGAAGAAGGACAGTAGCAAAGTCTGCTCGGGTTTGAGATAGCTGTGTGAAGATTTCTTCGGGTGGTTGAGGTCTTGTATTAGCTACGAGGCAGTCAGATGCCACTTTCGTCAACAGCTTTTGCAGGTCTTCATCTCCTGAAATATTGCCACTGAGCTCTATCGAGAGATATTTCCAGCTGTGGAAGAGTGCCTAGCTAAGGATTAGTGAGCTCTCTGGAAAAAGTTCATGTACTTACGATTTGCGCGTCAACAAGTGACAAGTTGACGTTAGCGTTTGCAAGCTCAGCTCGAAGACCATTATCGTTGCGTCCCATCCAAGCTTCGGTCAAAGATAACATCTTATCGGCAAGCTTTAGATCATAGAAGTACTCTTTCCCATATAAATGCTGCTCCAACGTAGTTCTCTTCAAATCTCGAAGTGTGCAGCCAGGATATCTCGCCTCAAAATTTTGTTTTAGCAGCGCATGGAGCGAGTTGTTATAGCTGGGAACCCCAACTGCAAATCTGGTGAAATACGATAAGTTCGGTATCAGATCATGGACAGATGAAGGGAGTCCAGTCTGTCTTCCATGGAACAAATGCATCGCAAGAATTTCAGCTACGTAAGCACCAATGCGAGTCTGATAGCAGGCGTCTATCGCTCCTTCGACCTTTGTTGATTGCTGTATAGGCCTGAAGTGGCCGACAAAATTGGAGATGGCCTTGATGAAGTCTTCATACTTCGGTGACTTACAAACAGTCCATGGCCAAAAGTTCTGTGCCAGTGCGACAAACTTGAGCATCGGTAAAGCCTCGCTCTTGGGAAGCTCGTCGATACCAGTTAGTGCTTCCAGGGCAGTTGTGAGAAGAGGCTGATCTAAAGAGGCCAGTTCCTTGCCGCAAGTCTTCGCTGTAAGCGCCTCTCTAGGTGTCTTGCCAGTCAAGAGATAGTTGGCAAACCATTGCTGCCTGCTGCTCACAACTTTGGATAAGAAATCCCAAATATTTCTGACATTTTCATCTCGTGAAAGAGGCTTATCAAGGTCTGACAGGACATGCAAGAAGTTTTTTGCCGTCTGTGGACCCAGATGACCAAGGAGGGAGGGCGGCTCAGAGGTGTTGCTGGACGCAGTGACGATCAACGACTCAAACAGAGCCACCACAGGGGCTTGATACACATCATTCACAACATACAAACGTGCAACAAGTGGCGAAACCTTAAATAACTGGTTTTCAAGTTGAGAAGGCGGCCGCCCAAGCATAGCACTGACACGGAGTAGTGTCTTGGAGAAAGAAAGGATAGCGTTGACTTGGGCTGTCCATAAGTTCAGAAGGTTGGGCAGGATCGCCATTTGAGGGGTTTCGAGGCCATCATAGTACGAGCGTAGTAAGGGTTGAAATCGCAAGGTACCAGAAGAGGTGGATAGAAAACTATCAACCAGTAGCAGTGCCGAAGGCATCAACGCCTCCATGATCTTGGTGACTTTTTCCCTCTTGACTGATGGCTCGGCTGATCTGAGAAGTCGATTTATCATCATTGATTCCTCTTCTTTCGTCTCTATTGAGTTTTCGATGCCATACGCATATTCGAGGACTTTATTGTAGGTACGTCCAATAATTTCGCTAATGCACCGTCGGTCCCCTTGCTCTGCAAATTTCCAGCCAGGGGAGCTTTCCAGAACATCGACAAGGTAGCGGGTGAACGCGAGTAATACTTTGGCAAGGACCTGGTCAGGAATAGCGGTGCCGATGTCTTCGTCTCCGTCATTCAATCTCCTTGAAGACTTAGCCCTGCTTCTTCTCCGAACTGCATGGGAAGCGTAATCTTCGACCAGTGATTCGTATAGACGGCAACAAGATATTAGGAACTGGTAACGTCCAGATAGGAGCTCTACGCTTTCAACAATACTGGACAATTTTCCATTGCCCCTGTTGATGCCGAGAAGCGCAGTCCTCGACATGAGAGGCCATACGCGACCTGGCGCAATCGGTATTATCGCATGGATGAAGTGAATGCAGCCCACGAGAATCTCCAAAGGAATATCAGCCCCAGAACAAGCTGACTGGTTCTGTATTTCTTCTTCGAAAATGTCGAAGATGACGGATATGACATCGCGATTGCGATTCAGTCCGGAACTGGCAATTTCTAAAATCTGACGAGCATCTTCAACTGAATTGGGATTCTCGTGGGCTGATTTGAAAATGCTCAGGAGAAGAGTTGCAATAATGCTAATGATTTCACTGACAGAATCACGGTCGGCCGGTTGGTGTGTTATGGCGTCGACTTCGTCACTCGCTGCCAAAAATGTCTCCAATAACTTCCCAAAATACTTGAGTCCATGATAGTCGTGGTACCAGAAGGCCACCTTGGGTCCGGAATCGGATAAGATACGCCCGCAAGTACCGGCGGGAATGCAGAAGTCTTCGTCAACTCTTACCACAGCAAGCAGTTGATCTTGCCCGGCAACTCTTCGAAACCCTTTCAGGCGAGGCTCAAAGAGCATTATTGGTTGTGTAAGACGAATGTTGTTGGCATTCTCTTCTTCTTGCACGGTCTCATAACCATCGAAATCCAGCGGCATCGTGTACGTGAACATAGACATCGACTCCAGGGACTTTAGCGCTGAATTACCCGACTTCGAGTCATAACAAGATGAACAGGAAGCTAAAGCGCGAATCATTCGCAGGAAGGGAAGCGCCTCCCAGGGATATCTATATTGTGCGGGCATTAGAAGATTGTTGCACAGCATGGCGTCTCCCAAGAACATCGTGACTGGATCGACCTCCACCTCACCAGGCTTTGAATCCAAGATATCCCAATAAGTTTCACCCCCAGTTAAAGTTGCAAGCGTCGCTTCGATGATCTCTGGGATGTAGCCTATCACAGTGCTGTTTTTGATGAGATCCAGAAGGTACATGCGCATTTTGGTAGTGACAGAATTCGATAAAAGTCCGTTCGAAGTGCTTCCTAGCTGCAGGGAGAGTGTTGTAATAGTTTGGAAGACTTGACACGAATTGACAGCTCTGCGGGCAAGCAAGTCAATGGGATCTTCGTCGAGAGCGCTCTTTATCTCTTCCAAAGCTTGCTCGTAAGGATTAGATACTGTAGCAATTTCCGAATCACCAGATGATTGGGGTTCGAAAGACTCTGCATCAATTTGCCTGGCTGCTTTTATCGTCTCAATCCTAATGTTCAACTCTCGTAAAAGTAATCCCCACGCCAGAAGAGCAGGACCAACAGTCTCAAAGCCAGTATCTGCGGCTTCGAGAAATATCCCTTGAAGTTCAATGAACGTCCTGGGGTTCAAGATGAATGCCTCATCGGCGGAGGTTTCAGACGAGATGTCCCGAGTATCGGCGGAATCGACAATTTGATCCAGAGAATATGGCAAATTCAACATTCCCAGCGAGACAATAGTTATAATTGATTTGAAATGGTAAAAGGAGGCCTGGATAGATGGCTCGTCCTATACAAGTAAGTTAGCATTTGGCCCAACCAAGAGAGGGGTATCCATACCGTATTAAAACTGTTGAAAAAGCGGTAAGACTGCTGAAGGCGAAACCACTCCAAAATAATACGACCAGTCGGAACTGCCATAATATTTGTGATAAATTGCCATAGAAGTTCCAGAGCATGTGTAGCCTCAGTGAGGTGGCCGCGTACCCATTCAACATCGATGTCTCCCTTCTCTCCATCCGGATCACTCCATCCACTTTGTTCCTCAGCTTTCTTCAAAATAGTGCCCACAGCTTGGATACATCGTAGGACGAGAGGCTGAGGGTTGCTTGAATCGTGAAGAGAAGCGATAGCAATGCCACAGCGGACCTGCCAAGGCGGTTCCGAGTTGACGGCCTTTCCCTTACCCTTGCCTCTCTCGGCAGCAGTTTGCTCTCTTGTTTGATGCAAAAAGGCGGCATCGAACAGGCGCTCAGATGATTTCAGTAGATATCGTCGTTCAGAGAGATAAGTACGTAGAATGCGCTGTCTTCTACTGTCTTGTCGTGCAAATTGCTGCGAGATAGCCACGGGGTCCAGACCTTGTACCACGAGAGATGTTGGTACCGAGTTTGTATACTGGCTGTTGCCGGCAGCATCTTTCAAACTTGATAATTCTTCATCCGAAAAACGGCCCAAGAGCTGCGCAGATGTTCGAAACTGACACTCTTCGGTCACCAGTCGCAGGGACGATACTTCGTCAAGATTAGCTATTTTACTCAACCACAGCGAGTCCTCCTTGATTTCCTTGATATCAAATTTCGCAGTCGAGGAGGGTGTCACATTGATCGCCGAAGTTTTCGTCTCGAAGGCAGCCTTGCTTTGCGCAGAGGGCGGGGGATAGGCGTCGAAAGGGTTAGCCAGCAATTTTACAACCTCTGGATCTGATAGGAAACGCTCTATCACAGCTCGATGTTCAGTTGGAAGTTCGACAATGCTCGTAATAGCAGAGTAGACGGCTTTCCAGGAGCTGCGCACTGCGTTAGAGCTTGGTCAAGAATCTTAAAGGTAAACTTACACGAGCAGCTGATCTCCTTTAAGACATCTCTCTAGAGAGGGAAAGTAGCTGGAATCCGGTATGGGAGCCATTGCTACTCAGCTCAGCAAGCCAGACGGAATGCCACAGCGTTGCTTGGAGCATGAGAGATCGAGAGCACGACGCTTTGGGATGCGATGGAAATCCACAGCTGGGCGACGCGCTTTCGCGACTTCTCGGCCACCGGATAAATTTTTGCCGACGTTGTTGACAGGGGTGCAATAAATACCAGTACAGTCAGCGCCACTCCAGTTCTTCAGGCGAGTCACTCCCTTGCTCGTAACTCGTACCAGCACAACTTCCTCCCTTTCCTCCCATACCTCACAATGGCACTCAACCTCATAGATCACTCTCCACACCAGCCGGAGGCAGCTCCACCTCTGGAAAATGCGACAAATGTGGTTCTGATTGACAACTTCGATTCGTTCACTTGGAACATTTATCAATATCTTGTCCTTGAAGGTGCCAGTGTAACCGTTTTCCGCAACGATGCAATCACTGTAGAGGCTCTTTCTGCGCTCAATCCAACCCAATTGGTCATTAGCCCGGGCCCAGGACACCCCAGGACAGATTCTGGAGTCAGTAGAGATGCGATCAAGCATTTCGCTGGCAAGATTCCCATCCTGGGGGTCTGTATGGGCCAGTGAGTCACTCCGGTCGTACAAAGCAGAAAAAGAAACTCACTCATGGCAGGCAATGCATGATTGACCTCTGGGGAGGCGATGTTAATTTTGCTGGAGAGATTTTGCATGGCAAGACATCACCACTGCGACATGACACGAAAGGTGTATACGCCGATGTGCCGCAAGATATCCCCGTCACCCGATACCACTCTCTAGCAGGAACACATCCTACCCTTCCTGACTGCCTGGAGGTGTCCTCCTGGATTGCAGCAGGACCCGATGGTGGAAAGGGTATTATTATGGGCGTTCGGCACAAGGAATATGTGGTGGAAGGCGTACAATATCATCCGGAAAGTATCCTGACAGAAAAGGGACGACAGATGCTTAAGAATTTCCTTAACATGCGAGGTGGCACCTGGGTAGAGAACGAAAGGTTGCAGAAAGAGTTTAAGAGCCAAACCGAGCATGTCATAAATGGGACGAGCGGCACCAAGAAGGAGAATATCTTGGAAAAGATATTTGCGCACCGCAAAGCTGCCGTTGCAGCCCAGAAGGAAATACCATCTCAGCGACCGAATGATCTTCAAGCTGCCTATAGTCTGGATATTGCACCTCCACTTGTCTCATTTGTCGACCGACTGAGAAAATCACCTTTCCCACTATCTCTGATGGCTGAGATTAAACGAGCATCACCATCAAAGGGTATCATTTCCCTGTCAGCGTGTGCTCCAGCTCAGGCTAGAGCCTATGCATTAGCGGGTGCGAGCGTGATCTCTGTTCTCACGGAACCTGAGTGGTTCAAGGGCAGCATAGATGATCTCCGTGCTGTACGACAAGCACTTGAAGGAATGCCAAATCGACCAGCTGTGCTACGCAAGGAGTTCATCTTTGAAGAGTACCAAATATTGGAGGCCAGACTTGCCGGTGCAGACACGGTTCTACTGATCGTGAAGATGCTAGATGAAGGCACTCTGTCACGTCTCTACCGATACTCGCAATCTTTGGGTATGGAGCCTCTGGTGGAAGTCAACACAGCAGAGGAGATGGCTGTGGCTGTGAAGCTCGGCTCAAAAGTCATCGGTGTAAATAACCGGAATCTTACGAGCTTCGAGGTGGACTTGGACACAACCAGCCGACTCCTAAATCAGGTTCCCAAAGAAACAATCGTCTGTGCCTTGAGTGGTATCTCAGGACCAAGGGATGTTGAGGCGTACCAGAAAAATGGGGTCGGCGCTGTTCTAGTAGGTGAGGCGTTGATGCGTGCAAGAGATACAGCGCAATTCATCCGTGAACTTCTTGGCGGTTCAGAACCGATCTTAAAATCAGAGCCTGGGCCGCTGCTGATCAAAATTTGTGGCACAAGAAAAGCAGAAACTGCATTAGAGGCAATCAGAGCAGGTGCAGATTTGATTGGGATGATCCTTGTTCCAGGCAGAGGGCGACATGTTCCGTATAAGGATGCTGTTGCGATATCGAAAGTGGTTCATGAATCCGTTGTCACTACGGGCAGGGTAGTCAGTGATCGAATCAGCAAGCAAGCAACAGATTTCTTTGCAAATGCTGCAACGAATGTTTCAAGTCATCGACCATTGTTGGTCGGTGTCTTCCAAAACCAGCCACTTGAAGAGGTGCTGGAGCTTCAGAAAGCCTATGAGCTCGACATTGTCCAGCTCCACGGCAATGAACCCTTGGAG
>Ga0302325_10028295_pt1 | contig 11600 bp, 7 predicted proteins | sample Palsa_T0_2_FD_201948 | JGI IMG/M metagenome (GOLD analysis project Ga0302325, IMG submission 201948) | Peat permafrost microbial communities from Stordalen Mire near Abisko, Sweden - Palsa_T0_2 | ecosystem: Environmental > Terrestrial > Soil > Palsa > Peat permafrost | place: Sweden: Abisko... | reverse complement strand
TTCGGCCATGGAAGAGTAAGCGAATCCGCCGGCTGAAGCCATGGGGATGGCTTCGAAAGCTCATAGCTTCAAGGTTTTCAGATACTCCCGGAACGGACCGCCCAGATCGTCTCGCTTCAGGGCAAATTCAACCGTGGCTTTGAGAAAACCCAGTTTGTCCCCGGTATCGTGGCGGCGTCCTTCGTAAACGTAGGCATACATCTTTTCGCGCTTTAGAAGGCCGCGCAAGCCATCGGTGAGCTGCAACTCGCCGCCCGCGCCTGGTTTAATGTCGGAGAGCGTTTCGAAGACCGTCGGCGTCAGAATGTAGCGTCCGATCACGGCCAGATTCGAGGGCGCATCCTCGAGCTTCGGCTTTTCCACCAGATCCAGGACCTGGTAAAGTTTTCCACCCGAGCCCTCGACCTCTTTCGCTTCGAGCACACCGTAAGAGGAGATGGCCGGCCCGTCGACCACCTGGGTCGCGATCACCGAACAATTCTTCTCGTCAAACACGGTCATCAACTGCTTGAGAACCGGCACTTTCGCATCGATGACGTCGTCGGCCAGCAGCGTGGCAAAAGGTTCGTCGCCAATCAATTCACGCGCCGTGAGCACCGCATGCCCCAGGCCGAGCGCTTCCTTCTGACGTACGTACGCCACGTAGATCATGTCCGAAATTTGGCGCACGATCTTGAGCAAGTCGTACTTGCCTTTTTCTTCGAGCATCTTCTCCAGTTCGTAGCTGACGTCGAAATGATCTTCGATGGCGCTTTTGCCGCGTCCGGTGATAATGATGATCTGGTCGCATCCGGCCGCCACCGCCTCTTCGACGCCATACTGAATGATGGGCTTATCGACCAGCGGCAACATTTCTTTCGGCTGGGCTTTGGTCGCCGGGAGAAAGCGCGTGCCCAATCCGGCAGCGGGGAAAATCGCTTTGCGGACTTTGCGGATCTTGCGGCGGTCCACATTGGTTCGTCGTTCGTCCATCGGATCCTTTTCGAGCGTGCTTCCCTCGTCCCTAGATCGGGCGCACCGCTTCTTCTTGCACTTCCAACTCTTCCAGCAGATCGCGCAGCGTCTGCAAGATTGCTTCGGCGCTGTCGATCTTGATCGAGAACTTCAGCGTCCCGTCCGGAGTAAATTGCGTGCCGCGCTGCGACGCCACAAAGCGGGCCAGTTTCCCCGGATCGATCGCCGCCGTCGGGCCGAACTTGATACTCACGAATTCGCGCTTGCGCTCGATCGCATTGGCGCCGACCCGCATTGCCTGCAACTTGAGCGCTGCGTAGTCGAGCAGGTTTCGCACCGCTCTCGGCGTCTCGCCATAGCGATCGATCAACTCTGCACGCACGTCATGCAGCTGCGATTCGGTCTCAACCCCCGCGACTCGCTTGTACATACGCAGGCGCTGGTTCTCCTCTTTGATGTAGTCGGAGGGAATACGGATGTTCAGCCCCAAATTAAGTTGGATCTCCGTTACTTCAACGCCCGCCTCGCCCTTCATCTCGCGGACCGCGCGCTCGAGCATCTGCGTATAAAGTTCGAATCCCACCGCTTCGATGTGGCCGCTCTGCTCTCCACCCAGAAGATTTCCCGCGCCCCTCAGTTCGAGATCGAGGGCGGCGATCTTGAAGCCGGCGCCCAAGTCGGAGAATTCCTTGAGCGCGGCCAGACGACGCCGCGCGACCGGCGTCAACTCAATCTCGGCCGGTAAAAGCAGGTACGCATAGGCGCGCCGGTTCGAACGGCCGACCCGGCCGCGCAACTGATAAAGCTCCGACAAACCCAGACGGTCGGCACGGTTGATCAGGATCGTATTGCAGAGGGGAATGTCCAGTCCGTTCTCGATGATCGTGGTCGAGACCAGGACGTCGGCTTCGTGATGCATGAACTTCAGCATCACTTTTTCCAATTCTCCTTCGCCCATCTGCCCGTGTCCCACCGCGATGCGAGCGGTCGGAGCCATCGCTTGAATCTTGGCCGCGATCTCCCAGATCGTATCGATGCGGTTGTGGACGAAATAAACCTGGCCGCCGCGGTCAAATTCCTGTTCGATCGCCGACTGGATGAGCTTTTCGTCCCAGTTCGCGACCACCGTCTGAATGGCCATGCGATCCTTGGGCGGCGTTTCGATCACGCTCATATCGCGCAGACCGACCAGGGACATATGCAGAGTGCGCGGAATCGGCGTCGCGGACATGGTGAGTACGTCCACTTCGGTGCGCATCTGCTTGATGCGTTCTTTGTGGCGCACGCCGAAGCGCTGCTCCTCGTCGACCACCAGCAGGCCGAGGTCGGCGAACTTCACATCCTTTGAGAGCAGCCTGTGGGTGCCGATCAGGATGTCCACTTTGCCGGCCTCCACTCGTTGCAGGATTTCTTTGATCTGCTTTGGCGTCCGGAAGCGGCTGATCATCTCGACGGTCAGCGGAAACGGCGCGAAGCGTTGCTTGAAAGTCTCGTAGTGCTGGAAGGCAAGAACCGTCGTCGGCGCGAGCACGGCAACCTGCTTGTTGTCGCTCAGAGCCTTGAAGGCGGCACGCATGGCAACCTCGGTTTTGCCGTACCCGACGTCGCCGCAGAGCAGCCGATCCATGGGCAGCTGCGACTCCATATCGCGCTTCACGTCCGCGATCGCCTGGGCCTGGTCTTCGGTCTCGTTGTATTCGAACGAATCTTCGAACTCCTTCATCCACTCCGTGTCCGGAGGGAAGATGTGACCGCGCGCGGACTGGCGCTGCGCATAGAGCTTCAGCAATTCGTCGGTCATATCCTTCATCGCCTTGCGCACGCGGGCCTTGGTCTTGCCCCACGCCTGGGTGCCAAGGTGATTCAGGACAGGCTTCGCGCCCTCCGACGAACGATATTTTTGCACCAGATCGAGCCGGGTGAGCGGAACATAGAGCCGTGCGGCATCGGCGTACTCGAGCAGCATGAACTCCGCGGCGCCGTCACCCTGGTTGATTTCCTTGAGACCTTGATACTGCCCGATGCCGTGCTCCACATGCACGACGTAATCGCCAACCTGCAGATCGCGAAAGTCAGAGAGAAAGGCCGAGACCTTCGATTTCTGCCGCTGCGGTCGCGTCGCCACCAGATCCGATTCGTCGAACAGATCGCGCGCCCCAAAAATCGCCAGCTGCGCTTCCGGCAAAACGAAGCCGTCGGGAAGGTAGGCTTTCAGCAAGGTCGTGGTGAGCACGTCGCCGGCAAAATACGAGGTCTCGTCGGCATAGCTCTCTCCGCCCCGCGTGCGGCTTCCCAGACGATAGGAAGCGTTGTACTCGGTAAACATATCGGCGAGACGCTCGACTTCTCCGGTGTTCGGTACGGCGAGAACTACCTGCGTGCCCCCGACGACCAACTTCTGAACCTGCTCGATCATCGCGGGTACGGCGCCGTGGAAGCGGGCGGCCGGCTGCGAAACAAAGGCAACTTCGGTTCGTTCCTCCCCGGCCTCGCGCGCCAGCGCCAGATATTCAAAATCGGCTCCGGCAATCGCGGCAGTTTTTTCCCGCCAAACCTCCGGTGTCCAATAGAGATCCGCGGGACGAACCAGGTTCCCGACCCCGCTGCGCTCGTGGGCTTCTTCAATGCGTGCCCACACTTTGTCGAGTTCGAGCTCGAGCGCTTCCGGCTCGTCGAGAATCACGCGCGCTTCCGGAAGCAGTTCGAAAATGCTGCGGTCGGCCCCCGCCACCGGAGCATAGAACTCCCAGCCCGGAAAAATTCCGGCGCCCGAGTCGCGCAGCGCTTGCTCCACAACCTCCGGCGATCCGGAAATGCGTTTTCCCGAAAGCCGGGCGTTGATCGAAGCGAGCAATTCCTCGGTAACCGGCGTTTCCGTGAGCGGCAGAAGCAGCGCTTCATCGACCGGGTTCGAAGACCGCTGACTGGCCGGATCGAACTTGCGCATCGACTCGATTTCATCGCCGAAGAATTCGACCCGCACCGGCCGGTCGGCTTCCGGCGAATATACATCCAAGATGCCGCCGCGAGCCGCATACTGGCCGGGCATGTCCACCACATCGGTTGCGCGATAGCCGACCGTGTTCAGATGTCCGAGCAGCTTTTCCAGGTCGAAAATTTCGCCGCGGCGCAGAACCCGCGCCAGGTCGGCGTAATACTCGGGAGAACGAAGAGCAATCGTGGTCGAGGTGACCGGCGAAACTACAATCGCAGCCCGGCCGGTAGCGATCTTCCACAAAGCCGTGGCACGTTCTTCCTGAATCTCGGGATGCGGAGACAAATTCTGGAAGGGCAGCACATCGCGTGCGGGCAGGCTGATGACCGTATCTGGATCCGCCGCTCCGGTTAGTTCCGAGAACGCGCGCAGCACGGGTAGCATGTCCTCGGCCGCGCGGTTATCGGCAACGACCAGTACGAACGGGCGTTCGACGATGCGCCGCAGCAAAACAACGATCAGCGCCCTGGCGGGCGCTGACAGTCCGGTGACACGGATCCGCCCCGCGCTCTCCCGCAGATGGGAGGCGGCACGCGTGAAGGCAGGTAACTGTTCCACTTCCGCGAAGATTTCGCGGACGAACGGCAAAAGCATTCCGCACCATTCTAGCAGCCTATCTGGGGCGAGCGGATGGCGGTGCGCTCGGCGCCAAGGCAATCTGCGACCGAGGGCCGAAACGAGGGATGGGATAAGAAATTCGGGAGAGTCCGTGGCTCAAAGCAGATGGCGGATGGCGGTGCCAGAGACCGAAGCAAAATTGCGCGACTTAGGCCCGCAGCAAGGGCCGCGTCAGGCAAGTTGGCCCGCCCGACCCGTTCCTACAAAGCTCCGACCCGGGAAACGTGCGCACGTCGAAACCGGCGTCGCGCATGCGCTGATTTGTTCTGGCATTCTCTTCGATCGCGATCAGGCGCTTCTGCCCGAGCGCGAGCACGTTGCAGGCCAGTGAGTCGCGCTCGCCGTATTCAATCTCAATCAGCCGCATCCCGCGCTCCTTCAGCAATTCGACCGTCTCGACCGCCAGCCAAGGCAGATCGACCAGAACGGTCTGCTCATCGAGCATGCTGAGGAGCGACATCAGGTGCAGACACGCCGAAGGCCCCGGTCCGTAAGGCAGTGGCGCCGACAGCACCTCAACCTTTTTGGCGGAAAGCAACGAGCGAAGCTGCTCAATGCCTGCTTGGTTTGTCCGGTAGCCGTGGCCGATGAGCAGCGTCCGCGCATCGAGCCAGACGATGTCACCCGCTTCCGACACCCCGGGGAGTACGATCTCGCCACAGGCGGGAATGCCCAGCTGCCGGCAAAAGTTCGCCTGTGCCTGGGCCTCGGCCCTGCGACTGGCCTTTCCCGGGTTCATCAGCACCAGACCATAGTCGGTCGAGAGCGACGGGTCGTGCGCATAGACGGCGTCGAGCGTGAGCGATTCCGCCGCCGGCAGGCTCACCACCTCGGCTCCGGACTCGGTAAGCATCCGGCACAGAATCTCGTGCTGCCTCTGCGCGACCCTGAAATCAGGGGCATGCCGAAACCCCAACTCCCGCCACGCCGCGGCTTTGCTCGAGACGTCCCACCCGGCGTTGGCCGGCGAACAAACCATGACCCGCAGCAGGTCGCCCGTCATCGAATGCCCATTAAATTTTTCGGGATGCGTAAGCGACGGCACAAGGAATATTTCTGGCACGGTAATCTCGCTCTAAGAAGTCTCTGGTTTCTAGAAATCTAAGCAAACCCCGCCCTAAACGCAACGTGAGGTTCCGAGGGCAACCGCTGCCAGCGCCCGACGGGCGAGGCGGAGTTTCAAGCGCCGATCAAAGACAATCCCCGGCTTGTCAACTTCGCGCGCCGGTAATCCACCTTACTGCTTGCTTAAACACCCTCCCGTGAGGTACATATCAGCGGTATCACCGTCCTAACCCCGTGCTCGAAGTTGAACTGGCTGGCCCTAAACCGCGCCGTTTGATTCCCGCCTTCCGCCCCGATGTGGAAGATCCAGGAGCATTATGAAAGCCACACTGCGTTTGTTCTGTTTGGCGGCTCTTTTCTTGCTCGTCCGTCAATTTACGTTTGCTCAAGGTGCCGCCACCGGCGACCTCCACGTCAGCGTGAAAGATCCGAAGGGCAGCGTCGTAACCAATGCCACCGTAACCGTGCGCGATGTCGCCAAGGGCCTGGAACGCGCCGCGACAAGCGATGGCCAGGGGGGCTATAGTGTGCGGCAGTTGGCTCCCGGCACCTATTCTGTGACCGTGGACGCGCCCGGCTTTGCCAGAGCCGAAGCCACCGAAGTCGCCATCACCGTCGGTGGGATGGCGGAGTTACCGGTCACGCTCGGCGTCGCGGCCGGCAAGGAGGTGGTCGAAGTCAGCGCCCAAGCCGAGCTCGTCGAAACTTCGCGCAGCTCCACCACCGACACCATCGGCGAGCGGCGCATCGACAATCTGCCGATCAACGGCCGCAACTATATCCAATTCACGCTCACCGATTCGCAAGTGGTCCGCGACAACGCCCCGAACACCGGCGCCGCGCCGACTTCGGGCCTCAACATCAGCGGACAGCGCGCCCGTTCCAATCTGGTCAACGTCGATGGCGCCGATGCCATCGACAATTCCACCAACGGCGTGCGCTCCACCGTCTCGCAAGAAGCGGTCCAGGAATTCCAGATCATCACCAACAGTTACGCCGCCGAATATGGGCGCGCCGCCGGCGGGGTGGTCAACATCATTACCCGCTCCGGATCGAACGATTTCCACGGCGATGTCTTCGGATACCTGCGCAATCGTAATTTTCAGGCCGTCAACCCCTTCAGCACGACGCCCAACCCCGCCTACACGCGCGTGCAAGCCGGCGCGGCCTTCGGCGGTCCCATCAAGAAGGATAAAACCTACTACTTTTTCTCCTATGAAGTCACTCGCCGCCACGAGACCGGATTTTCCAGCATCGGCCAGGGCAATTTTGGACTGACCCCGTTTGACACTACGCAAGTCGGGTTGCCGTTCGGCGTTTTGCAGTTGACCCCCAACCAAATCGGATTTCTGACGAACCCAACCGTGCTTGCAGCGGAACAGAATCCGGCACAATATCCCGGATTCGCGCAAGCCGTCGGCGCCTATGCGGAGATCCTCGGAGCATCGTCCGGTATGGCGGTGAACGGGGCTTGGCCCACCCTTCTTGGCGGACAGCCGGGATTCATCTCTACCTGTCAGATCCCGGGAACCTGTTTCGTGCCCGCTTCTTACCAGACGCTCGCCTCCCAGGAAGGCAATTTCCCGGTCTTCGAGGGCACCAGCCTCTACTCGTTTCGGATCGACCACAACGTAAACAACAGCAACCGCCTCACGCTGCGCGTCAACGCCAGCCCCAGCACCGTCAATGGCATCGAAGTCAGCGGCCAGGACCAACCTTTCGGACAAAATGCCTACTCGCGCACTTCTCAACAAACCTACCGCGACGTTGCCGGCGTCGTGCAAGACTCCTGGACGATCGGCAGCAACAAAGTGAATGAGTTCCGCTTCCAGTACGCGCGGCGCGGTCTGGAGTACTTTTATAACACCGCAATTCCGGGGGGCTCCGATCCGGCGGTGAACATTCCCGGGTTCGCGTATTTCGGACGTGAGCCGTACTCCTACATCAAGCGGACCGAGCAGAGATATCAGTTCACCGACAATTTTTCCTGGACGCTCGGGCGGCATGGCACCAAGTTCGGGGCTGATTTCAACTATCTGCCGCTGAACGCGACGTTCACGGTGAACTATGGCGGCGTCTATGACTTCGGTTCGCTCTCGGCGAGCAACGCGCTGCCCACTCCAGCGAATGCCGCGATTGCCCCCTTTTTGGCGGCGAATCCTTCGATCGGCGTGCCCCAGCTCAGCGCCGTGCAGGCCTATGGCTTCGGCGTACCTGCGGACTTCATTCAGGGACTGGGCAGCCCAACCGAGGCGTTCCACAACATTCCGCTCGGGGTATTCTGGCAGGATAGCTGGCGCGCGCGCAATAATCTGACCTTGAACTACGGCCTGCGCTACGACGTTGAATTCCCGCCGAAGTTCCCTCCGCCGCAGGGATTGGCGCTTCCGGCGTACAACCTCCTGGGGCTCGAAAAAGGAATCCAGACCGACAAGCACAACTTTCAACCTCGGATTGGGTTGGCGTGGGATCCGAGGGGCGACGGCAAAACCGTGGTGCGAGCTTCCTACGGGATTTTCTTTGACCATCCTTTGCTCGGTCTGTATTTTTTGGGCGCTGCCTCGGATGGATCGTCGAGCGGCCAGTTGGTTTTCGGCGGAACAGACGTTTGCAGCGGTGCTGGAAACCCGGGAAATCTGAACGCGATTCCAATTTTTCAAGGGCTCTTGCCGGGAGCGAACGGCTCGGTCAGTTCGCCCTGCTCGCCAACGACCAACCCCGCCGTGCTTGGACTACTCAACTATTCGCCCAGCCAAACGCGATTCTCCTGTCCCAACAGCGATCCGAGTTGTGGCGTCACGCTGCCATCCAATTCGATTTTCCTCAGTCAGAACTATCTGAATCCTTCGTCCTTTCTGCCCCTCGGCTTCCAGCCCTTCGGATATCCGCAGGGGAAGGGTTTCGTTTACGCTTACTCGCAGCAGGTCAACCTGACCATCGAGCGCGATTTGGGCGCCGGCTATGCCTTCAGCCTGGCCTATAACTTCAACGGTGGCCGGCGCCTCAATCGCCCGATCAACGCCAACGCGGTGCGCGGCGATTTGCTGACCGCCGATTTTCTCGCCGCAAATTCTACGGGTGCGAATTTCAGTAGCCCGTTCGCCATGAGCGGATGCGGCGTGACCGCCGGAGGCACGCCCTGGGTGGACTCGGCCATCATGAATTTCTACCGCCCCGGTGGCATCAACCCCTCGGTCGCGGCATTTTATAACGCGATCGGCGACGGGGCCTGCGTGACGCTCGCTCAATCCATTGAAAACAGTCTCGCAAGTCAGAAGTTCAATGCCAATTGCAATACCACCACGTTCGTCGGTTGCGTTCCCTTCGGCGACATGGACGCCAACTATTCGAACGGTACTTCCGACTACAACGGACTCACCGCCAATCTCCGCAAGCGTTTTGGTCGTCACTACGAATTTCAGGCGTCCTACACCTGGTCGCATGCCATCGACGATTCCACGGACCTGCAGTCGACGCTCACCCCGCAGGACAGCTACATCCCGAACGCGGATCGTTCGAGCTCTACTTTCGACGAGCGTCATCGCTTCGTGTTCAACGGTGTTTACCAGTCGGGAAAACTCAGCGGGGGCGGCTGGGCCAGCAAGTTCTTTAGCAATTGGACCGTCGCTCCCCTGATCGAACTGAGTTCCGGACGGCCCTTCAACATCATTACCGGCGACGGCGATAATCTCCAGTTGTCATCCCTCACGGGACGGCCCAATACCTTTGTCAATCCTGCCTGCACTGCGCTCGGTTATCCCGCGGTTCCCTCAAAGTATTCGCCGACCGGCGTTTTCCAGGAGCCCTGTCTCGCCAACTTCAACGGCACACTCGCCTCTCTTGATGGCAACCTCGGCCGCAACGCCTCCGTCACGCCCTGGTTGGTCTTTAACGATCTGCGCATCGCCAAACGCGTCTACTTCGGGGAGCGCTTCAACATGGATTTCATCACCGACATGTTCAATATCGCAAATGTCTATAACGTGGCGGCCGTGAGCCCGCTGTTCACCAATGCCGGACAGGCCACCGCTGCTTACGATCCGCGGCAGTTCCAGTTTGCTTTGAAATTGAATTGGTAAAATCAGTGTTTGGGAGTTATCGAAGGAATGGGAATCTGGGAAGGTCTCGTATCAGGGCATAGTTTTATCGATGCCCACCAATCATCGGAATCAAACGTCCCCCCGGAGGCGCAACCACGCAGTCGATCTTTCCTCGCTGTTTCTCTTGCCGTGGTCCTGCTGGCGCTGCTGTTTTCAACGTACGCCCTTGCCGACGGCGGAGCGGTTACCTACAGGGATCATTGTTCGGCGTGCCACGGCGCCAACGGAGCGGGCGACACGATGCTCGGCAAGAACCTGAAACTGCGCTCCCTCGCTTCGGTCGAAGCGCAAAAACAAACGGATGACGAGCTTGCCATCATCATCAGCAAAGGCAAAGACAGGATGCCTGCTTTTGGTCGCAAACTCACCAAAGGTCAGATTGCCGACGTGGTGACGTACATCCGCTCGCTGAAGAAATAAAAAGACAAAAGAAAAGCCGCAGCAAGCATGCGGCTGTTTTCTCGTCTTATTCCTGTTTTGCTCGCCGGATTACTTGTTCCCTGCCTTGTCCCGGGCGATGCTCCTGCTGATCCGGTTCTGCTGGCGATTGATTCCTCTCTGCTCGGCCTTGGTGAGATGGCCGTTGTTCTTCGCCATATCCGCCTTTTCACGGTTCTGCACGCTGGTCTCGCGATTCTCCAGGTGGGCAGTTTGTCTCGAGCTCAACGTGCCATTCTTGACACCGTTGCCAATGCGCTGCTGCTGGTTTTCCTCGCGGTTGTTCACTTCGTTCACACGCGGATGGCCGGGATCGACAACCCCCGGGCCCGCACCGGAAGTAGTTGAGGTTTGAGCAGAGGCGGGACCCGCGATCATAAGTCCCCCCACTGCCAGGACTAGCAGTGATTTGGTGAATGTGTTGTTCATGTGGATAGAAACCCCCATCGCAAAGATTAGTTGCAGGGGCGTCGAATGACGAGATTACCTGAGTGACAGCCCGTAAGTCAGTGCAACAGTGCAACGAATCCCATCCGCGAGGCCTACAGTCGATCACTAAACTGAAGTAACCAGACTACGATTCGTAAGGGGATACCATAATCCAGGTCGATTGGTCGATTGGAGTCATGCCGTCGATCGGCATCGTCCCAGACCACACCGTCGCTAGTCGAAGTCGATCTTCTCGAATCCCAAACCCTGTAACAGACTGCTGATTGTCGAAGCCGCGTTCTGCTGCGCCACTCGCAAAATGCCGTCGGCGAGCGCCCCCTCTTGCAACTGGCGTTCCGCCTCCTGGCGCACTTGCGTTTCCAGATCCGGGTCGGTGGGTACCAGCAAACCGGTTTGCCGCGAATACACCCGCGTCTTTGCGCTGTCGAGCCGGGTGCTGAACACCTGGGCCGCGGGAAGATGCAAATGAATTTGCTTGCCGTCCATCCGAACGTCTACCGTTTTCACATTCGAGAAATCAATCCCGGCGACAACTTCGCCGTGCACCAGCATCAAGAGGCGGTCTCCCGTCAGAAAATCCGGAAGGAGCGGATTCTCCTTCGCGCCGGTCACCAACTTGTCCATGGTATAAACCACGGTCTCGAGCCGCTGCAGCCGCTGAATGCGATCGACCACCGAGGGCTGGCTCGCATCGATGGTGACACGTCTGCCGGTCGCGGACGACAGCAAGTGGCTCAATACGGAGCGTCCGGAATTTTGCGACAGCAGCAGCCATCCGATCGCGCCGACTAAAAGCACTCCGCACAGCAGGCCAACCACAACGCTGAGAGCGATCGCAACCTTCGCTCGGGATCGAGGAGGTTTCGAAATCTGAGAGCCCGCTTCAGGATCGTGAGGCACTCAGCAAGGTTACCACCGGGTAGCTAACTAAATCTAAATCTCTAAATCTCAGATGTGAAGATGTGAGACATGGGGACAAG
>Ga0302325_10028294_pt1 | contig 11600 bp, 8 predicted proteins | sample Palsa_T0_2_FD_201948 | JGI IMG/M metagenome (GOLD analysis project Ga0302325, IMG submission 201948) | Peat permafrost microbial communities from Stordalen Mire near Abisko, Sweden - Palsa_T0_2 | ecosystem: Environmental > Terrestrial > Soil > Palsa > Peat permafrost | place: Sweden: Abisko... | reverse complement strand
AAGACCCACGATGTCTTGGCATCACAGTGGCGCCCCCGGCAGGAATCGAACCTGCGACCATTGGATTAGAAGTCCACTGCTCTCTCCGCTGAGCTACGGGGGCACGCAGCGCCGAACAGCCTGACATAGCCGGTCTGAGGCCCGTGCGCATGCTCGGCCGCACCGTCCCCGGCACCGGGGAGGCATGCCGACGGGCGCCGGGAGGTGTGCCACACTTGTGCCCCTCGGTGGGCGTAGCTCAGTCGGTTAGAGCGCCAGGTTGTGGTCCTGGAGGTCGGGGGTTCGAGACCCCTCGCTCACCCCCAAGCAGCCGCGTTCCCTCCTCCGGAGGGGGCGGGGCAGACAGCAGTCGGCGCAGCCAGGGGAGGTTCGAAAGGTGAGTGCTGCGCAGAGCGGCCGGACGGTTCTGGTCACGGGCGCGTCATCGGGCATCGGCGCCGAGCTCGCCAAGGCTCTCGCCCGTCGCGGCGACACCGTGGCGCTGGTGGCCCGGCGGGCCGACCGGCTCGAGGCAGTGCGGTACGACTGCCTCCCCACCTCGCCGGACACGGAGGTCTGGGCGGCCGATCTGTCGGAGCCGGAGGCGGCTGCCCACCTGGCTCTGCAGGTCTGGGACCACTACGGCGGCGTCGACGTCCTCGTCAACAATGCCGCCGTCCCGATGCGCCGGCACGTCACGCGCCTGACCATGGCCGAGGTCGAGCGCACGATGCGCATCAACTATTTCTCCCCGGTCGCCATGTCGCTGGCCCTGCTGCCACGCATGCTCGAGCGCAGTACGGGCACGATCGTGAACGTCTCGAGTCTCGGCGGGCGGTTGGGGATCACCGCGGAGGCCGCCTACTCGGGTTCGAAGTTCGCCTTGGCCGGCTGGAGCGAATCCATGGTCGTCGACCTCGACGGCACGGGTGTCTCGGTCAAGCTCATCATCCCGGGCGCCATCGACACGGAAATCTGGGACCAGCCCGATAACGACGCCCCCCTGTACGACGGTCCCAAGGAGCCGCCGGAGGCGATCGCGGCCGGCATCGTCGACGCCATCGACAGCGACACCTTCGAGCACTACCTGCCCGACATGAAGGCGATCATCGAGGCCAAGACATCAGACATCGACAGCTTCATTGTGGGCATGCGTGGCCTGGGCGGCCAGGAAGGGACGGAACAATGAAGGCATTGCTCTTCGGCGCACCACCGGACAAGGGAGAGGTCCGGCCCACCCCGGAGGACGAGCTGGAGACGATGCTGGCGGGCATCCCCTTCGGTCTGCACGACATCGACGACGCCCGCCTCGTCCGCCCCGACTGGGTGGTCACCCGGCCCATCCTCTCGGGCATCTGCGGATCGGACGCCAAGCTCGTGCTGGGCGACTTCAACACGGGCGACATCGACAATCCCATGGCCGCCTTTTCCTCGCTGCCCCACGTGCCCGGGCACGAAGTGGTGGCAGAGGTCGTCGCCCTGGGACCGGAGTCCCGCGGGCTCGATGTCGGCCAGCGGGTCGTGCTCAACCCGTGGTTGACCTGCGCGCCGCGCGGCATCGAGCCGCTCTGCCCACCCTGCCAGGCCGGGGACCTCAGCCTCTGCTGGAACTTCACGAAAGGCGATCTGGGGCCCGGGGTGCACATCGGCGTCATCACCGGCGCGCCTGGAGCCTGGGCCGAGCAGCTGGCGGCACACGACTCCATGCTGATCCCTGTCCCCGACGGCATCTCCAATGAGGCCGCTGTGCTCGCCGATCCGTTCTCGGTCTCCTTCCACGCCATCGTGCGCCACCCGCCTCCTGCATCGGGGCGGGTGCTCGTCTACGGTGCCGGCGCTCTGGGCCTCACGAGCGTCGCCATCCTCAGGGCGCTCTACCCCGGCGTCGAGGTCGGGATCGTCGCCCGCTTCGAAGCCCAACGCGCCATGGCGATGCGCTTCGGGGCGGACGCAGTCTTCTCGCACGAGCCGCGGCTCCAGCTCGTCGAAGAGCTGGCGGCCTGGTCGGGTGCCGTCCTGCACCAGCCGCTGGACGGGCTCCCCGTCACCCATCCCGGGCACATCGACGTCGTCTACGACTCCATCGCCAAGGCCGAGACACTCGAAGTGGGCGTCCGCGTCCTGGCCGAACGGGGCCGGCTCGTCTACACCGGCGTGGCCACGCCTGAACGATGGGAGTCCACCCCCATCTACTTCAAGGAGATCACCATCGCCGGGTCCAACGCGTTCGGCCTGGAGGACTTCGAGGGACGCCGCCTCCACGCCATCGCCCTCTACCTCGAGCTGGTCCGGGACGGCAGGCTCGACATCACGCCGATGCTCACCCATCGCTTCGATTTGCAGGAGTGGTGGCCCGCCCTCAAGGCCCTGGCCCGCCAGGACCAGAGTGGCGCCCTGAAGGTGGCCTTCACCCCCAACGGATAGCAGTACGGACACCGGGCCGAGGCCGAGTGCTCCATCTCCGTCGCGCGTGGAGAGGGGAGCAATGCATCGTGGTTGCGCTCTTTGCTCAGCGGAGTCGCACGTCATGCCTCGGCAACTGCGTTTGCAACGCTTTTCGGGGTGCAGGTCATGGGATCCTGCACGAGACGAGTACGGCTCCGCCGTTGATGGAGTGTTGCCAGAGCGACGTCTGTCGTGCACGCGCTGCAAGCCCGACAGAGCGACAGAGCTACGTCCCCGCGCCGAGGTCGCTGAACTTCTCGTAACGCCCTTCGGCGGCGCGCGCCCAGGTCGGATCCGGCTCGATCGTCCGACCGACGGCTGACCAGCGCGTCGAATCGTCCAAGGACGCCTCGAGCCCTGCGGCCAGGCGGGCGAAGAACGCCGCGCCCAAGGCAGCACCCTCGGGAACGGCGACCGCGTCCACCGGGAGATTGGTGGCGTCGGCCACGGCGGCCATCCAGGCGGTCACCCGCGAGCCACCACCACTGGCCACGATGCGCGTCGGCTTGACGCCCGCACGCTCAATCATGCGCCGCACCACGAAACCGCTCGCCTCGTAGGCAGCCCGCTCCATCGCTTCCGCGCCCGACCCGATGTCGAGTCCGTAGATGTTGGAGCGCAGCGTGTGGTCCTCGAAGGGTATCCGTTCCCCGCGCACGTACGGCAACCAGACCGGCACCCGACCGGGTGTCCCGAGCCGAGCCTCGAGCTGCTCGCGCTGAGGCCCGGGACGCGGCGTGTCGCGCAGCAGGTGCCGGGCCCAGTCGACGAAGAGGGCGCCGGCGTTGCTCGGACCCCCGACGAGAAACCGGTCCGGCGTCGTGCTGGGATAGCTGATCAGCCCGTCAATGGTCAGCCACTCGTCGCAGATCACCCAGCAGATCAGGGTGGCGCCGAAGATGACAAGTACGTCACCCTTGTGGATCGCGCCTGACACGATCTGGTCGCAGAAGGCGTCGATGGTGCCGCCCGTGATGACGACGTCACTGTCGGGCAGCGTTCCGGCGGCCTCGCCCATCGGGACGACCATCGGCATCTGCTTCTCGGCAATGCCCATGGAGGCGAGGAGGTCGGTGTTCCAGCCCTTGTGCGTGTGGAGCATCCCGAGTGAGGCGGTGACGCCCGTGTCGATGGCCGGCAGTCCCGAAAGGGCGTTGGTCGCCACGGCCTGGCAGGGCCAGTAGCCCCGGGCATCGGGCACCTCGCTCGCGGCCCAGCGGAGGAAGCCCTCGGCGTCGGGCATGGCGCCCAGCGGCACCACGGCGTCGACGGCGGCGCCCTCGGTGGGCCGGCCCTCGCGGTCCCCGTAGAGCAGACCGGGCAACAAGGGCACGCCCTGTCGCCCGACGGCGGTCATCGACGGGACCATGGAGGCCACGGCGACGCCGGCGAGCGAGTTTCCTTCGGCCTCGAGCTCCGCGGTCACCTGCTCGAAGGCCTTGCGCGGCCCGGCTCGCCACGCCTTCTTGGCGTCGTGGCGCAACACGTCGGGTTCTGGCGCCACGATGCTGTGGGGCACCCGGCTCCGCGCCACGACCTGGCCTTTTTCGTCGACGGCCAGCGCTTTCACCGAGGTCGTGCCGATGTCGACACCGACGGTGACGGGGCTTCCGGGCGGACTCATGAATCTGACACGCGTGTCATGATCCGCCATTATGGACGACGCCCGCCCCACAAGGAGAGTTCGACCGACATGACAGGTTCCCGCCCGAAGGCTCTGGTCACCGCCGCCGTGAGTGGTCCCGGCCTCGATCTGCTGCACGAACTAGCGGATCTGGTGCTCGACTCGTGGCTGGAGCAGCCCTCGCTGCGCATCTACAACGCCGCCCAGCTGGCCGAGCGGGCGGCGAAGGAGGGAGCCAACATCGTCATCGTCGAGAGCGACGCCTGCGGGGCCGATCTCTACGAGCAGCCGATCATGGCCGTGTGCAGCTGCCGCGGTGATCCCACCAACGTCGACGTGGCGGCCGCGACCGCGGCCGGGGTGCCCGTGCTCCGTGCCCCGGGCCGCAACGCGAACGCCGTCGCCGAGCTCGCCGTGGCCCTCCTGTTCGCCGCCACCCGCGGCGTGATCCCTGCCGACCGCGACGTGCGGGAGGGCGAGGTCTACCGCGACGGGAAAATCCCCTACCAGCGCTACCGGGCCTGGGAGCTGAACGGTCAGACCGTCGGCCTCGTCGGCCTCGGCGCGGTGGGGCGCGCCCTGCGCTGGCGCCTGCGCGGCCTGGGCATGGACGTCCTGGCCTACGACCCCTACGCACCGGACGCCACCAGTTCCTTCGACGACCTGCTGGCCAAGTCCGACGTGATCTCGGTGCACGCCCCGGTGACACCGGAGACGACCGGCATGATCGACGCCGACGCCTTCGCCAAAATGCGCGACGGCGTCGTCTTCCTGAACACGGCCCGGGCCAAGATCCACGACACCGATGCCCTGGTGGCCGCGCTCGCATCGGGCAAGGTCGGCGCGGCGGGACTCGACCACTTCGAGGGCGAGCACCTGGCGACGGACCACCCGCTCACGACGTTCCCCAACGTCGTCCTGACGCCCCACATCGGCGGCGCCACCTACGACACCGAGTCCAACCACACCTCCATGATCGCCGAGGACCTGTGCCGGCTCATGGCGGGGGCGCGTCCGCTCAACATCGTCAACCCCGAGGTTCTCCCCTCCTGACGTGGCGGCCCCCCAACCGACCATCATCGCCACTTCTATCGGGTTCCAGGCCGAGGGGCCCGACCCGGCCAATCTCCGCCCGGGGCCGTCCTACCGCCTGGCGGCCGATTTGGCCCAGGCCGGGGCGCACCCCCGCCTGTGCATCATCGCCACCGCGGTGGGCGACGACTCGTCGCGCCTGGCCGCGGTGCACAACGCCTTCTCCAAGCTGGGGTTCATCAGCTCGCACTTGAGTCTCTTCCCGATGCCGAATGTGCCGGACGTGCGCGCGCACCTGCTGGCGCAGGACGTCATCTGGGTGGGAGGAGGGAGCACGGCCAACCTGCTCGCCCTGTGGCGGCTGCACGGGCTCGACGTCGTGCTGCGCGAATGCTGGGAGGCCGGCGTGGTCCTCAAGGGAGTTTCCGCCGGCTCCCTGTGCTGGCACGTGGGCGGCACGACCGATTCATTCGGCCCCACTCTGGTCCCGGTCACCAACGCACTGGGGTTCCTCCCCTACTCCAACAGCCCGCACCACGACGCCGAGGAGCAGCGCCGCCCCCTCATCCACCGCCTCATCGCCGACGGCACCCTGCCCGACGGCTACGCCACGGAGAACGGCACCGGGCTCGTCTTCTTCGGGACCGAGCTGGTGGACGCTTTCACCGAAGTCGAGGGCAAGCTGGCCTACTCGCTCACCCGGGAGGGCGCGGTGACCCGGGAGACGGCGCTCCAGACGCGGCCTCTCTGACCACAGGGGCGGGCAGCACGACGTCGCGTGTCAGGCCGGCACGCCGGCCCAATTCGAGCCCGCGTGCACTGTCTCGGTATCACGGCCCGAACGCAACACCCTGCCGGGCACGGCGCCGGTGAATTCCCCCTCGCGCACTATCTCGGTTCCGTTCACCAGCACGTGCCGGACACCTACCGCATCGGCGTAGAGGCGGCTCGCCCCGCCCGGCAGGTCGTGGCGGGTCCGCACGGCGCCATGACCGATGGTCGCCGGATCGAACACGACGACGTCGGCGAAGCCGCCCACCTCGAGTCGCCCACGATCGCGCAACCCGTACAGACGGGCCGGGACGTCGGTCAACAGCCGGACCGCCTGCTCCCAACTGAGCAGGCCGCGCGCCCGCACCCCGTCGCCCAGCATGGACGTGGAATAGATGGCGCCGCACATGGTGTCGAGGTGGGCACCGGCGTCGGATCCGCCGACGATCGCCCGGGGGTCCTGCCAGACCTCCGCGCGCAACTGCCAGTCCTCCTCGGACTCGGGGATGGGCGGCCTGAGGCCCGTGCGCAGGGCATCGGCCACGACGACGTCGAGCAGGGCATCGAAGGGCGCCACGCCGCGCGCTCGCGCCACCTCTCCCACGCTCTGGCCCTCCGTGCCGGCATTCTCGGGGGCGAAGGTCTCGTCGATGATGAGGTGCTCCCACACCGCGAGGTGCCGCAGTATGCCCGCCTCGTCCGACTGCGCTCCGGCGTCGAGCCGACGGCGGGTCTCCGGGTCCGACAGTGCCTCCATGCGCTCGGGTGGCGGGAGGGCGAAGATCTCCCGCCACCCCGGGAGCCCGTCGAGGATGGCGCCGTGCTCGAAGCTCAATCGCAGCTGCATGGTGTGGGGCAGCGTCAGGGCAAGGACGGTCGCCCCGCGCTCTGAGGCGACGCTGCCCGCCGCCAGCTGGCTCCAGGCACCTTCGGCATTCATGGCCGAGACGCCCAGGACGTTCCAGTTGACCGGGCGGTCCGCCAGCAGCGACATGGTGGCCAGGAAGTCGATATCCTCCGCACTGAACCCGTTGAGACAGCCGGCGACGATGAGCTCCATGGTCGTGCCCTCGTGCTCGCGCACCGCGGCAGCGAGGCGCTCCATCTCCTGACGGGAGGCGGCTCGGGACGGGACGGGCTGGCCGTCGCCGTCGTTGTGCGTGTGCACCTGCGAGGTCGAGAAGCCGAGCGCTCCCTCCGCCAGCGCCGCGTGCAGCGCCGATTCCATGGCGTCGATGTCGTACGCCGTGGCGTCTCCGCCGACGGCGCGCTCGCCCATGACGAGTCGGCGCAACGTCGAGTGGCCGACGAGGAAGCCGGCGTTCACCGCGATGCGCCCGTCGAGCTGTCCCAGCCACTCGCCGAAGGAGTTCCAGTCCCACGGCACGCCGGCGCGCAGCGCGGCCAGCGGCATGCCCTCGACCCGCGCCATCATGCGCGAGATGTAGTCGACATGCTCCGGCGCCATGGGCGCCAGGGAAAACCCGCAGTTGCCGCCGAGCACGGTCGTCACGCCGTGCAGCGGCGACGGGCTCGCATTGGGATCCCAGAAAAGCTGGGCGTCGTAGTGCGTATGCAGATCGACGAAGCCCGGAGCGACCAACATGCCGGTGGCGTCGATCACGGTGTCCGCGTCGGCGTCGCCCGCACCCGGTCCGATGCCGGCGACCCGTGTCCCCTCGATCACGACGTCGGCACGGGCCGGCGGCGCGCCGGTCCCGTCCACCACGGTTCCGCCACGGATGGTCACCGTCATGCCTGTCTCCCTTGCTCCCCTGGTCCCGGGCGGCGCACCCGCACCCGCTGGCGGGCGAAAGCCTGCATGCCCTCGGTCCCGAGCTCGACCCCGAATCCCGACTGCTTCCACCCACCCATGGGCGCATACATGTCGATGGCCGACATGCCGTGGGCGTTGAGGAACACCGTCCCGGCGGAGAGCCGGGACGCGACGTCGGTGGCGAGCGCGTCGTCGTTGCTCCAGATCGACGCACAGAGACCGAACGTGGTGTCGTTGGCCGCATCGACCGCCTCGTCGATGTCGTCATACGGGATCACCGGCAGGGCGGGGGCGAACTGCTCCTGGCGCACGATGCCGGCCTCCCCCGGCGGCGCCACCACGAGCGCTGGCGAGACGAAGTAGCCCCCGGATCCCTCGTCCTCGACGCGCATCCGGCCTGGCCGCACGAGCACAGCCTCTGCGGCGGCAGCCTCGGAGAGCAGCGCCTCGACCCGGTCGCGTGCGTCCGCCGTGTGGACGGGACCCATGGTCACGTCCTCGGCCAGGCCATCGCCGACCATCTCGGTCGCCAGGCGTCCCGCCAGCGCGTCCACGGTCTCTTCCAATCGATCCCGGTGCACGTAGAGCCGCTTGATCGCCATGCAGACCTGCCCGCTCGTGACAAAGGCAGCCTCGAAGATGCGATCGGCCAGAGCGGCGTCGCCGGCGACGTCGGGAGCGAGGATGGCGGCATCGTTGCCACCGAGTTCGAGCACGACGGGCCTGGTCGTGGTTGCCGCCGCGGCCATGACGGCCTGGCCGGTCCCCACACCGCCGGTGAAGGAGACCATGTCGACGTCGGGGTGGCCCACCAACGCTGCACCGAGTGCGGCGGAAGGTCCGTTCACCACATTCAGGACGCCGGGCGGCAGCATCTCGGCCATTGCCGCGGCGACGAGCAGCACGGTGCCCGGGCAAGAGGGTGGGGCCTTGACCACCACGGAGTCGCCCGCCAGCAACGCGGGCAGCACCTTGTTGCCCATGACGGATACCGGCCAGTTGAAGGGCAGGACGGCCGCCACGACACCGTGGGGGACCCACGCAATCCTGGTGGCCCCCCCGCTGATGTCACGTGGCGCCAGGGCCTCGGCCACCAGAGGTGCGAAGGCCGCCGCCATGCCTCCCAACGTTGCGGTGTCGAAGATCGCCTCCAGGTGGGTCTTGCCGTGCTCTCGGGTGAGGAGACGGGCCAGGTCGTCCCGCTCGGCGGCTGCAACGCCCGCTTCGGCCGCGGCCACGACGAGCGCCGCGCGGTCATCGGGTTCCAGCGCGGCCCAGGCCCGCTGCGACCGGCGAGCGGCCGCCACGGCCAGGTCCAGCTGGGCCGGCGTGGTGCACGGTGCACGGAGCACCACCTCGGCCGGACGGGCCGGGTTCGTCACCGGATAGGTGCCGTCGCCGCCGGCGACGACGTCGCCATCGATGAGCAGGCCTACCCGGGTGCTGACGTCATCGACGTATGTGGTCATATACACCCCCCGGACCGGGACAACGTTGCTGACGATAGTGTCACCTTCTCGTGGGAACCGTCGACACAGGGCCCGCTCCGGGCCGGGCCACCCTGCTCCCCGACCCTGAGCCCAGGCCGATCCGGATGCCGGTGATCTCGGTCGACGACCACCTGATTGAGCCCCCGGATCTCTTCGAACATCGCCTCCCGGCCGCCCTCGCCCCTGGGGCGCCACGCGTCGTCGAGCAAGAGGACGGGACCCAGAGCTGGGTCTTCGAGGGGAAGCACTATCCCAACGTCGGGCTCAACGCAGTCGTGGGACGTCCGCGGGCGGAGTGGAGCATGGAGCCGGCCCGCTTCGACGAAATGCGGCCCGGATGCTTCGACATCGACGCCCGCATTCTGGACATGGACCGTGCCGGTATCTGGGCCTCGTTGTGCTTTCCGTCGCTCGTGTCGGGCTTCTGCGGTGCCGTCTACTCGCGGGCGATGGACAAGGACCTCGGACTGGCCTGCTTGCGCGCCTTCAACGATTGGCACCTGGAGGTGTGGGCCGGAACGTACCCGGACCGCATCATCCCCCTCCAGCTTCCCTGGCTGGCCGACGTGGAAGTCGCCGCGGCCGAGGTGCGCGCCAACGCGGCGCTCGGCTTCAAAGCGGTCAGCTTCCCCGAATTCCCGGCCCAGTTGCAGTTGCCCTCAATCTTCAGCGGCAGGTGGGATCCGTTCTTCGCGGCCTGCGAGGAGACCGAGAGCGTCGTATGCCTGCACACGGGAGCGTCGTCATGGGCTCCCCTGCCTTCGCCGGATCCCCCGTTCGAGCTGCTGCCCACCCTGTTCCCCGTGAACGCCCTCCTTGCCGCCGGCGAATGGTTGTGGTCCGGCGTGCCGCTTCGTTTCCCAGATCTCCAGGTTGCGCTCTCCGAGGGTGGGATCGGCTGGGTCCCGATGCTGATGGACCGAGCCGATTACGTCCTGAGCCATTCGGCGTCGGGAAGCGAGAGCAGTGCCTGGCCCTCTGATCTGCTGCCGAGCGAGGTGCTCCGGCGCAATTTCTGGTTCTGCTCCATCGACGATCCTTCTGCGGTCGCTCAGCGCCACATCATCGGTGTCGACCACATCATGGTGGAGAGCGACTACCCGCACGCCGATTCGTCCTGGCCCGACACCCAACACGTCTTGGCCGCGACGTGGGGCGCACTCCCCGACGACGAGCTGCGGGATGTGGCCGGAGGAAACGCCAGCCGTCTCTTCCGCCACCGGCTCCCACTGGTCGACGACTGGCGCACACCGCCGTCGTGACCGGGCGCGGTCACGACCCGCTCCCACCACGCGCCGGCCCCATCGTCGACGCCGACGGCCATGTCGTCGAGCCCGAGTCGGCCTGGGCCGCCGTGCCGGAGCGCTACCGGCCGCGCATCAGTGCTGATCGGGCGGGTTACGAACACGTGGTCGTCGGCGACACCGAGGTCCTGGCCGTGCCGCTGGGCACCCTCGCCCGTCCCGGCTCCACGTTCGACGACCCGGCGTCCTTCCTCCCCCTGGCCGACGCCACGCCGGGCGGATCCGACCCGGTGGCCCGTCTGCGCGACATGGACAGCGAGGGCATCGACCAGGCCGTGCTGTACCCGACGATCGGGCTGTACTTCTCGGTGCTCGAGGATCCGGCGGCCGCCGTGGCCCTGGCCACCGCCTACAACGACTGGCTGGCGGGCTTCTGCGCCGCCGATCCCCGCCGGCTCTTCGGAGCGGCCATGCTGCCGTTGCAGGACCCGGCGGCCGCGGCACGTGAGCTCCGTCGGGCGGTCGAAGAGCTCGGCCTCGTGGCCGGATTCGTCCGCCCCAACCCCTGCCTGGGACGCGCCCTGTCCGACCCCGCCTACGACGTGCTGTGGGATGCGGCCGAGGAGCTCGAGGTGCCCATCGGAATCCACGAGGGCAGCTCAGTGACTGTCCCGACGCTCGGGGCGGACCGCCCGTTCAACCCGCTTCTGCTCCATGCCGTATCCCACTCGTTCGAGGCGATGCTCGCCTGCGCCCAGCTCATCGCATTCGGGACGTTGGAGCACCACCCGGGGCTCCGGCTCCTTTTCCTGGAGTCGTCCGGAGGGTGGGCCCCTTTCTGGCTCGAACGCCTGGACGAGCAGGCGGAGTCCTTCGGCGGGTTTTGCCCGGACATGGCCCTGCGCCCGTCGGAGTACTTCGCCCGGCAGTGCGCCATCAGCTTCGAGGTCGACGAAGACACGCTGCCCGCATTGGCGCCGTTCGTCGGCGAGGACCGCATCGTCTGGGGCAGCGACTACCCGCATCATGACGCCACCTTTCCAGGGGCGGTCGAAGCCATCCGCACCACCGTGGCCCCCTGCACCACCGCGGTGCAGGTGCGCGTGCTCGGGCTCAACGCCCGTCGACGCTACCGGCTCCCGTCGCGCCGTTCCGGGCTGCCCGGCCTCATCGACGACTACTTCACTGCGGTCACGGCGCAGGAGATCGACCTCGTGCGCGCGCTCTTCACGCCCGAC
>Ga0302325_10028292_pt1 | contig 11601 bp, 10 predicted proteins | sample Palsa_T0_2_FD_201948 | JGI IMG/M metagenome (GOLD analysis project Ga0302325, IMG submission 201948) | Peat permafrost microbial communities from Stordalen Mire near Abisko, Sweden - Palsa_T0_2 | ecosystem: Environmental > Terrestrial > Soil > Palsa > Peat permafrost | place: Sweden: Abisko... | reverse complement strand
GCTGCCCAGAATGCGCGCTTTGACGCCTGCTCGTCGAGGGACTCGTCGATGTTGGGCACGTACAGAGCGTCGATCAGGGGCGTGAGCTGCTGGATCTCGCCCAGCGAGGGCTCGAGCGGGCGCGCCAGCGGAATGTCCAATTCGCCGAGTGTGCTCAGGGCCTCGGCGCCCATCACCACGATGATCTTCGGCTGCACGATCGCGATCTCCTCGAGCACCCTCGCGACACACGCGAAGTCCGCCAGCGAGGCGTCGCTCAAGGGGCACTTCACGCACAGCGTCCCGTATACGGCCAGCGGGTCGATCGACAGTCGCTTCAGCGACTTCATCAGCGCAGCCCCAGCGCGCCCGTAGAAGGCGACCCCCTCCTCGATCTCGGAGGGCAGGGCGCTGTGCTTCAGCAGCATGATGTCGGCCTGCGGATGCCCCGAGCCGAGCACCGGCATGAGGTTGCCGCGCGGGCAGTGCTCGCAGGACTGCAGCTCGCGCGTCAGCGTGTTCAGCTCGCGGATTGCGCGCTCAAGGTACTTCTCCCGGATCTCATCGTCGGTCACTGGCATCGCCCGAGAGGGATTAGACGACCCGTCCGCTTGTCCTTGACGGTGCATCAGTAGTTGCGCGCGCTAGCGCCGGCCGCCACCGCCGGAGGCTCGCTTGACGCGGTTCACGCGCCGCTTCCTGCTGGCCCGTCGCGCCGATGAGGGCGTGGCCCTGGTCTGCAGGAACTTCAGCGCCTGCACGTACAAAAGCGATGACGGCCGCGTGAGGATGTCGGCGTCGCGCAGCGACTGCAAGAACTCCTGCGGGCCGTCGAAATCGCGCATGCGGATGCGCACCGAGCCCAGGCCCTGGGCGACGTGCGAGTCCGAGCCGGCGCCGGCCACGATCCTGTACTTGGCGGCGAAGCGCACGGCCTCCTCGTTGAACGCGCCGATCGCCACGCGCGGGTTGAAGACCTCGATCGCATCCACATCGTCGAGGATCTTCAGCAGGTGCTCGTAGTCGGGCACCGAGTGCATCCTGTCGAACGGGTGTGGCACATACACCAGGCCGCCCTGGCGCTTGATCTCGGCGACCGTCTCGGAGAGGCTGAGGCCGCGAGGGATCTTCTCCTTGAGGAACAGCCCGATCACCTCGCCTTCGCCCGCCGTCTTGACCTCCTCGGCGACGATCACCTTCACGCCGGCCGCCTGCGCCTGGGCGCTGGCCTGCAGGGCGCCGGAGATCTCGTTGTGGTCGGTGACGGCGATCGCGCCGAGGCCCTGGGTGTGCGCGCTCGCCAGCAGCACCTCCACCGGCGTGGCGCAGTCGTGGGAGTGGTCGGTGTGCATGTGCAGGTCCACATCGATCAGTTCGCGCCCGGCCAGGCGCCGCTGCAACTCGGCGTCGCCGCTTGATGAGTGCCTGCGGGCGGCGAGGCTGCGGTAGATCGCTTCGAACTCCCCTGCGGCCTGCGCGTCGTCGCCCACCAGCCTGTAATCGCCGGGGAAGTGACGCGCCATCAGCTCCACCGTCGCCGGCTGGCTGGCCGTGCGGGCATCCAGGCGCCCGAAGAAGCTCTCCACGAAGCGACGGGCCACAAGTGTTGAGAGCAGGCGCTCGGTGGGCGAGTGAAAGGAGCCCACGTTGAGCGCGCGTGAGTGGCGCAGGGCCGCGTTGGAGGTGCTGGGGGCGAACGGCTCGTGCACGTGCACGAAGTCCAGCTCCTCCGTGCTCAGCACTTCCTCGACCGTGCGCGCGACGTCGATCGACAGCGCCGGCGCGCGCCTGCGGGCGCTGGAGGGGACGTCGAGCACCTCACCAACGGCGATCACCCCCGGAGTCCCTCCATCGGTCCCCTCGAGCAGGCTCTCTCCGCGCCCGCGAGCGGCCCTCAATGCCGTCCGCGAGGCGCGCACGCGCTCCTGTGAGCGCGATGGAGCGAGCACCAACACCCTGTGCCCCCGGCGCGAGAGCTCCGTGGTGACGCGCTTGACGAACGCGTTCACCTCGTTCTCCTGCGCCTCCCACGGGTATGGGGTGACGTGCGCTATGGACAGCTGCTCGCTCATCGGCGAGCCAATTATCCCGCCTTGGCCGTGGCTTTCGCGCGCGCCCCCGCCTTCGCCCGCGCCCCCGCCTTCGGCCGGGTTCCCGGCAGGCGGGCATGGGCAGCGATGAACTTCTCGGTGTCCCTGCGTGCCTGATCGTCGGGACGCTGCTTGTGGGGTGACTTCATCAGGTATGAGGAGGGGCCGTCCAGCTGCCCGCCGATGCCGTGATTGAGCGCAAGCTTGCAACAGCGCACTGCATCTATCACGATGCCGGCCGAGTTCGGCGAGTCCCACACCTCGAGCTTCAGCTCGACGTTCAAGGGCACGTCTCCAAACGCCTGGCCCTCCACGCGGATGTGCGCCCACTTGCGATCGGTCAGCCACGGCACGTAGTCGGACGGCCCGATGTATACGTCCCCCGCCGGCAGCGTCTCCTCCATGATCGAGGTGACGGCGTTGGTCTTGGAGATCTTCTTCGACTCCAGGCGCTCGCGCTCGAGCATGTTGTAGAAGTCCATGTTGCCGCCCACGTTCAGCTGCGAGGTGCGCAGCATCTTCACGCCGCGGTCGGCGAACAGGCGCGCCAGCGAGCGGTGGACGATGGTGGCGCCGACCTGGGACTTGATGTCATCGCCCACTATCGGCAGCCGGGCCTGCTTGAAGCGCCTGTCCCAGTAGTCCTCTCGAGCGATGAACACGGGGATGCAGTTGACGAAGCCACAGCCCGCCTCGAGCACCTGCTCGACATACCACTTGGTCGCCTGCTCGGAGCCCACCGGCAGATAGGACACGACCACGTCGGTGTGGGTGTCCTTGAGGATCTTCACGATGTCGGCCGTCTCCCCCGGCGCCTTTACGATCTTCTCCTTGAGGTACTTGCCCAGGCCGTCGTGGGTCATGCCGCGGTAAACCGGCACGCCCAGGTGCTTGGGCACCTTGGCGAACTTGATCGTGTTGTTCTGCCCCGCCCAGATCGCCTGGCCGAGGTCCTTGCCGACCTTCGTGCGGTCGATGTCAAAGGCTGCCGTGAACTCGATGTCGCGCACGTGATAGCCGCCGAGGTCGACGTGCATCAGCCCGGGCACACGCTGATCGGGATCGGCGTCGCGGTAGTAGTTGACGCCCTGGACGAACGCCGACGCGCAGTTGCCCACGCCGATGATCGCAACCCTCACCTTCTCCGACTGATAGCGGCCTGCGCCGTTGTGCGAGGCCGAGCCGTTGCTCTTGGCGGCGGCGCCCGTGCGCCCGCCGTTGCTGTTGTGTGTGCTCACGCGGAAAGTCCTTCCTAGAGTTCGAGGTAACTACTCCGTCCCCGCCCGCAGGTCACACCGACAGCTCGCGGCGGACATGACGGATGCGCTGGGCGACCGTCAACAGGCTCAGTCCCGCCAGTACGTACACGGCCGGCTGAAGCAGCTCGAAGCTACCCAGCGAGGCGCCTTTGGCGAACACCAGCCCGATCGCGAGGATAACCACCCGCACCGGCCTCGTGGCGATTCCCACCTTGCACTCCACCCCCAGCGCCTCGGCGCGGGCGCGGGTGTAGCTGACCATCAGCGAAGCCAGCACCGCCACCACCACTGCGGCCGCGGCGACGCGGTTGCCGTGCAGCGCGAAGTAGCCCGCCACCGCCGTCAGCACCACCCCCTCCTCGACGCGGTCGAGCGTCGAGTCGAGAAACGCGCCGAACGGCGTCCCCTTGCCTGACATGCGCGAGTAGCGGCCGTCCAGCGTGTCCATGATCGAGCCGACGATGAACGCGATCCCGCCCAGGAAGAAGAGCTGTTCCCACACCAGCACCGCCGCCACCACGTTCAGCGCGAAGCCCGTGAGCGAGATCGCATTGGGAGTCAGGCGCGACTCGATCAGGCGGTTGCGCACCAGCTCCCGGCGCTGCCCCGCCCCCAGCGGCGCGCGCCCGTTGCGCCCCGCGCCGGCGACGCCACGCGGCCTGCGTCGGGAGGGAGCGTGCTGTCTCGGGGCCATCGTCGCGTGACGCTCGTCGATTATGCGCTGGGCGTCAGCTGGGCGGGGGAGACGGCCGCAAAGCGCCACGCGCCCGGCCTTCGCCTCGCCAGCCAGCTTGCGCCATACGCCCCGGCTCCCGCGGTCAGTGCGCCGAGCAGGGCATCAACGATGAAGTGGTTGGCCGTGACCACCGTCACGAACACCATCAGGAAGGGGTACAACAGCCACGCCACGCGCACGATCCACGTGCGCGCCAGGCGGGCAAGCGGCCAGCCGATCATCAGCGCGAACGCCACGTGCAGGGAGGGGACCGCGGCGTAGGGGTTCACGAGCACGTTCAGTGATGTGCTGGCGTGCGAGACGTGCACCCCTGTGAGGTCGGAGACGCTGTCGATGAAGCCCCACTCGGGCATGAAGCGGGGCGGGGCCGTGGGGAAGACGGTGTAGCCGACCAGCGCGATCGCCATGGCGATCATGAACATGTTGCGCACGAAGTAGAACGAGCGGTTGTGACGCAGGTACAGGTAGAGCAGCGCCACTACCGTCACGGACGTCTGTGCATTGACATACAGCCAGCTCGCCAAAACCATTAAAAGATGGCTCCCGGATGCCCATGCCTGCACGCTCGGCTCCACGAACACATGCAATGTGCGCTCGATCGAGATCAGCTCGCGCGCATGCTGGAAGGCTTCCGTGGCCCTGCCCGCGACCAGTCCCCGAACGATCGTGTAGGCCAGATAGGCGCCGCCGAACAGCGAGACCTGACGCAGCAGATCCAGCCAGCCCTTCGGCAGTAGGCGCGCCTCCAGGACACGGACGCGGGCGACCATCGCAGAAGCCTAGTCGATGCAGCGCGGTCCCCGCTCGAACACACGCGCGAGCGAGAAGCGGATGACCACCTGCAGGCTGCCCGGCGCGCGCGCCTGCACGTCGGTCCAGTCGCCCGGCGCCCGGCTCACGCACCCCGGCCCCTCGCTGAGCGCCCAGTAGGGCGTGAAGTGCACGCGCACCGTGAACGTCCCTCGGCGCGGCGCGGTCAGGGTGAAGGAGTCGCTGCCCAGGTGGGTGAGCTGCGCCGGCGCCGCCGCCAGCGGCGTCGCGTTCTGCACCGCGAACAGGCGCCAGTGCGCCGAGCGCCAGACTTCTCGTAGGTAGGCAGGCGGGCGCCCGGCCGTCGCAGCGCCGCGCAGGAGCGCCGCCTCGGCCTTCGCCGAGTAGTCCAGCGGGGCGTCGGAAAGCGCGATGTAGGAGATCGCCTGCTGCGCCAGCCATGCGCGGTAGCCGGCGGCCATGAGGGCGGGGTGGGAGCGGTAGAAGAGCGCGTCGCGCAAGGTGTCCAGCTGGCGCTCCCAGCCGCGCGCCATCGCCACATGCGGAGCGACCCAGCGCGCCTCCCAGTGGTCTGCCGTGGGGACAACCTCGACCCGCGCCGGGCGGGCGGAGTAGCCGATCTGCAGCGCTCCCAGCTCCTTCAGCAGCGGAGCGTAGTAGGAGGCCTTCACCGCCGGGTCAGACGCCGCCGAGGCGAAGTCCGCCAGCGGCGCGTTGGCCTGCCAGTAGAGCAGGAACGGAGCCATCACCGCCAGCAGGAGCCGGTGGGATGAAAACAGCACGCACGCCGCGAGCGGCCCCGCCACAAGAGCGCCCAGACGGTCGACGTTGCCACCTACCGCCGACGGGATCGCAAATGCGCCGATCAGTGCCAGCGCATACAGCAGCACCCCCGCCAGCAGCACCCGATCGGTGCGCTCGCGGGCAATCAGCGCCGCGATCAACAGCACACCGAACAGGTCCGGGTAGAAGGCTGAACCGACGAACGGCTGGGTCCCCCCTTCGGGGAACGCGAGCGCCAGCAGCACGATCGGCACCAGCGCCCCGGCCGTGAGCACGAGCGGCCACCACGGCACACGCCGTGAGCGACGGGCGCACGTGAGCGCCCATGCCAGCAGCGCCAGCGCCACGAACGCCCCGGCGACCGGGCTCGCCAGTGCAGTCAGCAATGCCAGCACGAGCGCTCCCGGCCACCGCCGCCGGCGCGCCGCCAGCAGGCAGCCGAGGCCGAGCGCGAGGCCCAGGTCGAAAGGCACGCGGTTGGCGAGCAGGCCGATCGAAGCGCCCACCGCGAACCACAGCGCAGCGATCCTCGTGGCCCCGCGCGTGAACAGCCCGTCGATCAACAGCGCGAACAGCGCCGTCGCTGCCATCATCGCCAGCGCCGCCACCAGCTGCGGCCCGATCCAAGCGCCCAGTGCGGGGGCGATGATGGAGTAGGCCGGCAGATGATGTCCCCCGTACCAGCCGTTGTCCCACACGGTGAAGCCGGCACGCGAGAACAGCTCGCTGCGGTACGACGCCGCCGCCAGATCCGTACTGGGGGGCGCCGCGATCACGTACGCGACGCCGGCCGCGGCCGTCAGCGCCCACGCCGGGGTCCGTGCGATCAGCCCTCTGAGCGATCCATCGCTCACTGCGCCCCGGCGCGCAGAAAGGCGGCGATCGTGTCGATGAGATCGGGGCGGTCAAGCCACGGATTGTGCCCCGCGTCGGCGAGCTCCAGCAGCTCTGCCTGCCCCAGCGCCGCCGCATACGCCGCTGCAAAGCGGCCCGGGATGTATGGGTCGGCCATGCCCCATGCCACCAATGCCGGCATCTGCAGGCTGTCAAGCCGGCTCCCCGCCGCGGCCAGCACCTGCGGCGGGGCGCTGCGGTAAAGGCGCACGATCGCGCGCTGGGTGCCCTGGTCGAGATGATCAAGGACGCTGTCCAGCCACTGCGCCGGCATCGGGCCGGGCGTCACGTTGGTCTCCCTGGAGCCCTGGGTGAGGGTGGTGCGGTTTGTCAGCTTCAGCGCCAGCTCGCCCGCCCCCGGCGTGCGCCACACGCGGGCGACGCGATGCCAGCGGTAGCCCGGCAGGAAGGGCACCACGTTGATCAGCACCATCCGCTCGATGCGCTCAGGGTGGCGCTGGGCGAACCCCAGGCCCACCGCCCCCCAGTCGTGCATCACCATGCTCAGCCGCTCAATGCCCAAATGTTCCAGAAACCGCTCCACAAAGTGGTCGTACTCGTCGATCGTGTAGGCGCGCGAAGGCGGCTTGCCCGAGCGCCCGAAACCGGGAAGGTCGGGCGCCACACCGCCGGTCAGGGCCAGGAAGGGGAGCCAGGCGTCGGAGTTCTCGGGCACCCCATGCAGGTACAGCACCGGACCCTCTGCGCCCGAGCCCGCGGGAGCCGGAGCCTCTCGCCAGAACACCGGCACGCCATCCACCTCCCCACGGCGCTCGCTCACCTGCGCGGACTGCTGAGTCATCGCGCGAGGATAGACCGAAGGCTACCGTTGGCCCATGCCAGCGATCAGCCAAGCGCGCGGTGGCGCCCAGGGAGCGTGGAAGGCACCTTCGCGGGCTCGCGTCGCGCGCGTGCGCGACCGCCTGCGGTCCCTCTACGGAATCCCCTGCATGCCACCCCACGGAGATCCCGTCGCCGAGCTCATCCTGACGGTGCTCTCACAGTCCACCAACGACCGCAACCGCGACGTCGCCTACCTGCGCCTGCGCCAGCGCTTCGCGAGCTGGGAGGCCGTGATGGAGGCCCCCCGGGCGGACGTCGAGGAGGCGCTCAGACCGGGTGGGATCGCCAAGGTCAAGTCCGCCCGCATCCAGGCCATCCTGCGCGCGCTCGCCGAGCGGGAGCTTTCTCTGCAGTGGCTCGCGCAGGCGCCCGTGCAGGAGGGGCGCGACTACCTGACCTCCCTGCCGGGCGTCGGTCGCAAGACCGCCGCCTGCGTGCTCCTGTTCGCATACGGCCTGCGCGACGTGCCCGTCGATACCCACGTCTCGCGCGTCGGCACGCGCCTGCGCCTGCTGCGCCCCGGCGCATCCTTCCAGGAGCAGCACGATCAGATGCTCGCCCTCACCCCGCCCGGCCAGGAGCTCGAGCTGCACGTCAACCTGCTGCGCCACGGCCGGCGCACCTGCCATGCCCGGCGCCCGGCATGCGCAGAGTGCGCGCTGGCGCGCATGTGCCCCAGCCGCGGCGACTTCGCCGACCCCGCTCAGCCGCGGGGCAGGACGGCGAAGGCAATCACCGCGTAATGCAGTCCCACCGCCGCCAGCACCAGCACGTGAAAGACCTCGTGGTAGCCGAACACCTTCGGGAACGGGTTGGGCCGCTCGCTCGCATAGACCATCGCCCCGGCCGTGTACAACAGGCCTCCCGCCGCCAGGCCGGCCACGCCCAGCCAGCCTATTGCCGCCGGCAGCTCGCCGAGGATCGCCGCCGAGGCCCAGCCGAGCGCCAGGTAGAGCAGCGCGAACAGCCACTTGGGCGCGTCGATCCACACCAGCTTGAACAGCACCCCGCCGAGCGCCCCCGCCCACACCACGATCAGAATCGCGCTTGCCAATGGGCCCCGCAGCGCCAGCAGCGCCACCGGTGTGTATGTGCCGGCGATCAGCACGAAGATCATCGAGTGGTCCAGGCGCCTCATCCAGCGCCTCGCCTGCGGCCGCCAGGTGACACGGTGATACAGGGCGCTCGTCCCCAGCAGGCCCGAGACGGCAACCGCGAAGATCGCCGCCGCGACCCGCGCCCGCCCGTCTGACGCCATCACGATCAGGCACGCCCCGCAGGCCAAGGAGACGAAGAACGCGTACTGGTGCAGCACGCCGCGCAGGCGTGGCTTGATCAGTGCGGCGGGCCTGACGGACGAGCCGAGGCTCTGTGCGTTCACGCCTGGACGGTAGCGCGCTCGCCCGTCGCCGTGACGCACCCCGCCGCCAGCCCTTGAAGCGCAGAGAAAATCTGCCATACTGTCACTTAGATTTATAAGCTTATTCGAAGGAGCATTCCCACATGGGCAAGACCATAGGTATCGATCTCGGCACGACCAACTCGTGCATGGCCGTCCTCGAGGGCGGTGAGCCCACCGTCATCGAGAACTCCGAGGGCGGGCGCACCACCCCGTCAGTCGTCGCTTTCACCAGTTCGGGCGAGCGTCTCGTCGGCACTGTCGCCAAGCGCCAGGCCGTGACCAACCCCCAGAACACCATCTTCTCGATCAAGCGCTTCATGGGCCGCAAGGAGGGCGAGGTGCGCGAGGAGGAGTCGATCGTCCCCTACAAGGTGGTCGCCGGCCCCAACGGCGACGCCCGCGTGGAGGCGGGCGGCGAGCAGCACTCCCCGCCTGAGATCTCCGCGATGATCCTGCAGAAGCTCAAGTCCGACGCCGAGGCCTACCTGGGCGAGAGCGTCGACGGCGCAGTCATCACCGTCCCCGCCTACTTCAACGACGACCAGCGCCAGGCCACCAAGGACGCCGGCAAGATCGCCGGTCTGGACGTCAAGCGGATCATCAACGAGCCGACCGCAGCATCGCTGGCATACGGCCTTGACAAGGAGTCCGACCAGACCATCCTCGTCTTTGACCTCGGCGGCGGCACCTTCGACGTGTCCGTCCTGGAGATCGGCGACGGCGTGTTCGAGGTCAAGTCGACCGCCGGCGACAACCACCTCGGCGGCGACAACTTCGACAAGGCCATCGTCGACTGGCTGGTATCCGAGTTCAAGAAGTCCCAGGGCATCGACCTGTCTGCCGACCCGATGGCCCTGCAGCGCCTGTACGAGGCGGCTGAGAAGGCCAAGATCGAGCTGTCCACCACCCAGGAGACGCAGATCAACCTGCCCTTCATCACCGCCGACTCCTCGGGGCCCAAGCATCTCGACACCCGCCTCACCCGCGCCAAGCTCTCGGAGCTGACCTCCGAGCTGCTCGACCGCGTCGTGGCTCCCGTGCGCCAGTCCCTCGACGACGCCAAAAACAAGGGCGTCAAGGAGATCGACCACGTGGTGCTCGTCGGCGGCATGACACGCATGCCGGCCGTGCAGGAGAAGGTCAAGGAGCTGACCGGCAAGGAGCCTCACCGGGGCGTCAACCCCGACGAGGTCGTCGCCGTCGGCGCCGCCATCCAGGCCGGCGTGCTGGCCGGTGACGTCAAGGACGTGCTGCTGCTCGACGTCACCCCCCTGACCCTCGGGATCGAGACCAAGGGCGGCGTGATGACCAAGCTGATCGAGCGCAACACCACCATCCCCACCCGCAAGGGCGAGGTCTTCTCCACGGCCGAGGACAATCAGCCCTCGGTGGAGATCCACGTCCTTCAGGGCGAGCGCGAGATGGCTCAGTACAACAAGTCTCTCGGCAAGTTCCAGCTCACCGGAATCCCACCGGCGCCCCGCGGCATACCCCAGATCGAGGTCGCCTTCGACATCGACGCCAACGGCATCCTCAACGTGTCCGCCAAGGATCTGGGCACCGGCAAGGAGCAGAAGATCGAGATCAAGGCCGGCTCGGGCCTGTCAGACGATGAGATCAAGAACATGGTCTCTGATGCCGAGTCCCACGCCGAGGAGGACCGTCGCGCCCGCGAGCTCGCCGAGGCACGCAACAACGGCGAGAACGCCGCCTACCAGGCAGAGCGCCAGCTCGCCGACCTCGGTGACCAGGTCGATGCCGACTCCAAGTCGCGCATCGAGGAGGCCGTCAAGGAGGTTCGCGAGGCGCTGGAGTCCGAGGACCCGGCGGCGATCAACGCCAAGGTCGAGGCCCTGCAGAGCGCCTTCCACGTGATCTCCGAGGCCCTCTACCAGCGTGCGCAGGAGCAGGGGGCGGCGACTCCCAACGGCAGCGGCTCCGACGAGGATGGCTCGGCCGCCGATGAGGATGAGGATGTCGTCGACGCCGAGGTAGTCGACGAGCCCCAGCGGTAATGACGATGAGAGACATCACCGACCCAACAGAACGCGAGGTGGCCGAGGGCGCCGTGGAGGACGACGGCGCCCGGGCCAACGGCAGCGACCCTGAGGTTGCGGAGATCCAGGGGGATCTCGACGAGCTCCTGAAGACGGCAACCGAGCGCGACGAGTACCTCGCGCTGGCCCAGCGCACCCAGGCGGACTTCGAGAACTACCGCAAGCGCGTCGCCCGCGACTCCGCCGCCGCGCAGGAGCGCGGCGTGGCGAGCCTGGCAAAGGAGCTGCTGCCGGCCCTGGACAACCTCGATCGCGCCCTCGAGGAGGCCGGCGAGGCGAGCGCCGAGGAGCCACTGCTGGCCGGTGTGCGGCTGGTGCGCTCAGAGTTGGGCGCCGCTCTGGGACGGGCCGGGATCGAGTCCTTCTCCCCTCTCGGCGAGCCCTTCGACCCGTCCCTGCACGAGGCCATGGCCACCAACCAGCAGCCTGCAGGCGGCGCCGAGAGCGGAACGGTCGTCGAGGTCTACCAGCCCGGCTACCGGCTCGGGGCAAGCATCATTCGCCCGGCGCGCGTGGTCGTAGCCGCATAACCGCGGGGCAATCCGATGGCCACGCGTCCCGACTACTACAAGACGCTCGGGGTCGACAAGAAAGCGACTCCCGAGGAGATAAAGAAGGCCTACCGCAAGCTCGCGCGGACCTATCACCCCGACCGCAACCCGGGTGACAAGAAGGCCGAGGCGCGCTTCAAGGAGATCTCCCAGGCCCACGACGTGCTGGGTGACCCCGAGAAGCGCAAGCAGTACGACAGCGGCAGCGGCGCCTTCGCGAGCGCCGGCGGCCCCGG
>Ga0302325_10028290_pt1 | contig 11602 bp, 11 predicted proteins | sample Palsa_T0_2_FD_201948 | JGI IMG/M metagenome (GOLD analysis project Ga0302325, IMG submission 201948) | Peat permafrost microbial communities from Stordalen Mire near Abisko, Sweden - Palsa_T0_2 | ecosystem: Environmental > Terrestrial > Soil > Palsa > Peat permafrost | place: Sweden: Abisko... | reverse complement strand
GCCCAGCCCCATCCTGCGAAACCACGGCAAACCAGGCGCAGACCCCAGCCCGCCCCCAATTTCATCCCGGGCATCGCGCCACGAAGTGGCCCATCTTTTCCTTGGTTTGTCACTGGCTTCAAGCCGCAGTTGCTTGATGCCGAAAAAGGGTGAGAACGGACTTATCGGTCTTACCTGACTCATATGCCTCCACAGGAGGCCGCATCGATCCCCCTCCTTCGACACACCAATTTAGCGGTAGTTTGTTACTTCAGGATGTAGAGGTGCAGGCCATGGACTGCCTAGAGGGATGTCATCAGGGCTTCCAGCTGCCGGGGGTGGGCGCGTTCGACCATGCGAGCAACTAGCGCTGCAGCGCTATCCACGGGGTGACCCAGAAACGTAGCATTAATTAGCCCGTTCTATGCGGCCCCGCGGCGTTGCCAAAATGTCGGCCGACCACGTCGCGGTCCTGAGCCTGACGGATGGCACGCTTCAAGGCGCTGTCAATCTCGTCTCGAAGCCGACATCTCGCGCCCGCGGCTTCCTGATTTTCACCTGCTAGGTATCGGGGTGGGCACCGTCTTGGCCTGGTAACCGTTTACGGAAATTTCCGCCGTTACGGCCTGCCAGGTCATGCTTGCCGTAGCCGAGATCGACGTCCAGCTCGCCTTCCATCGCACCTTCGACCACCATCTTGGCCTGCTTGCCCAGCAGCCCGCCCCCACCGGTCAGATTCATCCCGCCCACCAGGCATACTCGGCCAACTCGGTTGACCCCTGGCTCCCGTTCGCCGTCACGTTAGTCATCTGGTGTCTCCCCCGGCCCGGAAGTTACACCTTTGAAAGTGCAGTCCCGTCGTCAGTGTAAACTTCTACATCAGCGCTAACGATGCGTGAGGCTCCGATGAAGGTCGACAGATTTGGTGTACAGGGCATACGGTTGTATGAGTCAGTCGTACCACACGAATGGAAACTCGAACTTTTGGTGTCGTATGCCAAAGCTTGGAGCGACACCCAGCTTACGGTTCAGCTGGATGACTCGATGAGGGCTACGCCACCCGCGGCCGAGCTAGATCAAGTCCAGTCGACTAAGCTTGGCGCGTCTCTGATACCAGTTACGTCCTTGAGCACAGAAGTTTCAAAGGAGAGAGCCCGTAAGTTGTACCATGTGTCACCGAATCAATCCTTGGTGACGATGCGGCTTCCCCGCACAGACGTCGATCACACGGTCAGAATAGAAGTCGAGTTCCGATTTATAAAGCTTCGGCCCCCCGATAAGATCTTCCTTTCCGTTGACCTTCGAAACACTCTTGGCCGGATGCTGAAATTTGTATTTGAAGGGCTGTATCTAGGTATACGTGGATCCGTGAGGCACAGCCTAGTTGACTTTATGATTTCCCCTGCAGACCGCTTTCTTTTCTCCGAGAGAGAAGATGCTCTAATTCTGCCGCACGATTGGGTATCCGATGTTGCCCCAATAATGCAACGCAGACAGACTTCTATTGTCTGGGGTACCACTTGGCACGATGAAATGCCATTTTGGAATTCTGCGGAGGGAGTGGATTTCCTAGCTTATCAAGTAATAGATCTCGAATTGGGAGGAGGGGCCTCTCGGCGAATCGCTATTTCCCCGTACGGACTAGGTGCCGAGGTCTCTACCGCAAACAACTTTCTCGCCGAAATGGAAGCCCAAGCTTTGCTTGGCGTTGACGTGCATGTGCTTGAGCCGGATCATCTATTCGAAGAGTTGTCGAACCTTGGTCAGGGCCTGCTGTGCCTAGGTGAGAATATGGCTGCATTCTATTCCAACATTATTCAAGACGCGAACTCACCAACTTCAGCAAAGGTTTTGTTCGGCGACGAGGCGCGGGAGGCAAAAAGTATCTATGACCCCGTTCAAAATACTGGCGTGCCGCTCAAGGATTTCCTGAATGCGAACCCGCTCCCGCCACAATATGGTCAATACGTCAGGGCGAGAGTACGGCTAGTTCGCGCCCGGGTAGCCGAGATACGTAGCGGGACAGATACGCTACGGTCCTTGTGATAAATATAATCACCGTCCCCATCGACTGTTCCGCCTCAAAACGCGTTTCATTCTTGATGGCGCTCATTGATGGTACTAAGATTGCGCCCATTCTCGACTTTGGAGGAACCGGTGTAGATCTAGGCTCTTCAATCGGTGAGCTGGTATCTCGCCCGCTCGATATATGGCTGATTCGGCCGCATGAGAGCCGGCGACCTCTCGACAAGTTTCAATGATTACGGGAAGAGTGCGGTCCCCGAACCAACGACTACTAAGCTGCTCTGCTACATCGTAAGCATTCTCGTCTGTCAAGACTCCAACGCGGACGAGATGCCTCAGAAAGCATCGGATGTCAATTAGGGCCTCGGTAAGAGGCTTGTAGTCCGGCTCGGGACCATGTAGCACTGCAACCTCATCATCTGGAGCAGCAGTATCGCTGAAGTGGCGGAAGACTTCACCGAAACCAATCATTCCATATGAGGACAGCTCAGCTGCCCTGATCGCACCAATTGACGCCAACCCCCAGACCTCCCAACCACGATCAAGGGCATCAAGGATCTCCCGATGCCCAACCGCCATGACGTCCCCAAACCGTCCGTCGACAAGAATAATGCAGCCCTTCGGCCTAGTCTGCTCGACGATCGCGCTAATACTGCCTCGTACGGCGGGCGGGCAGAGGTGGAGTTCCGGGGATGCAAAGAGCTCTCGCGGCAAACCGTGCGCAGTTGGGCCGCTAAAGAGGAAAACAGAGCCGGCTGCCATCATGCCCTCGGGTCAAAGACTCGTCCAGCGCGGGCAAAAGCCGCCAGTCGCCGTCCTACCCGCCGTGTCGAGTTGGAAAAGTCTTCGGCACCAGGGACGACAACCTTTACGACGTGGAACGGAGAGGCGAATGGGGGAAACGAGTAAACTGCAATAGGCGTAAAAGCCGCGTGACAGCAACTTTCGACAAGTCGGTTGAGGAGCTGTATAGGCGAGGCGGAACTGGTTCCAGGAATCTCTCGGAACGACATTATGTAACGGTCGTCACTAAACCTACGGATGAGAGCATTACGGTAGTTATGCTGCTCTTCGTGCGTCATTGACTCGATAAAGGAGTAACTTTCAGAAAGGTCGTCTCGCGCACCTTGAATATAAGTTAGCCGACTCTGCGCCGCTTCGGCGAGGGCGCGCACGGCTGCGATCGAGGAGACGGGATGACAGCCGTATCCCCCATTACAACGCAATGGGGAGTCGAAGTCGTCGTCTACAATGAGGCAACTAAGGTAGGCGACACCAACAGCGGGAGACATCGAGCGGAGCCATACTCGCAGACCGGCGTCCCGAATCGCCTGATAGAGGGCCATAGGCTCGCTAGGAAGCGAAGTCGGGTCGACCAGAGCTGAACGAGCGCCTAGGTTTTCGAAGGACGTTGCGTCGTGTTCGATAACCTCGCAGAGTCCATGCAGGACAGCTTCCGCTTCGGTGTTTCCCGAGCCGAGCCCCGTCGTTACAGAGCCGAAATACCCATGCTGGAGCGACTTCGGACAGGGAATGAACACAAGGTCGGGAGGCAATAGAAGATCCCTGTCACCGGTTATGTCGTGGGCTAGGACCCAAGGTACTGAAAGTTCTGGATCGATATTCTCTCCGATGCGGGGACATAGGCTGTCTAGCGGTAGGCCGCCTTGACGGGCGACCTCGGCTGGAGTCGCCCACGTTACATCAGCAGCAACGGCCGAACCCTCTGCGACAGCATGCTCAATGCTTTCCATGAGAGCGCCTGCATGCGCCTCTTCCTTGTTAAGACCCTTGCCAGCAGTCACACAGACGATAGCAGCGCGTGGACGTGTCGCACAAAAGACCGGAATGCCTATGTAGTCGAGCCACGTCACTTCGGCACAGCGTGTTACCCCAAGTTGGTGCGCGACCGGTCCCGCACGCTTGATTGTAGTTTGCGCAGAGACATCTCGAGCGCTACTGCTCAACTGCGGCATTAGGACTCCTTACTAACTCGTTCCCAACATTGATCGCGACCAGCTTGTGGCTGACGGGCCATGAGGTATTGCCTGCTCTAATCCGAGGGGACACCAGCCATGTCTGCGAAGCAATTCCCAGCGCCTTCGTTCTCGCCTCTGATCGCTGGGTAGGTCTCTTTGTTCCATCGTCCGACCGTTCCGGGTCGTGATGATAGGCAATATGCAGCAGGCGCTGCTGCGGTGCAAGCGTGCTTGCACCGCAGTCGGTCGGCACTGAGCCACCGCCGAGGCAACGTCCAATTCGCGTCGGATCATCTCCGGGTTCCATAGCGCGAACTTGAGCTGCACCTGCTGCCGGTCCCGACCGCCGACCAACGTGTACATCCGGGACGACGTTGCGGGCTCCCACGTTTCAGCGCACCGCCGGGCGCCCAGCGCCTCCATGCCACACTAGCGGTATCTTGCCAGGCAGCCGCCGTAGGCCATCTCACCGAGCAAGCGCAGCGTGACCGCTCCGTTCGCTGGAGGCGTGTGCCTTTAAAGACCTGGCCAACGGCCCGCAACCGCAGAGGCTCCGGAGTCGCGTAACCGATCTTCCGGCCGTCATCGTCCCACATGTGTCAATCATTCCCAGGTCCACTAGATAAATTCGCGCTACTCATGACCAATCTGTAAGCTCCGGCGTGGGCCGGTGTGCGGGCTGCCGTTGCGGGGTTCGTGCTAGACACCGTGAGCGTTTCGGTCCGGGCGGCCCTCTCCGTGATCTATTGACGAGCCCCTAGGACTGAGGTGTGTCTGACTTCTTTGAGCGGGGATTGGGCGGTAATACCCTGCCACGGGCCGCTCGTCGTAATGGGTCAACTTGGCGACGATCATGACGACTGTGGTAGTGATGCCGACCGTGATCGCGCCACGGGGCGAACGATCAGCGTCATGGCTGGGACTCTGAGCCCAACCAGCGCCATACATGAAACGCCAGGAAGAGAAGGTAGGACGGACAGTGCACGAAACTCAGCAGCGTCGCGGTGCCCTGTGACGCTACCGCAGCCAGGCTCTCGTGATGTTAAGCTGCGCGACGAACACCGTCGCGATCATGGCGCACATCGCCAGGACCTGCGCTGGTGCAATTCACGTGCCCAGCCTAAACGCGACTTCGCCCCAAGGCGCGGTGGGCCCGGATCTGGACCGATTACGAGAATAAGGTTGCTTGACGAGGCACTTGGCGCCGCTCAACATATGCCATATAGTCGCAGGAACAACCTCCCGATCAGGGAACCTGCAACCAGTCGACAGCGTGCACCAGCGCATCAGCTTACGAGAACAGGAGCGTGTCCATGTCTAGCTCAAGGGCAGTGAGCGCTTGGCCGCCTTCTGAACGTTCTTACTGGGCATGACTCTCTGTATGAGACTTCCGCTCTAGAAAAGTGAGATTACACATGAAAGCACTGACCGGCTTGCCGCACAGCGAGTATTCCTCGCAATGAAAGCTATTTGCTTGTTCTCTGGAGGAAAAGACTCCACCGTAGCTCTGGCATGGTCGGTAGAGAACTATGCAGAAGTCATGACTCTGTCTTTCAATTACCGGAAGAGGCCGACTTGCGAACGGGTTGCGGCGCGAGAAATATCAGCACGACTATTCGTCAAGCATATAGAAATCGATCTGCCATTTATTACAACTGTGGGCGAGGTAGAGAAAGATTTGAATGGACCTCCGGTAACGGAAGCCCCTTATTTGCCGATGCGTGATCTCGTATTCCATTCCATTGCGTTGTCGATTGCTGAGAGCGCCCATGCTGACGCGATAGTTGCAGGGCATATCAAGTCTGATGGCAATCTTTACCGCGCCACAACGCACGATTACCTAACCAGGATCTACTCAGTTGCAAACAGCGGTACCTACGCATATGGCGGCTCTCCGGCGGTCCATATTGAACTACAGCTACCACTTATAGAGAAAACCGGCACCGAAGTTATCCAGCTTGGTCAGGCACTCATGGCTCCCCTGGAATTGTCTTGGTCGTGCCTTCTCGACGGACCGAAACCATGCGGGATATGCGCTGGCTGCAGAAATCGGAAGCGCCTGAATATCTTAGCGCTATAGCAAGAAAAAAACGTAGAGATGAAGCGACATGACAAACATGTGACTACTATTGCCGCTCAGATAGGGCGGGTCAAACTTCTAGGAAGGTTATCGAAGGCTTAGTTTGAAGAAGCATTGCTCACGGCTGCTGCGAACGAATCATTAAAGGGTATGATCGCGCGGTCTTCCCATTTACATCCCCAAGACTCGTCGAGCAGTTCCGCGACAAGCTTTTCTAATTCATCGACTTGCTCAGTATCGAGCTGACATACGATGGGATGGCGACGCTTCCTCCGCACTGGCGAAAGGTTATATCGGCGTCTCCATCTGTCGGCCGATCGAGCCATTGTCTCCATTTTCGCGGAATCTTGTCAGGATTTCAAGAATTTCAGTCATGGGTCAAAAAGTTCTCACCATCGGGTTTCGTATAACCTTCATGGTACGGATTAATGCTAGAACGCCAGGCCGGTCCAGGTGTACCTTTATCCATAGGTCGGATCTCCGGGACCTTCTCCGCCCCGGGTGTCGGACAGCGCCCGGGTCAGCCAGCTCCCATAATTAGCAGGCGAGCCGTCATACTGCGACGAAATGTCTAGTCGCGTCACGTCGCGGATTGCGTTTCGTAGGTCGCGCTGACCGCCAATCGAGTTCGCATAGCTAATTATGCCGGCGAGTATTGGCTCTATCGCCGCCTCCGCGAGCTGCTCGTCATAGCCTGCACATATGCGTACGGAACGCACATCAGAATAAAATGGTCCCCACTTATGTATTCTCGTCATTGCGAAGCCGAAGGACTCTCCATGTGTGACGGGAGCGTGACAACTCCGTGCTTCCGACAGAATGTACTGCAACAGAGAGTCTGCTGGGTATGTGTCAGATTCAGGTGAGCGAGCAGCTCTGTCGTCGATTTCCAGGAAGATCAAACTTGTCTCGAAAGGCGTCCTCGCTTGTGGTGGGTAGTGGAGGCGGAGTCCATCGACGCTAAGGTTGGCTACGGCTTCTGCAAGACGCCTAGCATTCATTCCAGCATCCTTGACGAGATCCTTAATTAGCGAAGGAATGACCGGCGGCATCAAATAAAACGACGTTTCAGTCAGGCATGAGCCAGAATATGTCCTTAGCCGCGCTAGGGAAATCGGAAGCTCGGGAGAACGGGAATAGATTGTTATGGCACCCCCTCTGGCAAGGTCAAGTCCGTATCCCATATGCTTCTGAAGGCTGCTAATCAGCAAAAGGTGCACGTTCTCGGGCAGCTCGCTAACATGATCACGAATGTCGAAGGCGAATGCAGCTACTGAGTAGTCTATCACGGCAAAGAAGTCGCGATCGTAATGGCGAATTGCATGCGTTCTGAAGCGTTTCAAGATAGAACTTAGATCAGGAAATTCGTTCCACTCGGTGCTGAGTGGGTAGTCCATCCACAAGATCTGGGCGTCACCCTTTATATTGAGCTTCGCCTCTTCTTGCGCTTCCAGACGAAATAGCTGGCGCAGAAGGCGGACGGTTTCGAAATATGAATGAAGGCCAATGCAGGCACGGCGGGAAGTTGCCGCTCGGGCCAGGTATAGTAGCAGTGTCGTGATCGCTGACATCCCTGAACTGAAAAAGAGCGTCCTTGGGGAGACACCATCTACAGCCTGATGGCCTTTATTGAATCGAGACTCAAGCTCTGCCGGGTCGAAGTCGTAGCGAAGGTATACTTCGGCTCGGCGCTTACTCTGTATATCCGTAGTCTGAATGAGCGGTGTATCCGCGTATGAGGGTGACTGATAAACGCCCTGAATAGAATTAAAATATTGATTGAAATAGTGACCGCGGATTCGCTGGTATACTGAGATCGGGTCCTCGTCTTGCGATACCGCAACGCCGAGCGCTGTTGCTACTGATGCGATTTTCATGGAATGGCTCCTTGCTACTGCGCGGAGAGTTATTTGGTCAGTTCGCGATTACTCCAGTACCTGGGGTTCACTGAGGCGTCCCGATTCGTAAGTGTCCGTCTGCTGCGTCTGCCACGCCTCAATCGGGCATTTACTCCGACGCGCGTAACTAATCACTCGCGCTCACATGAGCAGTGTACGTCGCATACGATAGCGAGCACTAGTCCGGGGTAAGCCTGTTACGTATGGGACCGCTGCCGTGGCTGCCTAGTGAGCGCGGCCTGGGCGCCGGTCGGTACAGATGTTCACCGGCCGCGACAACTCGTTGCCTGCCTGGTCCTGTGTCACGTCAGTCATTCGGTGTCTCCTCGGTCTCGGGAGTGTAGCGTCGAAAATTACCGTATCATTAGGTCTGTCGCATCTGCTTATGTGTACTATAAGCTGTAAAAATGAGTGATGATTCGGCCCGAGTGTGGGAGCCAAGGGAGATTGTCCGGTTTTTGCTCGCAGACGAACGAGAACTATTCCTGAACGAATACTGGGCTGCGCTGGATGATGCCCATAACACAGAGCGGTATCCGGAACTGCAAGAGGTTCTGCGCCGCTGGACCAGCATCGTGACGCATCTCGGAGAGGTCCCGAGCTTCCAGAATGCGACTCCTGGGCACTGTGCATGGTGATCCGCTCCGCGGTACTACTACTACCAGCAGTGATTCGTAGATCAGGCTAATTGACGTTATAGTTGGTATCTAGGGTTTAGCAGTTATGCGGCGTCGGTGGCTGATCGTGCTAGTACAGAACGGATTTGGTCATCGGTCTCCGATCTGGGTAGCTGCCCGAAACATCGCGAGATCAGGAGCCGCCGGAAACTCGATGAGCATGTCCTCAAAAGCGGCTTCGTGGGAAGGTCGGCAAGGTCCTGGCTGGGCGGTGATTCAGCTGGGTTGGCGACACGCTGGTATAGGCGGTTTACGGTGCGGCTGTGACGCACGGCCCCTGAAGCTGTCACAGCGGTTTCCCCAGATGCAGCTAAAGGGGCATTATCCCTGCGCCATCATCCCTGACCAGCTTTGCGATTAGCTAGTTGGTGGCCGCTGCTCAGTCCCTGGACGGGGAATGGGCGTGGCTGCTAACAGGCCCGATCACTGTCCCGAACCCCACTCGCACCGGGGGCGTCACAGGTTGGTAGTCGTCCTGGGCCTCGGATTGGCGCGGTGCTGGCCGACGCCGATCAAGCACGGCGATCGCGGAATGGGCCGCTGATGCTGACCGGGCCCACCCGGGCCTCGCTCAAGATCACCGGCGTGGTGCCGAATGAGTCGACGTTCCGCCAGACCTTGCGAAATCTAGACGCCGATGCCCCCTGGGGAGGCGGCGCGAAGACTCAACGGCGCACTGCCTTGGCGCCGACCCACCCAGCGAGGCGCCGTAGACGACGGCACTCTGGGCGGATCGGGTACGGTCAGCAGGTCCGGTCTGGCCCCACTGGATAATGCTCACGGCTCAGCGCTCGTCGACCTCGAGTCGAATACGGGTTCCTCATGTTTGGCACCCATGCTGACTTACATCAGCCGCTTGGGGCCATAGCGACCGCCGACACCTTATGCTGGACACAATTTGCCGACCTAACGGGCGGTTAGGCATAGGAGATTGAGGTAATCCGAAGAACCGCCCATGGCAAACTGTTCCGTACAATTAAGTTATGGCAGCGCCGCTTTGATTTGTACCGCAGGCTCTAGTACGCCTCCCAGGAGTACACCGGTAAAATAGCTTATGTCGTCCCCGTTGATAGCATCACAATAGTCCCGCATTGAAACCACCCGAGCCGATGTTTGCTCCGGTTCTGAGACGAAGGTGTCTTGGGACTGCTGCTCAAGATCCATTGCCAGTCCTCTCGTACGGACGAAGTGCCACGTTAATCTGGCACTACTTGCGTCGACATAATACCAACCATCGAGCCGTGTGCCTAGTAGGCCGGATCCCTCTCCTCACACTATCCTGTATCCTCAATGACCACACATCTATCTCACTGTCCCACGTTTATCCCGAGTGATCACTACCCAGACGGACCTCATGTGACGCGACGGAAGCGTCCTCCGTGCTGGGCCTAGTGACGAGTAGCAATGAGCATATGAGAGGCCCGGTCCCCGTCGCCGACTCGTTCCTCGCGTACTTTGGTCAGCCCACTCCCGATGAGCAGATCGGTTACCTGAGCAACCGGCCGGAGGCGGAACCCGTGGGCCGTGAACGGGAGTGATGCCATGGCACCAGGATCATCAAGCCCAATGACTACTCGGCCGGAGGGCCGGACTACCCGGGCAACCTCGCTGAATGCCAGCTCGAGGTTCTCTATGAAGTAGATGGTGTTGACGGTAATTAGCGCATCGAGCGATGCGGTGTCAAGTGGCAATTCAGTGATCGAGCCACGGTGCAGGACCATACGGCCACCCGTGGATGCCACGCGGAATTTCCGCTGCGCAGCCGCGAGCATCGTGCCAGAGAGTTCGATACCTTCAACGTGCCCCGTGGCACCGACCCGATCCAACAACAGCCTCAGGCTCAGGCCGCCACCAAAGCCCGCATCGGCCACGGAGTCGCCGGGAGCAATCTGAGCTGCGCACACTGCGGCACTCACCATACGACGATTGCCACGGTCCAGCCCGAAGGCGACCAGCCTTCCCGGAAGCCCTTCCGGGCGACCCAACTGGCGGGCGAAGCCCGACAAGACTCTGGTTCGAATCCCCATACCCACGGATCGTAGGCCCTCGCGGCCTCATCGGCGACACTAGGCCAAGCCCTAAAGACCATCCGGTCTGGGTGATCGGCGCGGCGTGAAAGAAGACTGCTCCTGAACTGCAATGCCGATGAGCTAAGGCGTTTGTGCAGGTAGAGGTACCTTCCGGCCTATTTTGATCTTGTAGGTGACCTTGCCGGGTTGCCTGGGCTGGTCGCGTTTCTTGGCCGGGAAGCTGTTTCTGGGCGGCTTCTTGACGCGTTCACGTTGGCGGTCGCGCCGCCCTGGCAGCAGGTCATCGAGGAGGTCGCGGATGGCCTGGCGGCGAGCCTCGGCGAGACCCGGCTGGGTGAGGAGGGCCCGGCTGCTGGCATGGTCCCGGGCGTCGCGGGCGGTCACGGTAAGGAGATCCGGTCGGGGTCGATGCCTGCCTGTCCTGCAGTCTGGAGCTTCAGGCGCACAGTGCCTGGTAAACGGTGAGGAACGCGAACAGTCCCTGGCAGACCAGCTCGGGTGACTTCGACCGCAAGATGAACGCTGCGCCTCGGAACGGGTCCTTCAGCTCGGCGTAGCCGTTCTCACGCGCGAGTGGATGCTAGCAACCGCCCCTACCCCAGAACTTGAAATTCGAACACGTCTGAACATTCCATCCGCATGACCCATGGTCTGGCGCGGATTTGGCTCTCTACTCCAGCTCGATCTCCTTGTCGGCCGCGTGCTCAGAAGAACGGTGCGATCTGGTGGGTTCAGGCGTCCTGTAGGTGACGTTGCGTTCGATGGCGATGCGGTAGGCGCGTTCGACGGCTCGGAGTCGGGCGGCTATGCGTGTTTCGCGGGTGGCGATGGCCTGGCGGTTGCGTTGGCCGTAGGAGCCTTCGGGGAGGGTTTCGCCGTAGCGCTGGACTTCGCGGATGTGGGCTTCGCGTTCGTCGGCGTGGGCGGCGATGGC
>Ga0302325_10028289_pt1 | contig 11602 bp, 10 predicted proteins | sample Palsa_T0_2_FD_201948 | JGI IMG/M metagenome (GOLD analysis project Ga0302325, IMG submission 201948) | Peat permafrost microbial communities from Stordalen Mire near Abisko, Sweden - Palsa_T0_2 | ecosystem: Environmental > Terrestrial > Soil > Palsa > Peat permafrost | place: Sweden: Abisko... | reverse complement strand
TGCTCGCTTCGTCGATGCCGAGGACTTCGCGGTAGCGTCGGTTGATGCGCAGGTACCGGCCCTCCAGGTCCTTGATCCAGACGATCGCCGGACTGTCGTCGAGGGTGCCGTCGCCGAGGAGCACGTCGGCTCCCGACCGGGGCTCGGGGGCCGGCCCGGCGGGCGCGACGGTCAGCAGCGCGTGCCGGGTGACCGCGGCATCGAGAACGGCCTCAGCTTCGGCGGACAGCGCTCCGGTGGCCGAGGGCAGCGCCAGGTCGGCGCGCAGGAGCCTGCCCTCGAGGACCCGGACCAGGCGCGAGCGCTGCTCGGGGTCGGCGAGGAAGTCCCAGATGCTGACGTGCGGCGATTCCTCCAGGGCAAAGCCCGCGCGGAACGTCTCTGTCAGCCGCACGACCTCGCCGTGACCGTCGATCAGGGCGAGAGCCGGCGCTCTCGCCGGAAGGGAAGCCTTGGCCTCGGCGGCTCCATTGCCCATGGGTGCTCCCACCCATTCTTGGTCGGCCAACGGCGGCTTTTACTTGCGCACATGCGGCCGGAAGTGGACGGAAACGGCGTTCGGGGGGCGTGCGGTGGGCATCAGCCTGCGGCGCGGGCGAGCAGCGCTTGTTCGCCCGTGAGCGTCTGGCTGGTGGCGGCGGTGATGCGCACGTCGACGAGCGCGCCCGGCGACGCGAGATCCGTCCGCGAGGGCGCGTCGAAGTTGACGACCTTGTTATGGCGCGAACGCCCCCGCAGTCGGCTCGGATCGGTGCGCGAAGGTCCCTCCACAAGCACCTCGACCGTGCGCCCCACGAACCGCTCGGCGCGCTCGCGGCCGCGGCGCTGGACCGCCTCGACCAGGCGCTCCATGCGCGCCACCTTGACCGCGTGCGGAATCTGGTCGGGCAGGGTTGCCGCCTCGGTCCCGCGGCGCGGCGAATAAACGAAGGTGAAGGCCCCGTCGTAGCGGACCTCCTCGACCACCGAGAGGGTGCGCTCGAAGTCGTCCTCGGTCTCGCCGGGAAAGCCCACGATGATGTCCGTGGTCAGCGCGCAGTCGGGGACGTGCTCGCGGATGAGCGCAACGCGCTCCAGGTAGCGCTCTCGCGTGTAGGTGCGGCGCATGCGCTTGAGCACGGGGCTCGACCCGGACTGGAGCGGGAGGTGGATGTGCTCGCACAGGGCCGGCAGCTCGGCATGGGCCCGGATCACGTCCTCGCGCATGTCCTTGGGATGCGGGCTCGTGTAGCGGATCCGCTCGATCCCCTCGACGGCGTCGACCATGGCGAGGAGCTGCGCGAAGCTCACGCGCTCGGCGGATAGAAGATCGCGGCCGTAGGAGTTGACGTTCTGCCCGAGCAGGGTCACCTCGCTCACCCCCTCGGCGGCTTGATGCCCGATCTCCTCGATCAGCTCACCCGGCGGCCGGCTCACCTCCCGGCCCCGGGTCGAGGGGACGATGCAGTAGGAGCACACGCTGTTGCAGCCCACGCTGATCTGCACCCAGGCCTGGAAGTCGCGTTCGCGCTTGCCGGGCAGACGCCCGGTGAATCCCTCGAACTCGAAGTACCCCTGCGCGGTGAGTGAATCGGAGGTGAGAAACTCGGCGAGCCGGTGCACCTGTCCGGGTCCGAAGGCAACGTCCACGAACGGGAAGCGTTCGAATACCTCCTCCTTCACCGACTGCGCCCAGCATCCGCCGACCCCCACGACTCGGTCCGGGCGCTCGGACTTCAGGCGCTTGGCCTCGCCGAGGTGAGCGACGAAGCGATTGTCCGCGGCCTCGCGGATCGAGCAGGTGTTGAACAGGATCACGTCCGCTTCTCCACGGCTCGCCGCTTCGGCGTAGCCCAGCGACTCGAGCATGCCCTTGATCCGCTCGGAGTCGTGCGCGTTCATCTGACATCCGAAGGTGGTCACGTGATAGCGCTTCATGGCCGCCACAGGGTAGCGGCGCGGCTCCCGAGACCCCCGGAACCGCGGCCAGGTGCGGGTGGCCCGGCCCGGCGGCGTTCACAAATTCGGCCGGCCGCCAGCCGTTCATAGGAAAAGTAGTGCATTGAAGGAGCGAAGGATATGGGGATCAAACGATTCCTCTGTGCAGCGATCGCCATGCTCGCGTTTGCCGCCGCAGCATCATCGGCGGATGCCGATACGAGCGTGGTCGGCCAGTGGGCACTGAATGAGGGCTCGGGCACGGTCGCCGCGGACAGCTCAGGCAATGCTGACAACGGCACGATTCTTGGCGGCGCCACCTGGGTCCCCACGGGCTCTGACTCGGCGCTGAGCTTCAATGGCGCCACCGCCGCCGTGCAGATCCCCGACAGCGCCGCACTCGAGCCATCCGCGGCCGTCACCGTCAGTGCCTGGGTCGAGCAGGCCGGCATCCCGGGCGACTACCGGTACATCCTCGCCAAGGGCGAGAACGGTTGCAGCACCGCCAGCTACGGCCTGTATACGGGCGCGAGCGGCGGCCTCGTTTTCTACGTGTCCAACGGTCGCGGTAACGCCTACGTGAGCTCGCCCGACGCAGGCAGCACCGTATGGAATGGCGCCTGGCACCTCGTCGTCGGCACCTTCGACGGAGGGACCGTGCGGCTGTACGTGGACGGCAGCGAGGCCGGCTCGGGAACGCCCCACTCGGGCCAGATCGACTACGGGCTCAGCGACTCCAACGACCTCTTCATCGGCAACTACCCCGCCGCCCAGACCTACGGCAGCTGCCACGCCGGTGGGTTCCTCGGCCTGATCGGCGAGGTGACGATCTGGAACCGCGCCCTGAGCGCCTCCGAGGTGAGCGCCTTGACCTCGCCTCCGGCGGGGGCCACTTCCCCCGCCGGGCCGGACCCTGGGCCGACGGGCACCTCCGGCTCGCCCCCGACCCCGGGATCGGGCGGACCGCAGACCCACGCGCCGGAGATCGACAGCTTCAAGTTCTCGCTCTCGGCCACTTCCGCCGTTGGACGCCTGGGTCGCGCCGCCCGCGGCGCGACGATCAGCTACACCCTGAGCCAGGCGGCGCACATGACCTTCAGGGTGGAGCTTGCTCGAGCGGGCGTCCTGGAGCACGGACGGTGCGCACAGGCCGTCAAGGGAGAGAGGAGCGAGCACGTACAGCATTGCGTGCGCCTGGACACGCTGGCTCGCTTCGCGCAGGCGGGCAAGGCCGGGGTGAACCGCCTCCACTTCGGCGGTCGGGCGTGGAGCAGGCTCAGGCCCAACCGCTACCGGCTCGAGGCAACGCCCAGCGCTCACGGCCAGACGGGCAAGACCGTCAGCACCGCGTTCACGATTTCCGGCTAAGGCGCGGCGCCTACTTGGCGTACTCCACGGCGCGCGACTCGCGGATCACCGTGACCTTGATCTGACCGGGGTACTCGAGCTCTTTCTCGATCTCGCGGGCGATCTCGTGCGAGAGCAGGGTGGCGGCGTCGTCGTCGATCGCCGTCGGGGCGACCATGATTCGAATCTCCCTGCCGGCCTGCATGGCGTAGACACGGTCGACGCCGGCGTGGCGGGTGGCGATCTGCTCGAGGTCGCGGAGTCGCTTGACGTATTGCTCGAGCGACTCTCCACGCGCCCCGGGCCGGGCGCCCGAGAGCGCGTCGGCGGCCTGCACGATCACGGCCTCTACCGTCTGGGGCTCAACCTCGTTGTGGTGGGCCTCCATCGCGTGGGCTACCGCTTCGGGCTCGCCGTATTTGCGTGCGAGGTCGCCCCCGACGAGCGCGTGGGGTCCTTCGATCTCGTGCGTGACCGCCTTGCCGATGTCGTGAAGGAGCGCGGCGCGGCGTGCCGTCCTCGAGCTCGCTCCGAGCTCGTCGGCCATCATCGCCGCGATGCTCGCCACCTCGACGGAGTGCGCGAGAACGTTCTGCCCGTAGCTGGTGCGGAACCTCAGCCGGCCGAGGATCTTGGTGAGCTCGGGATCGAGGCCCTGCACCCCGGCGTCGAACACCGCCTGCTCGCCGAGCTCGATCATGCGGCTCTCGAGCTCGGACTTCGCCTGGTAGTACATCTCCTCGATGCGCGCCGGGTGGATGCGCCCGTCCTGGAGCAGCTTCTCGAGGGTGATCCGGGCGATCTCCCGGCGCACGCCGTCGAAGCCGGAGAGGACAACCGCGCCGGGAGTGTCGTCGATGATGAAGTCGACCCCGGTGAGGTTCTCAAGCGCGCGAATGTTGCGTCACTCCCGCCCGATGTTCCGGCCCTTCATGTCGTCCGATGAGAGCTGCACCACCGAGACCGTGGTCTCGGCCGCGTGCGCGGCGGCGAGCCGTTGCATACACACAGAAAGGATGTTGCGGACGCGGCGCTCCGCCTCGCGCTTGGTCTGCTCCTCGATCTCGCGTAGGCGGCGGGCGGCGTCGTGGCGCGCCTGGTCTTCGACCTCCTTGAGCAGGGCCTGCTTGGCCTGCGAGACCGTCATGCCCGACAGCCGTTCGAGCTCGCGTTCATGATCCCCACGGGACGCGGCCAGGAGCTCGAGCTCGCGTTCGAGCTGCCCCTCCCGCTCGGCCAGCCGCTGCTCGCGGCGGGCGAGCTCGGCGCGCGTAACGTCGAGCGTCTCCTCTCGGGTCTGCAATCGCGCTTCGGTGCGGGCGATGTCCTCGCGGCGCTGGATGAACTGAGAGTCGCCGCCGGCAGCCTTCGTGGGCATGGCCACGAGCGCTCCGGCACCGTTGGCCGCGCGCATGCGGCCGAAGAGAACCGCGGCGAGCACGAATCCCGCAGCGATCACCGCCGCAGCGAAGACTATGGTCATTAGCGTTCCTCTCGTCGAGCCCGGTGGGCCGGGCTCGATTTGCGTCAGTTTTCGGGAGCGACCGATCGGCCGTGCGGACGCACGATCGGATGACGGAGCGAGGCGACGCTGGGGTCGCCCTTCAGACGGCGGCTAGATGAGTGTTTGTCTCGGTGGTGGGGAAGGGCGTCTAGGCCCGGTCTGGGTTGCCGTTACGAGCTGAAGGCTCAGGATCCAAGATTCACGATTTTTGCTGGGTTTTCGTGGCCCGCAGGCCATCGTTCGCTGATTGCATCGTAGTACTGCACGGTTTTCTGCGCAAACGGGTGCGACGCGGCTCGGGCCCGCCTCGCGGTGCGCTACGCGCGACTCCAGCTGGCCAGCGCTTCGAGCGCGAGCTCGTGTTCATAGCCCTTGCGGAGCAGGACGCCGAGCGCGCGGTCGCGGCCGCGACGATCGCCGGGCGGCTGCGGAAAGCGACGGCGCAGAAGCACGAGCGCGCGGTCGAGCTCGGTGCCGGAACCGGAGTCGTCGGCGAGCGCGGCACGAACGTGGTCGCGATCGACGCCGAGCGCGTCCAGCCGCCTTTCGATCCGCTCGGCGCCCCACGCCTCGAGCTCGCGCTTGTCGTGCGCAAAGCGCACGGCGAAGCGGGCGTCGTTCAGATACTCGAGCTCGGTGAGGACGCCGACGGCCTCCTCGATCGCCCCCGGCGTGACCCCCGCGTGCCCGAGGTGGTGGCGCATCTCGTGCTCGGTGCGGTCACGGTGAGCGAGGTAGCGATAGGCCCGATCGAGGGCGTCCTGGAGACGGTCCTCGGCGGGAGTCGGTTCGCTCGCGGCCACGGACTGAGTCGAGATTCGGGGTCGCGGACCGTCCTATGCGGCCTGCCCGGCCACCGGCTCCACGGCCGCCAGCGGTAAGTCCTCGCGCGGCTCGATCGGCTTGACGAGATCGCGTGTGATCCCAAGCGCCGCGTAGATCTTCAGCTCGATCTCGTGTGCGGTGTCGGGATGCTCGTCGAGGAAGGCCTTGGCGTTGTTGCGTCCCTGACCGAGACGCTCCTCGCCGTAGGAGAAGAACGAACCGGACTTGGTGATGATGTCGTTCTCGATCCCGTAGTCGAGCAGGCACCCGGAAGTCGAGATGCCCTGGCCGAACTCGATGTCGAACTCCGCCTGCTTGAACGGCGCTGCGACCTTGTTCTTGACCACCTTGACGCGAACGCGGTTACCGACCGCCTCGGTGCCGTCCTTGAGCGTCTCGATGCGGCGGATGTCGAGCCGCTGGGAGGCATAGAACTTCAGCGCACGCCCGCCCGGCTGGGTCTCGGTGGGGCCGAACATCACGCCGATCTTCTCGCGGATCTGGTTGGTGAACACACACACGGTCTGGGTGCGGTTGAGCGTGCCGGCGAGCTTGCGCATCGCCTGGGACATCATCCGCGCCTGGACGCCGACCGTCTGATCGCCCATCTGGCCCTCGAGCTCAGCGCGCGGGGTCAGCGCGGCGACCGAGTCGACCGCCACCAGGTCGACCGCGCCCGAGCGGACGAGCATGTCGACGACCTCGAGCGCCTGCTCGCCGTAGTCGGGCTGGGAGACGAGGAGCTCGTCGATATCGACCCCGATCCTCCCCGCGTACAACGGGTCCATCGCATGCTCGGCGTCGACGAACGCGCATACCCCGCCCAGCTTCTGCGCCTCGGCGATGATGTGGTAGACAAGCGTCGTCTTACCGGACGACTCCGGTCCGTAGATCTCGACCATCCGGCCGCGCGGCACCCCTCCGATCCCCAGGGCGATATCGAGCGAGAGCGCACCGGTCGGGATCGCGTCGACCGCAACGCGCGCGCCGGGATCTCCCATGCGCATGACGGTGCCCTTGCCGAACTGCCGCTCGATCTGGGTCAAAGCGCCCTGAAGGGCCGCTTGACGCTTGGAATCCGGCACCTGGCCGGTCCTCGTTCCGGCCTTATCGTGGACGCTCATCCCATCGCTCCTTGTCTCATACGCATTGAACCCACCACGGTAGGACGCATGGCGGACGGAACCGGCAAGCTAGACGCGGGCCCTGTGACGGAACAAGACTCAATCGTGCCGAATCACGAACGCCTCTGACTCAAGTTGGCGCACAACAGAGAACCTATGCCGAGGGCCGGTCGCCAAGGTTCGTCACCCGACAGCGGACCCGTAGCTTGACTGTCTAGCTACTTGACTAAGTGGTATCGTGCGCCCGTGGCCCTGGAATCCGACGCCGACGAGCTTCCCATCCCGGCGCTCATGCGAGCGGCCCGGGGCAGCTACGGGCTCGCGGTTCGCGACCGCCTCGGGGCGGCCGGGTTCGACGACCTGCCGGGCAACGGGCCGTTCGTCCTCGGCGGAATCGTCAATCGCGGCGTGTCGGCCGGGGATCTGATCCGGCAGCTCGGGGTGAGCAAGCAGGCGGCCAGCCAGCTCGTCGACACCCTTGTCGTCCGCGGGTACCTCGAGCGCCGGGTCAATCCCGAGGACCGGCGCCGCATGACCCTCTACGTCACCGAGCGGGGTCGCACCGCCGCCGCGACCGTCCTGGCCACCGTCCAGGCCATCGACGAAGAACTCGCCGAGCGGATCTCGCCCGCCGGGGTCGCGAGCCTGCGCGCCGGGCTCGTGGCGTTGATCGAGATCAGGGAGAGGATGGAGGGCGAGGCCGGATCGTGAGATCGGGGTGCGCGATCGGGGCCGTGCGGAACTCCGGCGTGGCGAGAGCCGTCCTCGCAGTGGCGCTCGGCGCCTGCCTGCTCTCGGCGTGCGGCTCCTCGGCCCCGCACCGGACCCAGGGCCCGTCGAAGCGAGCCCCGGCCGCCTCGATCGTGGCCGCGCCGGTCGAGGTCGCTCACACCAGGCTCGGCGCGGTGGGATACCGGGTGCTCGGCAACGGGCCGCCGGTCGTCCTCATCATGGGGTTCGGCGGCACCATGGAAGACTGGTACCCGGCCTTCGTCGATGCTCTCGCCCGCGGCCATCGGGTGGTTGTCTTCGACAACGCCGGCGTCGGTCGTACGCGGGCGTTGCCCGCCCCGCTCACGATCAGTGCGATGGCCAACCAGACCAGTGCCCTGATCGCCACCCTCCGCCTCGGTCGGCCCGACGTCCTCGGGTGGTCGATGGGCGGCATGATCGCCCAGGCACTGGCCGCCCTTCACCCGAGTCAGGTGCGTCGCCTGGTCCTGAGCGCCACGCAGGCGGGCACGGGTGGGGCGCTGCCGCTGCCGCGTGCGGCGGCCGCGGCGGCGGCGAGCGGGAACCCCGTGGCCGTGCTCGCCACCCTCTTCCCCGTCGACCAGACCGCCGCCGCCGATGCCTACGCCGCCGGCGTCCTCAGCTACCCCGTGCACGCGCCCGTGCCGCGCGCGACGGCGCTCGCGCAGACGGGCGCCCTCGTCGCCTGGCTGCGGGGCGCCGACCCGGCGGGTCCGCGCATCTCGACCATTCACTCCCCCACCCTGGTGGCCGACGGGGCCGTCGACGCGCTCGACCCCGTGGCCAACGACCGTCAGCTCGCCCGCCTGATCGCGCACGCCCGGCTCGTGCTCTACCCCGGCGCCGGCCACGCCTTCCTGTTTCAGGACGAGCGCGCGTTCGTGGCCCGCCTGGATTCATTTCTGAGCTAAGGCCCCACCGTCACCAGCGCGGCGCTCGCAGCGGGGACGGTGACGGCATAAAGGCCGGAGCGCGCCCTGAGGGTCTGGGGCCGCGGCGCGGCGAGCAGGCCGGTCTGCGTGCTCGTTCCGAAGCTCTCGCCGCCGAGGGTCACGCCGCCCGTGGCATAGGCGCTCGAGGCCCGCAGACGCTCGATGCTCGCCGGCCGGGTCGCGCCCGCGGTGCGCACGAGCGCCAGCGCCGGGCGCGTCAGGCTGTCGTTGATGAGGAGGACCCTGATCCGGTGGTCGGGCGCGAGCGTCGCCCAGGAACGGACCTGATCCTGGGCGCCGGCGCGGATGCGGAGCAGGCGGTAGCCCGCGGGCGCGGCCTGCGCGAACATGAGCACGCCGTAGTAGAGCGGATGGACGATCGCCTGCCACTGCGCGCCGGACCGGTCGAAGTCGAAGAGCCCGTTGGCGGCCTCCGGATAGGTGTGGATGTTGACCCCATCGATGCCCTCGGCGGCGATGGCGAAGAGGGCGTCCATGACCCAGAGCGCGGAGGCGAAGGTGTTGCTGACGCCGAGCCTGCCGTTGCAGGTCACAGAGTTCATCTCGTCGATGCGGAAGCCGGCCCCGACCGCGTGCGCGAGCGCGACCTCGGAGGAGATGCCGTCGACCACGCCGCGCGAGGCCGCGAGGGACAGGAGGTTGGGCACCGTCGGGTACTGGGGAGAGGACGGAGTGGTCACGCACTGGTTCAGCCCGTAGGCGTGCCAGGTGACCGTCCTCACCCGCGATGCCGGCGCCAGGAAGCGGCGAAATCCCTCCAGCCACGGCACCAGGCCCGTCGCCGGGCCTGCCACCGGGAGCGAGGGCAAGGCCCGAAGGGTGCGAGCGAACTCTCGGTAGAACGCGTCGGGACCGTACCCGGGCGGGCGCGCCAAGACCGGTTCCCCGAGCTTGCCGTACCACGGCAGCGGCATGCCGCGAAGCGTGCGGTACCACGGAACCACGCGGTAGAGCTCGGGCTCGTTGCCGATCTCGAAGGCGGAGATGTATTGCCTTCCGACGCCGCTCACGAGCGCGCGGGCTTCCGCGGCGGCGATCCTCGGCCGGTTCGCCTCGAGGTTGACGCCCAGGATGAGGCGCGCGTCGGTGGCGCGAGCGAGCGCCTGCGCCGACGCCATCCAGCTTGGCGTGAGGCTGTAGGTGACCCCGAGCGGCTGCCGCATGCCGGCGACCGGCCACCAGGTCCGGTCCGTGCTCTGACCGCCGATGCGGAACACCGGCCTGCCGTGCGGGACGAGGTTCCTGATGAGCTGGAGGAGGACGGGATTGACGGCAGCGGGCGCGGTGCCCGTGTATTCCGGGATCGAGCGGTACTCGAGCGAGAGGCCGAGGAAGCCGGTGGCGACCGGGCGACCGTACGGCGGCCCCACCGATACCCGGACGACGTCCGCGCCCGCCGCCCCGGCGCTCGAGGCCGCCACGGCAAGCACGACCAGGACGATCGCGGGCATCGAGCGACCGCCTCCCCTCGAACCGGTCCGCCTCACGACCACCGCCCTTGGTCATCGGTTCCACCATCGACGCGGAGGATCCGGAGCGCCTGGTAGCGAGATCCCTGCGGGGACAGATGGGATCGGTAAAGCGTCACCGATGCGGATTCGGCGAGGATCACCGGCGGGGGTGCCGGAGGCTGGCTAGGCCGCAGGTGCCGGTCCTTGGCGACGCGGGCGACGGTCACGTGAGCGAGGTAGGGCCGCGACTCGGGCCCGTACCACCCACCCGCAACGAGCGCATGCGCCAGCGCCGACTGGACGCGCGCCAGGGTACCTGCGGCGTCTTCGATGGCCACGGCGAGAACACGCGGTCGCCGGCGGGGAAGCCACAGCGCCGGTCCGAGCGCAAGCCCTGTGAGCTTCGCGCCGGAGCGGACCGCGCAGGCGGCGGCGATCGCATCAACCTCGGTCATAGCGCACGTCCCGAGGAAGCACAGGGTCACGTGGAGCGCGTCCTCGGCCACAGGCCTGACGCCCGGAAGGGCCGAGACGACGCCGGAGCGCCACGAGGTGAGCGCCGACCGGGCGTCGTCGTCGAGGTCGAGGGCGACGAACAACCGCCCGCGGTCAGTCGGGCGTTCGGCGCCGCCCGACCGCACTTTTCAGGCTCGCAGCGCGTCGGCCTCGGCCCGCGAGGCGCGCAGCAGGCGGCGCACCAGGTGCATGGCGACGACGGTCGAGCGCTCGCGCACGTCGGTCCGGCTGCCGGGCAGGTGCACGCTGCGGGTGATCCGCTGCCCGCCGCGCTCGTGCACCGAGAAGCACACGAGTCCGACGGGCTTCTCGGCCGTCCCCCCTCCCGGGCCCGCGACACCGGTGATTCCAACTCCGAGGTCGGCCTCGAGGCGCTCGAGGGCGCCGTCGGCGAGCGCCTCGGCGACCTCGGTCGACACCGCACCGTGGCGCTCGATGAGGTCGGGATCGACGCCGGCAAGCGCGACCTTGGCCTCGTTGGAGTAGATCACGAGCCCGCCCTTGAAGTAGGCGGAGGAACCGGGCCGCTCGGTCAGGCGCGCCGACATCAGCCCGCCCGTGCACGACTCGGCCACGGCGATCGTGCGGCCGCTGAGGAGAGCGGCGACCTGGTCGTCGATCGTCGTCCCGTCCTCGGAGAACAGGGTGTCGGCGTGACGTTCGCGGACGAAGGCCTCGAACGCCGCGTACGCGGACTCGGCCACCGGCTCGTAGCGGGTCGCGATCTCGATCTCGCCGCGCCGCAGGCACGTGGTCACCTCGAGCGCCGCGAGGTCGATCCCCGCGTCCGCGGCCGCCCGCAGGGTGTCGGCGATCGCCGACTCGGGGATCCCGAACAGGCGCAGGATCCTCGTTGTGTAGGTGGTGGCGTGGGCGGTCGCGGCCCGGAAGGCCTCGGTCCTGAGCGCTCGCTCCCACATCGTGTGGAGCTCGCGCGGCGGCCCGGGGAGCACGACCACGGTGGGGCCCTCGCCCGCGGCGGGCGCAACCACGAGGCCGGGCGCCGTCCCGACGGGGTCGAGCACGGTGGCGCCTTCGGGTATCACCGCCTGCTTGCGGTTGGAGTGGCGGATGGCCTCCGGGTCCAGCCCGGGCCAGCGCTCGAGCATGGGCGCGAGGATCTCCGCGATCCGCGCCTCGAGCGCGGGATCGAGGACCATCTCACGCCCGGAGAAGCGCCCGACGATCTCGGCCGTAAGGTCGTCGGCCGTG
>Ga0302325_10028286_pt1 | contig 11603 bp, 13 predicted proteins | sample Palsa_T0_2_FD_201948 | JGI IMG/M metagenome (GOLD analysis project Ga0302325, IMG submission 201948) | Peat permafrost microbial communities from Stordalen Mire near Abisko, Sweden - Palsa_T0_2 | ecosystem: Environmental > Terrestrial > Soil > Palsa > Peat permafrost | place: Sweden: Abisko... | reverse complement strand
TTAATTCTCGCGAGGTCCGTAGACCCAGCCAGAAAACCCTTTGGCAAATCACTCAAAGACCATGATTTATTCTTGGCTCAGCTCGCCGGTTTGAGAATGGAGATCGAGTCTGCTCGACTTCTCGTGTTGAATGCCGCCGATATGATCGATCGAGTTGGTGCAAAAGGCGCAATGCGACAAATCGCTATGGCCAAGGTACTGCCCCTCCTGCCCTCAATACTAAGACGTAGATTGTCGTGCCTCAGGTTACAGGACGGGTGTTGGACAGGGCTATCCAGGTTTACGGCGCTGAAGGGATGTGTCAGGACCAGTTACTTGCTGAGGCCTATGCTCAGTCTAGGACTCTGCGTATCGCGGACGGTCCAGATGAGGTTCATCAGCTGTATGTCTCTCTATTCAATCGATGCTGATGTGGTAGACAGCTTGGCAGGTACGAAGTCAAGAAGGCGGAGGATGCTAGGAAGAACAATGAGGCGATGAAGAAAAAGCAAAATGCTCTTCTACAGTCTAAAGGATTTAAGGCACGTCTCTAGAAATTGAGGAGTGAAAATGGTAGTTGGTAGTTATTGTGGAAAGTAATATTTTATTTAGCATCGGATGTTTAACGTGACAGAATTTTTCTAGTCATCGGCATTCTGTGCCTGTGAACAGAATTTCAGGACCTCCTCAGTCAGCCTTTTCAATGGGAGAGCCTGGCTTTTTGTCTACCATCGATATCTAAACACAGTCGAATAGCTTTTTCAGACAGATGATTCCCCAAATTGGGAGCCGAGATCTGATCTGATGGTGGATCCAGCCAATTGAAATCCAGACTCGCGGCCCGCGGCTCGCACCACAGCAATCATCACCAGTGAGCGCGGTTCCTGACAACCTCGTCGAACTTATCCACCGGCTCGAACATGTCCCAATCCTTGTCCCTCAACTGCCGGTGACTGCACCAACTAAAATGACAGACTTTACGTCTTCGCTCAAGTCGCGGGTATCCGCCCTCGCAGAAAATGCAAGGGACCTGACGCTGGACTTCGAAGCGGCCTCCGGCTCCCGCTTCTTTGACAACGATGACCAAACAATGAAAGAAGTCCAGACCCTCCTGACAAGTCGTCTTGATCGCGAAAAGCTGGAAGCACTACGAAGACTGGTAGCTGTAAGTCCTCTGCTGGCCCAGTACTAATAGAAGTTGATGTCTCGCGGCACGGATGTGTCTAGCTACTTTGCCTCGGTGGTCCCTTTGATCGCCTCACCGAACCTCGAAATCAAGAAATTGGTGTACATATACCTGCTTCGGTACGCAGAGAGCAATCCCGACCTTGCGTTGATGTCCATTAATACAATCCAAAAGTCGCTGAGCGATAAAAACCAAGTAGTCAGGGCGATGGGATTGCGAGCCATGTCAGGGATCAAAGTGCCTTTAATATCTGGGATTGTGATCCTTGGAATTCGACGGTGTATCACGGACCTGAGTCCCTTTGTACGCAAGACCGCCGCCATTGCAATCATAAAATGCTACGAGTACAATCCATCATGGCGGGGCTTGACTGATCATTAGACTTGATGTTCATTTGAAGGATGATTTAGTACCGATGTTGCAGGCACTGCTGTCGGATCGGATTCCTTCGGTCTTGGCCTCGGCGCTGTCTGCTTGGCTTCATGTTTGTCCTGAGCGGACGGAATTACTACATTGGCCATATCGGCAGATTTGTCGGCTTTTGGTTGAGATGGATGAATGGGGACAACTTGTGGCAATGCGTGTGTTGAGCATTTACGTCCGACGCTGCTTCAATAAACCTGAAGAACCAGTACAACAACAAACGAGTCAGTTTTATGATGACACGTCTTCTGGCTCGGACACAGCTTTAGATCCAGATCTATTGCTTCTATATAAATGCACACTGCAATTATCTCACTCGCGTTCAAGCGCAGTAAGTCCTTGGTCTCGCTTTCCTGATATGTAGGTCATTCTTGCTCTTGCGCGTCTCTTCCACGATATCGCGCCGCCATCATATCTTCCTCCTCTATTACCAAGTCTAATTCGCCTTCTTCGCGTGAGATCATCTCACGTACTCTACCCCGTTCTCTCTACTCTGGCCGTCATCGCCTACCAGAGTCCCGTACCATCCCGATCTAATCGCCTGCTAATATAGTCTCCTCTGACTCCGCATTTACATCTTTTCTATATCAAACCGACCGACAGAACAAATATCGCTCTCCTCAAACTGGATATTCTGATTTCCTCCGTCACGGAATCAACATTATTACCTGTCCTCAGAGAACTAGATCATTATTCAAAGAGTTCTGACCCTGAGATCGTGAAAGAAGCTATTCGTGGCGTCGCACGCTGTGCCATGAAATGTTCTTCGGACAAGGCAGTCAATTTATGTTCCACGATTTTCAAGAGAGCAATCCATTCCCAGAGCGGTATTTCCAAAGTCGTGAGATCAAATTAATATAGATGCACTGAGAACATCTGCGATACTGTCGTTACGAATGTTAATCCAGTTAAATCCGGCGGGATATTCCAAATACATTCACCTCCTCGCTCAATCGACTTCTAAAAGCCACTCATCGTCTGCATGGGCCGAAGTACTGTGGTTAGTCGGCGAACATGCAGCGCACCTCGAAGGCCAGGATGTCGATATCCTACGCATCTCATTACAAGATTTCGCAGACCAGGTAATACCATCCCCTCCTACGTATGGAAATAGCTTACAATGCAAGGACGAAGAAGTCAAATTCCAAATAATAACCCTGGCAGCAAAAATCCACGCGCAACATTTCCCCACAACACCGGATACCGACCCCCTCGATCCCCTCGACCCCCGTCTCCAACAAATCGATCTAATGTATCAATACGCAATGTCCCTAGCTCGCTATGATGTCTCGTATAACTTACGCGACCGCGCTCGGTACTTGAAGAATCTGCAGCTCAATGCCTCTGCTCGGGAATGGCTTTTTGTTCCAAAACCGGTGCCTAAGATGACTGGTTTGGGCGAACGGGGACAGGAGTGGGTACTGGGAAGTGTGGCTCAAGTTGTGGGACGGGAGACAGCGGGGGAGATACCGTTGCCGGAATGGGGGAGTGAGATTCCTGAGGTGGGGGTCAGGGATATTTCGGAACCGGCGAGGGAGGTGGTCGAGACGACTACTGCCCCAGTAATGGGCGCGAGAGTTGGACAGGAGGTTAGGGAGAAGAAGAAGGAGAAGAAAATAATACGGGATTTGGATAAGTTTTATGCTAGTGAGAGTGAGACGGAGGAAGAAGATGAGGAGGAAGATGACGAATATGAAGAAGAGTCAGGGGAGGAGGCGTCGCAGGATCAACGAAGCGAATCTGAGGAGGAAACAGATGAAGACTCTGAAGAAGACAATACTGAACGACTTCCTCTGAACAGAGAATGGAGTTAGAGGATGTAATACAATCAGTCATTGGAATTGAAGAGACTAATATTGTCCGGAAGGGGTTTCCCCATCCCAGTAACCAACACTGGAAAATTCAATGAACACCTTCCAGGGATAGTCAACGACCGATGAGTGGTATCTGCTCTATCGTTATAAATCTGTTCCCTCGCTATGCAATATATGGCTTAATTAAATCCCGTTTCGCCAACTTTTCCAGCATACATCTTATAAACGCCGTGTAATCTTTCCTCCGTCTAGTCACATAATCCTGTCATTAGCTCTCTATTCAAAGATGCTGTACCATATAGTCGGAGATCCTCTGCTCTTCGTCAATGATTTTCATTTTTAGCAGCGCGATATCTCGATCTAGAGCTTTCTTGAGACAAAGTAATTCTTGATTGTCGCCCTTTTTGATGGTTTTCGAGATAAGAGAGGAGTTGACTTGGGATTCTGTTGCGGGGATATTTTCAACGTGGAGTTTCCAGTCCGGAATACGGTTGTCGATGTGAGATTCGAGTGTTGATGATAATTTGTTGAGTTCGTTGAGTTGGGATATTAAGATGGGCAGTGGTCTTTGTGCGACGGCGAGAAGATTGAATCGGATTTCTTCCTCCGCGTACCTTCAGTCAGAAATAGGCCTTACAGAGTAGTGTACCGTTCTATTCGTTCCTGTATTCGAGGAGTTGCTATTTGCAACCACTGCTCATCTGAACAATCACCTACCGTCAATAAAGAACCATGTCGAGATATACCTAATCGCACAGGCTGTCTTCTCATCCCATCGAGCTCCCATACCACACCGTCGACAGGGACATAAGCGATGAAATGAAATGCCTCGTCGTCCTCTCCCTTTGCCTTTCCGCCCCTCCGTTTGGAAGTCGCGGCCTCCATCAACGTGATATCCAGTTCAGCCTGTTCGGATTTCCGTGAAAGAGAATTATGTAGATTCCTCAGAAATGAGAAGTTCGTCAAAGCCAGTCCACGCAACTACCATGAGTTCCGAACCAGGAGTCTGGGTATTGTAAGGTAAATTGGGGGACCCAAGGATGGTACCGATGGACTTAGATCTCTTGTGAATTCCCGAAACTGCGTTAGATGTTCCCCGATATCGAGATTTGAGGTGTTGAGAACGATGTTAAGCAAAGCCAACGAAGCGCAAGCATTGTCTATAACCTGATTCGCGAACCACACATTCTCAGGACACGAGATTTCGACTTCCTCCTCATTAGGATCCTTTCTCCAATTGAACAGGAAAATCAGCCCGTGAACAGGTCTACATCAGCCTGTCAACTCCCCGGAGAAGCTACTTTATATTTTCAAAGGACTCCAGGTCAAGGGAGTAGATTTCGTGGATTTGCGCCGCTTGCACGCCAATGTCCCACAGAAGCTGGTTGAAGATTGCCTTTGCGTCAGTAAATGGCGAAGAAAGGGAGAGGGCAGGTACAGGTTCCGACTCGACGGTGCACCAGCCGGTCCATTCATCGCTGTTTTCAGTCTGGCTCAGAAGAAGGGCTTCTTTCTGTTCGCGGGACATCCACGTCTCGTAGCGGCGCCTGGCCGTGAACTGCCGTTTGTTTGGGTCCGTTGCCCAATCAGTCCGTCGTTATTCCCTAGAAAGGAAAATCTCCGTCTTGGGTAATTAATTTCTGGCGGAAACTGAGTCAAATCTCGAATATCAAAGGATTAGAAAAGGCACCAATTACGCAGTACTGCCTAGACACAAAAGATGGCCACGAACGATACGGAAATGAATGAGCTGGCTGCAAAGTTCAAGGCAACTGGGTTGAACGATAAACAAGCTGCAGAAGCCTTGAAATCGAAACTCATAAGAGCTTCTTTCGATAAACTCATCGACGAGTCTCCAAAAGAGATCCCGCAAAATCCCACCACTGCAGGACTTTTACTGGCTCTGGCAACAGCAACTCAAAAGGGCAGCTATGACAGTCGTCCTAAAATCACTCAAGCCATTATTGATGGGCGTATAAAGTCTGCGAAACAAGTTGAGGGTATTCCTTTCGAGAAGCGTGAGCTGATTGTAGCTGCCGTCGACTATATGAAAACCCATGACAAGATATGGGTGGAGACGGATTTCGAAAATGCATCGGGAATTGGGATCACGGTGACAGAAGGAGAGATCAAGAATATCGTCCAAACTTACATTTCGACGAATAAAGACAAGATCTTGAAAGAGAGATACCTTGCATTACCCCCAACTCTCAAGGAAATGGCCACAAATCCCTTTCTGAAATGGGCGGATGCAAAGTTACGCGCAGAGATTGTCAATAAAGAATTTGAAGCTCTGCTGGGTCCAAAAGACAAGCAACCAGCTGCCCCGGCAAAGAAGAAGGTAATTTCCCGACTCAACACGTTCTTACACAAAGGAACCTGCAGCGGCAAAGAAAGCAGTTGCGACAGAAACCCCAACACAAACCGCACAAGGCATACTATCCAGTATGTTCAGTTCAGGATGGATGGGAAATCTTCATAAACCCGGCGGAAACCCACAAGTCAGACCAGAGTTGATGGAAGAACATCTGCGTGCAACAGGAGGCAAGGTCATTACTCGATTTCCTCCTGAACCGAATGGGTATTTGCATATTGGTCATTCCAAGGCTATTACTGTGAATTTCGGATATGCAAAACATCATGGTGGGCATTGTTATCTACGATACGATGATACCAATCCTGAAGCGGAGGAGGAACAATATTTCACGAGTATCAAGGAGAGTGTTGAGTGGTTGGGATTCGAGCCCTATAAGATCACCTACTCAAGTGATCATTTCCAAAGACTGTATGATCTTGCGGAAGAACTTATCAAGCGTGACAAGGGGTATATTTGTCACTGTACTGGTATTATCTTTTCCTGTATTGTATTAATTATAGCCGAGGAAGTCCACAAAGGCCGAGGAGGCAAAGAGGGCAGGGAAAACCCCCGCTTCGAGTGTATTCACCGCAACCGACCAATTGAAGAATCGCTCCGCGAATTCCGAGCCATGCGAGATGGGAAATATAAACCAAAGGAAGCCTTCCTCAGAATGAAACAAGATATCCTCAATAATCCCAACCCCAACATGTGGGATCTCACTGCCTATCGCGTCCTGGAACATCCCCACCACCGCACCGGATCGACCTGGCGCGTCTACCCAACCTACGATTTCACACACTGTCTCTGCGACTCCTTTGAGAATATCACCCATTCCCTCTGCACGACAGAATTTGCTTTGGCCAGAGAGAGTTATGAGTGGCTTTGCGATGCATTGGGCGTATTCAAACCTGCTCAACGGGAGTATGGACGCTTAAACCTGAGCGGAACGATCATGAGTAAACGCAAGATTCTGAAACTCGTGCACGGGGGATATGTTCGAGGATGGGATGATCCGAGATTGTATACTCTTGTTGCCATCAGACGAAGAGGGATCCCACCTGGTGCGATCTTATCCTTTGTGGGACAACTTGGTGTAACACCTGCATATACGACCATCGATATTGTGAAATTCGAAACTATCATTCGTGGATACATGGAGAATATCGTCCCGCGTCTAATGATGGTTCTTGATCCTGTTCTTGTTATTCTCGAGAACGTACCGGATGACTTCCACCAAGACGTTACTCTCCCTTACAAGAAAGGCGATCCGTCTTATGGCGAACATACCGTTCCATTCACAAAGCGCCTCTACATCGAACGAGACGATTTCAGAATCGATCCACCAAAGGACTACAACCGTCTCTCTCCCAATGGAGTGGTCGGGCTCTTCAACGCTGACTTCCCCATCCAAGCAACCTCATATACCGCCGACTCGACTGGACGAGTCACTGAAATTCGCGCCAAACTCCTAAACTCCGGCCCCAAAGTCAAAGCAAAAGCCTATGTCCACTGGGTAGCCGACTCACCAAAGGACTCCTCACCCGTAAAACTCAAACAAGTCCGTCTCTTCAAACAACTCTTCAAATCCGAGAATCCCGACTCCAATCCCGAAGGATTTCTCGCGGACTTGGATCCCCATTCCGAGGAGTGTTACGAGAACGCCTTGATTGAGATTGGGTTTCAAGAGATTAGGAAGAACTCCCCCTGGAGGGAGAACGAGGGCGGTGTGCCTGAGGAGAGAGGCAGGCCCGAGACGGTCAGGTTTCAAGCGATGAGGACAGGGTACTTTTGTATGGATAAGGATAGTACCGAGGACGAGTTCATCTTAAATAGGATCGTTGGGTTGAAACAAGATGCAGGGTTTTAGGTAGTGGTCATGGCTGCTGAACGTGGGTTTGCGTTGCGGGCGTCAGATATCATCAAGATGAGCATCGTTAGAGTAAAGCAATGAGAATATTTCGATCGCTATAAGGGGGTGTTTGATGTTTTCAATTAACAAGACTGTTGGCGTCGTCGGTCATATGGATAAAATTCATCCAAGATGTCAAGATATACTGGCAGCGTATGTAATTCAGTTTCACTTTGTTTTTACAGGTGTTTCTTAACAAAGAGTAAGAATACTCACTGCACAGCACGGCGAGGTACCGGAACACAACTTCACCTGTGCAGTCTTAACCCTTGCAATTTTGGATGTCCGCGAACATTTGGAAAAAGGAAGATTGTTTTGTCCAATCCAGACTCCCATGCCAAGGATTCGATAGAAGGTCCACAACCAGCATCATCTAGGAACGAACTCGAGAGGCCAGTAAATGAAGTTCAGAGGGACCAAGTGCCACTTGGGGGAGGACACAGCATCAACACCGAGTCAAACACCCTGCCCAACCCTGACAAGCATGAATCGAGCAAAAACAGACATCCAGTAAACACCGAAATCGTTGTCGGAGGAGCCAAAGTGAAGTAGACAGAAATATCATGGATACCCGCGATTTTGCATTGCGTATATGAATCTAAAAGACAAGAGCAGCACCCTTCGTCTTCTTCTCACCACCCAACTCGAAATGCTTGCATCGTTTCAACGGCAACTGTGCCCGGTACTTGCACTCATTACATTCCAAACGCAACACAACCTTCTTTGTTGTCTTGGCCTACACAATATTAGCCCACTTGTATCCCCGATGTCGAAATACCTTCTTGTGGAACACGGGTTTGGTCTGACCACCGTAACCGCTTTGTTTCCTGTCGTAACGTCGTTTTCCCTGATATATCAGCGGTGTTCGTGGGTTGTGAGTGGGATTGGGGACGCGTGGAAGGCAGATACCTGAGCGAAGACACTGGCCTTGCCGGTCTTGTACTGTGTTACTTTGTGGACGGTATGTTTTCTGCAGGCTTTGCCCTTGCAGTAGGTACGGCGGGTCTTTGGAACGTTGACTACGGGTTAGCAATGGATAGCGTGTCTGGTAAAAGTACCCATGGCGATGAGAGGCTTGTCGGTCGCTGGTTGAGGTCGATGATCAACTGCTGCAGCCTTCGGGGTGTGACTGCGTTGATAACCCTCATTCGGAGAACCCTAAATTCTAATGCCCGCATTTCAGATCATCAAGCGTCAGATGCACCACCAGACCGTAGACGACGACACTGCCCGCGCTCGACGCACAAGAGACTTGCAGCCCCGTTACATACAACTATTATCCTTTATTTTCAGAACCAATGCTGGTGCAGCTTTTATGTTATTGCTACTTGCACGGCTGCCGACCGGCGAGGCCATCTGATTGAACGCGACTTTGCTTTGTTGCGTTCACTAGTCTTGTTTCACGTCAGTGTATCATTAACATGAGAAATTCAATGATCGGGCTATTTTTGCTTTTCAGGATCATGGCATGAGCAATCCGTGATAGATTTTAGTATAGATTTTTACATTTGCGACAGATGGGGATCAGTTACGTGAACGCGTTGCAATCAAAATTCTGCGCTGACCTCGCGTGAATCCTGGCCAGTGTCGTCGTCAACCATGGCAGACAAACCAACGCAGTTTGACAATGTTTTCCTCAACCTCTCCAAACACCGCGGCCGTCTCCGTCTGCACTCCTCTGGGCTGGGCTGGAAATCCTCTGATCCCTCGCAAAAAGACCCCTACACCATTCCTGCAAGTGACATCCGTCGCGCAATCTGGTCGCACGCCTCCCGGGGCTACTCTCTCAAATTCATCCTGCGAAACGGCTCTACCGTCGTGGCGGATGGCTTCGAGGAGGGCCAGCACGAGAAAGTGGAAAAGGCGATGAAGGAGCATTTTAATGTGGCTTTGGAGAATCGGGAGCATTCTCTGAAGGGCTGGAATTGGGGCAAGGCCAAGTTTGAGGGAAATGAGCTCGTTTTTCAGGTCGGCACGAGGAGCGCGTTCGAAGTGCCCCTGGGGAAAGTAACGAACACGAATCTTGTGGGAAAGACGGAAGTTGCTGTGGAATTTGCGTTGGATAAGGAAGGGAAGAAGGAATATGACGTGGGCGACGAGCTCGTGGAAATGAGATTCTATGTTCCTGGGATGAAGGAGAAGGACAAAGAAGGCAGTGATGCTGATGAGGAAAAGGATGATGAAGAAGAACCTGAAGAGATCACCGCCGCTTCCGTACTAGATCTCCCAGGTATTGGGCTGACGTTAGGATTTCTACGAGACATTGAAGGACAAAGCCTCGATCGGAGAAATCGCCGGCGAGTCCATAGTTACTTTCACTTCCCAACTTCTTACTACACCACGAGGACGGTACGATATCGACATGTATGCCACATTCCTCCGACTTCGAGGGAAAACCTACGATTACAAGATCAACTACGAACAAGTTGTCAAATTGTTCTTGCTTCCGAAACCCGACGATGCTCATGTGATGTTTGTGGTGGGCGTGGATCCTCCCTTACGACAAGGACAGACTAGATATCCGTTCCTTGTGATCCAATTTACTCGCGAGGAAGATATGGAGGTTGAACTGAATATAGAAGAGTTGTTTCCCAAACCGACGTTGGTCTGATTGTAGTGATGTATATCAACAGGAGTATGCCTCGAGATTAAAGCAATCGTATGATGCCCCAGCATATGATGTTGTGTCGTCAATATTCCGAGGACTGACGGGTCGCAAAATTATTGTACCAGGAGCATTCTCAAGTCATGTCAACCAACCGGGAGTTAAATGTGCTCTCAAAGCCAGCGAAGGCATCTTATATCCTCTCGAAAAGTACCACTTTCTCTACTCATTCTAACGTAGATACCTTCTCTTTGTTCCTAAACCCACTATTCTCATCGATCTGGATGACATTGAACATGTCACTTTCTCACGGTACATCCCGCGCACATCAGACTAATCATAGTGTCGCGGCTAGCGTCCAAGCAACACGGACATTCGACCTCACGATAGAACTCGGCGGGACAAGTCACGCATTCCTCAACCTCAACAGGGAAGAACAAAAGAACCTGGAACCCTACTTCAAATCCAAGAAGATCCGAATTAGGAATGATCTCAACGACAACTCTGAAGATCTCCTCAAGAAAGCACTGGCAGACGAATCAGACTCGGAACTAGACGAGCCCAGTAGTGATGACGAGGGGGACAGACCTGCTGCAGATGATGAGGATAGTGAGGAGGATGAAGATTTCGAGGAGGATAGTGATGATGAGGATGTTGCGGAGGAGTATGATGAGAACGCCAAGGGCAGTGACTCGGATGGGGATGCTGGTTCGGGAGGAGAGGGTGATGACGACGATATGGATGTGGATGACGATGACGAAGAGGACGAGGAAGAACGGCCGGCTAAGAAAGCCAAGACCAAGAAATAGGGTAGTTGATGGCATATATTGATGATGAGAGCGGTTATCTATTGTAAATCGAACAAGTTGGAACCCAATTTTCAAGTCCAGTTATCCGAAGACATTAATTTTCCAACACTTGGCGAAGCGTGAGAAGGTGTGTCATAATTGCTTCTAAACTCGTGTCCACCTGGTATCCAAGACCTTGAAGGAAATAAACTACTCTAAATCACTTATATCGTCATGGAGGTGCAAATTCGAACATTTGCCAGGCCTCGAGTATTAGTAGACCGTTTTATTCGAGCTCTCTTCCGTTATGAAAGAGAGATAACCCGCCCTCTCCCCGGCCAGTTCAATACACTTCTTGATATCCTCTCTCTTCAAATCATTCCCACTCTTATACAAATACCGTAACCGCCGTTACAGATCAACAGCCACAATCACTGTCTCTGTAGCCAAACTCTCTTCCTCCTCATCCGGGTCAGCAAGGACATATTTCCCCTGATCCATTCCCACAAACGAACACACATACACGTTTTCTCCCTGAAA
>Ga0302325_10028285_pt1 | contig 11603 bp, 7 predicted proteins | sample Palsa_T0_2_FD_201948 | JGI IMG/M metagenome (GOLD analysis project Ga0302325, IMG submission 201948) | Peat permafrost microbial communities from Stordalen Mire near Abisko, Sweden - Palsa_T0_2 | ecosystem: Environmental > Terrestrial > Soil > Palsa > Peat permafrost | place: Sweden: Abisko... | reverse complement strand
TGTCGGGAGACCAGACGACGTAGGTCGCCGCGTGGTCGACCCAGTCGCCGAAAGGCACCAGCGCCCGGTCGATGGGGACGCCCAGCTCGACGAGGATGTCCATGACGGCCTTTGTCCCCTGCGCGCGCGTGCCATAGCTGTCGGCCCCCAGGCCGCCCTGGTCGAGAGGTTGCAGCGCGGTCCACACCGCGCCCAGGATCGATACGACAGCCAGGACGATCAGCACCGTGATGACGTTACGCGCCGTGAGCATGGGGCCTCCCGGGGCTTGCGCCGCGAATCAGGGTGTGGGCCTGCAGACACGTTTCATAATCCGCCGCGCTGCAACTCGCCCCGCCGTACCACTTGACGTCGATCAGGTCGACGAACCGCTGCAGCGCCTCATGGACGGCCGAATGCTGGTAGCGGCGGAGCCACTCGCGGTTGGTAAGCCCCGGACGGGCTTTGCGGCTCTCGCTTTGCTCCAATCGCAACAAGCTGGCGCGAAACAGGAGACGGATCGCGGTGATGTAGTCGCGGCTGCGAGCCGCCTCTGCGGCCTGCTGCTCGAAGGCTCGGGGATCGGGCGCAGCGCGCTGGAGTTCGTCGATGTTGGCGTTCCGCGCACGGTCGGTGAGCACGGTCTTGAACGTGTAAAAGATGTGCCACAGAAGCGCGATCAACAAAATCGTCAGCACGATGATGAAGAGCACGGCCAGGATGGGCGAGACGTCCCAGACCGCGGCGAAAAACCTGAAGATGGGGCCCAGCACCCGCGCCAGGAACCGCAGCAGGATATCGAGTAAACTGAAGCCGTGGCCGGCGGACCTTTCCAACTGGAATTCGGGCCGCTGGACGACTTCCTCCGCCGTGCGACGGATCGTCGCCGGGTCCGCGAGCGCCGCGCGCTGCTGGGTGATCGTGGCAAGCAAGAGGTGCATGTGCGTCGAGCGCGGCCGCGGCAACATGCGGCCGACAGAAAGTCAGTTGTCAACTTCCAATTGCGGCAAGTCGGGATCGTCCCTGCCAACGGCATCGGCCAGCATCGTGAGGTCGAAATGCTCCGACTTCGAGCGACAAGAGAAATAGAACACCACCCAGACCGCACTATGAATGACGAAACCCACGGCCCCCAGCACGGAGTTAACGACCGCGCCGAGCTCCCTTTGTGGAAGCAGATTCCCCATGGCGCCAATCGCTGTCTGAATGAGCACGAGAATCAGCCAGAGTAAAAACCCCGTCAAAAGATTTCCCTGCATCAGCCGCCAACTTCGCTTCAGCGCCGGGATAAAATAAAGTCCCTCGATCACCACGATTGGCGTTGCGAGAGAGAACAACAGCGTCAGGACGAGGCCAGGCACATAACAGCAGCAAAGGCCGGGCAGGATCGCCAGATAGGCGATGAACACCGTTCCCAGCAAGGGAAACAGGATTCGCGCCGCTCGCCGGTACGCGGCGCCGATGCTGATGGGCTGATCCAAATACTCGCAGGCCACCGCCTGGATGATCGCCGCATGCGTGAGTGGATAGACAAGCGATAAACCTGCCAATAAACCTGCCAGAACAATGCCCACGACGCTGGTTAGAAAAACAATCAACTGGTGCACTTCTTCGTGCGTGAGCTGTTTTGGATCCTGCGGAGAGAATTGCGGGACCAACCAGATTATCGAAAAGTTCATGACCAGGTTCAAGGGAATCAGCATCGCGGCCGTGATGCCCAGCAGCATCGCGAAATGATTCTTCATCAGGGCGATCCCCTGGTCGAGAATCTTCCCGATCGTCAGTTCGCCGATTTCGTAACGCACGAGGGTTCTCCCAAGCGACGCGCCACTGCAGGACTGTCCACGAATCGGGGCGGCGGCGCGGACAGAACTTGCGGGTCTTCAAGCCACCGCTTCGAGCGATTATCGTAACCCCTGTCGGTCGAACAGTTAAGTACGATTGCCAAAACTTACCTGTTTCCTGCCCGCGAGCATCGACGAGCCATCGGCGCCGAGTCTGCGACCGAGCTGCGAGTTGCCCTGCGGCTATAATCCGGTCATCAGCAGAGAATCGCGGAGTCAGCGACATGTCGCAGCCGTTGGAAGACTACGGATTGATCGGCGATTGCCACACCGCGGCGCTGGTCTCGCGCGGCGGGTCGGTCGATTGGCTCTGTCTTCCCGACTTCGATTCTCCGGCCTGCTTTGCGGCGTTGCTCGGAAGCAGCCAGAACGGCCGTTGGCGGATAGCGCCCGAGCGGGAAACCGCGCCTGCAAAGCGAAATTACCGCGGCGACACCCTGATTTTGGAAACGCACTTCAAAACGCCCCAGGGCGAAGTCACGCTCGTCGATTGCATGTCGCCGCGGAGCGAGCGCGTCGACCTGGTGCGTCTGGTCGAGGGCAAACGTGGCCGAGTGCGAATGAAGATGGAGTTGGCCATCCGATTTGACTATGGATCGATCGTGCCTTGGGTTCGTCGCACCGAGGGCGGCATTCACGCCGTCGCCGGCCCCAATGCGCTCTTGCTGCAAACGCCGGTCGACTTGCGGGGCCGCGGCCTGACCACCGTCGCCGATTTCACGGTTTCAGCCGGCGAAGAAATCCCCTTCGTGATCACCTGGTATCCGTCGCACCAGAAGCCCCCCAAGGCCTGTGACCCGATAAAATCCGTTCACGCGACCGAGGACTGGTGGCGCAAATGGAGCAAACGCTGCCGCTACGAGGGACCGTGGCGCGACGCCGTCGTGCGGTCGTTGATCACGCTCAAGGCGCTGACCTACGCTCCCACCGGCGGCATCGTCGCCGCGCCCACGACGTCGCTGCCGGAGCAGATCGGAGGCCCAAGAAACTGGGACTATCGCTATTGCTGGCTGCGCGACGCGACCTTCACGCTGTATGCGCTGCTGGCGTCCGGCTACGACGCCGAGGCGGCCGCATGGCGCGACTGGCTGTTGCGCGCCGCGGCCGGAGTCCCCTCCGAACTGCAAATCATGTACGGCATCTCCGGGACCCGCCGGCTCACCGAGATGGAACTGGACTGGCTTGGCGGTTACGAAGACTCGCGCCCCGTGCGCGTCGGAAACGCGGCCTCGCGGCAATTCCAGTTGGACGTTTACGGCGAAGTGGCGGACATGCTGTTTCAATGCCGCCGCTCAGGGCTGGAGACCGAAGCGGCGGCCTGGCAGCTCGAAAAAGCGTTGCTCCGGTTTCTGGAAACCGCCTGGGAGCAGCCCGACGAGGGCATTTGGGAAGTCCGCGGTCCGCGCCGCCACTTTACGCATTCCAAGGTGATGGCCTGGGTGGCCTTCGATCGCGCGATCAAGGCGGCCGAAAAATTCCACATGGCCGGCCCCGTCGATCGTTGGCGAAAGGAGCGCCGTCGGATCCACCGGCAGGTCTGCGAAAGCGGCTTCGACGCGAACCTGGGCTCCTTCGTGCAGTTCTACGGCTCCCGGCATTTGGATGCCAGCCTGCTGATGATCCCCTTGGTCGGCTTCCTCAAGGCGGACGACCCGCGCGTCGTGGGCACCGTCAACGCGATCCAGCAGCAATTGATGCGCAGTGGCTTTGTCGAGCGCTACTCCACCGAGAGCGGCGTGGATGGCTTGCCGCCGGGCGAGGGCACGTTTTTACCCTGTTCCTTCTGGCTCGTCGACAACCTGGCCTTGATGGGACGACGCGAGGAAGCCGAGCGGCTGTTCGAACGGCTGTTGGGCGTCCGCAACGATCTGGGGTTGCTCGCGGAAGAGTACGATGCACAGCGGTCACGCCTGGTGGGCAACTTTCCGCAGGCGTTTTCCCACGTCGGACTGGTCAACACGGCGCGAAATCTTTCGCAACACGACGGCCCGGCGCATCACCGGCAACAAAGCTGACAAACGACAGCCGGGGCCCGCCTCAGGCCCCACGACAGGTCCGAAAAAACCCGGAATACGACAATTGACCGACCGAGGCGCAACAGATTGCCCGGTTTGACCTATAATGGGGCCGGGCGACGTAAGACCGTGCTCCGTGACTTGTCCGCACTCGTAATTCCCAAGCGAGATTCAAAGTGCCTATTGCGGTCACCTGCAATCAGTGCCAATTCACCGTCACGGTCAAGGACGAGCTGGCGGGCAAGCAGGGCAAGTGTCCCAAGTGCCGGTCGATCATGATCGTTTCCCCCACCACCCGGACCACGCAGCGCGCCGCCGACCCGTCGCCGACCGCGCCGCTATCGAGAACCGCCGTCGCCCGGCCGACGAGTGACGTTGCTTCGGCTGCCGGACCGGCCGCGCGCGCCATTCAATCGGCTACGACCAGCGAGCGGCGGCCAAGGTCGCCCGGCGCGACCGCGGTGACTCCGACGGCGCCTGTCCCGCTGGGTCGCGATCAAGCGCTGGCTCAGGTTTTGGCCGGCTTTCACGGCGAGATTCCGCAGCGCGGCCCTACGCCCACGTACCTGCTGGGCATTTTGCTCACCAGCCTGTTCATGGTCGCTTTGCCCGTGATTTACGTCGCTTTGATCGCGGTCGCCTGCTGGGGCGTTTACCTGCACATGGTCCACGACGTGGGCCTCCTGAACCTGGTTCATAGCGGCTGGGGAGCGGTCACGATGCTGCTCGTTTATCTGTCGCCGCTGTTCGTGGGCGGAATCCTGCTGGTGTTCATGATCAAGCCCTTGTTTGCCCGGCCGGCCCACGGCCGCCGCACGCGATCGTTCACCCGCAACGCGGAACCGGTGCTGTTTGCCCTGGTCGATAAAATCTGCGCGGTCGTCAACGCACCGGTTCCCAAGCGGATCGACGTCAATTGCGACGTCAACGCATCGGCCAGTTTCCGCCGTGGCTGGCTGAGCGCAATCGTGGGCAACGATCTCGTGCTCACGATCGGCATGCCGCTGGCCTCGGGGCTGAGCGTGCAGCAGTTCGCGGGCGTGCTGGCCCACGAGTTCGGCCATTTCAGCCAAGGCGCTGGCATGCGGCTGACCTATGTCATCCGCTCGATCAATTTCTGGTTCTTGCGTGTCGTGTATCAGCGCGACTCTTGGGACCAATGGCTGGCAAATTCCGCCCGGGGAGTCGACCTGCGGGTGGCCTGGGTGCTGTACCTGGCGCAGCTCTGCGTCTGGTTGGTGCGCCAGTTGCTCTGGGCGCTGATGATGCTCGGCCACGTCGTGACGGGATTCATGCTGCGGCAGATGGAATTCGACGCCGACCGCTATGAGGCACATCTGGCGGGGAGCGATACCTTCGAATCGACCGCGCGGCAGTTGATGCTCTTGAGCGTGGCCTATCAAGGCGCGCAATCGGACGCCGGTTTGTTTTATCGCGAAGGCCGGCTGCCCGACAACCTGCCCAAGCTGATGGTCGCCAACATCAAGCAGATCCCGGAGGAAGCGCGGTCGAAACTCAACGAGGTCATCGAGACCTCGAAGACCGGATGGTTCGACAGCCATCCGGCGAACAAGGATCGGATCGCGGCGGCCCAGGAATTGAATGCCGCGGGCGTCTTTCACAGCACGCTACCGGCCCGCGTGCTCTTCAGCGATTTTGTCGCCACTTCGCGCGGCGTGACCTACGACTTTTATTGCGGCATTTTTGGCAGTCGCCTCAAGCCGGACGAGTTGCATCCGGTGGACGACTTGATCCAGCGGCGAGGCCAGGACCAGCAGGCGGGCGAGGCGCGTAAACGCTTCTTCGGCGGGCTGTTCAACACCTTGCGGCCCTGGCCCCTGACATTTAACTTCCCGACGGCTCCGGAGAATGCCGCCGCCACCAAGCAGCAGTTGGACGCCGCGCGGCGGGAGATGCTCGCCGCCGCCCCGGCCTATCGGACGGCATTCGCGTCCTATGACGATGCCGACACCACCATCGTGCAGTCGCAGCAACTCGCCAGGCTGATGACGGCCCGGGTGCGCATCCAGCGCGATCATTTCCAGCGGCAGTACGCCTCCGAGGTCGAGTGCCGCGAAGCTCGAGACATGGCCGCCGGCACGCAGTCGCAGCTCGCCGCGCGATTGGAGCCGTTCGAAGTCTCGGCCGGCGCGCGGCTGTGCGCGGCGATCGAGCTGCTGCACGAGCCGCGCGTGGGCAGCCGCATCGCCGCTTGCGATCGCAAGCGGAACGAGTGTAGCGACCTGCTGCCGCTGGTCTCGAAGATCCAGTACGGCCTGCCGGAAATCCTCGAGCTGCGCAACGCCCACGCGGTGCTCGCGGCGCTCGGCGGACATTTACAGGGGAACGAAAAGAACGAATCGCTCCGGGCGCGGATTCGGGCCGCCATGGACCTCGTACGCGAGCGGCTGCTGTCGGTCCGCGCCTCCTTTTTCCACATCCCTTATCCGTTCGAGCACGCCAAGGAGCATCTGACGGTGGGCGAGTTTCTGCTGGCAGAGGTGCCGATGTCCGACGATCTGGGCGCGATCTACCGGGCGTCCGATTCGCTGTTCGCCGGCGTCATGTCCTTGTACGTCCGCACCATCGACCGCCTCTGCCTGATCGCCGAAGAGGTGGAAGCCGTCGTGGGCTTTCAGCCGCTCGACTTTCCCGCGGCAAGCTGACGACGCCCGGGCTGGCTCGCTCCGCCGGACTGGAAGCTCGCGGTGTCATGCCGAGGCTTTGCGGGCCGACTCAAAGGCGATCGCCAGGCACTGCTTGACGTCGTCGATCGGGTCGTTGGGCTTTTCCTCATACTCCAGCGACAAGCACCCGTCCGCCGGGAAGTCGACCTTGCGCAGCGCCTCGAAGACGCCGTCCACGTCCAAGTGTCCCTTGCCCAGAATGACGCCTTGCGTCTTGGCCTTTTGCTCGGCAAAATCCTTCAAGTGCACGCCGTACAGCCGGCCTTTGAAGAGATGGATGGCCCGCACCGGGTCTTCGCCCGAGCGAATGTAATGCCCCAGATCGGCGCAGGCGCCAATCAACGGATGGTGTCCCTTGATGGCCGTCAGCACGTCGGCGATTTTGTCATAGCGCGCGCCGGGGCCGTGATTGTGGATGGCGATGCGGATCTGGTATTCCTCGACGAGCTTGTCGAGGCTGTCGAACGAGTCTTCGGTTGGATCGGCCGAGAGGTTGCGGATGCCCGCCTGCTTGGCAAACTCGAAATAGCGGCGGTTCGCTGCGTGGTCTTTGGTGTACGGATCGACGCCGTGTCCGAGGATCTTGATGCCGCGGTCGGCGGCGTTCTTGCGGATGGCCGCGATCACGTCGGGGGGCGAATCGAACTTGAAGTGCGCGTTGAAGAATTCGATGCTGCCCAACCCGAGCCCTTCGGTCAGTTCGAGCACCTTTTCGACCGGGAAATTGCGGAGCGTGTAGCTTTGCAGGCCGATCAGGAAGCGATTCTGCGCGGCCTTGCCCTGGGCGGCGCGTGCGGCCAGGGTTCGTCCGAGAAAAACCGCGCCGGCCGCGGCCGTGGTTCGTTGCAAGAAATTCCGTCTCGACCAGGCGTGGGGCATGGGTGCTCCTCGAATTCTCTGAAAGATTGGGGGAATGCTGCGTCACATTCTACTTTGCCGATGGCGCCGGCACCAGGAAAAAGCCCGGCCCTACTGACCCGGAGCGACCGCGACAGACGGCGCTCAGCAGCGGCCTCTCGACAGGAGACTTTGCCAACGGCTGTCATTGAGCCGCCATCAGCACTCCCCTATAATCTCAAGCAGGCTCATTTCCGCGGAATCGTCACTCCCATGCTCAAGATTCTCGGCTCCGCCAAGAGACTCTGCGATTCGCTCTCGCGGCGCGAGATGTTGCGCGTCGGCGGGTTGGGCATGTTCTCGCTGGGCCTCGCCGATCTGCTGGGCTTGCAGCACTTGCAGGCGGCAGACAAACCTGCCACGCCCGCCAGCTTCGGCCGCGCCAAGCGGATCATTCTTTTATACCTCTACGGCGCCGCCTCGCAACACGAGACGTTCGATCCGAAACCCGAGGCCCCCGCGGAAATCCGGGGCATCTTCAAGCCGATCGCCACGTCCATCCCCGGCTTTCGCATCTGCGAGCACCTGCCGCAGATCGCCAAAATCGCCGACCGGCTGACGTTCATCCGCTCGATGACGCACCCCTACAACATCCATTCGGCGGCCTACACGCTGACCGGGATCGATAAAGTCGACATCCCGATGGAGCTCAATCCCTACGACTCCCGCCATTGGCCGTTCTTCGGCAGCGTGCTGGACTATCTCGCGCAGCGCAAGCCGGGCGGCGCACCCACGCCGGAAATGCCCCGAAACCTGAGCTTGCCCTTCCGCTTCAGCAGCCGTTGCGCCGAGTTCAAACGGGGCGGCCCGTACGGGGGCTTTCTGGGCCGCGCTTACGATCCCGTGTGCACCGAATTCGAGGGGGACGCCTCGAGCACGGTGCTCCGCTGGCGCGGCGAAAGCGACCAGCCGGTTGCCGATCCCTATTTGGGCATCGAGCCCGAAAGTCGCTTGTTGCTCTCCAATGCCGCGAACCTGGGACCCGACATGACGCTCGACCGGCTGGACCGCCGACGCGGCTTGCTGGCGCAGCTCGACGACAGCCGGCGGCAATTCGAGCGTTCGGCGGATACTCGCAGCATGGACCGATTCCGCGAAATGGCTTACCGCCTGGTGAGCTCGGAAAAAATCCGCGGCGCCTTGGACCTGTCCAAGGAACCGCTCAGCCGGCGCGAGGGCTACGGCATGAATCTGTTCGGCCAGGCCACGCTGGCGGGACGCCGGCTGTTGGAGGCCGGCGCCACCCTGGTCACCGTCTTTTGGGATGAAATTCAGACCGCCAATTCGGCCTGGGACACGCATTTCAGCCATTTCGAGCGCTTGGAAACGGAACTGCTACCGGGACTCGACCACGCGTTGGCCGCGCTGGTGCTCGATCTCGAAGAGCGCGGCATGCTGGACGACACGCTGGTCCTGTGCCTGACCGAACATGGGCGGACGCCCAAACTTTCGCAGACCATCCGCGGAGCGGGGCGCGACCATTGGTCGAACACCTATTGCGGCGTGCTGGCCGGCGGCGGCATCTCGCGCGGCAAAGTCATCGGAGCCTCGGACAAGCAGGGGGCCTACGTCAAGGAAGACCCGATCAGTCCCAAAGACGTCCTGGCCACGATGTATCACGTCATGGGCATCGACCATCGACTGACGATTCCCGACCGTTTCAACCGTCCCTTCCCGCTCGTTTCCGAGGGGGAAGTCGTGCACCACATGTTAGGATGATGACGGCATGGCCGACGGACGTGTCGCAAACTTCCTGACGTCGAATCGGAGGCAAGGCATGAGGATCTCCCCGCATTCACCCGTGCGACGATTCCGTCCCAGAAGGCCCGTGGCGGTTTTCGCCCAAATTGCCGTCCTGGCAATGTGGTTTCTCGTTTCAACCTGCGCCGCGGAAGACCCGAAGCTGATCGACTTCGGAACCGACGCCAACGGCAAGCCGATCTCCTGGAGGCAAGCCAAGCCGGCCAATCAGGACACGGCCGGCACCGATACGGAGATCGTGAAGGTTGACGAAAAGGGGCGGCTGCACATGACCTTTCACGAGGGAGTGGACACCATCGAACTGACAGCCTCCAGCACCGACGGCTTCGGTTCGAATGCGAAGCAGACGCCTTGGATCGAGTGGTGCTGGATGGATCAGACGCCCGGCGGCCGAACTCCCAACATCGATATGTTTGCCGAAGATACTCGACCCGGAAAGCTCGACAACCGCGTGATCGTCGGGTCGCTGTGGCGCTGGGGAGTTTTGGCGTTTATCCGCGCCACCGGAGAGGACCTCGACGTCGACGAGCAGACTTTCGACGGGATTGGAGAACGCGGCAACGGAAACACGCACACGATCCGGGTAGGCAAGACCGCCGACGGCGCGCAGTGGTTCAACTTCGACGGCCAGCAGATGAAGTCGGTCTACCTGAAGGGCGTGCTCGAGCGCGATCATAGCGTCTGGAACGCGCTGATCCTCCGCGTCCGCGGCGGGGCTGCGGGCGACGAGTTTGTCTTTACATCCTTGAAGATGGGATCCAACTTCGAGGCGCCCGAGGCAGACGCCAAAACGGGCGCTGCTGCAGATGACGATGCAGGGGCCCCAGCGCCGGCCGCGGATAAAGCTCCGGAACCGGCCAAAACCGCCGACGCCGTCAAAAGGCCTCAGCCGGTGCCCGCTCCAGCCGAGACGCCGGCGCCGCCCGAGAACCGGAAAGCGGCCGATGCAGTTGGCGCCCCGGCGCCGGCCGCCAAAGCCGCGCCGCCGTCGGCAAAGTTGGAATCTCCCGCGCCGCCGGACGAGACTTCCGTGTCAGCCGAACCGCCGGCTGCGGTGGACACGGAGGCTTCGAGGGATGCATCGGTTCCGGTCGAGACGTCCGCGCCGGCCAAGGCTTCGCCGCCGGCCGAAACTTCCGCGCCGGCCGAAACGCCGGCACCGCCCGTCAAACCGACTCGTCAGCCGCTTGTGTTTGGAACCAACGCGCATCGAGGACCGATCACTTGGACGCTCGTTCAGCCGGCCGACCCCAGCCGGGGCTCTGCCCACGTGGATGACCAGGGACGCCTGCATCTGACGTTTGCCCCGCAAGGCCAGGGTACGCCGGCCGCCGCGATCGAGTTGCGCGCGACCGACAAGCATTTCTTCGGGGCTTATGAGAACACCACGCCTTGGATCGAGTGGTCGTGGATTGACGACAACATCGGCAAGCGGACACCGAACATCGATCTGTTTGCTCAGGACACCCGGCCTGGCAAGCGGGAGAACCGCGTGGTAGGTGGATCGTACCTCGGCGGAGGCATCGTGGGCGGGATCCGCGTTCTCGGGTCGGGGGGCGGAATTCTCGAGGAAGGGGTTGCCGGAAAGCCGGGACGCAAGAACGGCGCTGGGCACACGTTACGCGTGGGCAAAGAGGGGGACGGCACACTCTGGTTCATCGCCGACGGCAGTCCCGTTGCCTCCGCTTTCCTGAAACAAGAGCTGGAAGAAGACCATAGCGCCTGGAACACGCTCACGATCCGCGTTCGCGACGGCGGCCCCGGCGACGATTTCGTGTTCACCTCGCTGAAAATGGGGGAGTTGTTCGAAGCCCCCATGCCGCACGACAACACGGCCGCGAAAGCGCCCCCGCCCGCGCCCCTGCCCAACGCATGGAATCAACCCAAGGCGGCCCCGCCCCCTCCGCCTCCCAGCGACTTTTCGGCGAGCCGCGTCATCGCCTTCGGCGCAATCTTCGGCGTGGGCGTCGTGTTGCTGCTGGTGTTTGCCTTGCGCGGCCGCTGACCATGTCGCGCCGCGGGCCAGAGAGCGTCCGCAAACGCCCGACCGTTGTGATGAGCGCATTAGGGGTAGAGATCGATTTCGACGTAGTTGGGGTCTTCTAACTTCGTCAGGTCGACCAGTTGGCTCGTGCTGCGATTGCTCAAATGCCGGTGCAAAGTCACGTCGATCTCGTAAATGATGCTATGCACTGAGCCGTCGCAGAAGACCATGTTGAACGTGGTGGCGTGCGCGCTGCCAAACGTGAATTGCGACATGTTGAACTGCGCCTCGGGCGTGATGTTATAGGTGTCGATCGGCTCATCGACCATCGGCGGAAGCGGCACACTCCAGTACCTGGCCACTCGGGTAATGTCGTCGTCGCTGCCGGTGTACATCGACGCGTTGTCGCCGACGAAGCCGCCGTCTTCGTAGTGGG
>Ga0302325_10028284_pt1 | contig 11603 bp, 10 predicted proteins | sample Palsa_T0_2_FD_201948 | JGI IMG/M metagenome (GOLD analysis project Ga0302325, IMG submission 201948) | Peat permafrost microbial communities from Stordalen Mire near Abisko, Sweden - Palsa_T0_2 | ecosystem: Environmental > Terrestrial > Soil > Palsa > Peat permafrost | place: Sweden: Abisko... | reverse complement strand
CCTTTCGTTATACTAATAATGCTTAGTGAAAAATCTAGAAGATGGTTAATTGCAACCGAGTAATTTGTATTTAAAGGTTAAAATAGCCCGACGTCGAGTGGCTATAATCGGTGAGTTGTGTGAGGAGGCAAAATCAAGAGAATAATGCTATGTTAATTAGCCTAGTCGACGAACGCTATATTAACGTGACTTGAGTGCTTATTTACAATTAAAAGCCGCTTTTGTATTATACGTGGTAGCTTAGTGTACCGCTTAAAGACGTTTTAAAGCTATTTAAGCCTAATTGCATTATTTAACTACTTATTATGTGAAGCTATAAAGTGTGCCTTTAAGTTTGTCTTTACTCTATTAACCCAAGTGCTCCGCAAGTCGCTTAAATCGCCTTTATAAATTAAGAGTAGTGGAATCTATCGACCGATTGCAAATATGCAAGCTAAGCAGCTAATAAACTTGCGACTTCTATCTTGCTTCGCTTTCTTAATCCGACTTGACTTTAATGCCTCTTTTGTAATAACTCTTTTAAAGGAACGTCTATAGCTAATTATAAACCCCTTTTCGTCGAAATTTTATATGTTTTTTGCCGTGATTCTATACTTCTTAATAACTATAGCAAGCTAGAGGATAAATACACATTAGCGCGTATTTAAATTAGTACATACGCGAAATAACATCAAAAAAGCACTAATAACATTAAAGAAGAGCTAGAACATTGGGGCATACTCGGCGCTTGCCTATAAATTATCGATGTTGCGGAGATATAAGCTCTTTAGCCTAATGTCGTGCCGCTTTATAAACTGGCTTACTTAGTTTTTCTTAACCCGTTGTCCCTTGATTTCCTTTGCAAGATTCTTGACGATATGACTAGTCGGCGGCATAGCTCGATTAGTAAGGTAATTAATTCGCTAAATAAGAACTTCTTCTTGCTCGATAGTAAGGCATTAGTGCTAGAATGAATTAGCTTGCTGTCGTGTCTTAGTAAGCCCTCTTACGCGTCGGGAAATAGCGGAACGCGAGCATTTGTAATGATTAGCCGCATTAGTGTAATTAGCGAACTCTCCTCTTCGAATCGCCTCTACTGCGGCCGTAATCCGAGCTAATTTGTCGATTCTAGCTATACTTTTGGTGTTGGGGTTGTTTCTTAATTAAGCGTGCTTTTGTGCGGAACGTGCTTTTGTGAGGGATCTCGGTTAGTCTTGCCGGGATCCCCTGACTAGCGGGCGCCACCAGGGGTACAGAGGCTTCACAAGATAGCTTACAGTTATACCCGCCCGCATCTAACCATTATCTCAATCCTGAGCTCTTCTCTTCTTCCAACGTTCTTGATATCTTCAAATGTCCTCATCACGTGCTTTGGATTCCATATCTACGTGCTAAATTTCCAATGGGCCCCAGTCTGTTGAAACTGGGGCTAGCTGTTGTGCTGTTTAGTATTTTATACCAGTCATGGCTCAAAGAGACTCTCTTTGAGACTATTGGTCTGGGTCGTGTCATCCAGTCCATCGATGAATTCCCATACACATGTCGCCGGATACGTTATGAACGCCTCGAAGCTTGCGAGGACTTGTGGTTGGATGATCAAGAACGGGTACTGTACCTTGCGTGCGCCAGATCACCCGGGAGATTGAATTGGAACGCAGCGTAAGTAGGAGGGGGTTGGACTTGGGCGAGCGGGTTGGGAATGAAGCTTTTGAGAGGAAAACAATTATGGTATGAACTGAGAAGTCCGGCGGAGTGGCGTATTAAAAGTCCATAAGCTAGCCATTTTGCTGTAGAATCGGGAACCTCAAAGCTTCTGGGCGTCGGTCCGGTGGTTTAGAAGTCATAGCACTGTAAACCGACTCGCCAAGAGAAGATGTATTTGAGATGCGTGGCATCAAGTTGAAAGGATACGAAGGTGCAACAGGTGAGGGCACACTCGACACTCTAGGATTCGATGTTGAAATCGTCGATACCGCAAAGCTGCGTTTCTGGCTAATCAACCTGAGGCCGCCAGTTGATGCGAACAGGAACTATTTTGATGCCAGAAAAATTGGGGCAAATTCAACAATCGATGTATTTGATCTGAAGCGTGGCAAGGACGTGATGGTCCATGTCAAGACGGTGGCTGGTCCTGCAATCTGGACTCGAAATAGTATTGCTGCGATGGGAGATGGGTCCTTTGTTACAACTAACGATTATTTAGCGAAAGGCGAGCTTCTCCTCCTCTCATCGATGTTCTGTTGAACTTGAATACCCACTGACTATTTTCATTAGTTGAATGGCGTAGAAAACTTGACCACTATATTGGAGGCGGTAATGTTGCATACTGTCCTGCTTCGGGCTCCTGCAATGCCGCAACGACCTTGAGGCTCCTCTTCCCGAATGGCCTGGTACGTGGTACTGACGGCCTCGTATATGTAATCTTACCCATTTCAGCAGGCAATGGCATCCACGTCATGGAGCTCCAAGAAGACGGTAAACTTAAAGAACTAGGCTTCATCAGAATCGGAATGCCGATAGACACTCTTTCCATTGATGCCAATGGCGACATCTGGGTTGCAGGACTTCCGAAGGCTCTCAAATCAATTCCGGCGTCGAGTAATCCGTTCACAAAACAGTCTCCAGCGAGTGTGTGGCGTGTTACGAGAACTTCCGAGGGATATAAGAAAGTCAAAGTGCTGGAGGATAGGGAGATGGAAGTCCTCAACCAGGTCTCGACCGTTCAGCACGATGTCAAGACTGGGAGGTTGTTCATAGGAGATGGGTCGTCCCGTTCATACTTGATTGATTCTCTTGTCCACCGCCCCTCGCTGAATATGCTTATCGTAATTTTGGGCAAATTGCTGATGTTCTTGTAGGTCAGTCAGTTCCATACTTGACAGTTTGCGAGCCAAAGTGAAATATGTGAGGATGAACCTTGCTAGGCCCAATTTGCTCACTGATTTCCTCTTTTCAAAACAAGGTACATCGTGGCTCGGACTCTGAAAAGTGTATTAATGAATTCTTACGTACATTTTTTAGTGTGACGCAAAGTTCTTGTAAGAAGTTATGCTGCAGTGAAAGTTTTCAACTTGGTGAATTCCTCTACGCCCTAGAGGCTATTCATAGCACCCCATCCAGTATTATTTATGCCACAACAAGGTAAATTCGCTATGTAAATCAGCCATTGGCCTTAAGACTGAGAAGAATGTGTTATTGGTATTCGCATTGGCCTGCACCTGTCCACACCCAATCCCTTGCTAAATATTCAGTGCTCGCGTAAGAATCGTCCTATGAATCGAAGTCGAGAAGCTATACGGAGTATCGTTCACAAGCTTTACAGCTTCTTCGTCCCTGTCTACGATGAACACAACGATGGGCGGTCTGAAGGTTTCTTTATTCTACATTGTCATATACTTCGTAACACCGGTGACAAGGGTTGGGATAAGGGTATTCTTCTCACCATATTGAGGCGCTCCTAGGAAGAACTTCGCTCCTTTGCTCTGGGCGTCAAGAAGTTTGTCATGGGATCCTTTTGCTATTGCAGCCGCAACTGGAAAACCGAAGTTAAATGATTCGGCCTTCCTTTGAGTAAGTGGATGACGTCGTCTGCGATGCTTTTCATGATGATTATTCGTTCGGTATCATAGCAGATCTAGCCGTGATACATGCTAGAATGCCACTCAATCATGTCTTCATATAAAGAGCAATCAGTAAGTTATCAGGGTGCGACAGGACTGACCTCCGAAATACATGTCGCTGCAGCTTCCTCCAAATTTGCATCCTCTAGTACAATAGCAGCAGCTTTATCTCCCGTCTCCATCAATATGCTTGAGATACTTTCCTGCCACTTGCGCAACCTTCGATCCAACTCCTGCACTCCGAATACACTTAATCTTCCTGATCACGCTGTGCAATCAAAGTTTCCGTCACTGCAGATGCATCTTCTCTACTCGTCTAAAGGACATTGATTACACCACTTGGTACACCAGCCTCGATAAATGCTTCCGCAAGCATATGACAGCTCTTAGGAGACAATTCAGAAGCTTTGAAAACCACTGCGCATCCAGCACCAATAATTTAACGCCAAAAATCTCCTCGCCAAAATCATTAGTGCATTCCAAGGGCGCTATCAACAGAATCGGTCCAAGAGCTTCTCTGAAAATGAAGCCATCGTATCCGGCGTGGCCATGTTCGGACCCTCTCTAACCATGGAAGAAATTCTGGATGCAGTCTCTCGGATACAAGATACTGTAGACTTGATCTGAAAATCAGCAAACGAGGCAGTGCAGCTTGTTTCTGCACGCATCATCTCCTTCAGGTCGACATCGCGACGCTAGATGATATCGGCTGTAGGAAACAGGATGTCTCGTCGTATGGTCCAGGGTAAGTGCTTCCATGTCTTGAAAGTTTTGGAGGCGGCATCTGCTGTTACTGTGGCTGCTGTGGAGTTCACACTCTCGATGAGGAGGAGCTCGCGTTGAAGATCGTTAGAGAATACGGGGAAAGTGCGGCTCATGCTGCTGGATTGTGTGCTATCGATGAGTAAAGGGACGGCCTTCATATTCTTGACTTCCTGATATTGAGAAGGCATTTCGAGATATGGCAGGCAACGTTATTTTCCAAGGTAAGAAAGAGGTAACGAAGTGAAGTTTGTGAGAGAAGTTAAGTTTCATGTTTAAGGCGCATATATGCTAAATGCCTGGTAACCCTTTATATCTGACCGGAGAAACGCAAGCGAGACTATGTAGTTAATCTGACGGTTGATCGTTGCATTTGCTCGAAAGTCGTTTGTTGACATTGCCTAGCAGCAGACACATTGAAGCAAGTAAGCAATACGTCAAAGAATTCACAGAACGAAGATTTTCGCATTTGCGTTATGAATGACTTTGCAAATATTAGGTCAGGTGTGGAAGTGCTGACAGGATATAAACCCCAGCATTAGCGTCGAAGTGCCCCCCCCCCTTCAACGGTCTAGCGTCGCATCGGAATACGGGTTATAGACCAAATATTTCTATGCTACTAATATTTGCCAGGGAATACAGGATAGTATTAGTCCCCATCATCGGGATCAATTTGAATGAGGACTTAGCTCTATGGACGTAAGAGAGTATGCCCGGAAAGCCTGAGAATGCACTAGCGAGATGTAATCGTTTGCCAGATAAGTTCCGACTTTGAATTCTCTGCTAAGAGTCAACAGAATCCTCCGATTATTTTTCTCAACTTTATTGTACCGGTATCTCCAGGGGACAATACTTCACATGCTGGAATATGTTGGCACCGGTTCCAAAACACATGTCCGCTCATGACAAAATATAGGAACTTCCAGTGCTCTTGTTGTTTTACAAAAAGTCTGCTGGAATATTTAAGGGAAACTTCTACTCTCTAGATATATCTGTTCTCGTCAGGGGGCCGGGGGAAAGGTGTTGCTGAATGCTTTCACGTGATCACAAATATTCCCCAGAGAACGTCACTTGACATAATGCTTGTGTAAGAAGATTGTATTAAAGCCTGATAGACGATATCGATGTATGAAAAGACAAATTATGACCTGAACCAATATCATAGTGGTACACCGAGCCTGCATGGCGCAGCTGAGATGGTTCCCATCGACAACACAACTGAGGATCTCACTCGAGAACATAATCCTCCCATAAAAAATCCTTCATGTTCATCCAAAATGCTAATTAGAACAAGTAAAATGTAGCAGCCGGCGGTAAGTTGCTTATTCATATGAGCAAGAAGCTCTCATTCGCATCCATTCCAGCGCCCAGAAAGTCGTGCTCTAGAGCACAAGATAGAGGAAGACTCGACAGTAGCAACAATCTCACCGAAGCTTGATTGCGCTCAAGTGCACCCACAATAACGTGCCCAATACAATTTAAAGTTGGAAGAAGAAGACCAGATCTTGTCGCGAAATTTTCCATTTCATACGGCAAGTGAGCTGGGCCAATAACACTTCGGGCTTAGTAAACTCACCACTAGCGCGAACCGTTGCCGAACAGCTTCATCGACGTCTTGACATCTGAGATTCAATTGCTTGCCACCGCTACTTGTACAGCGTCGTTTTCTTTCTTTTCTGTTCAGACGACGAGAGGACATGATGCTGCGGCAATCTCTGGCACGTTCGGCTCTGCGGACGAGCAGGCAGAGCTGCAATGCTTCAAGAACGTTCACGACATCGACCAAGCGACAAGCGGAGGTCCAGCTTACTGTTGGTAAGGCGCATTGAGTTTGTAGATTGTGAAGGATGACAGGTGGCTAATTTGTGCTTCAGATGGCAAGCAAGTCTCGATAGAAGGTATGTATGGAAGTCTGGGGAAGCTTAAGTAGATTCTGACGATTACTGCAGCCGGTTCCGCTTTGATTCAAGCTTGCGAGAAGGCGGGAGTAACGATTCCCAGGTAAGCATGAGAATGGAAATACAAGATGTGTTCTCGCTAACATGATATCAGATACTGCTATCATGAGTGAGTGCTGCAACGAAAGTCGAATTGGTCAATCACTGATCCCACAACAGAAAGCTTATGATTGCTGGAAATTGTCGAATGTGTTTAGTGGAGGTAGAGAGAGCTCCAAAACCTGTTGCATCATGTGCGTGGCCCGTACAACCTGGGATGGTCGTCAAGACGAATTCGCCCCTCACACACAAAGCTCGAGAAGGAGTTATGGAATTTCTGCTGGCCAACCATCCTCTGGACTGCCCTATTTGCGACCAAGGAGGAGAGTGTGATTTGCAGGATCAATCGATGCGATACGGTGCGGATAGAGGGCGATTTCATGAGATCGGAGGAAAGCGTGCAACGGAAGACAAAAATATTGGACCCCTCATCAAGACATCGATGAACCGATGTATCCACTGCACAAGATGTATTCGATTCGCCAACGATGTTGCTGGTGCACCCGAACTCGGATCTACTGGTCGGGGAAACGATATGCAGATTGGGACATATCTGGAGAAGAATTTGGACTCAGAAATGTCAGGGAATGTCATCGATTTGTGCCCCGTTGGAGCTCTCACATCGAAGCCATACGCTTTCCGAGCAAGGCCATGGGAGTTGAAGCACTCTGAATCCATTGATGTTCTGGACGGTCTCGGATCCAACATTCGGGTAGACTCGAGAGGTCTTGAGGTCATGCGAATTCTACCTAGGATTAACGACGATGTCAATGAGGAATGGATTAATGACAAGTCTCGATTTGCTTGTGACGGGTTGAAGAGCCAGAGACTTACAACGCCGCTCATCCGGAAAGATGACAAATTCTTCCCTGCCTCTTGGGAGCAAGCCTTGACTGAGATTGCTGCTGCTTACAAAGATTTCGCGCCCAAGGGTAACGAGTTCAAGGCCATTGCTGGAGAACTCATTGAAGTTGAGTCAATGGTTGCTCTGAAGGATCTGGCCAACAAGCTTGGATCTGAGAACTTGGCTTTGGATCAACCTTCTGGGAGTCAACCAATTGCTCACGGGATTGATGTTCGTTCCAATTACTTGTTCAACTCGAAGATCTGGGGCGTTGAGGAAGCTGATGCAATTCTCATTGTTGGATCCAATCCTCGACATGAAGCTGCTGGTTTGAACGCTCGGATTCGCAAGCAATGGATGCGCTCAGACCTAGAGATTGGTGTTGTTGGCGAGACATGGAATTCCACTTTCGAGTTCGAGCATCTTGGAACTGACGCTGCTGCCCTGAAGAAGGCCCTTGCTGGTCCATTTGGCAAGAAACTTCAAGCTGCAAAGAGACCAATGATCATTGTCGGTTCAGGGGTTACTGATCACCCAGACGCAAAGGCCATCTATGAGATGGTTGGAGCTTTTGTTGACAAGAACGCGGCCAACTTCTTGACTGAGGAATGGAACGGTTACAATGTCCTCCAACGTGCTGCATCGAGAGCTGGTGCGTACGAAGTGGGCTTCACCACTCCATCAACCGCAGTTGCAAACACCAAGCCCAAGTTCATCTGGCTCCTTGGTGCAGATGAGTTTGCAGCATCTGAAATTCCCAAGGACGCTTTCGTTGTCTATCAAGGTCACCACGGTGACCGCGGTGCTCAAATCGCCGATGTCGTTCTCCCAGGTGCTGCTTATACTGAGAAGGCAGGTACATATGTCAACACAGAAGGACGAGTTCAAATGACAAGAGCGGCAACTTCATTACCAGGTGCTGCACGAACGGACTGGAAGATTATTCGAGCAGTCAGCGAGTTCCTCGGTGCACCACTGCCATACGATGATGTCGCAGCTCTACGTGACCGTATGTTTGAGATCAGTCCTACTCTGGCTAGCTATGATGTGGTTGAGCCAGTTGCATTGAAGCAATTGAGCAAGGTACAATTGGTTGATCACAATAAGGGCAGCAAGCCAAGTGGTGAGGCGTTAAAGAAGGTTATTGAGAATTTCTATTTCACAGATGTCATCTCAAGAAGGTATGAACAAATCCCCCACTCCATCTAGACTTCGCTAACAAATCATAGTTCGCCAACAATGGCTAGATGTTCTGCCGCAAAGGAAGCGGGCAACCCAGAGACTAATTTCTTGGCTCCTGGATATAGCTCAGAAAACCTACACGGCCGCGTTGCGTACGGGCCGTGATCTTGTATTTTGAGTCCTTTTGTTCTGCATCTGGTGTTGGCTGTGTATATATGGGATATAGTGCAATACAATGAATGCAAAAAGTAAATGAACTCGCGATTCCGCTGCCGCCGTGAAGTCTCATGATGACATGTAAATCATAATATTTTAAGTGGACTTAAACGTTAGTTATTAGATACGTGATCTTTGCAGCAAATCTATGCATTTTAAATACTGTACATCATACGTCGTAGAAGATAAATCAGCCTATCCGTTGGATCGAGGTCCAACCCATCCGCAACGCCAAACCATGCACAACCAACATCCTCCCAGAAAGCTGCTCTAGCATGTACTGTCAAAGCATTCATCTGATCCATCACTTCTCTCCCTTGCAAGACAATTTCCCTTTCCATTTAATATGCCACGACTATACCGGTAGTGCAAACTTCTTCCCCTTCAAAACTTTCGTGTAGTAAATCCAGAAGAAATCCGAGTATAGCACCGTCTGCACGATCCCCGCAAGCACACTGATCGGTTCCCGGTGGTCTTCCGCGAAGTACCGGTAGATCCAATTCGGGATATACAGCGCGCGGTAGCTCCCCAACGCAAACAGATAATGCGTCGTTATGGTCTCTGCCTCTCCTGTCCTTTGCAGCAGGAAGAGTTGTGGGAGGATGGCGACCGATTCAAGCCAGATTGAGAAGGCCCACGTTATTTCGTGGGGTGTGTATTTGTAGGGGAAGAGCACCGCGAGGACGGCCGCGCCGCCGAGAAGGTATTGCACTCGGAAGGTGTCGAGATTCGGGTCGTGCGTGGGCTTGTAGGCGGTTGTCATCAGGTAGATTGTGTACCCTGAGGAGGCGAGGAAGAGGAGCTTGAAGATCGTGTTGTAGGTGCTGTCGCCGAATGTCCAGAAGAGGTCGAGGTAGCGAGTTATGTAGACGATTAAGTAGAGAGCTTGCGATTTGAAGGATATGCCAGAGCAGGACTGCGATGGATGAGTTAGTTGTTGTCTTTTCATGGGCCATTCCGGGGTAGGACAAGCAATTGGTAGGGAGTATTTACGCCGGTCTGTGTCATCTTGTGTAATAATATCAGAATCGATATCAAGTGGGAGAGATCTCCTGTGAATATTATTAGTCTTTCAATTCCCGAGAAACGGAGCACCAAGCTATACCCAGAATCCGAAAAATATTCATGACGAGCAGCGGAACGCCTCAGCGTTATCTCATAGGCGTGCAACAGGAGAAGGAGTGGATAGCTGCTTAGCTTCAGCAGCTTGACTCTCGTCCGAGTCAATGGCAAGTTTGATGATTCTCGCAGTGGAAGTTTCAACGAGGATGTTGAGGACACGCAACGACGCGATCTCTACGGAGAGGCGCTTAGGCGCTTACGAAAAGTTAGTTAAGCTTCCGGGAAGAAGCGAATAGGCGCCGCCAAAGCCGGTCATGTGGTGAGGTCGTTGAAGTGTCGATTACGAAGCAAACACTGCCTGGAAACTTCTAGGTAATCGGGACAATGTATTTTATGAACGAATACAAAGACTTTTCCAACTTCCTGTTTAACCATACACAGTGATTATGGCAGATATGGCTACTGATATGCAGGAAGCAACTGTATCTACTGATGCTCAGGATCCAGTCTTAATCACCTTCACACACCACGGCAACCCTCATACCTTCCAATTCCCGTCCGATGCCACCATATCAGATCTGTCGGATGATATCGCCGACAACCTCTCGATACCTGCCTCGAACCAAAAGCTCATGATCTCCAAGCTCGGGCTCCTCAAGCCACCGTTCAAAGACCCCAACCTCCCAATTGCCTCAATAGCAGAGAAGAAGATCACATTGATGGGCAGCACAGTCGAAGAAGCGTCTTCAATATCGGAAGCCGCCGAGCATGCATCGCGACGAGCGACCAGGCGCAGCAGACCAATGCAAAGAGTCCAAGCATATAAGAGCCACGACTGGAAGAAAGAGCAAGAGGAAAGTCAATACACATTCCTTACCCTCCGGCCTTTACCATATCTACCAAATCCCACAAAGTCGCTGCAATTCCTGCAAAAGTTGAAGGATGATGATGGAATCAAGGCCGCGATGCGGAAGCATAAGTTCACGGTCCCGCTGCTCACGGAGATGAATCCCGTAGAGCATACCCAGTCCAACCACGAAGGTACAACCCGGACATTAGGCCTGAATCGAAACGGGGGTGAAGTCATAGAGTTGAGGTTACGAACTGATGCATATGATGGATACAGAGATTACAAGACAATTCGGAAGACGTTGTGTCATGAACTGGCGCATAATGTTCATGGACCCCACGATAGAAATTTTTGGGATCTGTGTAAGCAGATTGAGAAGGAGGTAGATGCTGCAGATTGGCGAAGTGGTGGGAAGACGGTGGGCAACGATGAGGTTTACGATGGTGGAGAAGAGGAAGTGGATGATCACGGAGGATGGACTGGTGGTGAGTTCGTGCTTGGTGCGAATAGTGCGGAGCCGGCGGAGAGCACGGGAACTGTGCAGAGCGGGGGAATGAGTAGGAGGGAGATTTTGGCGAGGGCGGCGGAGGAGAGGATGAAGAGGTTGAGGGAGCAGCAGCAGCAGCAAGGTGGTGGCGGGAATGCGGGAAGTGGATCTGGATGAAACATGAATCTTTTGTGGCATTCAAGCGTCGGCGTTTGGGGAATTGCGTATGAATTTACTGCTGGGTACGGTACATTTTTGCGAATACAGTGCTCATAAGAGTTCAAGAATAGGCGAGGGAAGTGGGAGCCAGCCAGTCTCACTTTTTGCGTTGTAGGATTCAACGGCAATTTTGAAGCGTCTGCTGAGGCTCAAGGTTTCTTGACTGATTTCTTTTAAAATACTGTGGGGGCATGATTTCCCGGGAGAGGTACCCACCCACCTTCTAGCCGAAATCCCAGAGTAAGAATTGCTGGATGAAACGCTGCATTACAAAAGAAAAAGCAGGAGGTTCGGGAGCTGTGAGGATATGACGATTTTATTCTTGCATACTTCGGTTTCTAGGTTTTAGCTACAGTTTTATGGAGTTTGGTTGGCCCATGCGGCG